>Ga0070741_10003565_pt1 | contig 38304 bp, 28 predicted proteins | sample Coa_R1_4_FD_66440 | JGI IMG/M metagenome (GOLD analysis project Ga0070741, IMG submission 66440) | Surface soil microbial communities from Centralia Pennsylvania, which are recovering from an underground coalmine fire - Coalmine... | ecosystem: Environmental > Terrestrial > Soil > Unclassified ... | reverse complement strand
GATCGTGCCGGACAAAACGATGACCTTGGCACCAGGACAAACCTACAAATACATGGGCAAGAAATTGCTCTACCACATGCGGACATCCACAGACTAGTACCACCCCCGGCGCTTTCGGTAGTGTCCTAGTCTGCCGCCGCGAGTGTCCGTCTTAGGACGCGCGGGTATCCGCCGGGCCCGCTCCGCTATAGGATGACCCCGGGGGACCGGGCCCGCATGTGTGCCCGGGCGGGGGAAGGGACATGGCGAACCGGTTGCGCCGCATGCGCTCGGGCCGTGCGCTGGCGTCGGTTGTCGCCAGCCTCTCGGCGATCGCCGCCGCCCATGCCGGCGGATATGACACCGGCGAGCGCGACTGGGATTTCCTCTTCCAGTCCGGCAATGCCGCGGCCGAGGCGGCGGTCCGCTATGTCGATCCGCAGCGGACGCTGAAGAACGTTGCCGGCGTCAATCTGCTGGCCGGCGCGACGACCGCCAGCGTCCGGGAGGCGGAGCCCTTCACGGTCGCGCGCTTCAGCGCCACCGCCCGCATCCTCGACAATCTCCGCTGCATGGCGAGCTACCGCCAGCCCTGGGAAGGGCATGCCAATTACGGGACGACCTGGGCGGCGGCACCCTCGGCGACCGAGCAGCATTTCTCTTCGAACGATGCCGGCCTCACCTGCGCGCTCTCCCGACCGGCAGGCGCGGGCAGCCTCCTCTTCATCGGCGGGGTCTCCTACCAGCGGATCGACTACGAGCTGATCCAGAGCCTCGGCGGACTGCCCGCTACCACCAAGGTCGGCGACGGCAGCATCGGCTGGCGCGCCGGCTTCGGCTACGAGATCCCGCAATACGCGCTCCGTGCCACGCTCTTCTACAACTCGGCCATCGACTACGACATGACCGGGACGGGCACGCTCCTCGCCGGCGGCGCCTATAGCGGGCCGGTCTTCGGCGCGATCACCATGCCGCAGTCGGTCGAACTGAAGGTGCAGTCCGGCGTCGCGCCCGGCTGGCTCGCCTTCGGCTCGCTGAAGTGGACCGACTGGAGCGTCGCCCGGAACATGCCGATCTGCATCGCGGGCACGCCGGTCTGCAGCCAGGCGACCGCGGTGAGCGGCCTGACGCTGCTCTGGAAGGATTCCTGGACCGCGACCATCGGCGCCGCGCACCAGTTCTCCGGGCAGTTCTCGCTGGCCGGCAGCCTCACCTGGGACCAAGGCGCGAGCCAGGGCTTCACCTCGCAGACCGATACCTGGACGTTCGGCCTCACCGCCATCGTCGAACCGAATCCGCGCGCCCGCTTCATGCTGGGCGGCACGCTCGGCGTGCTCACCGCCGGGTCGGAATCGACCGCGACGCTGGCCGACGGCAGCCCCAACCCGGTCGGCTACACCGCTTCGTTCGGCAACGATCTCGTCTATTCGCTGAGCGCGTCGGCGTCGCTGCGCTATTGACGGCGGTGCGCCCGCCGGCCGCTGGCGACGGACGGCCCTCGCGCCTCGCCCGCCGGCTGGGGCTGGGCTACGCGGCAACGGGGTTCGCACTGACCCACCTTCTCTTCGCCGCGTTCATCCTCTTCCTGCTCGGCTGGCTTCCCCATCCGAACGTCGACGGGAGGGCATCGCTCGGCACCGGTTCGGCGATTGCCGCCGACCTCGCGCTCATCGTCCTATTCGGGCTGCAGCATTCCGGAATGGCGCGGGCCGGGATCAAGCGCCTCGCCGTCCGTTTCGTGGCGCCCGACCTCGAACGCGCCACCTACGTCCATTTCGCCAACCTCGCCCTGGCGCTCCTCATCTTCCTCTGGCAGCCGGTGCCCGCGACCGTCTGGGACGTGACGGCGTGGTGGGGAAAGGCGCCGATCCTCGCCCTGTTCGGGCTCGGCTGGGCGCTCGCTTCCTGGGGCAGCCTCCTCATCGACCACCTGCAGCTCCTCGGGATGCGGCAGGCGTGGAGCTGGTCGCAGGGGAGGGCCTACGCGCTGAAGCCGTTCCAGCGCCACAGGCTCTATCAGGCCGTGCGCCACCCCATCCAGCTGGGGCTCCTCGTCGCCTTCTGGGCGACGCCGCACATGACGGCGGGCCACCTCGTCCTTGCCGCCGGCCTCACGCTCTACATCCTCCTCGCCACGCGGCTCGAGGAGCGGGACCTCGTGGCCGAGTTCGGCGAGGAGTACCAGGCCTATCGCTTGAGCGTACCGGCGCTGGTTCCGTGGCTTCGCTTCTCCCGGCGGGCGGCAGGCGCGGCCGGCGGCCGCGCAAGGCGGTAGCCTCACCGCCGACGAAACGCATATTGCACGCGATATACGTTTTTCCTATCATGCCCCGGCGCGATGCGGCCGCCTCAGGGCCAGGGAGACATCGCGCGGGAGGATCACGATGAAGCACGCATTTCTGCGCCGGCTGGCGTCCGCCACGGCGCTCGTCCTGCTCGGCACTGCCGGCGCGTCCGCCTCGGACAACAAGATCGCCCTCATTCCGGGCGGTCCGCATCCCTATTTCGCGCCATGGGAACAGGCCGCGGCCGACGCCAAGAAGGACTTCGGCATCGCCGCGGTCGACTTCAAGGTCCCGACCGAGTGGAAGCTCAACCTGCAGACCGAGCTTCTCGAAAGCCTCGCCGCGCAGGGCTACAACGCCTTCGGCGTTTTCCCGGGCGACCCGGTCGGCATCAATTCGACGGTCGAGGAACTGGCCGGCAACGGCATCCCGGTCTCGGCGCTCGCCGGCTGTTCGCAGGACCCGAGCAAGATCACCTTCTGCCTCGGCACCGACGTCTATAATTCGGCCTATCTCGGCACCAAGGAACTGATCAAGGCGATGGGCGGCAAGGGCGCCATCGTCCATCTCGCCGGGCTCCTGGTCGACCCCAACACGACGCTCCGCGTCAAGGCCGTCGAGAAGGCGATCGCCGAGACCAACGGCGCGGTCACGCTTCTCCAGACCATCGGCGATACCGACGCGCAGGAGGCCGCCGACCAGAAGATCAACGCCCTCCTCGGCGCCCAGAAGGACCAGATCGGCGGCATGATCGCCACCGGCTACATCCCGTCGGTGGTCGCCTCGAAGTCGCTGCGGGCGCTCGGCGACAAGCGCATCAAGTTCGTCGGCATCGACGACGATCCGATCGTGCTCGACGCGATCAAGGACGGCTTCGTCTCCGGCACGATGGCGCAGAACCCCTACGGCCAGGGCTATATCGGCGCCTACGCCATGGACCTGCTGGCCGGCGGCAAGTGCACGGTCAAGGAAGATGCGCCGTGGATCAAGACGCCGCAGACGGCGCGCTTCATCGATTCGGGCACGATGGTCATCAACGCCAGCAACCTTGCCACCTACAAGGATGACCTGAAGAAGATCACCGCCGACATCCAGGGCAAGTTCAAGGACACGTACCTGAACTGCAAGTAGGCTCGCGGGCCTGGTCAAGTCCGTCCGGAGCGGCGCGCGGCCGCTCCGGACATTCTCCTTCGGCAGTCGCCGCCGGCAGGGGCGGCGAGGGTGGCAGCAATGACCGACGTGATCAGCGAGACGGTCAGCGCCCGGCGTCCCCTGTTCGCGGGCGCCTCGGCGCAGATCGGCCTCTTCGCCATCATTGCGGCCTTCTGGGTCGCCTTCGCGACGCTGGCGCCGGGCTTCCTGTCGCCGTTCAACCTCTTTTCGCTGAGCCGGACGCTTGCCGTCGACATCGTCATCGGCTTCGCCCAGATGGTGGTCCTGGCGACCGGCGGGATGAACCTTGCGGTCGGCGCCATCGGGGTGTGCTGCGTCATGGCGACCGGCTCGCTCATCCAGGATGCCGGCCTGCCGTTCCCGCTCGCCATGGCCGGGGCGCTGGCGCTCGGCGCCGTCCTCGGCTGGGTGAACGGCTTCGCCATCGTGCGCACCGGCGTCAACAGCTTCGTCATCACGCTGGCCAGCGCCAGCCTCTACATGGGCGCCATGCTGATCCTGACCAAGGCGGTGCCCTATAGCAGCCTGCCGCCCGAAATCGGCACGCTCGGGCGGGCGAAGATCGGCACCTTCATCTCGCCGCTCCTCATCGTCGCGGCTCTTATCGGCGCCGCGCTCTTCGTCCTCTACCGCTACTCGACGCTCGGCCGGCGCATCCTCGCCGCCGGGGCCAATCCGCGCGCCGCCGCCATGTCGGGCGTGCCGGTCGACCGCGTCATCGTCATCAGCCACACGCTCTCCGGCCTGCTTGCCGGCGCCGCCGCGGTGATGGTTGTCTTCCGCCTCGGCGCCGCGGTTCCCTCGGTCGGCGGCGACGAATGGCTGCTGCCGTCCTTCCTTGGGCCGGTGCTCGGCGGGACGCTCCTTTCCGGCGGCATGATCGCGGTGGTCGGCACGATGATCGGCGCCTCGCTGGTCACCACCATCCGCAGCGGCCTGCTCGTCCTCCAGATCGGCAATTTCTGGCTCCAGCTGTTCCTCGGCGTGATCCTGCTCCTCGCGGTCATGCTCGACCGCTACCGCGGCTTCTACGCCGAGCGCCGCAGGCTCGGGCGGCCATGAGCCTCGTCCGCCGCCTTCTGCTGGTCGAATGGTCCGGGCTCGCCGCGGCGATCGTCATCGGCGCGGTGGCGCTGGCGCTCGTCTCGCCGAACTTCCTCACCGAGTTCAACATCTACGTCATGCTGCGCAGCCTCTGCGTCGGCCTGCTCGTCGGCTTCGCGCAGATGGTGACGCTCGGCGTCGGCCAGATGAACATCGCCGTCGGCGCGCTCGGCGGCCTCGTCGCCATCGCCTTCGGCGGCATGATGGAGGGGCTCGGCGTTCCGCTCTTCCTCGCCATCCCGCTGGCGCTCCTCATCGGCGCGGCCGGCGGCTTCATCAACGGCGTCCTGACCTTCCGCACCGGCATCAACGGCTTCGTCATCACACTCGCCACCGCTTCCGCCTTCACCGGGATCAACCTCGGCATCACCGAGTCGATCCCGTTCTACAAGATGCCGCCGGCGCTCACCGCCTTCGGCGAGGACCGGCTCTTCGCCTTCCCCTATCTCCTCGTCGCGCCGCTCCTCGTGGCGGCGCTGCTCGGCCTTTTCTTCAGCCGTTCGGTGCCCGGCCGCCAGCTCCTTGCCTATGGCGGCAATGCCGTCGCCGCCGAGCTTTCCGGCATCTCGCGCGAGCGGGTGATCGTGCTGGCGCATGTCCTCTCCGGCCTGCTCGCGGCGATCGCGGCGGTGCTCGCCGTGGCGCAACTCGGCTCGGCGCAGCCGACGATCGGCGCCGACTGGCTGCTCCTCTCCTTCGCCGCTCCGATCATCGGCGGCGCGGCACTGACCGGCGGCTACATCTCGGTCCTCGGCACGATGTTCGCGGTGATCCTCATCGCCCTCATCGAGGACGGGCTGGTGCTCGCCAAGGTCGACCCGTACTGGGTCCAGTTCCTGCTCGGCGCGCTTATCCTGGCGGCGGTGTGGCTCAATCGCTGGCGCGCGGTTTCGACCGGGAACGGCTGAGATGAGCCTCGCTATCCAGTCCGTATCGAAGGCATTCCCCGGGGTTCAGGCGCTCGACGGCGTTTCGCTGGAACTCCGGCCGGGCGAGGTCCACGCCCTGATGGGCGAGAACGGCGCCGGCAAGTCGACCCTGATCAAGATCATCACCGGCGTCTATCGGCCCGATTCCGGCCGGGTGCTCGTCGGCGGCAGGGAGGTCCATTTCTTCTCGCCGCGCGACGCCATCGCCGCCGGCATCGCCGCCGTGCACCAGGAGCGCAACCTCATCCCGCGCTTCTCGGTCGGCGAGAACATCCTCCTCGAACGCCTGCCCACCCGGAACGGCCTCGTCGACTACGACATTATCGACCGGGAAGCGCGGCGCTACCTCGACCTGCTCGACCGCGGCATCGACACCCGCGCCGAGGTGCGCAGGCTCTCCGTCGCCCAGATGCAGATCGTCGAGATCGCCAAGGCGCTGTCGCTGGAAGCGAAGATCCTGCTCCTCGACGAGCCGACCGCCTCGATCACCGAGCACGAGACCGCCGCCCTTTTCACGCTGCTGAAGAAGCTGCGCGCCGACGGCGCCGCGATTGTCTTCGTCAGCCACAAGCTGGAAGAGGTCTTCGCCATCGCCGACCGGGTGACGGTGCTGCGCGACGGCAAGAACGCCGCGAGCGGCGAGCCGATGGCCGGCATGACGCGGCAGAAACTGGTCTCGCTGATGATCGGGCGCGAGGAGCGCGAGGCCAAGCGGCCGGCAGAGCGGTCGGGACCGGGCGCCGTGGTGCTGGAGGCGAGGAACCTGTCGACCTCGCTCGGCCACCGCGACATCGGCTTCCGACTCCACAAGGGCGAGATCCTCGGGCTCTACGGCCTGGTCGGCGCCGGACGCAGCGAACTGGCGCGGGCGATCTTCGGCGCCGGGGAATTCACCGCCGGCGAACTGCTGATCGACGGCCAGCCGGCCCGCATCAGGAACGTCCACGAGGCCCTGTCGCGCTGGCGGATGGGCTACATCAGCGAGGACCGGAAGCAGGAGGGCCTGATCCTCATGCATTCGGTCAGCGACAACATCGCGGTGACCATCTGGCGGAGGCTCGCCAACGCGCTCGGCCTGATCGCGCCGAGCGCCGAGGCGAGGGCGGTGGCGCCCTTCGTCCGCCGGCTCGACGTGCGCACACCCTCGCTCCATCAGCCGGTCGGTAACCTTTCCGGCGGCAACCAGCAGAAAGTCTCGATCGCCAAGTGGCTCGCCGCCGATGCCGCCATCCTCATCATCGACGAGCCGACGGTCGGCATCGACATCAAGACCAAGGCCTACATTCACGAATTGATCGGCGAGATCACCCGCCAGGGCCTCTCGATCATTCTCATTTCGAGCGACATGCCGGAAATGGTGGCGTTGGCCGACCGCATCCTCGTCATGCACGACTTCCGGATCGTCGGCGAGGTCGCCAACGACCACCGCTACGACACGGTGAGCAAGGCGATCATGCAGCGCATCCACGCGGTCGAGGAGACCGCGACAGCCGCGGAGTGAGGCGATGAAGCGCTACGGAATGGTCCTCGGCGTGAGGCCGGAGAAGCTGGCCGAATACAAGCGCCTTCATGCCGCCGTCTGGCCGGAAATCATCCGCCTCCTCGAAGCGGCGCATGTCCGCAACTACTCGATCTTCCACAAGGACGAACTGCTCTTCGGCTACTTCGAGTATCACGGCAGCGACCTCGCCGCCGATTTCGCCCGGATGAACGCACAGCCGATCGTCAAGCAATGGTACGCCGTCTGCTCGCCCTGCCAGGTGCCGCTCGCCACGCGCAAGGCGGGCGAGTGGTGGGCCGAGATGGACGAAGTCTTCCACATGGACTAGGGGGCCCGAATGGCCAGAATCGAACGGGTCGAGGTCCTCATGGTCGACCTCAAGCCCAAGGTGAAGCGGACCGACGCGATCCAGTCCTTCGTCAGCCAGGAGACGCCGATCGTCCGCATCCATGCCGACGACGGGGCGGTCGGCGTCGGCTACACCTACACGATCGGCACCGGCGGCCATTCCGTGGTCGAGCTTCTGGCGCGCAACCTCGCGCCGCTGCTCATCGGCCGGGACCCGGACCGGGTCGAGGAAATCTGGAAGGCGCTCTTCTTCCACACCCACGCCACCGCCGTCGGCGCGATCACCTCGCTGGCGCTCGCCGCCATCGACACCGCGCTCTGGGACATGCGCTGCCGGCGTTCCGGCCGTCCGCTCCACATCGAGGCCGGCGGCGCCCAGAAATCGGTGCCGCTCTACACGACCGAAGGCGGCTGGCTGCATATCGAGACCGCCGAACTGGTCGAGGATGCGCTCCGCGCCAAGGCCGCCGGTTTCGGCGGCTCCAAGGTCAAGGTCGGGCGGCCGCCGAAGGAAGACGTCGCCCGGCTCGCCGCGGTGCGCGAGGCGGTCGGCGACGATTTCGAGATCATGGTCGACGGCAACCAGGGCGCCAATGTCGACGAGGCGATCCGCCGGGCGCGGCTCTACGAGCCGCTCGACCTTGCCTGGTACGAGGAGCCGCTGCCGGCGGAGGACCTCGGCGGTCATATCCGGCTTTCCGCCGCGACGACGCTCCCGATCGCGGTCGGCGAATCGATCTACAGCCTCTCCCACTTCCGCGAATATCTGCAGCGCGATGCGTGCAGCATCGTCCAGGTCGACGTCGCCCGGATCGGCGGGATCACGCCCTGGCTGAAGGCGGCGCACCTCGCCGAGGCGTTCAACGTCGACGTCTGCCCGCACTTCCTGATGGAACTGCATATCGGGCTGTCGGCGGCCGTCCCCAACGGGCGCTGGATCGAGTACCTCCCGCAACTGGACGCGCTGACCAGCGAAGGCATGCGGATCGAGAACGGCCGCGCCGTGCCCTCGGACCGGCCCGGCCTCGGCATCGCCTGGGACTGGGCCGCGATCGACCGTCAGCGCATCGACGGGTGCACGCGCATCATCGTCTGATGTCGAGCGCCGCCGCCCCCACCAGAAGACAGCGCGAGCCGGGCGGCCGGCCGCTCTACGAGGTGATCTACGCGACGCTCCGCGAGCACATCGAGGGCGGCTCCTTTCCGCCCGGCCTGGTGCTCGGCGAGGCCATCGTCGCGCGCGCCTTCCAGGCAAGCCGCGTCCCCGCCGGGGCCGCGCTCCGGCGCCTGCGCGAAGATGGGCTGATCGCCGATTTCGGGGGGAGGGGCTTCGTTCTTCCGGGAGAGGGCGGGCCCGTCCGCCTCGAACTGGCCGATGCCGGCCTCCGCCTGCCGCGCGAGGCCGGCGGCGAGCGGGCCGCACGCAACCGGCGGGAGAGCATCTATCCGGAGGTCGAGCACGCCGTCGCCGCCTGCCTCTCCTACGGCCGCTTCCTCCTCAACGAAAGCGCGCTCGCCGAGCATTTCGGGGTGAGCCGCACCGTCGCGCACGAGGTCCTGACCCGGCTCGAACGCACCGGCCTGATCAGCCAGGACGTCAACCAGCGCTGGTATGCCGGCCCGCTCACCGCCGAGCTTCTGCGCGAGCATTACGAGGTCCGCTGGCTGCTCGAGCCGATCGCCTTCGGCCAGGTTTTCGACGAGCTGCGGCCGGAAGCGCTCCGCGCCAAGCTGGCCCGGCTGCAGCGGGCGCGCGGCCGGCGCCTGAAGCCGCGCGAGCTCGAAGCGCTCGAACGCGACCTGCACATCGATATCGTCCTCAAGTGCCGCAACAGCCAGCTGCGCGAGACGATCCGTCGGAGCCAGCTGCCGGTTCTGGCGACCCACTCGACCTTCGAGCGCTACCAGCACCGGCTCGAGATCGATACGATGATGGCCGAGCACACCGCGATTCTGGGCCGGGCGCTCGCCGGCGACCGGCGCGGCGCGATGAAGGGGCTGGAGAGCCATCTCCGCCGCTCGCTCCAGCCCAACATCGATCTCCTCTCCAACCTCAAGGCCGAGCCGCGCCCGCTCCTGCCGTACCTGGTGCCGGCCTGAGCCGATTGCCTCACGTTCAGGCCGTGCCCGCCCGATCGCCGCCTGCCGGGCCGAGGCTGGCGAGCGCCGCCGGGTCGAAGCCCCTCGCGAGGAGCCAGATGCCGAGCGACAGTTCCCAGAAGAATTCCGGCAGCGTGGCGACGACCTGCCAGGTCGATTGCGGCGCGATGGCGCCGAGCAGGACGGCGGTTCCCGAAAGGACGATGAGCGGTCCGCCGACCAGCCCGAGGACCGACATCGCCCGCGGCACCAGCCGCGAGGCGTACATGAGGTAGCCGAGCAGGAGACCGTTGCCGACGCCGACGATGAAGCCGGGGCCGAGCAGGAAGGTCCAGTCGTGGATCGCGACCAGCGACCGGCCGGCGACGCGGAGCGCGCCCGCGTCGGCGCCGCCGGAACCGGCGCGCAGCGTCGCCAGCGCCAGCAGCACGACAATGCCGACGGCGATGAAGCCGCTTTCGACCAGACGCGCCGTGACATAGCCAAGGGCGAGCGGCCGGTTCTGCCGCTTCAGGACCGGGTAGAGCGCCACCCCGGTCCCGATATTGGCAAGGATCAGCAGCATTTCGAGGAAGGCGCCGAAGGCAAGGCCGAGGTCGCGGCCGCTGCCCAGAACATAGTCGGGATCGTGGAGCGCGGGGACGTAGAAGGCCAACACCGCCGGTATCGAAGTGACAAACGTGGCGATGAACAGCGCCCCGGTCAGCCGCGCGAGGAATTGCGACTGCCGCTGGAAATCCCCGGCCTGGTCCTGCGTCATCGTCTGGTCCCTCCGGTCGCCGGCGCTTCGGCCAATGCGGATTGCGCGCCCGCCGGGGCCGGCAGGGTGAGTGCCGTCATGATATGCGCCCAAGTTCGCCTCGATATCCTCAACCGCACTCGCTTCCGCCAACCCGAGCGCCGGCGCCGCGGGCAGAGGCTGAGCCTAGGCGGGCCTCAGGCCGATCCGGGTCCGGGCCAGAGGATCGATTCGAGCTTCTCCGCCCGGCGTGCGCCGAAGCCGCTCGCCGCGACCATCCGGTCGATTCCGGCGAGCATTTCCGCCTTCGGCTGGCGGCTCGCCCAGAACAGCGGCCCGCCGCGGCCGGCCGGGAAGCCGTAGCCGTTGACCATGAGGAGGTCGACGTCGCCGGCGTCCTCGGCGATCCCCTCGCCAACGGTCATCGCCGCCTCGTTGACCATCGCGGCAAGCGCCCGGTCGCGGATCTCGTCGGCGCCGATCGCCCGCCGGGCGACGCCCTTTTCGCGCGATGCTTCCGCGACGATGGCGTGCACCGCCGGGTCGGGCTCGCCGCGGGTGGTGCCGTCCGGATAGCGGTACCAGCCGGCCCCGGTCTTCCGCCCGAAGCGGCCCGCTTCGCAGAGCCGGTCGGCGATGGCGACATAGCGGGCGCGCGGGTCGCGCGTGGCGGCTTTCCGCTTCCGCATCGCCCAGGCAATGTCGAGCCCGGCCATGTCGGAGACCGCAAACGGCCCCATCGCCATGCCGAACCCGGTGAGCGCGCGGTCGACGTCCTCGGGCCAGGCGCCCTCCTCCAGCAGGTATTCGCATTGCGCCCGGTAGGCGAAGAGGATGCGGTTGCCGATGAACCCTTCCGCGTTGGCAGCGAGGATCGGGAGCTTCCCCATCCGCGCCGCAAGGCCGCGGAGGGTCGCCACCGTCTCGCCGTCGGTCGCCCTGCCGCGGACGACTTCCACCGGCCGAATCAGCGGCACCGGGCTGAAGAAATGCAGCCCAGCGACCCTCTCCGGCCGCTTCGTCACCGCCGCGAGCGCGTCGATGTCGAGGTAGGATGTGTTGGAGGCGATGAGCGCCGCCGCCGGGAGCACGCCGTCGAGTTCACGGAAAACCTGCTGCTTCACCGCGAGGTCCTCGAACACCGCCTCGATGACGAGGCCGGCCGGCGCGAGGCCGTCGAGACGGGCGGCGCTCTTCACCCGCGCCATCGCCCGCTCCCGCTCCTCGCCGCCGGCCTTGGCGCGCCGGGCCAGCAGTTCGACCGCCTGCCGGATGCGTTCCTCGCCGTCGGCGATCGCGGCCCGGTCGCGGTCGGTGACGATCACGTCGAGGCCGGCAAAGGCGAGGCAGGCCGCAATGCCCGAGCCCATCAGACCGAGGCCGGCGACGCCGACCGTGGCGAGGCCGCTCCCGCCCTTCAGCCCGCGGAGGGCCCGCCGCTCGGCGAAGAAGAGGTGGCGGAGCGAGGCGGATTCCTCGCCTTGCCGCAGGCGCTGGAAGATCGCCCGCTCGCGCGCCACCGCCTCGGCGAAGTCGATGGTGCCCGCCATCGCGATCGCGGCGACCGCCTCGCCGATCGCGGGGTTGCGCTTGCCGCGTTCGCGCGCCGCCGCGGCCGCTTCCTCGAAGGCGCCCGCCGCATCGGCCGGCACCGCCGCCTCCGACAGCCGCCGCTTGCGGCCTGCCATCTCCCGCGCCATCGCCACGGCGGCCTGCCGCAGGTCACCCTCGACGATCCGGTCGATCATGCCGAGACGGAGCGCTTCGGCGGCGGGCACGCGGCGCGCGCTGGTGACGATCTCGACCGCCCGCGCGCGTCCCGTGAGCCGCGGCAGGCGCTGCGTCCCGCCGGCGCCGGGAATGATGCCGAGCGTCACCTCGGGCAGCCCGACATAGGCCTCGGCAGTAGCGATCCGGGCATCGCAGCCGAGCGCAATCTCGTATCCGCCGCCGAGCGCGTTGCCGTGGATCGCCGCCACCACCGGCTTCGGGCAGGCCTCGATCGCCGCCACCACCGACGGCATCGTCAGTTCGAGGATCGGCCCGTCGAATTCGCGGATGTCGGAGCCCGAGACGAAGGTCTTCCCGGCGCCGATCAGCACGCCCGCGTCGATGTCGCCGCGCGCGGCGATTTCCGCGATCGCCGCAAGCAGTCCGCGCCGGACCGCCGCCGATCCGGCATTGACCGGCGGATTGTCGATGACCGCAACGGCGACGCGGCCATCGACCTCGATCCGCACCTCGCCTTCGCCGTTCGCCGCCATGCCGCCCGTCCCGTTTCACCGTTGATGGCCTTGTCTTCCGTTCCGCCCGGCGAGGGCGGCCGCAGGCCGGCCGGCCGACATGTATCAGGCTGGGGTGCCGGGAGAGAAGGCGGGCGGCCCGGCCGGTCAGGGCCGGGCTTCGGCGGGCCGCGGCGCTGCCGTCCGGCTGACCTCGGCGGTGCGCCGGCGCGTCGCGACAGTGCCGTCGAGGAGAAGCTGCGCCACGCATTTCCAGAGCGACACCGAACGCGGCGGCAGGCGGATGCCGAACGCCGCTTCGAGCCTGCCCGTATCGAGCCGGCTGTTCCGCGGACGCTCCGCCGGGGTCGGGTAGTCGGCGCTGCCGATCGGCATGAGGGTGCTCACGAACGGCCCGCCCAGCGCCTCCGACGCCGCCATGATCTCGCGGGCGAGGCCGAACCAGGTCGCGGGTTCGGGGCCGGCGGCGTGGAAGGTCCCGCGGAGCGCCGGATTGTCAGGCTCCGCGAGCATCTTCCGCGCGACCGCGACGATCGCCGCGGCGAGGTCGGGGGCGTAGGTCGGGTTGCCGTGCTGGTCGTTGACGACCCGGAGCGTGTCGCGCTCGCTCGCCAGCCGCAGCATCGTCTTGACGAAATTCCCGCCCCACGGGCTGTAGAGCCAGGCGGTGCGGAGAATGGCGTGGTCGGGGTTCGCCGCCTGCACCGCTTCCTCGCCGGCGAGCTTCGAGCGGCCGTAGGCCGAGCGCGGGCCCGTGGGGTCGTCCTCGCGGTAGGGGCGGGCGGCATCGCCGGCAAAGACATAGTCGGTCGAGACGTGAATGAGCGGCAGGCGGCGCGCCGCCGCCGCCTCCGCCACTCTCCCGGCGCCGCGGGCATTCGCCTCGAACGCCTCCGCCGGCTCGCTCTCGGCCCGGTCGACCGAGGTGTAGGCGGCGGCGTTCACCACCGCGTCGGGACAATGGCGGAGAATCGCGCGCTCGATGCTTGCCGGCTCGGCGAGATCGGCCACCGGCCGACCGCACGCGACGATCGACAGGTCGGCGGCGGGACTGGCTTCGGCGGCGAGCGAGCGGGCGAGCTGCCCCCCGGCACCGATGACAAGGAGGCGCATCGGAGGCCGCCTAGACCGCGATCCCCAGGCGTTCGCCGCCATAGGTCGCCTCGCGGATCGGCCGCCACCAGGCCTCGTTGTCGAGATACCAGCGGACGGTTTCCTCGAGCCCGGCGTCGAAACCGTGGCGCGGCTGCCAGCCGAATTCCGCCTCGACCTTGCCCGGATCGATCGCATAGCGCCGGTCGTGGCCCGGGCGGTCGTTGACGAAGGTGATCAGGTCGCGGTGCGAGCGGCTGCCGGGGAAGGGCCGCAGGCGGTCGAGCGCCGCGCAGATCGCAGTGACAACGGCGAGGTTGCTGCGCTCCGCCCGCGCCCCGACATTGTATTTCTCGCCGATCCGCCCGCGGGTCAGGATCTTGACCAGCGCCACGGCATGATCCTCGACGTGGATCCAGTCGCGCACGTTCTCGCCGCGCCCATAGACGGGCATCGCCTTGCCCTCGATGCCGTTGAGGATCATCAGCGGGATCAGCTTTTCGGGGAATTGCCGCGGCCCGTAATTGTTCGACGTGTTGGAGACGATCACCGGCAGGCCGTAGGTATGGTGCCAGGCGAGCGCGAGGTGATCGGCGGCAGCCTTCGACGCCGCATAGGGCGACGACGGCCGGTAAGGCGAATCCTCGCTGAAGACGCCCTCGCCGAACGGCAGGTCGCCATAGACCTCGTCGGTCGAGACGAGATGGAAGCGGAAGCCCTGGCGCCGGCCGGGCGTCAGCCCCATCCAGTACTTCCGGGCGGCTTCGAGCAGCCGGAAGGTTCCGGTGACGTTGGTGTCGATGAAGGCCGCCGGCCCGTCGATCGAGCGGTCGACATGGCTCTCTGCCGCCAGATGCAGGATGCCGTCGACCTGGTATTCTTCGAGGATCGCCTGCATCCGCCGTCCGTCCGCGATATCGGCGCGCACGAAGCCGTAGCGCGGCGAACGTTCGAGATCGGCGAGCCAGGCGAGGTTGGCGGCATAGGTCAGCTTGTCGACGTTGATGACCGCGTGGTCGGTATGCTCGATGAGGTGGCGGACGACCGCCGAGCCGATGAAGCCGGCGCCGCCGGTGACCATGATCCTCATGCGGCTTCCTTTCCGGCGGCAAAGGCGGGCTCGGCCGTGCCCAGATAAGGAAACTGCGCGTCGCGCGGCGACAGCGTCGGCAGGGCGCCGTCGAGCCGCCAGTCGATCGCCAGCGTCGGATCGTCATAGCGGATGCCGCGGTCGTGGGACGGCGCGTAGTAGGCGTCGACCATGTACTGGACGACGGTGTCGGGTTCGAGCGTGAGCAGGCCGTGCGCGAAGCCGGCGGGGATGAGGATCTGGTTGCCGCGCTCCGCCGAGAGGACCAGCGAGCACCAGCGGCCATAGGTCGGCGAGCCGGCGCGAAGGTCGACCGCCACATCGAGAATCGCGCCGCGCACCGCCCAGACCAGCTTGGTCTGCGCGTAGGGCGGCAACTGGAAATGCAGGCCGCGCAGCGTCTTCGGCTCGACCGAGTGCGACTGGTTGCTCTGGACGAAGCGGATGTCGCGGCCGGTTTCCTCCGCGAAGCGCGCCGCATTGAAGACCTCGCGGAAATAGCCGCGCCCGTCGCCGAACGATTTCGGCACGAGTTCGAGCACGTCCGCCAGGGCGAGCGGCCGGACTTCGAGGAGCGGTGCCATCGTCAGCTGCTCGCCGCCCGCTGCAGCGCCGGCGGCTCGGCCTGCCTGAGGAGCGCGCGCATGTCGGCGATCACGTCGCCCGCGATCGCCGAGAGCGCGCGGCCGTAGTCGGTCTTGCCGAGATGCGCGGCATGGAGGTTGAGCCGGTCGCGGTCGATCCAGCCGGCGAGGTAGGCGATCTCCTCCGGCGAGGCGACGAGCTGGCCCTGCCGCCGCTGCATGGTGTGGACGAAGGACGAAGCTTCGAGGAGCGAGGCATGGGTGCCGGCGTCGAACCAGGCGAAGCCGCGGCCGAGCACCTCGACATTGAGCGCGCCGTCCCTGAGATAGGAGAGGTTGAGGTCGGTGATCTCGTATTCGCCGCGCGCCGATGGTTTCAGCCCGCGCGCACGATCGACCACCGTCTCGTCGTAGAAATAGAGGCCGATCACCGCCAGGTCGGACTTCGGGTGCTTCGGCTTTTCCTCGATCGAGGTTGCCCGCCGCGCCGCGTCGATGGCGACGACGCCGTAACGCTCCGGGTCCTCGACCCGGTAGCCGAAAACGGTGGCGCCCTCGGCCCGATAGACGGCATTGCGCAGGATGTCCGGGAGTCCGTGCCCGTAGAGCAGGTTGTCGCCGAGGACCAGGCATGACGGCCGCCCGGCGACGAAGTCGGCGCCGATGATGAAGGCCTGGGCGAGGCCCTCCGGCTTCGGCTGCACCGCATACTCGATCTCGACGCCCCACTGGCTGCCGTCGGAGAGGAGGCGGCGGAACTGGGGCAGGTCCTCCGGCGTCGTGATCACCAGCATCTCGCGGATGCCGGCGAGCATCAGGGTCGAGATCGGGTAGTAGATCATCGGCTTGTCGTAAACCGGGAGAAGCTGCTTCGAGCCGGCCAGCGTCGCCGGGTAGAGCCGCGTTCCCGCCCCCGCAGCCAGAATGATTCCGCGTCGGTCCATGCGCCGCACTCCGCTTGCCTGCCGGACGACGATAGCGGCATCGGAGGCGGAGCCGGTGCGCCGTTTGCCAAAGCGATAAACGCGGCGATACCCGGCCGCCGTCAGTTTTGCTCAAGTCGACCCGCGTCTTTTCCTCAAAACGAGGGAGACCGGGTCAGCCGTGCAGAAGTCCTTCGAGCCGTTTCTGCATCTGCGGGATGCAGACCCGCGCCGCGTCGTAACGGTCGCGCACGAAGGCGCGGGCCCGCGCCCGCATGGCGCGGTACCGCTCCGGCCGCGACACGGCGGCAACGATCCGGTCGGCGATCGCTTCGACATCGAAGAACGGCACCAGAAGGCCGTTCCTGCCGTCGATCACGTCCTGGAGCGGCGCGGTGTCCGAGCCGATGACGACGCAGCCGGCGCTCATCGCCTCGATGAGCGACCACGACAGGACGAAAGGGTAGGTGAGGTAGACGTGCGCCGCGGAGACCTGGAGCGCGCTGAGGAAACGCCGGTAGGGCAGGCGGCCGGTGAAGTGGACCCGGTCGAGATCGATCCGCGGCGCCACCTCGTCGAGGAACAGCCTCTTCCAGCTTTGCCCGTTCGGCGGCTTCATGCCGTAGGAAGCCTCCTCGCCGCCAACCACGATCACCTGCGCGTCGGGCAGGGCGGCGAGCACCCGCGGCAGGGCCCGCATGAAGACGTGGTAGCCGCGCAGCGGCTCGAGGTTGCGCGCCACGAACGTGATCACCTGGTCGCCGTGCGACACGACACAGCCGTTCGGCAGGCGGAAGGTCGCCGCCGCGTCGGGCGCGACGAGATCGGTGTCGACGCCCTCGTGGATCACCTCGATCTTGTCGCGGAAATGCTCCGGAAAGGTCGAGCGCTGCCACGGCGTCGGCGAGATGCCGACGTCGCAGTCGGAAAGGCCGAGGAGCGTGCTCGCGTTCTTCAGGTGGAGCGAGATGTGCCCGTCGAGCCCGGCCTCCGGGAATTCCGGGTCGAAGCCGACGTCGCGCCCTTCGACGCCGTAGAAGAACTCGCAATAGAGCGCGATCCGGGCATCCGGGAAGAAGGTGCGGAGCGGCAGCGTCTCGCCCCAGCCCGGATGGGCAAGGATCACGTCGGGGCGGAACCCGGAGGCAGTGAGCGAGGAGAGACAGTAGAGCACCTGCTCGGCGCGCCGGCATTCGAGATCGAAGCGCCGTGCGAAAGGATGGGTGTCGGCCACGTTGGCGCCGGCGAGCCGGTATTTCTGCAGTCGGACGCCGCGCATCGGGCGCGAGCTGGCCGAGCCGACCGCCGCCATCCTCACCGCCGGATCGCGGCGATAGGCGTCGATCAGTCCGCGGAACTGGGCCGGCAGATTGTTATGAACGAAGAGAATATTCATAAACAGGAGTTCTGTTTTTATATTGGATTGGTCTCAATATTCGTCAGGCTGCGATAAACAAGATGAAATTCTTTGCATCGTTCTCTGCATCCTAACCATTGCAACCCATTGGTCGATTGCATCTATCCAAATCCGTATATCATCGCTTTAACGATCGGACAGAGAGATATTCTCGTTTCGGTCAACAGACTCAACTTGCCCTATGAATCTGTCCTTTAGCCACCCGCCAATCCGAGGGAACTGAATGCAGCGCGCCAGCAGCGCCACCAAGCGCAAGGTGATCGACATCGACCGCGGCCTGTTTCTGGTCCGCTACAGCGCTGCCGAGGACGAAGCCCGCCCGCCTTCGGTTCGCGTGTCGCTCGACGACGCGCCGGGCAATGGCGGCACCGTGATCCTGCATCCGGACGCGCGCGAACCCGTTCTCTCCGCCCCCGGCTCGGCGCTTGCCGTGCGCTCATCGTCGCCGGCGCGGCTGCTGGTCGAGGTCACCCCGCAGCGCGACGACGGTTCCACCGCCGCGACCGTCCAGGTCGAGGCCCTCAACCCGGGCGAGGTCGCCTCTGCGGCGCCGCGCACCGAAGCGGGGGCCGACGCCGACCTCGATGCCATCCGCATCCTCGGCCACGTCGCCGGGCTCGGCGACGTCGTCGTCCGCCGCGACGAGTGGCTGGCCGGCCCATCGGCGCCGTCGCGGATCGAAGGCATCCAGGTGGAATGGCCGGACCGGCCCGCCGGCATCGATCTCCGCTACCTGGTGAAGTTCGCGAGGCCGCAGGGGGCGGCGAGCCAGATGACCGGCACCGGCGCCTTTGCCGGCACGCGCGGCCGCGCGCTGCCGATCACCGGCATCGTCCTCGAACTGACCGGCGCCGCCGCGGCCGATGCGTACCAGCTCAGCGCCGAAGCGCTGTTCCTCGGCTCACCGGCGGTGCGCTCGACCGGCCGGCGCATCGTCCTCGGCGGCCCGACCGGCCGCGAGCCGCTGGTCGGGCTTCGGCTCAACCTGCTGCCGGCGGGGGCCGCGGCCGCAACGGCGCCGGCCGCGGCGAAGGAGAAGCGCGGCCGCGTCCGCGTCTTCCGCGGCAAGCAGAAGCAGGACGAGGCGGCCGTCTAGCCTAGGGAGGCGGCGATGCCGGCGCGGCCGATCGCCAATGGCGACCTCTCCCACAACCAGGCGCTGGAACTGGCCGCCGCCGACGCGCTGACCTCCGGCGATTTCGACCGCGCCTTCGCGCTCGCCGACCGCCGCTGCCGCGGCGGGCCCGCGCCCGAGGCGCACAGCTACGTGCTCCGCGCCGAGGCGGCCTGGCGGCTTGGCCGCAAGCGGGCGGCCCTTGCCGATCTCGGCCGGGCCCTTGCCATCGCGCCGGAGGACCGCGGCGCCAACCGGCGCATGCTCGCTTGGGGGAGGGGCACGGCGCGGTGCCGCGCTGCCGCCGTCCTCGCCTCCGCCGAACGAGATCCGCAGGTTCTCTCCGCCGCGATCGGAGTCCTCTTCGAGGCCGGCCGGGAGAGCGTCGCCGCGGTGACCGTCCTCGACGAGGTGGTGCGCGGCTGGGCGGCATGGCGGCCGGGGAACCCGGTGACGCTCGGACTGGCCGGAGGCGAAAGCAGCGTCTGGCTTCGCCTCGAAGCCGACCCGTCGCACCCGCTTGCGCGCGAGGCGGTGGAAGCCGCGGCGTTCCGCCTGCCCCGTCCGACCGGTTCGGCAAACCAGGTCGTCGCGCTCAGCGACCGGAGCGGCGTCATCCTGGCGGCGGCGGCCCAGGCCAACGCGCCGGGAGCCGCGGCGCCGGCGGCCGCAACCCGCCCCGAGGCAACCGGCACCGCGGTCATCGTCCCCGTCTATGCCGACTTCGCCGCGACCCGGAGGTGCCTCGATATCCTCGCCGCCGAGCTTCATGCGCGCCCGCATCATCGCGCCGTCATCATCGACGACGCCGCGCCCGATGCGCGCATGGCGCCCTACCTCGCCGGGCTGGCGCGCCATCCGCGCATCGCGGTCCTCGCCAACCCGCAGAACCTCGGCTTCGTCGCCTCGGTCAACCGCGGCCTTGCGGAGGCAGGCGGCGGCGACGTCCTCCTCCTCAATGCCGACACGATCCCGCCGGCCCGGTTCATCGACCGCCTCGCCGAGGCCGCCCATGCCTCACCCGATATCGGCCTCGTCGTTCCGCTTTCCAACAATGCCGAGCTGACCAGCTTTCCGGACCCGCGCGACGCCAATCCGCTGCCTGCCGGAAAGGCGGTCGCCGCCATCGACCGCGTCGCCGCGCGGGTCAATGCCGGCCGCCTGGTCGACATCCCCGCCGGCACCGGCTTCTGTCTGTTCGTGCGGCATGACTGCCTGGCCGCGCTCGGCGGCAGGCTCGGCGCCTACCATCGCGGCTACCTCGAAGACATCGACCTCTGTCTCCGCGCTCGCGAACTCGGCTACCGCGCGGTCTGCGCGCCCTCGCTCTATGTCGGCCATGTCGGGACGCGCTCCTTCGGCGCCGAGAAGGTCGCGCTGGTGCTCCGCAACTACCGGCTACTCGAGGAGCGCTTCCCCGGCTACGCGGCCGAGTGCGAGGCCTTCGCCGAGTTGGACCCGCTCGCGCCGGCGCGCGCCGCCATTGTCGCCGAGCAAACCGGCCGTCGGGGCCGCGTGCCATGGGCGTGAAACGGGCGAAGGCGGCGGCAGCGGAGCCGCCCACGCCGCTCGACGCGCGTTTCGTCCGCACCGGCGCCCGCACCTTTGCCGGCCACGTCCTCGACCGCGCCAATCCCGGGCGCGTCTTTGCGGTCGAACTGGTCGTCGACGGCAGGCCGGTCGCCGTCGCGCCTGCCGACCGCTACGCGCCGGAACTCGCCGGCTGCGGCGATGCCTGCCATGGTTTCGGCTTCCGGCTCGACGATCCGCCGGAGCCGGCGTCGCGGATCGAGGCGCGGCTCGCCAACCTCGACCGGGCGCTCGGCGAGCCGATTTCGGGCAGCGACGCACCCGTCGCCAAGCCTTCCGCGCTCCCCGAAATCCACTGGCTCGGCGGTCTCCGGTTCGCCGCCTGGCTTCCGGCAGATGCGGAGAGCGGCGACATCCGCCTCGGCCTCCTCGTCGACGGCGCGCTCGTGGCCGAGGCGCGCCCGACCGGCTGGGGAAGGAGCACGGAAGATGCACCGGGCCGCATCTTCGACCTGCATCTGCCGGAGCGCTTCGCCGACGGCCGGCTGCACCGGCTGGCGCTCCGCGACGATGACGGCGAGCGCCTGCCGGTCGCCCCGGTCCCGTTCGTCGCCGACGCCGCCGGCTTCGCCACCCTGCTCACCGGACCGGACCGGCCGCGCGGCGAACTGCTCGACCGGCTCCTTCCGGCCTCCTTCCCGATGGCGCGCTATGCCGAGTGGCGCGATCGCTTCGGGGCGCCGTCGCCGCCGCCGTCGGGCATGACCCTTGCCGTCGTCCTCGCCGGTCCGGGCAATCCCGAGGCGACGCTGGAATCGCTTGCCCGGCAGACACACGAATCATGGCTCGCCGCCGTGCTTCCGCCGGGCGAGGGACCCGCCGATTTCGATCCGGCCGACCTCCGCGATTTCCTGGCAAGGGAAGGGCGGGACAGCGCCGCCTTCCTGTTTACGCTGCCCGGGACGCGGCTTGCCTCGGACGCGCTCGCGCGCCTTGCCTCCGCCGTCGACGGCGATCCGCAGGTCGCGCTCGCCTATCCCGACGTCGCGGTGGAGGCCGCCGACGGCGCGCTCTGGCCGCTCTGCTTCCCCGCCTTCGACTACGAGCGGCTGCTGGAACAGGGCTATTGCTGCCACCTCTTTGCCATGCGGCGGGACGCGCTCGACCGCGCGCTGGCGCGGAAGGCGGGCAGCCTCTACCGCCTGTTCAATGCCGTTCTCGACGGCCATGCGCCGGGCGAAGTCGAGGTCGCCCACCTTCCCGGCGAGGCCGGCGTGCTCCCCGATTTCGACCGCGTCGCTGCCGCGGCCGCATTGGCCAAGGCGAACCGGGCGCACCTCGGCCGCGGGGTCCGCTCCGACCCCGGCGCGGGCGCCATCCTTCCGGTCGTGCATGTGCGCCGCCCGTTCCGGCAATTGCCGGTCAGCATCGTCGTGCCGTGCCCCTTCCGGGGCCCCGGCCTGGCAGGGACGATCGAACGGCTGCGGGCAACAGCGCCGGAGGCATCCGTGCTCGTCGTCGCCGGCGCGGACGTGAAGGGGGAGGCGGAGGTCGCATCGGGCGACGGGGTGTCGCTGGTCCGCGGGGCGGGTCCGACCGCACGGCTGGTCAACCTCGCCGTCGAGCGGTGCGAGGGCGAGTTCGTCTGCCTGATCGCGCCCGGCCTTGCGCCGCAGGAAGGGTGGCTCGAAGAACTCTGCTCGCGCGCTGACAGCCCCGGCGCCGGCGCCGTCGCACCGCTCCTCCTCCGCGCCGACGCCGGCATCGTCGAGGCGGGCATCGTCGCCGGACCGGATTTCGCGTTGGCTCCGGCGCACTACGACCGGACCGAAGGCGATCCCGGCTACGGCGACCTCCTCCTCGCCGCGCATCAGCAATCCGTGCCCGGCTCCGGCCTGATCCTCCTCCGCCGCGCCGATTATCTCGCCGCCGGCGGAATCGACGCGGTGCATTTCCCCGAGCATTTCGCGGTCGCCGACCTCTGCCTCCGGCTTGCCGCGTCCGGCCGCCGCAACCTCGTCGCGCCGGCGGCGCGGGTCATCGACCGCCGGCCCGGCCGGCGCCATCCGCTCCCCTCCGAGCGACGCGACGCGCGCTACGACCGCGAGCTTGCCTGCCTCCGCGCCCGCTGGGGCGGATTGCTCGCCGCCGACCCGTTCTACAGCCCGCTGCTCGCCACATCGGGCGCGCCGTTTTCGGCGCTCGCCTGGCCGCCGCGCCCGCGCCATCCGCGGCTGCCGGCGGTTCCGCCGCCGGAAGAGATTCCACCCGGATTTTGAGGGCAAAATTTCAGCGAAAACAACGGCACTTCGCAGCCGCGCCTCAATCCCGGGCTAATCACGTTGACGCCGTTCCGGGGACGCGCCGCGCGGCCTTTCCTATTCTTCCGCCATCGCATCCAGGCCCGGGAGTCTCGGTGATGAACGTTCAGGCCAAAGGTGAAGTCGAGGCGCTGCTGGAGGCGGCGCGCGAGCATCGGAAACGCGGCGACCGGGCCGCCGCCCTGAAGGCGTTTCAGGCGGCTTCCGAGGCGGACGCCGGCAACCGCGCCATCGAGGTCGCGGTCGCCGCCGAACTGCGCGCCCTCGACCGCCTCGACGAGGCCGGCCTCGTCCTTCGCCGCGTCCTTGAGAAGGAACCGGGCAGCATCGCCGCCCTCATCGAACAGGGCCATCTCGCGCGCCGTTGCGCCGACAATGCCGCGGCGCTCGCCGCCTTTGCCAGCGCGTCGGCGCTCGACCCCAAGCATCTCGGCCTGAAGGTGGAGGTGGCGCGCTCGCTCCGCGCCCTCGACCGCCTCGACGAGGCCGCCGCCAAGCTCGACCAGGCGCTCCAGGCCGATCCCTCCTTCCTCGCCGCGCTCATCGAACAGGGCCATCTCCGCCGCAAGGCGGGCGACAATGCCGGTGCGCTGGCGTCGTTCGAGGCCGCCGCCGCCGTCGACCCGGCGCATGTCGGCATCAAGCTCGAGATCGCCGCCTGCCAGCGCGCGCTCGACCGGACGGACGCGGCCGAGGCAACCCTGCGCGGGCTGGTCGAAGCCGCCCCGCGGCACCTTCCGGCGCTGGTCGCGCTCGGCCAGTTGCTGATCGATACCGGCCGCGGCGGCGAGGCGGCGGCGATCTTCCGGACGGTCCAGGCGATCGAGCCGAACGATCCGCGCGTGCCGTTCGCGCTGGCGCGGATCGCGCGGCTGAGCGACGACCGCCCGGCGGTGCTGCGGCACATGCGCGCGATCGTGGCGGCCAACCCGCAGAATTTCGAGGCGCGGCGCACGCTCGCCGCCGAACTCCGCGCGCAGGGCGACATCGCTGCGGCGAAGGCGGAGCTGCACCGGCTCCTCGAAGATGCGCCCGACGACGCCGGATCGTGGGTCCAGCTCGGGCTGCTCTACCGTCTGGACCGCGACCGCAGCAAGGCGCTCGCCGCCTTCGAGACCGCGCATCGCCTGCGGCCGCAATCGGCCGAGCCGCTGGTCGAGCTGGCCCGCGAGACCTGGGCCGCCGGCGATCCGGCGGCTGCCGAGACCCGTCTCGCCGAGGCGCTGGCGCTGAAGCCTGACCACACCGGCGCGCTTGCGCTCGCCGCCGAATGGGCGCTTGTCGCGGGCCGACCGGATGAGGCGCTTCGCCGCGCCGAGGCGGCGATTGCCGCCGACCCGAAGCAGCTCGGCCTCCGCCTGCTCGCAGCCCGCGCCGCGGCGGCGCTGCCCGACCGGCCGGCGGCGGAGAAGTTCCTCGCCGACGCCCGCGCCGATTTCGGCGGGCTGCCCGATCTGCTCGCCACCCGCATCCACATCCTCCGCTCGGTCCACGACTATGCCGGCCTGCGCGGCCTCGTCGCGGAAGCCGAGGGCACGGCAAGCGCCGCGGTCTGGATCGAGGGCGTCTCGGCGGCGATCGCCATCGGCGATTTCGAGCGCGCCGCAAGGATGATCGACAAGGGGCCTTCGACCGCCCGGCGCGATCGGGCCTGGGGCGCGTTCCTGCGCGGCCAGCTGGCGGCGGCCGGGCGCGACTACGCCGCCGCCGCCGCCCACTACGCGGCTGCGCTCGAACTCGATCCCGGCAATGGCGGCTGGGAGGGCGAACTGGCCCGCGCCGCGCTTCTTTGTCTCGACACCGAGGCCGCCGCGCTGCACCTCCGCCGCTCGGTCGAACTCAACCGCTCCTCGGTCCTGTCGCGCCGCGAGTCGCTCAATTCCTCGCAGCATCATCTCGGCCAGCTGCTCAACGATTTCGGCCTCGACGCCTCCCTCCTCGAGCGCCTCCGCCGGACGCTTGCCGGCAACGCGCCGGAGAGGTTGGCGGCCTTGAGGACGATCGTCCGGGAGAACCCGGACAGCACCGCCGCCGCCCTGATGCTGGTCCTCGAAATGCGCCGGGCCGGCGAATTCCGCCACGTCGCCCGCCGCTTCGGCCGGTTGATGCCGGGCCGCATCCCGCGCCGCATCGTCCAGTTCTGGGACAGCGAGGCCGTACCCGAGGATGTCGCCGCGCTGATGGCCTCCTGGCGGGACGAGCGCGGCACCTTCCAGTACGTCGTCTTCAACGAGGCGAGCGCCGGCGCCTACCTGATGGCGAAAAGCACCACCGAGGCGGCCCGTGCCTTCCGCCGCGCCAGGCATCCGGCGCAGCGCGCCGACGTCTTCCGTTTGGCCTATCTCGCCCGCGAGGGCGGCATCTACGCCGACGCCGACGATCGCCGCGTCGCCCCGTTCGACGATCTCGCCCCGCGCGACACGGCCTTTGTCGGCTACCAGGAGGATTACGGCACGCTCGGCAACAACTTCCTCGCCGCCGAGCCGGGCCATCCCGTCATCCGCCGCGCCCTCGCCATGGTCGTCGCCGCCATCAACCGCGGCGATTCCGACAATATCTGGCTGGCCTCCGGCCCGGGTCTCCTCACCCGCGCCTTCGCCGTCACGGCCGCCGAACAGGATGCCAGGGCATGGCTCGGCCGCGCCCTTGTCCGCGAGCTTCATGAGATGCAGGCGCTGGTCGAAATCCATTGTCCGGCCGCCTACAAGCGGACCGAACGGCACTGGAGCAACGCCGCCAAGCCCGCCGGCAAGCCGCCGCGCCGCCGCGCCCAATGACGGGCACCGCCGCCGCCCGTCTTGCCGCAATCCTGATCGCCGCCGCGGCCTCTGCGCCCGCCGCTGCAGCCGGTGCGAATTTTCCGCGCATGACGGCCGACGGACCGGAGCAGGTGATCTTCGACTGGGCGACCGACCGCTGCGCCGCCACCGACATCCCCGACGCCCCCGCGCGCGCCTTCCGCGACGAAGGGGGCCGGATCCACCTGCTTGCCACCCATGAGGACAATCGCGCCTTCCTCGGTCCGGATTTCGACCGGCTCGCCCATCCCTGCGCGGTGATCTACCAGGGCGGGCACAATTCCGATCCGAGCCGCTTCGACGACCGCCAGTGGCTGACTTCGTTCCTCACCGACGACGGCCGCACGATCTACGCGCTGGTCCACAACGAATTCCAGGGCGACCGGCGGCCGGGCCTCTGCCCCAGCCGCAAATATCTCGCGTGCTGGTATAACGCCATCACCTCCGCGCGCTCGGAGGATGGCGGCTTCTCGTTCAGCGAGCCGGCGGCGCCGGCCAACATCGTCGCCGCACCGCCCGCGCCATACCAGGCCGATGCCGGCCATCCCGTCGGCTATTTCCAGCCGACCAACATCGTCCGCAAGGACGGTTTCTACTATTTCATGTTTCTCGCCACCGCCGCCGGCGCGCAGCCCGGCGGCGTCTGCGTCGCGCGCACCGCAACCCCCGCCGATCCGGCGAGCTGGCGCGCCTGGGACGGCACCGGCTTCACCGTCCGCCTTGCCGGCGCCTATTACGACAGCGACGGAACGCCCGATATATGTGCGCCGGTCGGCAAGGGCCGTCTCTTCGAGATGAGTTCGCTCGCCTACGACCGCACCTCGGGCCTCTTCGTCTATCTCGGCGCGGTCAGCGTCGGCGCCGGCGATGCTCGTCATCCCCGCGGCGCCTATGTTTCAACCTCGCGCGACCTTGTCACCTGGTCCGAGCCCGTCCGGATCTTCCTCAGCCCTCCGCTCGACCGGCAGGGCTTCCGGTATGGCCTCTTCTCCCTCATCGACGAGACGAGCGCCGCCCGCGACTTCAGCGAGATCTCGTCCTATGGTTCGCTCTACCTCTACTATGTGAAGTTCGACCTCGGCCGGCAGCCTTATGGGCGCATCCTCGCCAAGAGGAAGATCGAGCTGGTGCCGCCGTCCTGAGCCTACGGCCGGAAGACGATGCGGCCGCGCGCCGCGAACGAGAATCCGAACGGGTTTCTGACCAGCGCGACGCCCTGCCAGTCGTAACCGGCATGCTTCCGCTCGACGGTGGCCACGCCCGCCAGCATCGCCGCCTCGCCGCCATCCTCGGCCTTCCGCGCCGCCGCCGGAACGATGAGCAGGTAGTGAATCTCGGGGTGCTCGTCGAGGATCGTCCGGTAGGCCTCGATCTCGGCGCGGGTGAGCGTCCCGAACAGCTTCTCGTCGAAGGCGAGGAAGAGGTTGAACGAGTGATCGTAGCCGCGCGCAACGGCGTGCAGCGCGTTCTGCAGGGCCGTCTCGTCGCCGGCCGCGCAGATGATCGTCTCGTCGAAGGAGGGCGAGGCCGGCATGCTCCTCCGGGCGGCGATGCGGAACGATACCGGCTCGCGCAGCTGACTCTCGCGGAAGCCGATGCCGGGCCGCCGGTCGCCCCGAAGCTCGGGCAGGGCCGCGCGGAGTGCTCCTTTGTCGATCGCCAGCTCGCGTGCCTCGGCCCGCTCGATCAGCCGGTCGAACGGCGTCCCGAACATTGCCGGCGCGGCGGGCGCGTCGAGCGTGGTGCTGAACCAGTCGCGGAACTTGAACAGCCAGGTCTCGTCGGCGCTGTGCGAGAGCCAGACGAACGGCCGCCCGAAAACCTGGGCGAAGATGATGCCGTGCAGGCTCTGCGAGATGACGATCTCCGAGGCGATGATCTCCCTGATGAAATCGAGGCAGCCGAGCCGCGGGTTGATCACGGCGGTATCGGCGTGGCCGGCGATTTCCTGGATGTATTTGTGGCCGATCAGCCCGTGATGCGGGATGAGCGCCACCCGGCGCTTCCGCTCCGCCCGGGTGAGGTAGGCGCGGATCTCGGGTATCTCGTCGGCGAAGACGCCGGGATCGCCGAGCGGAACCGGCTTCGACAGGCCGTATCGCTCCCGGAGCACGCCATAGGTGAGCTTGCCGCGGACGGCATGGACTCGAGCCGGGGAGACCTGTCCGTAATCGGCATTCGGGTCGAGGATGCCCGAGCCCCAGATGTGCGATTGCGCTGTCGCCATGAAGAAGATGCTGCCGACGCCGAGCACGTGTTCGGCCGAGCCCGCGGACAGGTAGGTGGTCCGCCCGGCAACCGTCTCGAAGATATACGGGTTGATCTGGTCGCCGGCGTTCCGCACGTAGTTCCAGAAACGGATCGGCAGGCCGTTGCGCACGTCCGCCCGCGCCGCGCCCGGCGCTTTCGGCTGGGCGGGCGGCGCGGCGCTTGCCGCAACGCGCCGGTTCTCGGCCTCGCGGATGCTGGCAATGCCGAGGTGGCGGACCATCGGCCGCGACAGGCAGTAGGCCTTGAGGAGGCCGAGTTTCGGGATGAGCACCGGGTGCCGGTGGTAACGGATCACGCGCGCGATCCAGGCATCGCCGGCCAGCATCGCGAGGTCCTTCTCGCCGCTCGCATATTGGAGCAGACGGCCGTCGACGTGGCCGTAGTAGAAGTCCTTGAGGCAGGCGGCGAGGAGCTTGCGGGCTCCCACCGGGGTGAGCAGGTAGCCGTCCCCGCCCGGCCCGCCGCGTTCCGCATCGAGCTTGCGGAGGGCGTGGATGATGGGCAGGGCCACCGGCGCCTCTGGGTCGCCCTCTTCCGGCGACATGCGGTCGTTGAGGAAGACGATCTCGGCATCGGCGGGGAGGAGGAGGCGGGCGAGCCGCTTCAGGCCGCGCGCGTCAACATCGTCCTCGACCACGACCGCGAAGCGGCCGCCGATCCGCGCCACCTCCTCCCACGCCTTCACATGCGAGATGAAGCAGCCGATGGTTCCCTTGTGCCTGGCCCAGTTCTTCTCCTGCGTCAGGATCTCGCAAGCATTGTCGGAAAGGGCCCGCCCGTAGACGCCTTCCACGATCTGCGGCGCGAAGCCGGGGAGAGCGGAGAACTGGCCGAGGACGAGGTCGCGGCGTTCCCTGTCCTTGTCGAGGTTGATGACGAAGACCGGAACGAGGTCGGCCGCAGCCGGGGCCGCGGTCGGCTCGCTCCGCCGTTCGCCGGCACCGGGCGGGGACAGTTCCTTCAGCACCCGCCTACCCCAGGCTGAAGCTGCGCGCCGCGGCGCGCCGCGTTGCCGCCGCAACCGCCGGCAGCCCCGCCGCCGCCGGCATGTAGATGTCCATGAACGCGCCGGTCATTTCCTCCCGGCTCATCGGCGGCCGGATGTTCTCCGACAGGTTGTCCCACAGCCCTTCCTCGGTGGCGGCGCGGCGCATCGTCTCCGCAAGCGAGCGCGCGTCGCCGACGTTGAAGTGGAGCCCGTTCACCTCGTGCCGGATGCGCTCCTTCATGCCGCCGACATTGGAGGCGATCACGGGCTTGCGGAACATCCAGGCTTCCGAGATGACCAGGCCGAAGATCTCCCACCACACCGAGGGCACCAGGCACCAGTCGATCCGGGCCATCCGGTTGGCGAGCTGGTCGACGTGGTAGGAGCCGTTCATCACGACGTTGCGCTCGGACAGCGGCCTTGCCGCCTCGCGTTCCAGAAACGCCTCCAGCGCCTTGCGCCGCGCTTCGCTGGCGTAGCGGAGATTGTCGCCGTTGATCTCGACGACGAAGTCGGTGAAGCCGGAGCTGCGGAGGATCTCGACGGCTTCGAGGACGACGTGAACGCCCTTGTTGTCGACAAGCTGGCCGAAGAAGCCGAAGCGGTTGCGCTTCTCGCGCTCCTCGACGTCGGGCTCGCCGCCGCTGTAGTCGCGCTGGCCGTTGGCGACGACCTCGATCCGGTCCCGGTCGATCCCCCAGGCGACGTAATGCTCGACCATGAAGCGGGTCGGCGTGGTGAACACGTCGACCGCGTCGAGATGCTTCTTCATCCACATTTCGCGGAGGAAGAAGAAATCGGGCGAATGGTCGGGCAGGCACTGGTGGCAGCGCACCGGCGAGGCGGTGGTGCAGAGCGACCTGTCGGTGCGGCGGAGCATCTGACCGTCGGCGGCGCAGATCGCCAGGAATTCGTGGAAGGTAAAGACGATCCGCGCCTCGGGAAGCGTCCGCCGGGTGATGCTGAGCAGGTCGATGCCGAGCGTCAGGAAGTGGTGGAAATGGACCACGTCCGGCCGGACGAGGTTGAGGAACTCGACATAGGCCTCGATGAGGAGGGCATCCGGGATGCGGTGCCAGGTGTAGTCGTAGCCGCGGCTGAGGAAGACGAACTCGTTCGGCCGCCGGTCGAAGCCGGTAATCCGCGCGCCGCTCTTGAAGAGCGCCGGCGTGCTGTCGTCGACGGAGGCGAGCAGGGTCGCTTCGACGTCGTCGCGCGCGCGGAGGCCCTGGAACAGCTCGTAACAGACCTGCTGCGCGCCGCCGCGGACGAGCTCGGGGTGGAAGAGGCTGACAAGAAGCACCTTGAGAGGCATGGGCACCGGACCTGTCGCTCCATTTTCCCGCTGCGGCGTCCGCTCAGGCGCCGGCGCCGAATACGATCCTGGTCTGGCCGGCCTTGAGTCGAGGATCGGCCGCCGGCGGATGGGGGATGGGCCTTGCGGCGGGCCGCATCGGAGCGGCCGCCGCCGCGGCGCGCCGGGGCGCGGCGGGCGTCGCCGCCATCGGTCGGGGGGCGAACGCCGCATGGCGCGGCTGGCGGCCGAGGAGGTCGGGCACGATGCCCGGCGCCCAGCGCCGGTTGAAGAGCCAGCGGTTCACCGTCGAGGCGCCCTCATGCGCGGGGGTGCGGCGGGCCGAGCCCTTGCCTTCGAGGTGCCAGAGCCGGAGGTCCTGCAGCCAGGCAGGCGAGCCCGCGGCGAGCGACTTGAGGCAGAGATCGGCGTCCTCGTAGTGGCCGAGCACGAATTCCTCGCTGAACCCGCCGAGCTTCTCGAACCATGCGCGGTCGGCGGAGATGAAGGCGCCGGTCACCGCCGGCACCGGCCGCGGCCGCAGGAACTCCCTCGCCTCGGGCGGCGCGCCCTTGCCGTAGTGCTCGACCCGGAGGGTCAGCGAGCGCCGGAAAGCCGGTCCGTCCATCGCCACCGACTCGTCGGCGTCGAAATACATGCCGGCATGCATCAGCGAACCGTCGTCGTAGTAGAGCGGAACGCCGAAGAGCTGCGTGCCTTCCGCCGAGGACTCGATGAGCGCGCTGTGCCTGGCGGCCCAGTCGCGGTCGCGCGGAAACACGTCGGGATTGACGATCAGGCAGCGGTCGCTTTCCGCAACCTCGACCGCGGCATTGTTGGCGGCGCCGAACCCGGCATTGCCCGGCAGCAGGACGAGGGTCAGCGGCAGGCCGTAGGCGGCGGCAGCGATCCGGGCGTCCCGGCCGAGTTGCTCGGCGAGTTCCGGGCTGTTGCTGACGTAGATGAACTCGTAGTCCTCGATGCCGGGCAGGCCGGAGAAGAGCGCCGCCTGCAGCGTCAGGTACTCCGCGCGGCCATAGAGGCAGACGACGATCGAGCCCTTGTAGCGCGCCTTCCGCGGCCCGAACCGCTCGATCAGCGGCCGCGAACGGATCGCCCGCGAGATGAGGAGATTGATCTCGACGATCTCCTTGCCGAGCGCCCGTTCCAGTCCCGCCACCGAATCGAGGAACGGGTTGCCCATGTAGGTCGAGGTCGCAAGGTAGGTGAGCGCGAGGTTGCGCAGCTCGATCTGGTCAAAGAGGACGCGGAGCGGCACGTCGTAGCGGATGCTGGCGCCGCTTCGCATCGCCAGTTCGACCGTGCAGCTCTGGGCGCCGCCGTCGACCGCCGGGTTGGTGACGAGGCCCCAGAAGCCGAAGGGATGCCGCCGCGGGATCGCCAGCGCCGCCTGCACGTCGTCCCGGCAGACGCGGGCAAGCCCGGCGCCGTCGAACCGCACGGCCCAGCGCGGCGTCGCGATCCGGATCTCGGCCAGTTCGTCGGCGGTATCGTTGACCCAGCCGGTGACGAAAACGCCGCCGCCCTCGGCGACCGCGACGCTCTCGACCGTGTGCCGCGGCATGGTCCGGACGACCGGCGCCTCCGCCGGCAGCGGCGCCGGCGGCGCGGCCACCGATTCGACAATGACGGCTGCGGCCGCGACCGCCACGGCACTCGCCGCGATGGCCGGCGATTCTGCCGGCGCTTCGGCGGGGCGATCCGGAACCGGACTATTGGAATCGGATTTGACAGGCTCCTTCTTCGCAAATCTGCGAGAGGTTTTATGCGTTTTAGTGTCTTTCATGAATATAATCTTTGCCTGCGTGCCAACAATACATATCACTACCATCCATGATTGGGATGGACAACGATATGACTTGATAATTCTCTATCGTCGTAAAGCAACCGGGAAGAGATCTGCATCGTGGACGATTTCGCCGACCCAACCGTCGGGAGGGCGGAGAGGGCGCCGCCGTCCCGCCGCGTGCTCAACGCCGGCTCCGGCTCGCGCGCGGCGCGCCAGCTTCACTCCGCCTTCGCGGCAGGAGACTGGCAGGAGGTGCGGCTCGACCTCGATCCGAGCGTCGCGCCGGACGTCGTCGGCTCGGTCACCGACATGCGGGCGGCCTTCGCCGACGGCAGCTTCGACGCGATCTGGTGCTCGCACGTCATGGAGCACCTGTTTGCGCATCAGGTCTCCGAGGCGCTCGCCGAATTCCGCCGCGTGCTGCGGCCGGACGGCTTCGCCCTGATCACCTCGCCCGACCTCGAGACGGTCGCCGAACTGGTCGCCGCGCGCGGCCTCGATGCGGTGATCTACGTGTCGGCCGCCGGACCGATCACGCCGCTCGACATGATCTTCGGCCACGGCGCCTCGCTCGCCCGCGGCCGCGAGCCGATGGCGCACCGCACCGGCTTCTCCTGCGCTTCGCTCGGCAACCTGCTCATCGAGGCGGGCTTCGCCTCGGTCCGCGCCAAGCGCGAACTCTACGATCTCTGGGCGCTGGCGCTGATGCCGGATGCCGACGCCGAGGCGATCGTTGCGTCGCTGAAAGAGGCCGGCCTCGACTTCGCCGCCGAGGTCGCCGAAGCCGCGTAGGCCGCCGGGAGTCAGGCGACCGGCTCCGCCGCGCGCTGCCATTTCGCGGCCAGTTCCGCATCCGCCGGCACGCCGCGCCCGGCGCGGTAGACCTCGGCTAGCGCCAGCTTCGCCTCGCGCAGGTCGTTGGCCGCCGCCTGCTCGAACCAGGGCACCGCCGCGGCCGGGTCGGCCGCACAGCCCTGGCCCTTCGACAGCATCACGGCGAGATTGTAGGCCGCGATCGCGTGACCGTGGCGCGCGGCCTGCTCGTACCAGGCGACCCCCGCCTTGAGGTCCTGCGGGACGCCGTTGCCCTGGCAGTACATGACCGCGAGCTGGAAGGCCGCGCCGGCATGGCCGGCGCGCGCCGCCTTCTCGATCCACGGCGCCGCCGCGGCGGGATCGCCGGCGCCGTTCTCGCCGGCGAGCAGGCGCTGCGCGATCTGCATCGCCGCCGGCGCGTGCCCGCCCTCGGCGGCCTCGCGGAGCAGCTGATCGGCCCGCCGCCGGTCGGTCAGGCGCGGGTCGTCGCGGAGATGAAGGAGCGCCAGCGCGGTTTTCGCTTCGAGGTCGCCCGCCTCGGCGGCTTTCGTCAGCAAGGTTGCCGCGCGTTCGAGGTCGAGCGGCACTACCTCGCCGGAGGCGAGGAGGCGGCCGAGCTGCGTCTGCGATCCGGTGATCCCGGCCTCGGCCGCGAAGGCGTACCACTTCGCCGCCTTCGTCCAGTCCTGCGCCACGCCGGTACCCTTGGCATAGAAGACGGCCACGTTATGGGCCGCCGTCGGATGGCCGCCCTCGGCCGCCTTCTCGAACCAGCGCGCCGCCTCGCGCAGGTTTTGCGGCATGCCGCTGCCGGTGGCCGAGAGCCGGCCGAGGATGAATTGCGATTGCGTGTCGCCGGCTTCGGCCGCCTTCCGGTACCACTCGCCCGCCTCGCGCAGGTTCGGCTCGGCGCCATTGCCGCGCGACAGGAACTCGGCGAGCGCCACCATCGCGGGCACCAATCCGGCCTTGGCGGCATCGCGGAGATACGACTCGGCGCGGGAAATGTCCTCTGTCAGGCCCTCGCCGGAAAGGTGCATCAGCCCGGCATTGTAGAGCCCGCGCGGCTCGCCGGCGGCGGCGGCCCTGGCGAACCAGAAACCGGCCTTGGCGATGTCCGCCGCCCGCCCGGTCCCAGCGCGGTAGATCGCGGCAAGCGCCACCATCGCCCTGGCGTCGTCCTTCGCAGCCGCCTTCTCGTACCAGTCCGCCGCAAGCGCCGGATCGGGCGGAACGCCGAGCCCCTGGAAGTAGACGTCGCCGAGCGCGAACATCGCCGCCGGGAGGCCCTGCTCGGCGGCGAGGCTGTACCAGCGCCGCGCCAGGACGAGGTCCTCGGCGCAGCCCTCGCCGCGTCGGTAGAGGTCGCCGAGCGCCACCTGGGCCGCGGCGCGGTCGCCGACCTCGGCGAACCAGCGGTGGGCTTCGACCGGGTCCGGCTTGACGCCGAGGCCCTTCGGAAAAAGCACCGCCATCGCCTCGGGACCGATCGCGGCATAGCGCGCGTCCTCGGCGCCGTTGAGGTAGATCGCGCCGGCCTGGAAGGCGGCCTCGTCGTGGCCGGCCTCGGCCGCGGCGGCGTACCAGGCGACCGCGTCCGGGATGTTCCGCATGACGCCTTCGCCGCGTGCATAGAGCTGGCCGATGCGGAAACGTGCCTCCGGGCTCCCGCACTCGGCCGCACGCTGCCAGGCCCGGAAGGCGGCGAGGTAGCGCTTGCGGCGGTATTCGCGGTTGCCGCGGCGCAGCCAGTTGCCGGCATCGTCGCCGTGGCGGAAGCCGAGCCGCGCGGCCAGTTCCCGCGCCGCCGCCGAGATGGACGCCAGCCCGGCTCTGGCGCGGACGCGAAGGAAGGACAGCGGACGGGAGGGGAGAACCGTGCTTTCGGTCACGGTTCGCGCATCGCCTCGCCGAAGCCGCGCAGGAACCCGCCGAGCAGGTACATCGCCACCGAACGCGTCCCGACCTTGAGGTCGGCCTGCAGCGTCATGCCGGGGATGAGCCTGAAATTGGCCGGCATGTCGCGGAACCGCATCCGGTCGAGCGAGCAGCGGGCCCGGTAGTAGGGTGGCACGATCCGGCCGTCATCGTCGGTGGTGAAGGCATTGTCGCTGATCCAGCGCAGGCTTCCCTCGGCGGTGCCGTGCTCCATGTAATTGAAGGCGCCGATCTTCAGCGTGCACGGGTCGCCCGGCCGCACGAAGCCGATGTCGCGCGAGGAGATGAGGACCTCCGCCTCGAGCGGCGTGTCGAGCGGCATCATGGTGAGCAGCGAGTCGCCCTGCTTCAGCACCGAGCCGACCGAGAGCTTCTGCACCGTGAGCACCACCGAGTCTTCCTTGGCGGTCAGCCTGACGAGGTCCTGGTGCTTGGTCGCCTTCTCGAACTGGGCGTTGGCAATGTCGAGGTTGTTGCGGGCGGTCAGCAGGTCGGAACTCAACTGCGACGCCCACTGCCGCATGAACGCCTCGCGGTCGGCGGTGAGCGAAGCCAGCGTGTGCTGCGCCTCGATCAGGCTGTTGTGGGAATAGTCGAGCGAGCGGACCAGTTCGAAGCGCTGGTCCTGCGACATCAGCATGTCGAGCTTGGATCCCGAGCCGCTTGCCGCAAGCTTCGTCCGGATCGCCTCGATCTGCTTGGCGACGTCCTCGCGGTCGCGGTAGCGCGCCTCGTCCGCGTCGTACTTGGCGATGGTCGCCCTGGTCTCGTCGATCTTGGCGTCGAAGCTCGCCAGCTGCGCCTTGTACTGTGCAATCTGCTGGCTGTAGGCGTTGGCCTGGAGCGTTGCGTAGCGCTTGTAGTCGGGGTCGTCGTTCCTGCCGAAATCGGGGCGTTCGCCGGCCAGTTCCGCCTCGTAGCGGATGATCTGCGTGCTCAGGCTGGCGATCTGCTGCGCGATCTGCTTCACGTCGGCCTCGGCGAAGGTCGGGTCGAGCGTGGCCAGCTGCTGGCCCGCCGAGACCACGTCGCCTTCCTTGACGTCGATGCTCTTCACGATCGCCGGGTCGAGCGACTGGTAGACGCTGACCCCGACGGTGGAGACGATCTTGCCGGATTCGGTGGTGACCACCCGGTCGATCCTGGCGACGAACATCAGGGCGACGCCGGCCGCGAGGAACCCGACGAGGGCGAACACGGTCAGCCGCGCCCAGCGCGGCTCTGGCGTTTCGCGGAATTCGTCGGCCTCCGACTGGAAGCGCCTGACGGTGCGGAGGGCTTCGGCGTCAGGCGACACGGGCCGGCCCCCTCGGCGGAGTCTTCTTCCGCTCCGCCGCAACGATATGGCTGGTCTGCTGGTGCCAGAGGTTGCTGTAGATCTCGCTCCGCTCGAGCAGCTCCTCGTGCGTGCCGATATCGGTCGCCTTGCCGCGGTCGAGGACGAGGATGCTGTCGGCGTGCATCAGCGCCGACAGGCGGTGCGAGATGATGATCAGCGTGCGGCCTTCGGCGATCCGCGCGATGTTGGCATTGACGATCGCCTCGCTCTCCGCGTCGAGCGCGCTGGTCGCCTCGTCGAGGATGAGGATGCGCGGATCGACGATGAGCGCCCTGGCGATGGCCAGGCGCTGGCGCTGGCCGCCGGAAAGGTTGGGCGAGCCCTCGTAGATATGGGTTTCGTAGCCGCGCGGCAGGCGGTCGATGAATTCCTCGGCGCCGGCCAGCCGCGCCGCGCGCACCACGTCCTCGAAGGTCGCGTCCGGCCGGCCTGCGGCGATGTTCTCGCGAATCGAGCCGCTGAACAGGAAATTCTCCTGCAGCACCACGCCAATGCTGCGGCGCAGGTGATCGACGTCGTATTCGCGCACGTCGATCCCGTCGATCTTGATCAGCCCGCCATAGTTGGAATGGAGCCGCTGCAGCAGCCGGGTGATCGTCGTCTTGCCCGAGCCGCTCCGCCCCATGACGCCGAGGGTGGTCCCCGACGGCACCTCGAAGCTGACCGAGTCGAGCGCCGGGTCGGGCGCGCCTTCGTAGCGGAAGGTGACCCTGGCGAACTGGATGGCGCCGACCAGCGGCGTGCGCACGCCGTGCTCCGAGCGGCCTTCCTCCGCCGGCTGGTTGACCAGTTGCGCGACGACGCCGAGCGCGATCCGCGCATCGTCGTACTGGTTGATGAGCCGCGCCGCCTGGAGGAGGGGGCCGGAAACGCGCTGGCTCAGCATCAGGAAGGCGAACAGCGCCCCGATATAGACCGGGTCGCTGGTGGTGAGCGCCAGCCACACGCCGACGGCGAAGGAGCCCGTGACCGCGAGCCGTTCGAACGGCCGGGCCACCGCCTGGATGAGGTTGGCGCTCATTCCCTCGCGGAAGCGGAGCCGCGCCACCTTGGCGTTGTGGACGTCCCAGGTGTGCCGCTGGCGCGCGTCGAGCGCCAGCGACTTCACCGTCCGGATGCCGTGGATGGTCTGGATGAGAAACGCGCCGCGCTGCGCCTCCGCCGCTTCCACCTCCATCGAACGCCGCCGATGCGAGGGAAGCATGATCACCAGCCAGGCGACCATCAGGGCGCACATGCCCAGGACGACCAGCGTCATCACCGGGCTGAAGAAGAACATCACCGGCACGAAGATGAGCAGCGTCGTCGAATCGAGGACCGTCCCGAACAACTGGCCCATCAGGAACATCCTGATCTTCCACAGCTGGTAGATGTCGTGGGTGACCTTGCCGACCTGGGTGCGCTCGAAGAAGTCCATCGGCAGGTTGAGGAGCTTGTCGAAAATGTAGGTGCCGAGCCGCACGTCGACCCGCGTCGTCAGGTGCACGACGAGAAGGTTGCGCAGGTACGAGAAGACGGCATCGACCGCGACCAGGGCGGCGAAGGCGATGCACAGAACCACGAACGTGTTGTAGGCGCCGAAGTAGAGCACCTTGTCGGTGAGCAGGCGCCAGAACATGATCGGCGTCAGCGCCAGGAACGCCATGACCAGCGCGCAGATCGCCACGTCGCGCACGATCCAGCGCTCGCGAAAGATGAGCCCGGCGACGAGGCCGAAGCCGAACGGGCGTGTCTCATCGGTGATCGCATAGTCGCGCTTGACGAGGATGATCTCGCCGGTCGCCGCGTCGGCGAAGCGGATGCGGTCGACAGGCAGCGGCGTCCGCGTCGCCGGGTCGACGAGCACGTAGCGGGCGGCGTCGCCCTTTCCCTCGACCCGCTGGAGAACGATGCTCGATCCGTTGCGCAGCCGCACGATCGCCGGCAGCGCCTTGCCGAGGTCGGGAAGCGCGTCGGGAGCAAAGCGCACCCGGGTGGCGCGAAGCCCCGCCCGCTGCGCGATCTCGAGCAGCTCGCCGACGCGCACGGTGCGGTCGGCAAGCACGTTGTCGTGGACGAGCTGGTCGACCGCCAGATGGACGCCGTGATGGCGCGCCACCTCGCACAGACAGGCAAGCGCGGTCGGATCGCGCGCGTCTTCCGGGCTGGCGGGCGGGCTTCCCGAGACGTCGATGGGGCTGACGCTCATGGCTGCTTCCCTGCCTCGGCGGCGTGGACGAAGCGAAGCGGCACGCCGGAGTCGCCTCCGGAGTGCCGCCAGGCCGTTGCGCCCATCCGCCTAGAGATTGTGGACGCCGTTCGTGAAGTGCAGTTCCTTGATGTGCGAGACGGTGACCGTCTGGCCGTCGCTGAATGCGATGCTGGTGACGCCCGCCACGGTCGACACGGTCGCGGCGTTGTAGTCGGCGATGCTGCGCCCGTCGAAGAAGACCGAGTTGTTCGCCCCGCCGCCGCCGTCGATCGTGTCGTCGCCGGTCTGGTCGGTGAGGTGGAAGGTGTCGTTGCCGTCGCCGCCGAGGAGCGTATTGCCGTCGCCGCCGGCCGACAGCGTGTCGTTGCCCGACCCGCCGGACAGCGA
>Ga0070741_10003564_pt1 | contig 38320 bp, 30 predicted proteins | sample Coa_R1_4_FD_66440 | JGI IMG/M metagenome (GOLD analysis project Ga0070741, IMG submission 66440) | Surface soil microbial communities from Centralia Pennsylvania, which are recovering from an underground coalmine fire - Coalmine... | ecosystem: Environmental > Terrestrial > Soil > Unclassified ... | reverse complement strand
GGCCTGACCGTCGAGGACCTGCAGGGCCTCACGCGCGAGGAGCTGGAGGCGCGCCTGCTCGATGTGGTGGACGAGGCCTACGACGCCAAGGAAGAGCAGATCGGCGCCGAGGACCTGCACCGGCTAGAGCGGATCGTTCTGCTGCGGGTGATCGACAGCCTGTGGATCCAGCACCTGACCGCGATCGACGACCTGCGCGAGGGCATCGGGCTACGCGCCTACGGGCAGCGCGACCCCCTGGTGGAGTATAAGGTCGAGGCAGCCAATATGTTCGAGGGGCTGCTGGCGACGATCCGGCACGACGTAACGCATACGCTGTTTCACGTTACGGTCGTGCGCGAGCAGCCGCGGCCCGTCCAGCACATGACCACGAACCGCGAGGACGACGAGGCGCGGCAGCCCGTGCGGGCGGGACGCAAGGTCGGTCGGAACGACCCCTGCCCGTGCGGCAGCGGCAAGAAATACAAGCGATGCTGCGGACGGTAATGATTGATGGCGCGGCCGGACATTCTGGAGGCGGTCCTCGGCAACGTCGAGCGAGTGATCGTAGGGAAGCGCGAAGAGGTTGAGCTAGCGCTCGTTGCCCTCCTCTGCCAGGGTCACCTGCTCATCGAAGACGTGCCCGGCGTCGGCAAGACGGTGCTGGCGAAGTCGCTGGCTCGCTCGATCGGGTGCAGCTTCAAGCGCATCCAGTTCACGCCCGACTTGCTGCCGAGCGATGTGACTGGCGTGAGCATCTACAATCAGAAGAGCGGCGAGTTTGAATTCCGCCCCGGCCCGGTCATCGCGCAGATCGTGCTCGCCGACGAGATCAACCGCGCCACCCCCAAGACGCAGGCAAGCCTCCTCGAAGCCATGGAAGAGCGCCAGATCACGGTGGACGGCAGCACCTACCGCATGCCGCAGCCCTTCATGGTGCTGGCGACGCAGAACCCCATCGAGTACGAGGGCACCTTCCCCCTCCCGGAGGCGCAGCTCGACCGGTTCATGCTGCGCATTCGGCTCGGCTATCCGCTGCCCGAGGAGGAGGTGACAGTGCTCGACCGCCAGCAGTACGGCCACCCGGTGGAAGACCTGGCGCAGGTCGCCTCGGCGGAGGAGCTAGTCGCGGCGCAGAGCGAGGTGAAGCACATCCACGTCGCGCCGGAGCTGCGGCGGTACATCGTGGATCTGGCCGTGGCGAGTCGCCAGCACCAGGACGTCTACCTGGGGGCGAGCCCGCGCGGCTCGCTGGCGCTGTTCCGCGGCGTGCAGGCGCGCGCGCTCCTGCGCGGCCGAGAGTACGGGATTCCCGACGACGTGAAGGCGCTCGCCGAGCCGGCGCTGGCCCACCGCATCATCATCAACCCGAGCGCGCGCATGAAGGGTACGAGCGCATCCGCCATCATCGGGGAGATCCTGCGTTCGGTGCCGGTCCCCGGCACGCGGATCCCTGCCTGAGGCCGGGGGAATGCTGCGCACGCTGGCTTTCGCCGCCCTCTGGCTATTTATCTTCATTACGGCTCTCTCCGGCGGCTGGAGCGTCATGTTCCGGCTGTCCTACCTGCTCCTGCTGCTGTTCATCGCCGCGTGGCTGTGGACATGGGCGAGCGCACGGTGGATCGCGGTCCAGCGGGCGCCGCGCCAACAGCGCGCGCAGGTGGGGAGCGCACTGGAAGAGGAGATCACCGTCGAGAACCTGAGCTGGCTGCCAAAGCCGTGGATGGACATCCAGGTGGCCTCGACGCTGCCGGGCCACCGCGCCCAGCTCTTCGCAAGCCTCGGCCCGCGCGGTGAGCAGTCGTGGACGCTGCGCACCGTCTGCCACCAACGCGGGCGCTATCAGCTCGGGCCGACCACCGTAACGGTGGGCGATCCGTTCGGCCTGTTCCACCGGCAGCGGACCTTCCTGGCGGACAGCACGGTGGTCGTCTACCCGCAGATCGTGCCGCTGCGGGGCTTCCGTGCCCCGGATGGCGACCTGCCGGGCGGCGGTCAGCACCGGGTGCGCGTGCCGCATACCACCGCGATGGCCACCGGCATCCGCGACTATCAGCCCGGCGACCCCTTCAACCGCATCCACTGGCCGAACACGGCGCGGCTCGGCCGCCTGCTGGTCAAGGAGTTCGAGCAGGACCCGGTCGCGGACGTATGGATCGTGCTCGACCTGGACCGGAACGTTCACCTGGGCAGCGGCCCCGACTCGACCGAGGAGTGCGCGGTAACTGTCGCGGCGTCGCTGGCGAGCCATTTTCTGCTGGAGAGCCGCGCCGTGGGCCTGGTGACGCAGGGCCATCACCTCCTTCCCGACCGAGGGACTCGGCAGCTCCTGAAGATCTTAGAGCTGCTGGCCGTGGTGCGGGTCCGCGAGTTCCAGGGCGTGGGCGAGCTACTGGCCATCAGCGCGCCGCTGTTCGCGCGGGGAACGAGCGCGCTCGTCGTGACGGCGACCGCGCGCACGGAGTGGCTGGCGGCCCTCGAGGACGTGGCCCAGCGGGGCGTCCGGTCGGCGGTGGTGTTGCTCGAGGCGAGCACGTTCGGCGGCACCCGGCCCTCGCTGATGCTCGTGAGCGCGCTGGCCGCTTCCGGGACCCCGACCTTCCTGGTAAAGCATGGGGAGCCACTGGCCGAGGCGCTGGCCGAACCGCGCTTAGCCGGTGCAGCGGAGGCCGCTGGCTGATGCAAGGCACGATTCCTGCCCCCAGCGAGTCGCTAGCGGCGGCCGAGCGCGGCGCGGCCCCGCGCGCGACCGAGAGCCCGATCACGATTGCCCTCGCGCTACTGCTCGCCGGCGCGCCAGCGGCCTCCGTCACGGCGGCCGACTGGGCCGATTATCTGACCTGGCTGCCGGTGTTCGCCACTGCTGGCGTGCTGTTCGCGCTGTATCTCAGTCGCCGCCGGCTGTCGGCGCCGTGGGCGCACACGGTCGGGCTCGCCGCGGGCATCCTGTTCGTCCTGCTGTACTTCGCGACCACGGCCGAGCGTGGCGGGCTCTGGGAGCGGCTCGGGTGGCTGGGCGCGCGCATCGGCGCCTGGATCGACGTAGCGGTGACCGGCGGCGCGAGCAGCGATACGCTGCTCTTCTCGCTCACGATGAGCCTCCTGGCCTGGTTCCTGGGCTACTCGACGGGGTGGTTCGTGTTCCGCGAGCGCGCCCCCTGGTGGGCAATCCTTCCTAATGGCGCCGCTGTACTCATCAACCTCTCGTATGCGCCGCCCGAGCTCCTACCCTTCCTGGTCGTCTACCTGTTGGCCGCGCTGTTGCTGCTCGTGGACATGACGCGGCAGCGGAAGCACGACCGCGAGTGGGCGGTGGGCGGCTCCGACGCTGAAGAGTCGAGCCGGGCGGTGCTCGTGGCGAGCGCGGCGCTCTGCGTGGGGCTCCTGATCTTCGCCTGGACGCTGCCCAGCGGCGGCATCAGCCAGCGCGTCTCGGACACCTGGTATTCGCTCACCCAGCCGTGGCAGGGCTTTCAGGAGCAGTTCGACCGGCTGTTTGCCGCCTTAAACGCGCCGGAGCGCGCGGGACGGGGCCTGAACTTCGGCCGGACGCTGGCGCCGCGCGCCGCCTTCGAGCTGGGCGAGCAGCCGGTCCTCGCCATCGCGGCCCCGGACCAGCGGTACTGGCGGGCCGCCACCTACGACCGCTACACGGGCCAGGTCTTCGTCAGCTCGGAGCCGACGAGCGCGCGCACTGAGCCGGATCAGCCGCGCATCGCCGACACGGAGAAGTACGAGGCGCGGAAGGACCTGGAACAGCGCGTGCAGTTGCTCGCCTCGCAGACGAGCATGCTGTTCGCGGCCGACACGCCCGTGCGCGTCAACCTGCCGACGTTCTACGACTACCGCGAGGTGCCCGATGACTTCGCGGCCATGCGGCTGGCGACGCCGCTCCGCCGAGGCCAGCAGTACACGGTCGTCTCGTCGGTGTCGGTCGCGACGGTGAACGAGCTGAAGGGCGCGGGCACTGATTACCCCGCCTGGACCCAGCGCTACCTGCGGCTGCCACGGTCGGTGCCGCAGCGCGTGCGGGACGAGGCGCGGCGCGTAACCGCGGGGGCCGAGACGCCGTACGACAAGGCGGTGGCGCTGGAGAGCTACTTGCGCCAGTTCCGCTACAGCACCCGCGTGAAGCAGCCGCCGCCCGACCGCGACTGGGTGGACTACATGCTGTTCGACTCGAAAGAAGGGTACTGCGACTACTACGCCGCGGCGATGGCTGTCATGCTGCGCGCCGTGGGTGTGCCGTCGCGCGTCGCGAGCGGGTTCGCGCCCGGCGACAAGGACCCGAGCGGCGAGTTCATCATCGTCAAGGAGAGCCACGCGCACTCCTGGACCGAGGCGTTCTTCCCGAACTACGGCTGGATCAACTTCGAGCCCTCCGCCCTGCGGCCGGTGCCGACGCGCCTGGAGTCGTTCGGCCTGGACGGCTCGCTCGCCTGGGACCTCTTTGGCTTCGACGACGAGGATTACGGCGACATTGACTTCGAAGCGCTCGGCAACCTGGCCGCTGCGAACGCCGACGCCAGCAGCGCCGCCGCCAGCGAGATGCCGGGCATCGTCGCGGTCATCCTAGACGTTCTCGCGGTGCTGGTCGTGCTGGTGCTGCTCGCCGTGGCCGCGGCGCTCGTCTTCGCGCTGAACTGGCAGCGTAGCCTGAAGACGCTGCGGGAGCACGTCCGCCCGTGGGCGCAGTTGTCCACGGTGGCGGGCTGGTGCGGCCTCGGCGCGCGGCCGTCGGACACCCCGTTCGAGTACGCCAGCGCCGTGGCGCGGCAGGTACCGCCGGTGCGCCGGGAAGTGCAGGCCATCGCCGATGCTTACGTGCGTGGCACCTACGGGCGCGATGGCGTGAACGCCGACGAGGCGGCGCGGGCGGCCGACGCCTGGAAGGGCTCGCGCTGGCTGCTCGCGAAGACGCTGTTGCGGCAGAACTGGCGTAATCTCGTCGGCTCTCGCTGGCCCCGAGGCGAGCGATGAGCGAGGAGCTGCTGCAGACCCCGCTGCACGCGTGGCACGCGGCTCATGGCGCGCGGCTCGTGCCGTTCGGCGGCTGGTCCATGCCGGTCCAGTACGCCGGCGGCATCCTCGCCGAGCACCGCGCCACCCGCGCGGGCGCGGGCCTGTTCGACATCTCGCACATGGGCCGCGTCGAGGTCGTCGGCCCCGACGCCCTGACGCTGCTGCAGCGCACGACGACGAATGACGTGAGCCGGCTCGCGGTGGGCCGGGCGCAGTACTCGATCATGTGCAACGAGGCGGGGGGTACGCTGGACGATCTGGTCGTCTACCGGCTGCCGGACCGGTACTTCGTGGTCGTGAACGCGGCGCGCCACGAGGGCGACCTGGCCTGGTGGCGCGAGCAGGCGCGGGGCCTGGACGTCAAGCTGGTGGACCGCACGCGCGAGGTCGCGATGATCGCGCTGCAGGGCCCCGCCGCCGAGACGCTGCTGCAACCCGTGTGCAGCGTGCCGCTCGACCAAATGCGCTACTATACAGCTACCCGCGCCGAGGTTGGCGGTCGAGCCGCGCTGCTGGCGCGCACGGGCTACACGGGCGAGGATGGCTTCGAGTTGATGCCCGCCGGCGAGGACGCGGTGGGCCTGTGGAACGCGTTGCTGGCGTGCCGCGAGCCCGTGACGCCCACCCCGGCGGGCCTGGGCGCTCGCGATACCCTGCGGCTCGAAGCGGGCATGGCGCTGTACGGCCACGAGCTGACCGAGGAGATCACGCCGCTGGAGGCCGGGCTGGAGCGCGTCGTCAAGCTGGAGAAGGGCGAGTTCGTCGGCCGCGCCGCGCTCCAGGCGCAGCGGGCCGCGGGCCTGGCCCGCCGACTCGTGGGCTTCGAGATGATCGAGTCGGCGATTCCGCGCCAGGGGTACCCGGTGGTGCTCGGCAACGAGGCCGTGGGCGTGGTTACCAGTGGCAGCTTCGGGCCGAGCGTGGAGCGGCCCATCGGCATGGCCTACGTGCGACCGGAGCTTGCGGCCGAGGGCACAGAGCTTGCCGTGCTCGTGCGGGACCGTGCCGCGGCGGCCCGGGTGCGCGCGCTGCCGTTCTGGCCGCACCGGACGAAGCGCATCGCGGTGGGCGGCAATCCGTAGGCCCTCAGCGGCCCGCAACGCCGGCCGGGCCTGGGCGCGGACGCGAGCTAGCCGGCCACCAGCCAGGGAGGGCTCCGTGACCCCGGACGATCGGCGCTATAGCAGCGAGCATGAGTGGGCCAAGCTCGATGGTGGCGAGGTAACGGTCGGCATCACCGACTTCGCGCAGGAGCAGCTAGGCGACGTGGTCTACGTCGAGCTGCCCAGCGTGGGGGACCAGCTCAAGCAAGGACGCGTCATGGGGGTCGTGGAGTCGGTCAAGGCCGCGTCCGACCTCTACTCGCCCGTGAGTGGCGAGGTTATCGCCATCAACGACGCGGTCGTGTCCGAGCCGCAGAAGCTGAACGACGCGCCCTACGCGGACGGCTGGCTGATCCGCGTTCGCCCCGACAACCCGGGTGAGCTGGACAACCTGATGACTGCCGCCCAATATGACCTGCACGTGAGCGATCGCGGGCCGGAGGAGTAGCCTCGCCCATGCCCTTTGTGCCGACCACCGACGCCGAGCGCGCGGCCATGCTGGAGCGCATCGGCGCGCGCTCGACCGACGAGCTGTTCGAGGTTATCCCGTCCCCGGTCCGTTTCCCCCGTCTGGCGTTGCCCCCCGGCGAGCCCGAGCTGACTGTGGCCCGCCGCGTGCAGGCGCTGGCGGCGGCGAACCGCCCGGCGGCGCAGATGGCCTGCTTCCTCGGGGCGGGCACGTACCACCACTACGTGCCGGCCGCCGTGCGCGCGCTCGTGAGCCGCGGCGAGTTCCTGACCTCGTACACGCCGTACCAGCCGGAGATCAGCCAGGGCACGCTGCAGACCACTTTCGAGTTTCAGAGCCTGGTGTGCGACCTGCTCGGCATGGATGTGGCCAACGCGGGCATGTATGACGGCTCGACGGCGCTGGCCGAGGCCGTGCTGATGGCCGAGCGGATCACCCACCGCACGCGCGTCGTGCTTGCCGGTGGCGTTCATCCCGAGTACCGCAATGTGGTGGCGACCTACGTGGCGGAGCGCGGTACCGAGCTAGTGGCGAGCGAGGTGACGGTAGCCGACGCAATGCTCTGCGAGGCCGACCCGGCGGCGCTGCTCGACGAGCAGACGGCCTGCTGTGTGGTGCAGCAGCCCAGCTTCTTTGGGCGAATCGGCGACTGGGCGGCGCTGCGCGCGGCCTGCAACCGCGTGGGCGCGCTCCTGATCATAGTCTGCAATCCGCTGGCGCTCGGCCTACTCAAGCCGCCGGGCGAGTGGGGCGCGGACATCGCCGTCGCGGAGGCGCAGCCGCTCGGCATCGCCATGGAGTACGGCGGCCCGTGGGTCGGCATGATGGCCACCCGGGAGAAGTATCTGCGCCAGCTCCCGGGCCGCATCGTCGGCGAGGCGCACGACGCAGCCGGCCGACGGGGCTACGTGCTGACGCTGCAGGCACGCGAGCAGCACATTCGCCGCGAAAAGGCAACCTCCAACATCTGCACGAGCGAGGCGCTGCTGGCCCTCCACACCACGATCTACCTGAGCCTGCTCGGTCCGGCCGGCCTGCGGCAGGCCGCGGAGAGCTGCTACCAATACGCGCACTACGCCGCGGCGGAGATCGCCCGCCTGCCAGGCTTCCAGGTGCTCACTCCCGAGCCGTTCTTCCACGAGTTCGTGGTGCGCGGCCCGCGGCCGCCTGATGCGATGAATCGCCGGCTGCTGGCCGCGGACATCCTCGGGGGCCTGCCGCTCGGGCGGTTCTTTCCCGCGCTCGCCGACTGCACGCTGTACTGCTGCACCGAGATGAACACCCGCGCCGAGATCGACGAGCTAATCCGCGTCCTGAGTGAGCCGTGATGACTGAGAGCCCCAACGGCCGCGCCGCGCAGCACACGGTGACGATCAGGCCCGAGCCGTCGGGCGGGCCACCGCGGCCCAGCGAGCCGCTGCTCTCCGAGCTGAGCGTGGCGGGGCGGTGCGGGCAGCGTCTGCCCATGCCCGACGTGCCGGTGACGCCGCTGCCCAGCGGGAGCCTGCTGCGCCCGGCGCTACCCCTACCCGAGCTGAGCGAGCCGGAAGTCGTGCGGCATTTCACGCGGCTCTCGCAGCTCAACTACGCTGTGGACACCGGGTTTTATCCGCTCGGCTCCTGCACGATGAAGCATAACCCGAAGATCGACGACGAGATGGCCGGCCTGCCCGGCTTCGCGGGGCTGCATCCGTATCAGCCCGCCGAGATGGTGCAGGGGGCGCTCCGCCTGATGTGGGAGCTGGAGCGGGCGCTGGCCGAGATCACGGGCTTTAGCGCCGTCACGTTGCAGCCCGCGGCGGGCGCGCACGGTGAGCTGGCCGGTATGCTGATGATCCGCGCGCACCACCTGGCGCGCGGCGAGACGGCGCGACGGCGGGTGCTCGTGCCGGACAGCGCGCACGGCACGAACCCGGCGACTGCCGCGATGTGCGGCTACGAGGCCGTCACCGTGCCGTCGGACGCGCGGGGCAACGTGGACCTGGCGGCACTGGAGCGGCTCCTCGGCCCGGACGTCGCGGCGCTGATGATCACCGTGCCGAGCACGCTGGGCCTGTTCGACGAGCGCATGCTGGACATGACGGCCGCCGTCCACGCGGCCGGGGCGCTGGTCTATGGCGACGGCGCGAACCTGAATGCGCTGCTTGGCATCGCGCGGCCGGCCGACCTGGGGCTCGACGTGCTGCACATCAACCTGCACAAGACGTTTGCTCAGCCGCATGGCGGCGGCGGGCCGGGCGCGGGGCCAGTCGCCGTGCGGGCTGACCTGGAGCCGTACCTGCCCGTGCCGGTGGTACGGCGAGTGGGGGAGGGGGTCTACGATCTGGCGTACGACCGGCCGCAATCGATCGGGCAGGTCCGCGCCTTCGGCGGCCACTTCGGCGTCCTCGTGCGGGCGTATACTTACATCCGCCTGCTCGGCGCGGACGGCCTGCGCCGCGTGAGCGAGGCCGCGGTGCTCCATGCAAACTACTTGCGCGCCGCCCTGCGGGAATGGTACGACGTAGCCTACGATCGGCCGTGCATGCACGAGGTGCTGCTGAGTGGGCGCCGCCAGAAGGCGGCAGGGGCGCGCACGCTGGACGTGGCGAAGCGACTTATTGATTACGGTTTTCACCCGCCCACGATCTACTTCCCGCTGGTGGTCGACGAGGCGCTGATGATCGAGCCGACCGAGACCGAGGCGAAGCCAACGCTCGACGCGTTCGTCGCGGCGATGGCGGCCATCGCCCGCGAGGCGGCCAGCACGCCGGACGTGCTCCACGCGGCGCCGCACGACACGCCGGTCGGGCGCCTGGACGAGGCGACTGCCGCGCGCCACCCGGTGCTGCGGTGGCCGCAGACGCCGGCTCCCAGGGCGGAGAGTGGTGAGCCGCCGAGCGCCACAAGGGCATCCCGGTAGAGGCTAGAGCGATGAGCGACCGCTACTGGCAACCACGGCCGCAGGAGGCGGCCACCGCCGTGCGCGCGGCCGAGCCTCTGCTGCAGGTGCGGGACCTGCGGACGGAGTTCCGCACGCAGGACGGCGTGGTCCACGCGGTCAATGGCATCTCCTACAGTTTGCGCGAGGGCGAGGCGCTGGGCATCGTCGGCGAGAGCGGCTGCGGGAAGAGTGTCAGCGCGCTCACGCTCATGCGGCTGATCCCGACACCGCCGGGGCACATCGCGGGCGGCGAGGTGCTGTTCCAGGGCCGTGACCTGCTGAAGCTCAAAGAAGACGAAATCCGGCACGTCCGCGGCAACGACATCGCCATGATCTTCCAAGACCCGATGACCTCGCTGAACCCGGTACTGACGATCGGGCGCCAGATCGGCGAGGCGCTGGAACTCCACAAGGGGCTGGACCGCAAGGCCGCGCGACAGCGCGCCATCGAGCTGCTGGAGATGGTCGGCATCCCGTCCGCCCGCAGCCGCGTGGACGACTACCCGCACCAGTTCAGCGGTGGCATGCGCCAGCGCGTCATGATCGCCATGGCGATCTCCTGCGAGCCGCGTGTGCTGATCGCGGACGAGCCCACTACCGCGCTCGACGTCACGATCCAGGCGCAGATCCTCGAGTTGATCAAGCGTTTGCAGACCGACCTCGGCATGGCGGTGATCCTCATCACGCACGACCTCGGTGTGGTGGCGGGCGTGTGCGACCGCATCGCGGTCATGTACGCGGGCTACATCGTGGAGGAGGCCCCGGCCGAGGAGCTGTTCGCCGACCCTCGCCATCCCTACACGCTCGGGCTGCTGCGCTCGGTGCCACGCATGGACCAGCCACGCGGCGAGCGGCTCGTCCCGATCGAGGGTTTGCCGCCCGACCTCATCAACCTCCCCGCCGGCTGCCCGTTTGCACCGCGCTGCAGCTACGCCGTCGACCGGTCGGAGACAGAGAACCCCAAGCTGGAGCCGGTCGGGCCCAACCACCGAGTGGCCTGCTGGGTGGACGTGCGCGCGGAGGGGGGCGATGGCCACCGCGCCTGACAGCGCGGCCGCGCCCGCGCCCGCGAATGGCCACGCGCCGCTGCTGGACGTGCGCGGCCTGAAGATGTACTTCCCCATCACCCAGGGAATCCTCATCCAGCGCCGCACAGGCTGGGTGCGCGCGGTCGACGACATCACGTTTCACATCAACCGCGGCGAGACGCTGGGGCTGGTGGGGGAAAGCGGCTGCGGCAAATCGACGACCGGGCGGGCGATTCTGCAGCTCTATCGCCCCACCGCGGGCGCGGTCCTGCTGGAGGGGCAGGACCTGACTCGCGTGGGCGGCGGGGAGCTGCGCCGGACCCGCCGCAAGATGCAGATGATCTTCCAGGACCCATACGCCTCCTTGAACCCGCGAATGACGGTGGGTAGCATCATCGCGGAGCCGCTGGAGATCCATGGGCTGGCGCGGGGCAAGGCGAAGCAGGAGCGCGTGACCGAACTGCTGCGCCTCGTCAATCTAAACCCGTACTTCGCGAACCGCTATCCCCACGAGTTCAGCGGTGGCCAGCGCCAGCGCATCGGAATCGCCCGGGCGCTCGCCGTCGAGCCGCAGCTCATCATCTGCGACGAGCCGATCAGCGCCCTCGACGTGTCGATCCAGGCGCAGATCATCAACCTGCTCGAAGAGCTACAGGCCGACCTGGGCCTGACCTACCTGTTCATCGCCCACGACCTGAGTGTCGTGCGCCATATTAGCGACCGCGTCGCGGTCATGTACGTCGGCAAGATCGTGGAGCTGACGGACAGCAACTCGCTCTACGAGCAGCCCCTGCACCCCTACACCCGCGCGCTCCTCTCGGCCGTGCCCGTCCCCGATCCGGCCGTGGAGCGGAAGCGGCGCCGGATCATCCTCACGGGCGATCCGGCGAGCCCGGTCAACCCGCCGGTCGCCTGCCGCTTCCATCCGCGCTGTCCGTTCGCCCAGGACCTCTGCCACGAGGTCGAGCCGCCGCTCGCCGAAGTACGGCCGGGGCACTGGGTCGCCTGCCACTTCTGGAAGGAGATCGAGGAGCGGGCCGGTCCCATCGGCGCCCCGGACGCCGTGGAGTAGGGACGCCCTTCCCTCCGCGCCTCTTCGCGGTGAGCATCGCCGCGGGCGCATCGTACCGGGTCCAGCGCTCGCGTTCGGCCAAGTCCTACCGGGATCCCCCAACAAAGGGGGGCGCAATCGGAGCGGTCAGCACAAACTGGGTGGGCGGCCTTCCAGTTGCGGTTCCCCGGCTTGCACGAAACTGAGGCGTCGAGTACAATGTTGTAGAACAAACGTTCTGGTGGCGCGCACGGCTGCCGGACGCGGTTCGGGCTCCTGGTGAAGAACAGTGAAGATTGAGAGGGACCGAGATGGCAGAGAAAGTGCAGGAGCTGAGCAAGGCGAGCGCGCGCGGCGCCCACGGTGGCATGGCTGACGGGGCGTCCGCCTCGACGGTGGTGGCCGACGTCTACCAGCGGCTGGCCGCCCCGTTCGAGACCACGTTCCGCGACCAGCGCGGGGGCGTCGAGCTGGAGTACATCACCGGCGAGCAGTGCGTGAGCCGGCTGAACCAGGTGCTCGGGCCGGTCGGGTGGTCGTTCGTGGTGCGCGAGCATGGCCTGAACGCCGAGGCGGACGAGATCTGGGTGCTGGGCGAGCTGACGGTCACCATTGACGGCGTGACCGCGACGCGGCAGCAGTTCGGCTCGCAGAAGATCAAGCGGGCGCGACAGACGGGCAACCCGCTCGACATCGGGTTCGACCTGAAGGGCGCCGCGACCGACGCGCTGAAGAAGTGCGCCAGCCTGGTCGGCGTGGGGCTGTACCTGTCGCGCAAGGAGGCGCCGGCCGCCGAGAGCGCCGCTGCTGGCGACACCGGCGAGCGCCTGACCTGCGAGAAGTGCGGGCAGGAGCTGGCCGAGATTCGCTTCCGCGACGGCACCGCCTGGCTGCCGGTGCAGCTCGCCAGCCTGGGGCGCCGCAAGCACGGCCAGGTCCTGTGCATGGACCACTACCGCCAGGCAAACGAGGCGCGGCGGCGCGCCGAGCAGGCGAACGAGCAGGTCGCATTCTAGCCCGGTCGCGTCGGACGCAGCCAGCAGCGCCCCTACACCGGGAAGGTTGTAGGGGCGCTGCTGGCTGCGTCCTGCCTGCTGCGCCCTGGCCTCTTGTGTGCCTTGCTCATCGCTGCGCCCTGGACGAGCTTTTTGGAAAGAGTCCGGTCTGTGATTGGGCGCCGGCTCCCTTGAGTGGCCTGGCTCACGGCCTAGTGCTCTCGGCGGGCCGACAGCCCCAGCCGATCGCGGACGCTAGCGAGGTCTGCTGCTACTTCCGTTTCGGCTCGATCGCGGGCGGCGCCCTCCAGGCGGAGCACGTAGGCGGGATTGTAGGTCGCCAGTGTGGGCGTGCTACCAGCGGCGCGGAGCCATTGCCCCCGGTCGCGCGCCATCTTGAAGCCGCGCCCCACGATCGCGCGGCCGGCCGCCGCGCCCACGCACAGGATGGCCTCGGGGTGAAGCAGCCGGAGCTCGGCCTCCAACCAGGGACGACAGGCGGCGATCTCGCTCGCGCGCGGCGGCCGGTTTCGCACCCGGTCGCCGTCCGGCGCCGCGGGCCGGCAGCGCACGACGTTGGTGAGCCAGACATCCGCACGGCTCAGGCCCACCATCTGGAGCCAGCGGCCGAGCAGCCGCCCGGAGGGACCGCTGAAGGGATGGCCGCTCGCGTCGTCGGCCTCCGATGGGGCCTCGCCGACGATCACGAGCCGCGCGGTCGGCGCTCCCTCTCCGAACACGACCTGCTGGCGGTTTTCGGCCAGCTCGCAACGCACGCAGCCGCGCGCCGCCTCTCGCGCGGCCTCCAGGGTGTCGAAGGCGGGGTCCTGTGCCACCGCCGCGAACAGGTCGAGCTGGCGTTCCATATGGCCAGTATACGTGGGGACGTGGGGGAGTCGCCGTATGGAGCGGGGTACAATGCCGTCACCGACGCCGCTCCGGCGACCATACGGCGAGGGCATTTGGATCGTGGACGGGAGGCGCGGATGGACGAAGCGAAGACGCGGGCGAGCATCGTAGCGAGGGCCGTGGACGCGGCAGCAAACGGCCCGCCGACCGAGGCGGCGCTGGCGCTCGCTGAGCTGGTGAACCGGGCGGCCGTCGAGTTGCACAAGCTGGCGCGGGCCCAGGCGCAGGCGCGGCGCGGCGAAGCCGACTGGGGCGACTGGGCGAAGCTTGCCAACGCCGCGCGGACGGCGGTGCTGCAGGCGGCGAGCTGTCGGGACGCGGCGCGCGGGCTCGGGGCAGACGCGGAATAGTCGGAAGGCAGGCGGCCGCACCGTGAGGCCGCCTGCCCTTCGCTCAATCCGGGGGCTCAGGAGGCGGGGTCGCCGGCCCGCAGGCCGACGGGTACCTCGCGCTCCTCGGCGGGGATCGGCGTGCCCGCGGGGTAGACGGGCATGCACCACTCGGCGTACTTCGGGTTGCGGCCGGTGATCGCGTCAAAGTAGAGGTCCTTGAGCTGCTGGGTGATCGGGCCGACATCCCCGCCGGCGATCGGCCGGCGGTCGATCTCCAGCACGGGCGTTACGTGCGCGGCCGTGCCCGTCATGAACACCTCATCAGCCAGGTATAGCTCGTTGCGCGCGATGGGGCGCTCGACCGTCCGTAGGCCCAGCTCTTCGCGCGCCAGGCGCATCACCGAGTCGCGGGTGATGCCCACCAGGATGTCCTGCGAGGGGTCGGGAGTGACTAGCTCGCCGCGGATGACGGCGAAGATGTTCTCGCCCGAGCCCTCGCAGACCATGTCGTCCACCGTGAGCATGATCGCCTCGTCGCAATCGTGCTCGTGCGCCTCGGTCCGCGCGAGCGCGCTGTTGACGTAAATGCCCGTGACCTTGCAGCGCGTGGGGATCGCCAGGTCGGGCACGCGGCGCCAGGAGACGGTGCAGCAGCGCACGCCCTTGTCGACCTCGTGGTAGGCGCCGAACGGCACGCAGAACAGGGCGAAGTCATCCCGCAGATCGTGCAGCCGCACGCCGATGACTTCGGAGCCCTTGTAGGCGAGCGGCCGAACGTACACGTCCTCACGGTAGCCGTTGCGGGCCACCAGCTCGCAGGTGAGCTTGCACAGCTCCTCGGGCGAGTAGGGCAGAGTCATCTTCATGACGCCGCAGCTTCGCGTCAGGCGCTCGAAGTGCTCGCGGGGGCGGAACAGGTAGAGCTGCTGCTGGTCCGCGTTCCAGTTGCCGCGGATGCCCTCGAACACCCCGGTCCCATAGTTGAGGGCGTGGGTTACGATGCTTACCTTCGCCTCCGCAAGCGGCACGAACTCGTTGCGGAAGAAGGCGTAGGCATCCATCGTCTCGTAACCTCCGCGGTGTCGCCGCACGGTAGTCGCCGCTGCGCCCCGTACGGTCGCGCCCGATTATACTGGCCCCAGCACGGGCGCGGCAAAACGCGGGCCACGGCGTTGGTATGGGTTTTGCCTGGTATACTGAGGGGTGACGGCTCGCCGGGTCACCCGGCGGCGTGCCTTGGCCGGCGGCGGGCGCACCAGGCCTGGGTCGGCGCCCCGAATCCACGATCCAGCGGAGGACCCCTCAGCATTGGCCGAAGCACCGCAGCGCTACGTCATCATTGGAAACGGCATTGCCGGCACTACGGCGGCCGACACCCTTCGCAAGGGCGATGCGAACTGCAGCATCGTCCTTATCTCTGACGAGCCCTACACCCTCTACAACCGGGTGGCGCTGCCCCCGTTTCTGAAGCTGCAGGTCCCCGAGGCGAAGGTGTTCCTGCGGAACCAGGAGTGGCCCGCCAAGAACAACATCGAGCTGCACCTGGAGACGCGGGCCGAGCGCGTTGACAGCACCGAGCGCGTCGTCTACACGAACACCGGCAAGGCCTTCCCCTACGACCGGCTGCTGATCGCCACGGGCGGGCGCCCCAACCACCTGAAGGTGCCCGGCGCGGAGAGCACCAGGTTTCTGTACAACTTCCAGTACCTCGACGACGCGAAGCACATCTCCGCGCGGATCGCCGATTCCAAGACCGGGGTGGTGACAGGCGGCAGCTATATCGCCTACGAGCTGGCCGAGGCCTTCCGCGCCCGCGGGCTCGATACCTACTGGCTGATTCGCGGTCCGCGCTTCCTGCGCTATATCCTCGAGGAGGAGGGCGGTGAGCTGGTGGACCGGATCGCCCGCGAGCACGGCGTGCACATGCTGTACGGCGAGGTGATCGCGTCGCTGGAGCCGCACGACGGCAAGACCACCGTGGTCACCGGCACTGGCCAGCGCATCGAGGCCGATTTGATCGGCGCCGGGCTGGGCCTGACGATGAACATGGAGCTGCTGGCCAGCACGCCGGTGAAGATGAACAAGGGCGTGCTCACCGACGAGTACCTACAGACCAACGTCCCCGAGATCTTCTCCGCCGGCGACTGCGCGGAGTTCTACGATCCGTTCACCAAGACCAATTACATGATGGGCACCTGGGCGAGCGCCACGCACCACGGCCGGCTCGCGGCCCAGAACATGCAGGGCGCGCACCAGCCGTACCACGACGTGCCCTACTATACGAGCGGCCTGTTCGACTCGCGGCTGAGCGCGGTCGGCCTGACGCCGGACGTGTTTCCCGACCTGGAGGCCGTCCACCGGGTCGACTGGGAGAAGCGGACGTACCGACGCCTGTTCTTCCGCGAAGACAAGTTCGTGGGCGCCATGCTCATCGGCGACCTGAAGCCCAAGGCGCCCTACACCAACCTCATCCGCGAGGGGAAGTCCTATCCCGCGGCGGAGCGCGCCGCCCTCCTGGACGTTTAACCGCGGGTCGGCGCGTGTGGCCGTCGGCGCCCGCCGGCCGCGAGCGCGCCCACTCTCGACGCAGAGGAGCGCACCATGCAGCGCCTCGGGGTTGTCGGCACGGGCACGATGGGCATCGGCATCGTGCAGGTGGCTGCCCAGCAGGGCCTCGACGTGGTCGCCTGCGAGGTGGACGACGCTCGCATGCAAGCGGCGATGGACGGGCTGCGGGGCACGCTCGGCCGGCTGGTGGAGCGCGGGCGGTTGGCGCAGTCGGACGTGGACCAGGCGCTCGCGCGCATCCAGCCCACCACGCGGTTTGCCGACCTGGCCGATGCGGACTGCGTAATCGAGGTCGTGCCCGAGGTCCTGGACCTGAAGCGCCGCGTGTTCGAGCAGTTGGACGTGATCTGCCGCGACGACGCACTGCTGGCCACGAACACGTCGTCGCTCAGCGTCACCGAGCTGGCGGCCGCGACCAAGCGCCCCGAGCGCTTCGTGGGCCTGCACTTCTTCAACCCGGTGCCCCTGATGGGGCTGGTCGAGATCGTGCGCGGGCTGCAGACGGCCGAAGTCACGCTGGAGGCGGCGCGTGAGTTGGCGCGGCGGCTCGGCAAGACGGCGGTGGAAGTGAAGGACACGCCCGGGTTCATCGTGAACCGCGTCGCGCGCCCGTTCTACAACGAGGCGCTGCGCCTGCTCAACGACGGCGTGGCCGACGTGGCGACGATCGACCGCATCATGAAGCTCGGTGGCGGCTTCCGCATGGGGCCGTTCGAGCTGATGGACCTGATCGGCAACGACGTGAACTTCGCCGTCACCGGCCAGGTATTCGCCGGTTACTTCGATGATCCGAAGTATCGGCCGTCCTACCTGCAGCAGCGGGTGGTGCAGGCAGGCACGCTGGGGCGCAAAACGAAGAAGGGCTGGTACAGCTATGACTGAGCGCGCGGCGCCGGGCCGGGCAGCGGCGCACGGCCAGTCCGGCGCCCCATCCGGCGGCAAGGTGCTGGTGGCTGGCGATAGCGCCCTTGCCGACGCGCTCGCGGCGCTCGCGGCGGAGAGCGGCCAGCCGGTGACGCTCTACGTGGTCGAGGGGGGCGGCGTCGGGCCGGCAGGCGTGGAGCGGACCACCGAGCTAGCGGCCGGCGCGAAGGACGCGACCATCGCCTTCGAGGCGACCGTCTGGCCGTTCGACCGCAAGCGCGCGCTGGTCGAGGCGCTGGACCGAGCGCTTCCGCCGGAAGCCGTCCTCGCCACCCTGGCGACGGCGCAGTCGACCACCGAGATCGCGAGCTGGACCGCGCGACCCGACCGAGTCGTCGGCTTCGGCGCCCTGCTGGGCGCGGCCGCGCCCGGCTTGTTCGAGATCGCCCCGGGCCTGGACACGGTGGAGGCGACGACCCTCGCGGTGGAGCAGCTCCTCCAGGCGACCGGGCGCGAGACGGCGCGCGTGCGCGACGACGCGGGGCTGGTGCTGGCCCGCATCCTGTGCCTGATCGTGAACGAGGCGGCGGCCATGCTCATGGAGGGCGCCGCCGCCGCGCGCGACATCGACACCGCGATGAAGCTCGGCACGAACTACCCGCACGGGCCGCTGGAGTGGGCCGATCTAATGGGAGTGGACTTCGTGTACGCCACGCTTGCCGGCTTGCGGGCCGAGCAGGACGAAGACCGCTACCGGCCCTGCCCGCTGCTGCGGAAAATGGTCCTCGCGGGGCGGCTCGGCCGCAAGACGGGCCGCGGGTTTTTCGAGTACCCCGAGCGGTCGTAGCCCGGATCCAACTGCCGGCCGCTAGCGCCGGGGCGGGCAAGTGTTGCGCGGCCGACTGGTTCACCTGATGACCCTGGACCCCGCCAAGCCGGCGCCGCGGAGCGGCCGCCGCGGGACGGTATAATCGGTCGTGTAAGCAGAGCAGTCGCCGGGCGGGTCGGGGTGCGGCGTCCCGCGAGCCGCGCGCGACTCGTTCACCGTCCGGGAGGCACGATGGCCGAGCGAGAGGCAGTCATTGTCGAGGCGGTTCGTACCCCCATCGGTCGCTACGCGGGCGCGCTCAAGGGCGTGCGCCCTGACGACCTGGCGGCGCTGGCGGTCGGGGAGGTCGTCCGCCGCAGCGGGATCGAGCCCGAGCAGATCGAGGATGTCGTGCTCGGCTGCACGAACCAGGCCGGCGAGGACAACCGCGACGTGGCGCGGATGGCCGTGCTGCTTGCGGGCCTGCCGCAGTCGATCGGCGGGCAGACGGTGAACCGGCTGTGCGGCTCGGGGCTGCAGGCGCTTAATTCCGCCGCGCAGGCCATCCTCACGGGCGCGGGCGACGTGTTCGTGGCCGGCGGCGTCGAGAGCATGAGCCGCGCGCCCTACGTGATGCTGAAGCCCGACGAAGCCTTCCCGCGCGGCAACATGCAGCTCGAGGGCACGACGCTCGGCTGGCGGCTGACGAACCCCAAGCTGAAGGAGTACGCCATCAGCCTGGGCGAGACGGCAGAGCGCGTGGCCGAGCGGTACGGCGTGCCGCGCGAGGACCAGGACCGCTTCGCGCTGGCGAGCCAGCAGAAGACGGCCGCGGCCATCCGCGAGGGGCGCTTCCAGGCGGAGATCGTGCCGGTGGAGCTGCCGCAGCGGCGCGGGGAGCCGGTGATTTTCGACACCGACGAGCACCCGCGCCCCGATACGACCCTGGAGCAGCTCGCGAAGCTGGCGCCCGCGTTCCGCAAGGACGGCACGGTGACGGCAGGCAACTCGTCGGGCCTGAACGACGGCGCTGCCGCGCTGCTCGTGATGTCCCGCGAGCGGGCCGACGCCCTTGGCATGCGGCCGATGGCCCGCTACGTGCAATCGGCGGTCGTCGGCGTAGAGCCCAATTACATGGGGATCGGGCCGATCCCTGCCACCCGCCGCCTCCTGGAGCGCACGGGGCTGTCTGTCGACCACCTGGACCTCGTCGAGCTGAACGAGGCGTTCGCGGCGCAGGCGCTGCCCTGCATCCAAGAGCTGGGCCTGGACCCCGCCAAGGTAAACGTGAATGGCGGCGCCATCGCGCTCGGGCATCCGCTGGGCTGCACCGGGGCTCGCCTGGCGACGACGCTCCTGCACGAAATGCGGCGCCGGAACGCGCGCTACGGCCTCGTAACCATGTGCATTGGCGTGGGGCAGGGCATCGCCACCTTGTTCGAGCGGGTCGACTGAGCGTCGTCGGCCGCGGCCCGCTGGACGGGATAACGCGCCCCGTGGCGCAGACCCGGGACGACCAGCCCCCATTGTGACTTAACCGTAACGTCGGCGCCGCGCCGCAGCAGGGGGATCCGCGATATTCTGTCTATGCGGCTCGCGGATTGGCGGACCGAGCCGCGTACACCGCATGCCGCCGCGCCGCCCGCGCATGAGCGCGGCACGCAATACCACATCGCCGCCCAGGCTTCCACCGGAGCGCGTGCTGAGCACGCCTCGCAGCAAGGAAGCCGCGCTCGTTCGGGGAAGCAGCGCCGGCGGCCAGACGAAGGACAAACCCCTTGCAGAATCCCACCATGCCAGGCCGTCGTTGGCCCTGGATCCGCTTGTTTGGACGCGGCGACGGCGACGCGGCCGATTCGGCCGACGATGTGGCGCGCGAATACGCCGCCGTTGCTCTCGAGCTGCTTGCTCGCTGCGACGAGCTACACCAGCGCTGGCTGGAGCAGCTCGAGGAGCAGAGCCGACACGAGCGGCTCGCCAACGCCGCGGCCGTCTACTACTGGTACCTGAGCAGCCTCCGCGAGCGGCTGCAGCGGCTGGAAGCGCCGCCGGCGCTGCGCGCCTGGCACGAGGCGCTCAGCGCGGCGCTCGACGGGGCCACCCGCGCCACCCAGTTGATGAGCCACGGCTATCGCTTCCACAACGTGCGCCGCATCTGCGAGGGGAGCTTGCTGCTCGACGACGCTCTCGGCCAGGCGGTGGCCGTCCGCGACGCGCTGGCCCGTCTGTGCGACGTGAGCGCGCTTAGTCCGCGGCGGCCGGCGGAGCGCGCCGCCGGCTCGTGAGCCGGCCCCGCCAGGCGAGCAGGCCCGCGGCCACGAGCGCGGCGGTCACCGTAACGGCCGCCCCGAGCCGCAGACTGCCGGGCTCGTAGCTGAGGCGTACCACGTGGTCGCCCGTGCGCAGGGGCACGGCGCGTAGCGCGTAGTCGGCGCGGAGCAGCGGCCGCTCCACGCCATCCACCTCCGCGCGCCAACCGGGGAAGTCCACCTCACTCAGCAGCAAGTAGCTCCCTTCCGGCTGGCCCTGCACCTCGAACTCCATGCGGGTCGCGCCGTACGCGCGTACGCTCGCCTGGCCCGCGGGCGCCGCCGCGGCCGCGCTGGCCGCCTCGCTCGCGCCCGGCGGGAGCGCCGAGAGCAGGACCTCGGCGCGCGGATCGAAATCCGGCGCGGCCAGCAGGCGAAGCTGCTCGGCCTCGTCGGGCACGACGCGTGCGCGTGGCACGATAGTGGCGCGCTCCAGCGCACCGGGCACGCGGACGACGCGGTTCAGGTGCTCTTGAAACGGCTCCACTAGCGCGATCAGGCGCTCGTCGGCCGGCTCGTCGCGGGTAACGAGGTACCGGACGTTGAGGAGCTGGTTGAAGCGCTCGCGCGGCAGCGCCTTGCGCAGTTCGACGAAGCGCTCGACGAACATTCCGTAGGTGCCGTCCACCGTGGGCAGCAGGTACACCAGGCCGTGGTTGCCGTTGAGCACGGTGTAGTCCGCCACGCGGAAGAGACCCGGCTCGTTCCACAGGTACTGGACGATCTCCGACGGCACGAACAACTGGTCGGGCGCGCGCGGCGCGAGATCATTCGTCCAGGTCACGGTGAACAGGTCGAGCAAGATCACGGCCGGCAGCGCGGCGAGGACGATCGTCCGCCCACGGCGCCACAGCCGGCGCAACGCCAGCAGCGCCACCGCCAGCAGCAGCATGAAGACGAACCAGTTGTACCAGCCAATCACATCCGCCCAGCGGTAGGCGCGCGGCGTGCCCTCCGCGAACAAGTTGCCGACGTACAGGATCCCGGCGACCACGAGCGCGCCGAGGATCCCGGCCAGCGCCGCGGCGCCCAGCCGGCCCAGCGCCCGTCGGTCGGCCGGCCGCAGCGGCCGCGCCAGCCAGGCCGTGCCGTACCCGGCCAGCATCGCCACGGCCAGCGTGTACAGGTAGATGGCGCGCTCCTGGTGCTGGAAGAGCGCATAGCCAGGACCAAGCAGGTACAGCACGCTGTGGAAAAAGCTGTTGCCGGCCAGCGAGACGACGAGTCCGAAAGCGGCGAGCAGCGCCCAGTAGGGCAGCAGCGGCCGGCGCACGAAGCGAACCGCGAGGAAGGCGAGCAGCAGCGGGAGGATGCCCACGTAGGGCGGCAACCCGCCGATGATGCGGGGTGCCACGGTGTCCATCAGCAGCTCGAACGGCGTGAAGCCGGCAGCCGTGAAGGCGTAGTCGCCCGTGGCGCGGTCGGACAGCCGCATGAACTCGTAGCTCGGCAAGACCTGGACGGCGGCGAGGGCAAATCCCAGCATGCCGAACAGTGCGTATAGGCCGATCGTGGAGCGCACCGCACGGCGGTCGGGCCAGACCTGCCAGAGCCGGTACAGCGTGTACAGCGTGAGGCCATAGAGCTGGAATAGGAGCAACTGGGGGTGGCCGGCGAAGACATCGACGGCGAGCACCAATGCCCCGAGCACCGCCCAGCGGACGCTAAGTCGCTCGAACGCCCGAATCAGGCACAGGAGCAGCAGCGGCATCCAGAGCGCGGTGCGCAGGATGGGCACTTGCTGGATGGGATAGGCGGTCATTAGCCCCGAGTAGGCGAAGGTGAGCGCGGCCACGAGCGCCCCAAACCGCGAGCCAATCACCTGCCGCGCCGGCAGGTACATGAAGGTGGCGGCGAAGAAGAGGTGGAAGACCGTAAAAGCCTCGAAGGCCACGAGCGAGGCGCCGTCGTGGCTGGTGACGAGCCAGGGCAAGACCCAGTTGAAGGGGTACCAGATGGCCGACTGCGGGTCGGCCAGCAGCGGCTGACCGGCGTCGGACCACGGGTTCCACAGCGGCAGATCCCCCTGGTGGACGATCGCGCTGATCGCGCGCGTGAGCGGGAAGAACTCGACGTTGAAATCGCCCTCGGCGAGGGTCATCTGGTCGGGCGCGTAGGGCGTGAACAGCCGCCAGAAGCGCAGCCACGGCAGGACGAGGAACAGCGCGAGCACGGCCAGGTCAGGCGCGAGCGCCCGGAGCCGCGCGAGCCGCCGCGTGGGCGCGGCCGCGCGCTCTGGTGCGCTGGCTGGCTCGCGCTGGGTGCGGGACGGCGGCGACGCAACGCCGTCGGTCGCCCGCGTCCGCCGCTGCTCGCCGGATGAGACGGTGGACACGCGAGCGCTAGACCTTGAACTCTTCGAGCGTCGGCGCCGCGAACAGCGATTCGAGGGGCAACTGAGTGGTCGTGAGGCCCTGCTCCACGGCGTACTGCCCGAACGTCGTGAGCGGGAGACGGTTGGCCTCCAGACCATAAGGCCAGTAGTCCCGTCCCATGATGCGCCGGGTCTGCTCCAGCTCGTCCATCATCCAGGGGAGCATGTACGGCAGCGCCGCCGTGTTCAGCGTCATGGCCGACGCGCACGCCTCCTTGGCCCGCACGAACGCCTTGAAGAGGCTCTCGGCGAGCCAGCGATTCGCCTCGTAGACCTCGGTGCGGATGACGATCGTGTGCATGATCGGGAACAGGCCCGTCTTCCGGAAGTACTCCTGCTCGACCGCGCGGTAGTCGGGGAAGAGGCGGCGCACGTTGGGCGAGCCTTCTACGAACGCTCGCGGCATGCGCGGCACCATCAGCGCGTCCAGCTCACCGCGCTCTAGCATGTCGTTCAGGGTGCGCCCCTCCGGCAGCGGCTCGATGGAGACGCCCGGCGGCAGGGTGCCCATGACCTTTTCGCGGCGCCCCGGGTCGTGCAGCCCGCCTTGATACCAGCGAACGTCGCTGGGCGAGACGCCGTACTCGTGTTGGAGCATGCCGCGCATCCAGACCGCGGCCGTCACGTTGTACTCCGGGACGCCGATTCGCTTACCCTTCAGGTCCTCCGGCCGCTCGATTCCCGCGCCGCTGTATACGTAGATCGCGTTGTGGCGGAAGGCTCGCGACGGGAAGACAGGTATCGCGATGAACCGGTTCTCGCCGTGTCCGCGATGCACGGTATAGGCACCGAAGGACATCTCCGACACGTCGAACTCTTCGAAATGCTCCATGCGCCAGAAGGTCTCCTCTGGCCCGAGCGTGATGTAGTTCAGCTCAACGCCCTCAACCTGGACCGTCCCATCCGCGAGCGGGCGGGTGCGATCGTAGTCCCCACAGGCGAGCGTCACACGCAGCTTGGTCATCCGGCTCTTGCTCCTCGTCCAGCATCGCGCCCGTGCCATTGTAGCAGTCCGCGCCGGCGAGTCGCGGGAAAACGCGGCGGGCCGAGCGCCCGCGCGGCTGCAGCGCGGAAAACAGTTGCCCATGCTTCTCGCTTTTTGGTAACTTGCCCCTGGTAAGAGCAGCGGCGCGCCCGGCCGACCGTCGCGACCGCCCGCACAGCACCCCTCAGTCTGACCTCGGAGGCGGGCGTAAGCGTGGGGATGCGCAAGACCGAGTACGTGGTCCGGGCGAACGCTGCGCCTGCCGCGCTCGACTCGCTGCGCACGCGCTTCGAGCGCCGGCGCCGACGCCAAGCGGTCACTCGGCCGTGGCACCGTCGCGTGCAGGCATTGCTGTCCCGACTGGAAGCCCTGCCCTGGCGTGACCTTAGCCTGTTGCCCTGGCGCGCGATCGCGGCGGGGGTCGGCGGAGGGCTGCTCCTCCTGCTCGTACTCAGCACGCTGGTTTTCCAGATCGCCTACGGCGAGCGCATCCAGCCCGGCGTCCACGCCCTCGGGCTGGACCTGGGCGGCAAGACCCGGCCGGAAGCCCAAGACGTGCTGAGTGAGCGCATAGCGGCGTTCGGCCGCGAACCGCTGACCTTTTACTTTGACAACCGGGAGTGGTCTACCACACCAGCCGAGCTAGGCGTGCGCCTGGAGGCCGCGCCCATTGTCGCCGCGGCCTACGCGGTCGGGCGCGAGGGCAACCCGTTGGACCGGGTCACTCGCCCAGTCCGCAGCCTGTTTGGCGGCCGCGAGGTGCCGCAGCCGCAGGTCGCTATGGATGACGCGCGGGTGGATGCCTACCTGGCGACGCTGGCCGCGGCCATTGACCGTCCCATGGCAAGCGCGCGGCTGGCGATCGACCCAGCGGGGCGCGTGAATTACACGCCCGCGGAGACGGAGCGGCGCACAGATCTCGCGGCGACCCGCGGTCGCCTGCGCGACGCACTGTTGGTCGGGGAGGATCTTCGGGTGCCGCTCGTCGTGGCCGAGCGCAATCCGCCGATCACCGACGACGATCTAGCCGCCGCGCGCGAGCAGGCCGAGCGCTACCTGGCTGGCCCGGTGGTGCTCGAGCTGAACGGCGACTCCTGGAAGCTAGAGCCGGCGGACATCGCCGCCGCGCTGGAGATAGTGGGGACGGCCGATCGGCCGACGGGCGTCAGGCTGAAGGATACGCCCTTTGAGCAGGCGGTGCAGCGAATCGCCAAGACGATCAACCAGCCGGCGTCGAACGCTCGCTTCGAGTTCGTGGGCGGTGAGCTGCGGCCGATCCGGGAGAGCCGGGAGGGCCGCGAGGTCGATGTGGCGGCGCTGCTCGCCGCCGTGCGGCAAGCGGTGGGCTCGGCCGAACGAACGGTGGAGGTGCCGGCGAAGATCACCCAGCCCGCGGTTACGACGGCGCAGCGCGCGCAGCTCGGCGTTCATGACCTGATCGAGCGGGGCGAGACGCGGTACGCGGGCTCCTCGCCACCGAAGATCCACAACATCAAGCTAGCGGCCTCGCGGCTCCACGGTGTCGTGGTGCCGCCCGGGGCGATGTTCTCGTTCAACCAGGAGCTTGGGCCGACCACGCTGGATTCGGGCTATCAGGTGGGCTGGGGCATCGCGGCCGTGGGTGACGGCGGCCACGCTACCGTGCCGAGCGTTGCCGGCGGTATCTGCCAGGTGGCGACGACGCTCTTCCAGCCGGTGTTCTGGGGCGGGTACCAGATCGAGGAGCGGCACAACCACCTGTACTGGATCTACGCGTACGGCCAACCGCCGCTTGGGCGCACAGGGCTCGACGCCACGGTGGACGAGGACTCCGGCCTGGACTTCCGCTTCATCAACTCTAGCCCAGACTATGTGCTGATACAGACAGCGACCGACGACACCACGCTGAGCATTAGTCTCTACGGTACGAAACCCTCCTGGTCCGTGAAAGTCGAGGGGCCGACGATCACGAACCGAAAGTCGGCGCGGCAGGAGATCGTGCGTGCGCCCGAGCCGTCGCTGCCGTGGGGCCAGCAGCTTCAGGTCGAGAGCGCCGGCGACGGCTTCGACGTGGCGCTGACTCGCACGGTCAACGACGGCGCCACCGTGCGGACGTTGAACCTGCGTACCCACTACGAGCCGTCGCAGAACCTGATCGTGGTCGGGGTCCGCGGCGCGCCTCCCGGCGCGGCGGCGGAGATCCGCGCGTCGAATCGTCCGGCGCCCAACGTGGCCGCGGGCGCTGCATCCAGTGCGCACGCCGCGGGCTCGAACGGGTCGGCGACGGGCGCGAGCGCGGCGGCGGCCCCGAGCGCGTCCGCGCAGCCGACGCTCGCGCCAACGCTCGCGCCGTCGCTCGGAGCGTCGAGCGGTGCCACGACGAGCGGGAGTCAGGCCGCTGCGCCGGCGCCTGCCGCGCCTACCCAGGCGCCTGCGCCGCCCGCGGCGGCGAGTCGGTCGAGTGGCCAGGGAGCGGCCGGCCCGTCGAGTCCTGCGAGCGCTTCGGCCCCAGACGCTCCGGCCGGCGGTAGCGCGGCGTCTGGCTCCGCCTCGGCGCCAGCGGCGAGTGGGCCGGCGGCCGCGCCGGCCAATCCGGCCCCGAGCGCCCCAGCCGCGCCGGCGGTGGCTCCAAACGCGCCCCGCTTCGGCAATTCTGCCGCCCACTAAGCCGGCCGAGTGAGTCGTGCTCCTACGGCACGCCGCTGAGCCTGGCCCGGCTCGGCGCGACGGTGCAGGGGGCGCGCCGGCGCATCACGTCCCGGCGTGCTCGCAGACCGTCGTGCCTGCGCGCAGCCGCACGCCGGCTGCGCGCAGGAGCGCGCGCGTCAGGCAGAGCGGCAGGCCGACTACGTTCGTGTAGCAGCCGCGGATGCGGGCGACCGGGCGAAAGCGCCCGTTCTGGATCGCGTAACCGCCGGCCTTGTCGAACGGCTCGCCGGATTCGACATAAGCCGCTATCTCGGCGTCCGAATACGCGCGCATCCAGACATCTGTGCACGTCGCTGCGAGGAGCGGCGGGCGGCCAGCCGCTTGCACGCAGACGCCGGTGATGACCTCGTGCCGGTCGCCACGAAGCTCGCGGAGCATTTGGCGGGCCTCCTCTGGACTGCCCGGCTTGCCGTAGATGCGGCCCTGATGCGTTACGACCGTGTCGGCCGCGAGCACCACGCTATGCGGCCGCAAGGCTGCACCGGCCGCCGCCTTCGCCCTCGCGAGGCGCAGCGCCAGCGCCCGCGCGGACTCCCCGGGGTGGGGCTGCTCGTCCACGTCGGCGGCGAGCGCCGTAAACGGCAGGCGCAAGCGTGCCAGCAGTTCGCGGCGGCGCGGCGACGCCGAAGCCAGCACGAGGGGAAGGCTGGCCGCGTCGTCCGGCTCGCCCGGGGATGATCGGTCGCTATAAGGGCCGTCCGCGTGCATCCTCGCCCGCCGTCGAGTTGTGTAACATCACGGTGTAAAAATCGTTCAACGGGATAGTAAGATTGTAGCCGGCGCCGTTCGGCGTGCCGGGCTGGGCTAGATCCCGCCGCCAGGAGCGGCGAACGCCGCGCGCCGTACCTCTGGGTCGCCGAGGAGTGGGCGGCCGCTATAATCCTGGCAACGTCAGCAAGTTCGCCCGGGTGCCCCTTCTACCGGAGAAGGAGCGGAGGTTCTGCGAGATGCCGGAGATCATCGGCAAGCGCTTCGTCGAGTCCGCGATCAAGCGTATCCTGTTCGTCGAGCCACAAAGCGGGTACTCGACCGGGTTCAACGACACGGTTCGCGTCGAAACGCTTGGGCCGGAGTACCTGGCGGGGGCCGTTCAGGATGTCGCGGAGTGCCGGTTGGTGGACCTGCGCACTTCGCGCGGGGACCTGCACGCCGCGATGGGCGAGTTCCAGCCGCAGTTGATTGCGCTCAAGTGCGGCTATACCACCGACGTGCCAGTCGTGGCCGACCTTGCGCGCCAGTTGAAGCAGCTCGACCCGGACCTGCCGATCGTGGTCGGCGGGCACCACATCTCGCTGAGCCCGCAGGATCTGTTCATTCCCGAGGTGGACGCCATCGCCTACGGCGAGGCCGAGGACATTTTCCCGCTGCTCGTCAAGGAGCTGGGCGCCGGCCGCGACCTGTCGCGCGTGCCGTACGTGTACTACCGCGACGCCGATGGCACGTTCCAGACGACGGTTGTGCCGCACAAGATCGTGAACGAGGTGCTGCACGACGCCCACGAGATGAACCGCCGGCCGCTGCCGCTCCGCGAGCTGTGCGACCCGTATCGCGACGAGTACTACTTCCTCTACTACCCGCGCCCCTACTCGGTCGAGACGGCGCGCGGCTGCCGCTACCGCTGCAGCTTCTGCTCCGTCTGGCAGTTCCACCATGGCGTGTACAAGGTCGAGGGCTGGCAGCGCACGTTCGACGAGCTGCAGCGGATTCCCAACGGCGCCTACGTGAACATCGTCGACGACCTGGCGATCCAGGTCATGCCGCACGAGGACTACCGCGAGTCCGACGCCTGGAAGCTCGCCCAGGAGCTGATCCGGTCAGGCAACAAGCGCCGGTTCTGGATGCAGTGCCGCGCCGACAACATCGTGCGCAACAAGGAGCTGTACACTGCCTGGGCCGAGGCCGGGCTCGACATGGTCCTCATCGGGCTGGAGTCTGACGATCCGGCCGAGCTGAAGCGGGTCAACAAAGGCTCGCGCGTGAACGTGAACGACGAGTCGATTGATTTCCTGCACTCGCTGAAGGTGAAGGTCTGGGGCGCCCAGATCGTCTTCGCGGACTGGGTGGCCGAGCGCTTCGAGCACCTGATGGAGTACAACAAGCGCCTGGGCATCGAGTGCCCGCAGTTCACGATTCACACCCCGCTGCCGGGCACCGTGGACTGGCAGAAGTACAAGGACCAGCTCATCACCCAGGACCGGCGGTATTTCGACTTCCTTCACCCGGTGCTGCCCACGGCGCTGCCCATCCGCGACTTCATCGAGCACTACGTGAAGCTGTACCGCGAGTGCCACATGAGCCGCCACGAGCTGATGGACATGGTGCGGCAGGGCCGCGTGCCACTGAGCGGGGTGATCGAGTTCGCCAAGAAGTTCCGCAACCTGACCGACCCCGAGACGTACCGTAGCGCGATCGACCTGCACGAGGGGAGCCTGGGCGGCCAGCCGGCCTAACCCGGCGCTAGGACGCGGCCTCGCGTGCCGCGGGCTGCGCGTCGGGGGCGCAGTCGCCCGCGCTCGCGGGCCGCAGCGCCCGCTGGCGCGCCAGGCGGTAGTGCAGCCGACCCAGTCGCCGCTGCAGCTCCTCACGCTGCTGCGGTGGCACGGGCCACGGCGCCACGCTGAGCACGGCAAGAGCAGCCTCGGCGGCCCGCGTCGCCGCCAGATAGTCGCGGCGGTGGTGCTCGTAGTGCTTCGCCAGCTCGACCTGCGCCGCGAGCGCCCAGGGGCCGCTCCCCGCCGCGAGCTGTTGCCACAGGGCTACGGCGCCCTCTCGGTCGCCCGCGCGGCGCAGCAGCAACGCCATCTCCCACTGCAGCCCTCGCCGCTCCGTGGGGGGCACGCGCTCCAGCGACGCGCTGCACCAGCCGGCCGCCTCGGTGGCCAGCCCCGCCTGCGTGAACAGGCGCAGGAGGGCGATCGGGTCCACGCGGTGGGCGTGCGCGGTGGGCTCGTCAAAGATCGCGCCGAGCAGGCCCAGCAGCGCGACGAGGCTGAGCAGGTCTTCGGCGTTGTGCGCGAACACGCCGGCTAGCGGCTCGCAGCGGCCCTGGCGCACGTATTCGAAGTACAGGCCTGGAATGGTCCACGCGGGCACGTCTTCGAGGCGTTGCACTCCCAATAGCAGCCGCTCCAGGCTCCCGAGCGCGCAACTGGGCAGGCGCGTGCGCCACAGGCGCCGGGCCGGGTGCAGAAGATCGAGGTGGAATGCCGGCGGGGACAGCCGCTCCCGCCGCGTCACCAGGAAGCGTGTCTCCAGCAGCGGCACGTCGAACGTCTTGCCGTTGAACGTGACCCACAGGGGGAAGCGAGCCAACAGCTCGGCCATCGCGGCGAGCAGCGCGGCCTCCTCGCTGGGGTGGCGCATGAAGTACTGCCGTAAGCAGAACTCCGCGCCGTCGAAGTAGCCGGCTCCGACGAGGAAGGCGTAGGTGCCCGTCCCGCCGGCAAGGCCGGTCGTCTCCGTATCGAGGAACAGCGCGCGGGCGGGGTCGATGCTCTCCGATTCCTGGCCGCGCGTCAGCAGGTGGCGCGCTCGCGCCGAGAGCTGCAGGGCGCTGCGGAGCGCCACCCGCCCCTGAGTGGAGTCCACGGGATACCGCCGCTCGACCACGAAGCACTCGCCGTGGGACGTCGCCTCGTAGCGGCCCGGCAGGACGTGCTCGATGGCAGCCCGCGGCTCGCGCGGCGGGCGCGGGGCGCGGCCCGCCGCGTTCCACTGCCGCAGCTTGCTCGCGAGGTCACCTGGCATCGACCGCCTCGCGCGCGAGCAGCCGCAGCAAGCGCAGCGCGGCCTGCTTCCTGTCGAGCCGGCGACCCGGCGTCGTGGCGGGAGTGCCGGGCATGCCACCCATTGGCCCGACGCACGACGGACAGCCGGCCGCGCAGGCGCAGGCGGCCACGTGCGCCAACGCGGCCTCCTGTAAGTCGGCGTGGACGGCGTAGAGCTTCTCGGCCAACCCGACGCCGCCGGCCAGTCGCTCGTAGACGTAGATCGTGGGCGCGCGCGTGAACGGGGAGCGCGCCTCGGCCCGCGCGCCCAGGTCGCGTGGGTCGCACATCAGGAACAGCGGCGCGAGCTGCCCCAGCAGGTGGGCAATACCCACCAGCCCCGCCTCCAGGTCCTCGCGGGAAAGCGGCGGCAGCGCGCTCTCCGCCAGCGTCAGCCAGTAGGCAGTGGTGTGGTGCGTCTCCTCGGGGAGCTGGATCTTTCCCCAGCCGACGTTCTCGTGCGTGTGCAGCTTGATCTTCTTGAAGATCGTAGCGCGGAACGTCAGCGCCACCTCGCCCCAGGCGCGGCTGCCCAGAGGGCCGGCTTCCTCAGCGATGACCTCCAGCGGCTGCAAGTGGTCCACCAGCTCGGCGTCAGTATAATAGTCCACGTCCACGGAGCGAACGAACGCCTTCTTCTCGTCCCAGTCGAGGCGCTCAACCTGGTACTGCCGGCCCTCGTGCAGATAGATGGCCTCCTCGTGGAGCAGCGTGGGCACTGACAGGCGGTCCATCTCGCCGATCACGCAGGGCCTGGCCGTCTCCGAGACGTCCACGATGACGAAGTTGTCGATGGCGGCGCTGCGCAAGCTCACCTGCTCGGCCGGGAACGCCTCCGCCATCCAGTACCAGCGGCCCTCCTGGTGATGGAGCACCCGCTCCTCCTCCAGGTAAGCGAGGAGCTGCTCCGTGGCATCGCCGCCGAACGCTTCGCCGTCGTCGAACGGCTGCTCGAACGCCGCGCACTTGAGGTGGCTGGTGCGGATGTACAGATTGTTCGGGTTGATCAGGCCCGCCTCCACCGACCGGTCGAAGAGGTACTCCGGATGGGTCACGATGAATTGGTCGAGCGGGCTGCTGGTCGCCACCAGCACCGTGAGGGTGAGGTCGTTGCGGCGGCCGGCGCGCCCCGCTTGCTGCCAGGTGCTGGCGATGGTGCCGGGGTAACCCACGAGCACGCAGGCGTCGAGCCCGCCGACATCAATGCCCAGCTCCAGCGCGTTGGTCGCGACCACGCCCCGGACCGTGCCGCTGCGCAGGCCGCGCTCGATGGCACGCCGCTCAAGCGGCAGGTAGCCGCCGCGATAGCCCCGCACGGCATCGGCGGCTGGCCCGCGCAAGGCGCCTTTCAAGTACGTCACCAGCAGCTCTACCGTGAGGCGGCTGCGCGCGAAGAGGATCGTCTGTACCTCGTTCTTCAGCAGGTCGGTCGCCAGGTCGCGCGCGGCGAGCACCGCGCTGCGGCGCACACCGAGGCTTGCGTCTACGGCCGGCGGGTTGTAGAACAGGAAGTGCCGCGGCCCCTGCGGCGCGCCGTTGTCGTCCACTAGCTCCACGTCCTCTTCGACGAGCTGCTCGGCCAGCTCGCGGGGATTCGCGATGGTCGCCGAGGCGAGAAGGAACTGGGGCCGGGCGTCGTAGAACGCCGCGGTGCGCTTGAGGCGCCGCAGCACGTTGGCGAGGTGGGAGCCGAAGACGCCGCGGTACGAGTGCAGCTCGTCCACCACGACGTAGCGGAGCTGGCTGAAGAGGTGCGTCCAGCGGGTGTGGTGCGGCAGCATGGCCGTGTGCAGCATGTCGGGGTTTGTGACCACGAGGCTGCCCGCCGCGCGCACGGCCTGGCGGGCGGTGGCCGGCGTGTCGCCGTCGTAAGTATACGCGCGCAGGGCGACCGGCAGCTCGTTGGCCCAGGCGTGCAGCTCGGCGAGCTGGTCCTGAGCCAGCGCCTTCGTGGGGAACAGGTACAGGGCGCGGGCCGCCGGCTCGCGCAGCAGCCGGTCCAGCACGGGCAGGTTGTAGCAGAGAGTCTTGCCTGACGCGGTGGGCGTGACGACGACGACGTTCCGCCCCGCGAGCGCCGCCTCGACCGCCTGCGCCTGGTGGGTATAGAGCGCGTCGATGCCGCGCCGCCGCAACGCCGCGACGAGGCGCGGGTCCAGCGCCGCCGGCCACGGGGCGTGGCGGGCGGGCCGGGGGGGCAGCCGCCGCGACGTGGTCAGGCACGGCGCGATGGCCGGAGAACGCTCCCACTGGTCGATGAGCTGCGCCAGGTTCATGGCGCGCCGCTGCCGGCCTGCAGCCAGGCCAACGGGCCGGAAGGCCGCGCCGCCGACGACATCAGCGCGGCCGCGCCTCGATGGAGCGCGCGGCACGCTCGCTGGCCTCGTTGATGTCGTGCTGCAGGCGGCGGATCTCCTCATCGAGGGCCGACTCGGCGGCCTGCAGCTTGGCCGCGGACGCCAGGTCCACGCGCGCGGCGCCCGGCGCCGCCACGTCGAGGAGCGCCTGTTCGATCTGGGCCTTCTGGTCTTGCAGCGCCGCCAAGCGCGCCTTGGCTTCCTCCACGCCCTTCGTGAGCAGCAGCGAGTCCAGCTCGCGCTGTGCGCGCTCCCGGATGCGCTGGAGATGGCGAGAGCTGGTCTCGGCTTGCGTCAGGCGCTGCTCGACGTCGGCCATGAGCGCCAGGCAACGGTCTAGCTCGGCGTCGCCGTAAAGGCTATAGGTAACCAGCCGTTCCGATTGCTCGCGCAATTGGCGTCGCAAGGTGGCGAGCTGCTGCTCCTTCGCCGTGGTGTCCGCGAGGATCAAACGCAGGCGGGCGATCATCACCTCTATCTTCTGCACGGCCCCGGCTCCGGCATACTGATGATAGGCGCTTGATGCGCGAGTCCCGTCGGCAGCGAGTATAGCAAGCCGCCAGCCTCGCGCACTACGCTTCAGCGGCCGACGCGGCGGCGGGCGGTACGCCGGGTAGGTGGGTGGCCTGCCGACGTGGTCGGTGAGCCCCGTGCATGCCTGACCAGTGCGCGAATCGTAGCAAGACCGCGCGGCCCCGTCAACAGCTCGAGGGCACGGTTCAGTCTCATTCTGGCACGAGGCCGAGCCGCGCGCACTCCTCCCAGGCGGCGTCGTCCAGCAGGTCCGGGCGCCAGGCGAGCGTGCGCTCCAGGGCGGCGCGCCGGCGCCAGGCGGCGACGGCGGCGTGGGCGCCCGTCAGCAGCACGGGCGGGACCTCGCGGCCCAGGAATGCCGGCGGCCGGGTGTACTGTGGATACTCCAGTACTCCGGCGGCGTAGGACTCGTCGGCGCTGGAGGTCTCGTCGCCCAGCACGCCGGGCACGAGGCGCGCCACCGCGTCGATGACGACGAGCGCCGCGATCTCGCCACCCGTGAGTACATAGTCGCCGATCGAGACGCGGTCCGCGCCGACGGCGTCCAGCACCCGCTCGTCGATGCCTTCGTAGTGGCCGCAGAGCAAGACAAGCTGGCTCACTTGCGCCCACGCGGCGGCGTGCGCCTGCCGAAACAGGGGCGCGCTCGCCGCCAGCGCCACCACGCGCCCGCCCGGCTGCCGCACGTCCTCCACAGCGCGGTAAACAGGCTCGGGCTTGAGGAGCATGCCCGGTCCCCCGCCGTAGGGGTAGTCGTCCACCACCGCGTGGGGGCCGGTGGCGTAGGCGCGGAGCTGGTGAAGCCGCAGGTCGAGCAGGTCGGCGTCGCGCGCTCGACGCAGGATGCTGGCGTCGAACGGGCCGGCGAACATCTCGGGGAAGAGGGTGATGACGTCAATGCGGAGCGGCACGGCTCTTCTGCCTCACGTGTGGGGCGTACGAGCGGGGTGTGCGCGGACCCGCCTGGTCGCTCAGGCCTGCTGCCTAGCCGAGCAGGCGCTCGACCTCCTCGCGCTGGCGGTCGCCCTTCTTGCGCAGCCCGTCCGCCTCGCCGAGGATGCGCGTCGCCTCCTGGAGCGCCGCCCGGGGCGAGCGCACGTCCGCCACTTGCAGCGCGTCGTAGATGGCCGCGGCCGCTCGGTGGCGCGCTTCGACGCAATCGACGTAGCTGTTGTGCATGGTCAGGGCGCGGCGGGGCGGCTCGAGCTGCGTGAAGGTCCGCTCGGTCTCGATGGTCCGCCACACGAACACGCCGGAGTGCTCGCCCTTGGGGTCGTTGATGCCCGTCACGTCGGTGCCGCGGGTGATGCCCACGCGCTCCAGCCACTGCCGGTACTCGGACTCTAGTTGGCGCAGCAGCGGGTCGGCGGCGGCCAGGTATTGCTCGATCGCCGCGCGCTCTTCGGGCGGGAGCCCCTTGCTGCCAAATAGCCCCTTCAAGAACGCCATTGGTGGCTACCTCCTTCCCATGGGCACCCTCACGCCTCGGGACGCCGCGCGCCGGCGCTGGGCTCGGCCGGCTAGGGGAGGTCCGCGTCGCTTAGGCCAAAATGGTGGCCCAGCTCGTGGATAACGGTCAGTCGAATCTCGTCCTTCATCTCCTGAATGCTGGCGCAGGCCTCGAGAATGGGCTCGCGAAAGATCGTCACCCGGTCCGGCAGCGCCAGGTGGTAGCCGGTGCCGCGCTCGCCGAGCGGCGTTCCCTCGTACAGGCCAAACAGCGTCTCGTCGGGCCCCAGGCCCAGGGAGCGGAGCTGGGCCGGGGTGGGCCGATCGGCGATCAAGACCGCCACGTTGTCCAGCCGCCGCCCGAAGGCGGGTGGCAGCTCGGCCAACGCCTCGCGCACCACCCGCGCGAAGCGGCCCGGCGGCAGGCGGCGGCGGTGGGCGCGGAGCGCGCGGCGCGGCGTCACGCCCGCAGGATGCTGAGCAGCATGGACAGCACCACAATCAGGCCGATCACCGTGTACAACCACTGCGTTCGACTCACCGGCTCGCCTCCCCGCACCTGCTGGCGGCTCAATTTTAGCACGCACGCCTATTGGCCCGCGGCCGGGCGCGGCCGCCCGGTGAGCTATAATGCACTCGGAGTTCCCCGCCTGGAGGCCGCCGTGCTGCGCGGTGCGAAGTCGCTGCTGCGCCCCATCGACGAGACGGACCTGCCGCTGCTCTGGAAGTGGGAGAACGACTCCGAGCTGACCTACTTCCTCAACGCGGACCGGCACCGTACCATGTCGATGGACGAGGTGAACCGGCGCTATCGGCAGATCCGCAGCGATCCGACGATGGAGCTGTTCATCATCGAGACCTTCGACGGCGAGCGCATCGGCATGGTGGGCTACGATACGCTCTCGCTCGAGCGGCGCTCGTGCCGGGTGTACATCGGCATCGGCGAGAAGCAGTACTGGAGCAAAGGCTACGGCACCGACGCGATGCGGACCCTTCTCGCGCATCACTTCACCGACTTGCACCTGGAGCGGGTCTACCTGAGCGTTTACGACTTCAACGACCGCGCGATGGCTTCGTACCGCAAGTGTGGCTACCGGGTGGACGGCGTTCGCCGGAACGTCGCGCTGGTGGACGGCCAGTGGTGCGATAGCATTGAGATGAGCATTACTGCGACCGATTTCGAGCGGATGAATCGGCGCCTGTCCTCCGCCGCGCCCGACCGCCGCGAGGGCTAAGACCAGCTACCTGCGAGGCGCACCGTCATGGGTCTGGAATCCTCTTCTGTCACGTGGAGCACCGACCGGCTCCGCGCCGTGTTTCTCGACTTCTTCAAAGAGAAGGGCAGCCTGGAGCTGCCGAGCTCGAGCTTGGTCCCCCAGGACGACCCCACGGTCCTTCTAACCACGGCGGGCATGCAGCAGATGATCCCGTACCTGCTGGGGCGTCGCGAGCCTCCCTCGCGGCGGCTCTGCTCGGTGCAGAAGTGCTTCCGCACGACGGACATCGACCAGGTGGGCAACCCGCGCACGCTCACCTTCTTCGAGATGCTGGGCAATTTCTCCATCGGCGACTACTTCAAGGCCGAGGCGATCCCCTGGGCCTGGGAGCTGCTCACGCGGCGGCTCGGCCTGCCTCGCGAGCGGCTCTGGGCGACCACGCACCCGACCGACGAGGAGGCGCGGGCCATCTGGCGGCAGACGGACCTGCTGCCCAATCACCTGCACCAGTTGGAGGACAACTGGTGGGGGCCGCCCGGCGCCTCGGGGCCCTGCGGCCCGGACTCTGAGATCTACCTGGACCGCGGCGAGGCGCTGGGCTGCGGCCGGCCGGACTGCGCGCCGGGCTGCGACTGCGACCGCTACCTGGAGATCTGGAACCTCGTCTTTATGCAGTTCTTCCAGGACGAGAGCGGGGCGCGCTCGCCCCTGCCGCAGAAGAACATCGACACCGGCATGGGTCTGGAGCGCCTCGCGGCGGTGATGCAGGGCGTGCCGACGGTCTACGAGAGCGACGGCTTCCGGCCGATCATCACGCGAATCGAGCAGCTCACCGGCCAGCGCTACGGCAGCGACCCGCAGCGCGATTTCGGCATGCGCGTGCTGGCGGACCACAGCCGCGCGATGACGTTCCTCGTAGCCGACGGCGTCTTCCCGAGCAACGAGGGGCGCGGCTACGTGCTGCGCCGCATCGTCCGCCGCGCCGTCCGCTACGGCCGGCTACTGGGCCTGACCGGGCCGTTCCTCGGCAGCCTGGTGGACGTGGTCGCCGAGCTCATGGGCGAGCGCTACCCGATCCTGGTCTCGAACCGCGACGGCATCCAGCGGGTGATCGCTCAGGAGGAGGAGCGCTTCTCGGCCACGCTGCAGAGCGGGCTCGCGCTGCTGGAGCGCTGGATCGGCGAGGCGCGCGCACGGGGCGAGACGACGCTCTCAGGCGCGCTCCTCTTCCGCTTGTACGACACGCATGGCTTCCCGTACGAGCTGAGTAGGGAGATCCTGGCGGAGGCGGGCCTGCGGGCCAACGAGGCGGAGTACCGCCGGGCCTTGGAGGAGCAGCGGACGCGCAGCCGCGCCGCGGGAGCCTTCTCGCACGCCGCGGGCGCCGGGCTGGGCGCCTCCGTCGAGGACGCGCCGCCCACCGTCTTCCTGGGGTATCGCACGACGAGCGCGCCGGGCCGCGTGCTGGCGCTGCTGGACGTGCGCGGCAACCCGACCGGGCGGCTAGGCGAGGGCGAGGCGGGCACCGTGGTGCTCGACGAGACGCCGTTCTACGCCGAGGGCGGCGGCCAGGTGGGCGATCAAGGCGAGCTAACCGCCGACGGCGCGCGCTTCGTCGTCGAGGACACGCAGTCCGACGCCACGGGGCACCACCTGCACCTCGGGCACGTCGCGGCCGGCGAGCTGACGGTGGGCGGGACGGTCGAAGCGCGCGTGGACGCCGAGCGCCGCGCTCGCACGGCGAAGCACCACACGGTCACGCACCTGCTGCACAAGGCGCTGCGCGACGTGCTCGGCCCGCACGCCACGCAGGCGGGCTCGCTGGTGACGCCGAACGTCGCCCGCTTCGACTTCGCCAACCCCGGCCCGCTCACGCCCGAGCAACGACGGGCGGTGAGCGAGGCGATCAACACGCAGATCCTGCGCGATCTGCCCGTCGAGACCGCCGTGGTTCCCTACAACGAGGCGGTGCAGGGCGGGGTCTGGGCGCTGTTCGGCGAGAAGTACGGCGACGAGGTGCGCGTGGTGCGGGTGGGCGATTACAGCCAGGAGCTGTGCGGCGGCACGCACGTGGCGCGCAGCGGCGAGATCGGCTCGGCCTACATCGCCAGCGAGAGCGGCATCGGCAGCGGCATGCGCCGCGTGGAGGTCGTCGCCGGCCCGGCGGCGCTCGAATGGGTGCAGAACCGCCTGGCGCAGCTCGACCGCGTCGCCAGCGCGCTGAACGCGCCCCCAGACGCCGCGGCCGAGCGGGTCGCCGCGCTCGCCGCGGAGCTGCAAGCAGCGCGGCGCGAGCTGAGCCGCTTGCAAGCCAGCGCCGCGAAGGGCCGCGCCGAGGAGCTGGCCGAGCGGGCCGAGAGTGTGGACGGCCTGCGCGTGGTCGCCGCGCGGGTGGACGCGCCGACGCCGGACGCGCTGGGCGAGACGGCCGACCAGGTGCGCAAACGGCTCGGGCCCGGGATCGTGGTGCTCGGCGCGGTGATCAACGCGAAGCCGATGTTCATCGCGGCGGCGAGCCCGGAGGCCGTCCAGGCGGGGGTGCAGGCAGGCGCGATCGTCAAGAAGGTTGCGGAGGCGACGGGCGGCGGG
>Ga0070741_10003563_pt1 | contig 38327 bp, 35 predicted proteins | sample Coa_R1_4_FD_66440 | JGI IMG/M metagenome (GOLD analysis project Ga0070741, IMG submission 66440) | Surface soil microbial communities from Centralia Pennsylvania, which are recovering from an underground coalmine fire - Coalmine... | ecosystem: Environmental > Terrestrial > Soil > Unclassified ... | reverse complement strand
CGCTCATCTTCCTCGCTTTTGGATCCGGGGTCGCCGGAGACCAGCCGGGCGACCGCACCGCCCAAGAGCAGCGCATCGATCTGACGATTCGCAATTATGAGTTTCTCTTGACCCAGCCGGGGCCGGTCCGCCACGGCATCCCCACCATTATTATCCTTCGCAATCAGGATATCGTCCGGCACGGGTTCACGGCGCCGGTGCTGGCGCAACTGGCGCTGCACGTGGAGGGCGAAGGCATCGCCGCGTACGGGAGAGGGATGGAAGGGGTCTACGTGGACCCGGGGAAGACCCTGGTGATCCGCTTCACGCCCGATCGCGCCGGCAACTATTCGTTCCGCTGCGATCTGCATCCAGGGATGAAAGGCGAGTTGTACCTGCTCGAAATTCCAGCGGCGTAGCGCAACTCGTTGCGACCCGCGATCAGCGATTCGCTGTCGGCTGCCGGCGACTCGCTCGCACATCGTGGCACCAGCGGGCTGCTGGGGCGGAGCAGGAAAGGGCGTCGGTTATGAGGATCGTCATCGGCGTCGATTGGTCGGAGCCGGCATTTTCCGCCGTGCGGGAGGTGTGTGAGCTCTATGCACCGCAAGAAGTGATCCTGGTGCATGCCGTCGATCTGGGCATCTTCCGGCATCCCGTGGTGGCGCAGGCGGCGAATCTGCAAGGGTACGGGGAGTTCCGGCGGGCGATGCTGGAGGCCGGCCAGCAACTGATGGAACGCACGTCGGTCCTGGTTCCACCCGACATACCGTGCGTGCGGAAGATCTACGACGTGGCGCGTCCCGCCGCGTTTCTCCTGGACACCGCTCGGAAGGTCGATCCCGATCTGATCGCCGTCGGCGCCCGCGGCCGCGGACCGCTGAGCGAACTCGTGTTGGGGAGCGTCTCCCACCGGATCCTCATGCACGGAACCTGTTCGACGCTCATCGTCAAAGGCGAGGCTCGTCCGCCCAAACGGGTGCTGGTCGGCGTCGAAGGAACGGAGGACGCGCAGCGCATCGTGACGTGGTTGAGCGACCACCAATTCCGCACGCCGGTCGAACTGGTCGTCACCACGGTGATCGAGCCGCCGCCCCCCGCCGATCCCGCCGGCTTGCTGGTCTTTCAGTCATGGACCGAGTCGGCCACGCGCTATGCCGAAGACCTGGTCAAGACGACGGCGGCCGCGCTGGCGAACCGTCACGATACGGTCAGCACGCAGATTCTGAACGGAGACCCCGCCGGCATGCTCGCCGAACACGGCCATGCGTGCGATCTGTTGATCGTCGGATCTCACGGGCGAACGGGGGCCGACCGTTTCCTCTTGGGAAGCGTCTCGCACTCCGTCACCCACCGTTCGATCCGTTCCGTCCTCGTCGTGCGTTAACCGAACCCGACCGGGAATTGTCGAGCGCCACTCGCAGGAGCCTCCTCCCTCGGTTGCTCCTGGCACACGGCCTCTCAAGGCTGTACAATCCGGCCTCCATCCTGGAGGATGGCTTCAAAGCAGCGATCGCCGTCGTGACGGCGGGGCTGCGTCTCGCGATTGCGAAAAGGAGACACCTGTTCATGGACGCTCAGAGGTGCCGGCCGCGACGATCCGGAATCGGCCACGGGAACGCGGCCGCGGCGTTGGCGGCCGTGCTGCTCGCTCTGTCCCCAGGAAGTCCGGCCGCGGCGGAGGACACAGACCGTCGGGAGACCGACGGGGACGAACTCGTGGTGTTGCCGGCCGGCGCGGTCGTCGACCACGATTATTTCGCCGTCGGGACGATCGTGGAAATTTCCGGGACGGTGAACGGGGACGTCTATGCGGTCGGCCGGCAGATCCTGGTCGACGGCACCGTCAACGGGGATTTGCTGGCGGCGGGCGGAACCGTGACCGTCTCCGGCACGGTGTCTCAGGATGTTCGTGCGGTCGCCGGCAAGCTGACCTTCAACGGCGACATCGGTCGGAACGCCACCATCGCTGGAGGCAGCATCGACGTCACGCCCTCGGCGCTCTTTCGCGGCAACCTCATCGCGGCTGGCGGGCAGGTTGAACTCGGCGGCTTGATCCACCGGGATGCGCGTATCGCCGCGGGGAACCTCAGCGTCTCCAACCGCATCGGCGGCGACTTGACCGCCGCGGTCGGCGCCTTGCGCCTCTCGTCCAAGGCGGCGGTGGTGGGGACTCTGATGTACTGGAGCCGGCTTCCCGCCTCGATCGATCCCCAGGCCGTGGTCTCGGGACAGACCATCCGGCGGATGGTGCCCAAAGAGCTGCTGCCGACGCTCAAGGATGTCCTCGCCTTGCTCGTCGGCTTCAAGCTGGTGGCGGCCGCGGCCAGCTTCGTGTCGACGCTCGTGATCGGGTTGCTGCTCATGCGCCTGTACCCGGCTTCCACCCAGCGCGCGCTCCGACACCTTTCGCTGCAGCCGCTGGTGTCCCTGGGCGTAGGCTTGCTCGGCCTGACGGCCATTCCGCTGGCGGCCGGGCTGCTCGCCGTGACCGTGCTTGGGATTCCGCTCGCCGTCCTGCTTCTGGCCTGGTACGCCGTCGTGTTGTATGTCTCCCGCGTGTTCACCATCGCGCTGCTGGGACGATTCGTTTTCGACTGGCTCGGTGTCCCCGACCGCGACCGCTGGGCCTTCGTGTTCGGGTTGTGCCTGTACTTCTTTTTGACCGCCGTCCCCTTCCTCGGCCCGTTCGCGACGCTCCTAGCCGTGCTCTTCGGCTTGGGGGCCGTCCTGCTGACGAAAAAAGATGCGTACGCCGAAGTCCGGGCGCAGCGACTGATCTGAGGCCAAAAGACGTTCGGAAGAGCGACATGACTACCTTGCCGCCGATTCTGCAGATCGAGAAAGGCACCGCCTACGTGATGTTCGCCTACGACATCGGACAATCGGTCGACCTGGACGAGGCCGAACGCCGGATCACCACGATCAAGGAGCGGAGCCGGATCAAACACAAGCGCCGGGCGCCCGCCTATTTCGACTACAGCCCCGCGCCGCTGAGGATCGGAGCGGACACCGAACCACTCACGATCGGGCGGTTTCACACCAACCCGGGCGTGGATGTACTGCTGTACGACTTCGGCGCCGTGTCCCTCACCCATACCATCCCGTTGAGTGGCACCTTTTCCGACCTGCTTTCGCTCAGCCAAGACTTGTACGACCACGAGCCGCTTCAGGCCGAGTCGCGCCGGCGGGTGGAAGAGCTGCTGGCCGCCGTCCGCGAGGCGGTGGAGCGGCCCCACTTGGTCGACTCCGTGGAAGACTACGTGATCTATCACATCGAAGCATCGGCTCCCCCGCTCACCGGTTCGGACCTCGTCAAGGACCACGCTCAGGCCGTCGCGCAGGTGCTGCGTTCGGAATCGCAGATCCTGGCGGAACAGGAGATCCAGGACGCGATCGGATATCGCCTGTCGTTCGGTCCCGACGATCTCGCCGTCATCGACTGGAACGCCGCGCTTCTGCTGGGGCAGGATATGGAAGCGGTGCTGGCTGTGCTCGAATTTGCGAATGTCGAGCTGTTGGAGATGCGCTTGTTGGACCGCCACCTCGATCGGGCGCTGGACGAAGCTTACGAGACCCTCTCCAAACACCGATGGACCGGGCTGCATCTACCGGGAGCGGCCCGCACGGAACTGGAGCCGATCGCCCAATTGCAGGTGGACAGCGCCATTCTCTTCGAGAGGGTTACTAACACGTTGAAGCTGTTCGGAGACCAATACCTGGCCCGCATCCATCGCCTGGCCTCCCAACGGTTTCACTTGGAATCGTGGGACGCCAGCATCACCAGGAAACTCCATACGCTTGAAAGCATCTACGGAAAACTGACGGCGCAGGCGGCGGCGAGGCGTTTGGAAGTGCTCGAATGGATCATCATCGTGCTCATCGGATTGTCGATTGTCGTCTCACTCGTAGCCGGCCCAGGCCACTGAACCCGGCGGACTCAATCGGAGGAACCCTTCGATGAAGCCTGTCCGACCCCTGTTCATTCCATCGCCCACCCAGGAGGCGCCGGAGGACGGTCGCCTGATCCTGCGCGACGGGACGACGGCTGCCGTCCGCATCGCCCGGCCGGAAGACGCGCCCGCGCTCCTCGCCTTTGTGGACCGCCTGTCGCCTGAGGCGAAGCGGCACCGGTTTTTCTCCGAAACGGCTCCGCCGGATGATGTCATCGCCGACCTCTGCGACGCCTCACATCCCAAATCCCAGTTGACCCTGATCGTCACCCGCGTTTGGGAAGGCGCGTTGCGCATCATCGCCGCGGGCTCCTACCTAGCCAGAGACCAACAGACCGCCGAGGTCGCTTTGGCCGTCGACGACGCGTTTCATGGCAAGGGACTCGGCACGCTGCTGCTCGAACGGTTGGCCTTGCTCGCGATCCGCCACGGCTTCCGGCGGCTGTGGGCCGTCACCCACGCCGACAACCTCGCTATGCGCGAGGTGTTCCGCGAATCGGGTTTCGACATACAGGAACGCCTGGCCGGCGGCGACATCGAGGTCGAACTCTCTCTCGTTCCGACGGAGGCCAGCGTGCACCGCTCCGAAATGCGGGATCGCCTCGCGACCGTCGCGTCGCTGCGGCCGTTCTTCCAACCGCAGGCCGTGGCGGTCGTCGGCGCCTCGCGCGACCCCCGGAGCGTCGGATTCCGGCTGCTCGACGCGCTGCGCACCGGCGGCTTCACCGGCCGTCTGTATCCCGTCAACCCGTATGCGATCGAACTGGCCGGTCTGCCTGTCTTTCCCTCGGTCCGGGCACTCCCCGAACCGGTCGACCTCGCCGTGATCGTGGTCCCGCGCGACGCGGTGTTGCCGGTGGTGGACGACTGCGCGGCGCGCGGGGTGCGGGCGCTCGTCGTCATTACGGCCGGCTTCGCCGAGGTCGGCGACGAGGGGCGGGAACTGCAACGGCACCTGGTGGACAAGGTCCGTCAGCACGGCATGCGCATGGTCGGACCCAACTGTTTCGGCCTAGTGAACGCCGATCCGGCCGTGCGGCTCAACGCGACGTTCACCGACCTGTTCCCGCCCCCAGGCCGCATCGCGATGTCCTCACAGAGCGGCGCTTTAGGGCTGGCCCTGCTCGGCGCCGCCCACCGGCTTCAGGTGGGCATCTCCACCTTTGTGAGCGTCGGCAACAAGGCGGATGTGTCGGGCAACGACCTCTTGCAGTATTGGGAGGAAGACCCGGCGACCGATGTGATCTTGCTCTACCTGGAGTCGTTCGGCAACCCGCGACGGTTCGCGCGCATTGCGCGCCGCGTCGGCCGGCGCAAGCCGATCGTGGCCGTGAAGGCCGGACGCACGCCTTCGGGCCGACGGGCCGCCGGTTCGCACACCGCCGCGCTGGCGGCGAGTGACACGGCGGTCGAGGCCCTCTTCCGCCAGACCGGGGTGATCCGGGCCGAGACGCTGGACGAGTTGTTCGCGCTCGCGGCGGGCCTCTCCGCCCAGCCGCTTCCGCCGGGGCGGCGCGTGGGCCTCATCACCAACGCGGGCGGCCCGGCCATCCTCTGCACCGACGCCTGCGAAGCCGCCGGCCTGCTCGTGCCGGAACTGTCCGCCCAAACAAAGACCGCGCTCGCGGCGTTCCTGCCACCCGCAGCCGCCCTCAAAAATCCGGTCGATCTCATCGCCTCCGCCACACCGGTGCAATACGCCAAAGCCATCGAGACGGTCCTCCAAGCGGAGGAGATCGACGCGCTCATCGTGCTGTACATCTCCGTCACCGCAACCGACACGTCCGGGATCGCGGAGGGCATCCGATCGGGCATCGAAGCCGGCCGCGCCGCCGGAGCCATCTCGAAACCGATCCTGATCTGCTGGATGGCGGAGGGCGACCGGGACCGGACCTTCAATCTTCCCGGTGAACGGATCCCGACCTACCCCTTGCCGGAGATGCCGGCCTGGGTGTTGAGCAAGATGGCCGCTTACGCCGACTGGCGTGCACAGCCGCTCGGGATGGTGCCGGATTTCGACGACCTCGATCTGACGACGGCCAAAGAGATCTGCCACAAGGCGTTGGCTCAGCGAGGACCCGGATGGCTGACCGTCGAGGAAACCCGAGCCGTCCTCACCGCGACCGGACTTTCCCTCCCCGACGGCGGCCTGGCTCGGACCGCGGACGAGGCGGTCGAGCTGGCCCGGCGGATCGGATTTCCGGTCGCAGTCAAGCTGGCGTCGCATCGGATCGTCCACAAGACGGAAGCCGGCGGAGTCCGCTTGAACCTCGCGTCCGACGCGCAGGTCCGCGAGGCCTTCGAGGCGATCCGGTCCCGGCTCGCGCAGATGCGCCGGCTTGACGCGATGGACGGGGTCGTGGTGCAACCGATGATCGCGGGCGGCGTCGAGGTGATGATCGGCGTCACCCACGATCCCTCGTTCGGTCCGCTCGTGGCGTTCGGCTTGGGAGGCGTATATGTCGAAATCCTGAGCGACATCCGCTTCCGGGTGACGCCGATCACGGACCGCGACGCCGCCGACATGATCCGGGAGACCAAAGGCTATCGGCTCCTGACCGGCTACCGCGGCCATCCTCCCGCCGACGTGCCGGCCATCGAAGAGACACTGCTGCGCGTCTCCAGGCTGGCGGAAGAGGTGCCGGAGATCGTCGAACTGGACCTCAACCCCGTGTTTGCCTTAGCACCGGGCCAAGGCTGCCGCATCGTGGACGCGAGAATCGCCGTGGGACAGAGTCGCTGACCGGAAGGCCGCGGCCATCGTTTCGCTCCCCAACGGCGCCCACCACAGCAGCCGAAGCCCATGCGTGAGCCATCAAAAAGATTCCCGAGGTGAGCCGGGCTCACAGGAAGGAACGGGGGCAGGGCCCGGAGAGACGTGTTTCCTTGCGGCATGAGACCCCGACCCTCCGTTGTGCTGGACAACCTTCGACGGCGCCCCAGCAAGTTGAGTTAGTGGCGCTCGACTGCCAAGATCGAGCAGGCCCGCCGCAGGACGCTCGAAGAACGGAACGACTGACGCTGGCAAGGTTCCCACATTAATGGGTCTCCCCGGAGGGGGGAACGACATTTGCCTCATATTTTCACCTTTGTTGACGCCGCTCGCGCGCCGGCTATACTTGGTCACAATACAGAACGAGGTGACGCGATGGATTGGCACTTGGCACTCTGGACGGCCATCAGTTGGATGTTCAGCGGCGGCATCCTGTATCTCGTGTACCGGTTCGGCCTGAACAGTGCGATCGAGCAGGGTCTGAAATGGAACTCCCGGCGGAGCATCTTGTTGCTGTTGGGATTTGTCGTCTGCCTCGCCATGTTCGGGACGGACTATCCGGACCAAGGCCTGCTCGTACAATTCGATCAGGACGATCAAGCCCGGTTCGTCGGCATCTTCGGCATCATCGTCCTCACGTACGCCTTCGGCTACTTCGACGGGAGATCCCAGGAAAAGACCACGTAGCCGAGGTTTCCTCCCTCCTCTTGCGGCCCTGCGGCCGGCTACATCCCTCAGTAGAATTCCTCTACTGGCTCCCACGGTTCTGCGGTGAGTAGAATAATCTGCCACCCTATCACCGGGAGGTGGGTTATGACACACCACACACAGCGGGAGGCCATCAGGCCTCTCATCGGTCTCGCCGTCTTGCTCACCGCGACCGGCTGCGCGACCACCTCCGATCTGGACAAGCTGGAGCATAATCTGGCGCAAAAGCTCGATGCCCAGACGAGAGCCATCCGGTCGGAGGTCGCCACGATTCGCGACCAGGTCAAAGGGATCAAAGCGGAAGTGGAAGGCCTGCGCGCCCAGGTCGGCACGTTCCAAATGGACATGCGCGCGGCGCTGGAGGACGAGAAAAAGACGGACGCCATGCGGGATCAAATCCTCAAGGATCTGACGCTCGTCACCACCGGCACGAAGAAGGCGGTGGAAGGCTCTCAGGCCGCCGCGCAGGAAGAGCTGAAGAAGCTCGAAGCAGTGACCGGCGACGCGACCAGGCAGCTTCAGGCGCTGCAGCAGGTGATCTCCACCGTCAGCGCCAGGATGGAACAGTTGCCCGGGCAGGTCGGCGCGCTGAGTGGCGAACTGCGCGCCCTGACCGACACGATGTGGGGGACGTACACGCTGGAGGAAGCCGCGCTCAAGGACCGCTTGAAGGCGCTGGACGAGATGAAGCGGCGCCTGAAGCCTCTTGAAGCTCGGCAGCCGGGCGAGGCCGGACCGGCCAGATAAACAGGTTCCCGCGCGGGCCACGCCGCCGGAGCGGTCCCGTCGAAGGCCGCGCTGAGAACCGGAGGGAGGTGAGAGAGATGCCCATGTATGAATACAAATGTCTGGACTGCGGCAAAGAAGCCGTCCTATCCCTCAGCCTCAAGGAGCGGGAAAGCGGGGAGGTCGCCTGCCCATCCTGCAACAGCAAACGGATGGAGCAATTGTTTACGAGCGTGATGGCGAAAACCAGCCGGAAGAGCTAACACCCCGTTACGTCTGACGTTTCAAGCTCAGCATGTAACTGGTCAGGTCGTTGAGTTCCTGCTCGGTCAGCGGGAACTTCGGCATGATCGATCCCGGCGAGACCGATTGCGGATCGCGGAAATGCCGCAGGTGCCATTCCCGTTCGGGCCTGACCTCGCCGACATACGAGAGATCGGGCCCCACCGCCCCGCCTTCTCCGTGAATCCGATGGCAGCCCGAACAGCCGTATTTCGCATAGATCTCTTTGCCGTGCGCGACGGCCGGATCCACGCGCGGCACGGCATACAGATTCTTGAGGGAAATCCCCAGCAAGGAAAAGACGACGACCAGAAACACCGCGCCGGCTCCGATCGCCACGGGGCGTGAAGAGGGATGTCGGGCCGGATTGCGGTCGATGAACGGCCAGAACAGCAGCACCAGCACGAACAGGGCCGGCAGGATCCATGTGGCCACCGGCTCGAGCGGCCCGTGCACGTATTTCAGCAGCTCATAATAGAAGAGGAAGTACCACTCCGGCACCGGCACGAAACTGGTGTCTGAGGGATTGGCCTTGTCCGTGAGCGGAAACGGAACGGTGAGCGCGAGCGTCGCGATGACCAGAAACACCCCCAGTATCACCACCGCATCCATGTAGACCTGCCGGGGATAGAACGTTTCGCTTCCCAGCGCCGCGCGATCTTCGCTCCACGGGCCGGCCGGCCCGACCCGCCGCAGGATGAACAGGTGCAGGGCGATGCAGGCCACGGTCAGCGCGGGCAGGAAGAGGACGTGGACGGCGAAGAATCGGGACAGCGTCAGCGCTCCGAGCGTCTCTCCGCCGCGCAGGACCCGCACCAAAAAATCTCCGACCAGGGGGACGGTCCCGACCATGTTGATGCCAACCTGCGTCGCCCAGTAGGCCGTCTGATCCCACGGCAGCAGATAGCCCGTAAACGCGAAGGCCATGACGAGCAGAAACAGGACGACGCCGACCATCCACATCAGTTCCCGCGGAGGCTTGTAGGCGCCGTACAGAAAGACCTGCAGCATGTGCAAGCCGATGGCGACGACCATCCCCGACGCCCCCCAGTGATGCAGTCCCCTGACGAAGGCGCCGAACGTCACCTGTGTTTCGATGAATCGAACGCTGTCGTAGGCATGGTCCGGGGTCGGCGCGTAATACACGGCGAGAAACATCCCGGTGACGGCTTGCAGGACAAAGAGGAAGAGCGTCGCCGAGCCGAATACATAGACCCAACTGGCGCCGCCTGGAATGGGCTCATCCAGGAGCGTCCGCTCGATCGGCTTGAGCTTCAGCCGGCTGTCGAGCCAGTCATAGACTTTGGAAGCCATACGCCTCTCGTGGGGCGTGAAGCGTCTGTCGTCCTTGGGAAGGGCCGTTCATCGACTGCGAGATCCGCTTCACGCACATCATAATTCCACGCTTCGTGGCAAGCCGGCCTTGAATTCCTTGTACTGGACTAGCAATCGGCCGTTCTCGATTTTCGATGGCAACCGATCCAGCGGCCTGGGCGCTGGTCCGCCCATGACCCGGCCCGCGACGTCGAACACGCTCCCGTGGCATGGACATTTGAACCGCCGATCGGCACCGTCCCACCGGTACCCGCAGCCGAGATGGGTACACATCGGCGAGAAAACCGTCACCTGGCCGTCGCTCTGCTTGACCGCCCAAACGGCTTTGTGGGACTTCGTTTCCATCCAGCCGTCTTTGACGGTCGCCACATAGTCGAGTTGCTTCGGTTCGCCGACGGGCAATTCGTCGAGCCCTCCGACGTCCACCCACGAGGGCTCGCGGCGTTTCAACGCCGGGGACACGAAGTAGCCGACCAACGGCACCGCCAAACCGAGCCCGATCACGGCGGCCGCCGCGGCGGTGACCCACCCGAAGAACGTGCGGCGCGATCCGACCGGCGTGGAAAAGCCTGGAGTCTGCACATCCTTGGGCTCATCCGGCGGATTCATGCACGATTCCTCTCACGGATGACGACAGCTCACGCGAATAGCCAATAGCCAACAGCTCTGAGCTATTTGCTGCTTGCCGCTCGCTGCTCGCTCCTGTCCACCCAGTCGTCACGGGTACCCCGGCAGCAGGACAATACCCCAGCCGAGCCCCCTCCCCGAGACCCTCCCCCTTCGAAGGGCGAGGGGGAACAGGGGTGAATCAGCGTTGCAGGCAGGGCTCGAACATCTGTTCGCAGTGCTCCATCCCGCCGATCGACGCCGGCACAGGCACGTACTCCACTTCCGTGACCCGCTGGTCTTTGAGTTTCAGGCGCGCACGGCAGCCATGCGGCACAATGGGCACGCTGGCCTTCGAACCGACAAACGACCGTTCCAACGGAGGAGCTTCCCGGTAGTAGATCAGGACGGCTCCTTCCTCACCGGAGGTCCTGGCCAGCGGCTCCCCGGCGCAGACCACGACCTCCTGCTCGGTTTTCCCGATCAGGGCCTCCCGCGCCGGAAAAGGCTGATCCGTCGTGAGCGTCGCGCATCCTCCGACGGCGAGGAAGCTCCAGACCGAAAAGAATCGGGCCAACGCCGGAGGATGCCGTTCCGACCGCGCATGGCGCGGCGCAATCTGCGCTTCGCCGGTCGGCAGGTTCGACTGGCTTGACCATTCGTTCGACTTCACGACTTTCCCATGGAAGTCGGGGGACAGGTGTTGATCCCGAACAGCTTCCAGGCCGGGCAGAAGCCGATCGCACCCGTCACCAGCGCCACCGCCCCGACCACGAAGGCGATCCCGACACCCCACGGGGGAAGCTCCGCAAACGCGCCGACCCCCAACAACACGATACCCAGCACGATCCGAATCGGCCGCTCGATTCCGCCAACGTTGCACGTCATACCCCCACCTCCCTACCGAGCTTGCTAAGCCGCTCGCTCGTTATCGGTTCATCGTGACTGATGCGAGAGGAGAGACTCCTCAACGCAATTATTGCTTGCTTCCACGAATGACTTCATCCGTGTTACGTCCGGTCCGCGACTCACACACTATATAAGAGTCGACCGCCTAGATAAAGATTCATTCAAGGCCACTTCGACATGCCGATCCTCAGCCGTTTGTTCCTCGTCGCTTGAAGGCTGGTATGGCTTTCCACAGCTCCATCGCCAGCAGTGGGACCAATCCGACTCCGATCACGAGTATCCAGTGCTGCGAATCGAACGCGCTGACCTTGAAGACCTCGCGCGCCGCCGGCAGCACGATGATCAGGACCTGCAAGGCGGCCGAGATCCCGACCGCCCAGAGTAGAGGCCGATTCGAGAACACGCCGATCGAGAAGATCGACCGCCGGTCGCTCCGGCAGTTGAATGCATGGAACAACTGCGCCAGCACCATCGTCGTGAAGGTCACCGTGCGCGCCCGATCGAGGCGTTGGTCCATGGCAAACAGACAGTACGCAAAGACGAGCATCGTGCTCGCGGCGATGAGCGTCCCTTGACCCAACATAAGGAGGAGCCGTCGTCGAGACAGGAACCGTTCCCTCGGATCGCGCGGCGGCCGGGTCATGATGTCGGGCTCCTTCGGATCGGCGGCCAGGGCCAGCGCCGGGAACCCGTCGGTCACCAGATTGATCCAGAGGATCTGGACCGGCAACAGCGGCAAGGGAAGCCCCGACAAGGTCGCCAGCAGCATGAGCAACACCTCGCTGAGGTTGCACGAGAGCAGGTAATGGACGGATTTCCGGATGTTGTCGTAGATCGCCCGTCCCTCCTCGACCGCCGCCGCAATCGACGCGAAGTTGTCGTCTGTCACCACCATATCCGACGCTTCTTTGGTGACGTCCGTGCCAGTCAGTCCCATCGCGACTCCGATGTCCGCCGCTTTGATCGCCGGCGCGTCATTGACGCCGTCGCCCGTCATCGCCACCACCGCGCCCCGAGTCTTCCAAGCCCTGATGATCCGGAGCTTGTGCTCGGCCGACACGCGCGCATAGACGGCCACCTGCTCGACACGCTCAGCCAGAGCTCGGTCGGACAAGACGTCCAGCTCGGGTCCTGCCAGCGCTTCCCCCTGCCCGTTCACAAGACTCAGGTCTTTCGCGATCGCGATCGCCGTCTCCTTATGATCGCCTGTAATCATGACGGTGCGGATCCCCGCCTCCCGGCACTGCCGCACGGCGACCTTGGCCTCCGGCCGCAACGGATCTTTCATGGCGATGAGCCCGAGAAACACCAACGCCTGTTCAATCTCCGCGGCTCGGAGATCGACCGGGTTGTCGTCCAGGTGCCGGCGGGCGATCCCCAACACCCGCAAGGCTTCGTGGGCAAACATCCGGTTGGCCTCGAGAATCTCCCGCTTCACCGACTCGTCGAGCGGCTTGATGGCGCCCTCGAACGTCGTCACATGCGTGCAGCGCCCGAGCAACAGATCCGGCGCCCCCTTCACGAACGCGATCAATCCCTCAGGAACCTTGCGGATCACGGTCATCATTTTGCGTTCCGGATCGAACGGAATCTCCCCAACGACGGGCGAGTCCGCCTCCAGTCGGTCCTTCCACAACCCGAGCTTCGCCGCCGCCACCAGCAGCGCGCCCTCGGTCGGATCACCGAGCACCTGCCAGGTCGCGCCCATCTGCTGGAGCGTCGCCCCGTTACACAAGACGGCGGCGATGAGCAATTCACGGACCGCCTCCCCTTCCGCCCCTTTCCCACTCAGGGAGACGGCGGGGGCGAGGGGGCGAATCTCGCCCTCCGGCGCATACCCTTCGCCGGTCACCTCGAACGCGCGGCCGTCGACGAAGAGACGCGTCACCGTCATCTCGTTCTTGGTTAAGGTGCCGGTCTTGTCGGTGCAGATGACGGTCGTGGAGCCCAACGTTTCGACCGCGGGGAGTCGGCGGATGAGCGCGTGGCGCGCGACCATCCTGGTCACGCCCAGCGCCAGCGTGATCGTGACGATCGCGGGAAGCCCCTCGGGAATGGCCGCGACGGCCAGACTCACCGACGTCAGGAACATGCCGACCAGCGGCTCTCCCCGCCACAGCCCCAGCGCGAAGACCACCGCCACGACACCCAGCGACACATAGAGCAGGAGATGTCCGAGCTGTTCGAGCCGGCGCTGCAGCGGCGTGGCCTCCGGCTCGGCCGTCTGGAGCATGGTCGCAATCCGACCCAGCTCGGTGTTCAACCCGGTCGCGACGACCAGCGCGCGCCCTTTCCCGGCCACGACGACCGTGCTCATAAACACCATGTTCCGTCGTTCGGCGACCGGGAGATCGTCGCCGGCCAGGACAGCCGGCGCCTTGGTTACTGGCGTGGATTCCCCGGTGAGCGCCGCTTCCTGCGTCCGGAGAGCGGCCGCATAGCTGAGCCGCGCGTCGGCGGGCACATAATCGCCCGCTTCGATCAGGATGACGTCGCCCGGCACCAACTCCCGCGCAGGGATCGATCGGGTGATCCCGTCCCTCACAACCCGCGCCGTCGCGACCGAGAGCTTTTTCAACGCGGCCAGCGAACGTTCGGCCTTGAACTCCTGCACGAATCCCAGGATCGCGTTCAAAAGGACGATCGCGAGGATGGCCCCCGCATCGATCCATTCCTGGAGCAGCCCGGAGACGACCGCTGCGCCGATCAAGACCCAGACGATGAGGCTGGAAAACTGAGCAAGGAACAGAGACAACGGTGACGCCGGCGGGGCCTCCGGTAATTCGTTCGGTCCGTGCACGGCGAGTCGGCGCGCGGCCTCCTGCTCGCTCAGTCCTCGATCCAGGTCGGAGGCCAGCTCGCGGACCACCGCGTCGGGCGGCATTGTGTGCCAGGAAACGGGTTTCAGAGAGGGCGCATGGATCATTGATCGGTCTCCGCTTAGAACATCTCGAGTCGCGAGCAGCCAATAGCACTGAGCTCTTCGCTGCTCGCTGTTGACTGTATTGTTAGAAGGCCCATGAGCCTGCTACCGAAACAACAGCCACAGTCCGAGGAAATAGCCGACGATGATCACCATGCTGTCCGGCTCGATCAACAGATAGCGCTGTTCCACGCGATACATGATACCCATCAGGCCGACGTTCATCAGCAAGATGCTCCACAAGGCCGTCAGCGCGTGCGCGGAATCGACCGCGCTCAGCAGAGGTCCCTCCCGAAAGGCGGCGTCGGCGAAAAAGAACGCCGCCATGTTGAAGGCATTGCTGCCGAAGAGATTGCCCACGGCCAGGTCGAACGCGCCCAAACGCACGGCCGCCAGAGCCGTGACCAACTCGGGCATGGAGGTGGTGATCGCCACCAGCGACGTGCCGATGAACGTCGCGCTGACGCCGGTCTCCTCGGCGATGGCCTTGGCCGAGCCCGCCAGGAACGGCGCCCCGACCAACAACGCCAGCGCCGCGACGGCGAACCCCGCCGAAGCCCGCCGGAGCGCCGCGTGCCTGGCAACCGGGACGTCCGCAGCCAGCGCGGCCGCTTCCACCACCGCTTCGTGCTCCCGCTGGCGGCGTTTCACGTCTTCCTGCCGGAAGACGATCCGCATTCCCAACACATACAGGATCAGCAGCACCACACTCCCCACGCCGACGCCCACATGTTCCACATCGGCCCGCAGCAGCACGAAGAACGCCGCCAGCCCGGTCAAGACCATCGCAAGGGATGCCACCAGCGTATGCTCGTACGCCGCCTGCTGCCACACACGTTTGTTCCGGTGCAGCAAATCGATCAATCCCAATGTGAGCATGTTGCTCATGCCGGCGCCGAAGAGATCGCCGGCGGCCAGATCGGCTGCCTGCATCAGGCTCGCGCTCATCGTCGTCAAGAGTTCCGGCAAGGACGTGGCGGCGGCCATCAGCAGCACGCCGATCCAGAGCCGGCCCAGGCCGGTCAACTCGGCGATCCGGTCGCCGTATTGCGAGAGCTTCGTGCCGGCATAGATAATGATCGCCGCACTGGTGAGGAAAACTGCCCAGGTCGTGAACATCCCGGTCAGTCACGCCCCCGGCTGCTGGAGACATCGGAACGTTCGATACCCGCTCCGCTCTGAGCCATCACCGCGAGTGCCTCCTCCGTTTCCAGAACATTCAGCGTCGTTCTGACGACCGCCTCCGGGTTCAGTGAGATGCCGTCGATGCCCTGCTCCACTTCGTCAGGCCCATTTCCTCTCGCACCTGCTTCATGGCTCGGCACATCCTCGCGTCCGATTTCATCGAACCGACAAACGCCGTTGACTCGTTGGGCAGGAGCAGCCATGCCATCACCTGCTGGAGGATGCTTCGCGAGAATTCGTTTCTTCGTCGGACAGCTTACGCCGCGGTCCTTCTCCTCCGGTCGGATTTGCCTCTCGGCTCCGGGCCTTCCCACGTCACCCGTGCCAGCATGTCCCGATGCGCCCAGTGATAGGTCACGGTCCCCTTATACGCCCGCACCAACTCTCGTCCGATGCGTTGCGCCAGCCGGTCGTTGGTCGTCTGCACTTCCAGGTCTTTTCGACGCCGCACGATTTTCATGACCCGTTCCAGCGGATTGACCGACAGCGCGCGCGCTTCCACGTTCGCGATCAGGCCTCGGATCTCTGCTTCATAGTCCCGAAGGGCCGACCATTTTACGGTGACGATGCCTTCCGGATAGTCGTCCCGAATTTTCTGGCAGGCGGGACAGACAAACTTTTGTGTCCGAGTCGACGCGGCCAGGTTGCGAGCTTCGGCTTCGTCGAAGTACCACCGCTTGTTCGCGTAGATCGCCCGACATTTCCGACAGAGCACCGGCCCCTTTGGGGCTCGAAGCATTGCGTAGGGATCCTGCTTGGGATGCTCCTTTTCCTTGTATGACGTCGTGTACGGCTTACCTCGTCTGGTGCTCATGGTCATCTCGCCTCCCGTCTTTCTCCCTGACCAACACCACGCCCTCTCCGCTGTCGCGACGGGCGGGCGTGCGACAGCCAAGCTTGTCCACCGGTGCACGAGCGGCACGCACGAGCATGCTCCCTCGGCTCGGTCGATGCTCACAGGCAGCCAAGACCAGGCACGTCCCTTTCCCCTAACTGATCGGGTTCAAAGGGGACAGCAACCGCAGATACGCGATGATGTCCATCATCTCCTGCTCAGACAGCCGATCCCGCCACTCATGCATCGGGCTGAACAGGACCCCGCTCGAGATCGCCGTCAAGAGGTCACCGTCCGTCTTGCTCCGGATGTTCATGGATGTGAAGTTCGCGGGCGGCACGATCAGGTACTGCGCTTCCGGTCCCAGCCCGTCCCCGTTTTTCCCGTGACACCTGACGCAATGGTGTTCGTACAGTTCCTGGCCGCGCTTCAGATTTGACGGCCCCACTTGTGCCACGACCCAGGAGCCTGCAAGCATCAGACTCATGATGCTCCAGACAATGAGGAATCTTCCCATTGACCTGCCTCCTTGTTCCAGCGGGTGATGCACCCTTAGAGACGGGATAGCGCAATCATCGTGCCATTGCGTCGGTCATCGATACGAGCGATGTATCTCACAACCCTCTTGAAAGAACAGGGAGTTTCGATGCTCGGCGGCTCAGTGGTCAGGCAAAAGGCCACACCCCTTCAAGCTCGCTGTTGCGAGATGCCACAGCTGGAGAAATGCGGGTGCATATGATGGCCCGGAGCGGGGCTCATCGTAGGACCACCGAATCGCCATAGACTAATGGAATGTGTTGGGGTACCGCATGGTTGCCGTGCCTTCCGCACAGCCATGGTGATCGAGGCGGCAGGTCCGCACCTCTGACATGTGAATGGCCGAGTAAGGATGGATGATCTGAGGTCCCGATGTTCCGCAGACAGGCGACGCTGCTCGAAGGTCTGGCTCTTCTGTGATACTCGACTCGAAAGGACAGGAGCTTCGCCTGCTGGTCAGCAAGGACACCGAATGAACCGGGCAGTTTCGACCGGGAGACCGCATCGAAGTATTCACGTCGCCTGTGGAACATGCGCTCGCGATCAAAGCTGCCAAGTAAGAGGTCTTACCGCATCCTGTTCCGACAACCCGACAATCAGCCGGATAAGCTCGTTGAGAGCGGATGCTGGCCTCCGCGCACCATCGAGGTGTGTGCCTGCCGCACCGTGTCGCCTCGGCTCTCGGACTCAACCCATGGACCAGCGGAAGAACCTGCTGGAGAGCTGGTTCAGCGACGGCGTTCTCCTCCCGCACCAGGCGAGAGAACGCCTCCCCCCACGCTCGACGCAGGAGAGCGCCTGAGATCGGCCCGCCACCGCCAGATGACATACACGGCCGGGATGACTACCAGGGTGAGCAGCATGGCAGTGAAGACGCCGCCGACCATGGGTGCCGCGATCCGTTTCATCACATCGGCGCCGGTGCCGGTCGCCACCATGACCGGCATCAACCCGAGTATGTTCGACAGCGACGTCATGGTGACGGGACGGATGCGTTCCAGCGCCCCCTGCTCGACCGCCTCGACGAGATCGCCGAGCGTGCGCAGGGCGCCCGCGGCCCGCCGGCGCTCATAAGCTCCGTCTAGATAGGCCAGCATGACCGCGCTGGTTTCGGCCCCGACGCCGGCGAGGGCGATGAGTCCCACCCAGACCGCAATGCTCATGTTGTAGCCGAGCAGCGAGAGGGCCCAGATGCCCCCCACCATCGAAAGCGGAACCCCCAGCAGAACCATCAGGGTTTCGGCGACCGTGCGAAAGGTGAAGTAGTAGAGGACGAAAATGATGGCGATGGTCAATGGAATGAAGAGGCCCAGCCTCGCCCGCACCCGCTCCATGTACTCGTACTGGCCGGACCAGCCGATCGTGTACCCGGGGGGCAAGGCAACCTTCTCGCGGACGACCCGCTTCAAGTCTTCGACATAACTGCCCACGTCGCGGTCGGCCATGTCCACATAGACGTAGCCGACCAGCATCGCGTCCTCGTCTCGAACCATCGGCGGTCCCGGGACAAACCGTAACGTCGCGAGTTGAGCCAAAGGCACTTGGGCGCCGGTCGGGGTGTCCACGAGCACGCGCCGCAGCTTCTCCGGGTCGTCCCGCAGCTCCCGGAGGTAGCGTACGTTGACGGGATAGCGCTCGCGCCCCTCGACGGTGGTGGTGACGTTCTCGCCCCCGATGGCCGATTCGATGATGCTCCCGACGTCCATAATCGTGAGACCATAACGGGCGATTTCATCCCGATTGATGTCGAAGTCGACGAAGTACCCGCTGAAGACCCGTTCCGCATAGACGCTACGCGTCCCGGGAACCTCCTTCAACACCATCTCCAGATGCTTGCCGATCCGTTCGATCTCCTTGAGGTCCGGGCCGTAAATTTTGATGCCGACCGGCGTCCGAATGCCCGTCGTGAGCATGTCCAGCCGGGCCTTGATCGGCATGGTCCAGGCGTTGGTCACGCCTGGGAACTGCAACTCCCGGTCCATTTCCTTCACCAGATGCTCGTAGGTCATCCCTGGGCGCCACTGATCCTTCGGCTTGAGCTCGACCACGACCTCCATCATGCTGAACGGAGCCGGATCCGTCGAGGTGTCGGCGCGCCCCGCTTTTCCGAACACAGACTCCACTTCGGGGAACCCGCGCAGCTTCCGATCCATGATCTGGAGCAATCGGGTCGCCTCCGTCACCGAGATGCCGGGCAGCGTCACCGGCATGTAGAGAATCGTCCCTTCATAGAGCGGAGGCATGAATTCGGATCCCAGGCGAAGAAACGCCGGGACCGTCATGAGCGTCAGCGCCACGGCGCCTGCGATAACGGCAATCCGATATCGCAAGGCGAGGCGGAGCATCGGCCGGTACACGCGCTGCAGGCCCATGCTGATCGGGTGGCGATGCTCCGGGATGATCCGCCCGCGAACGAGCCATGGCAGCAGCGCCGGGATGAGCGTGATCGCCACGACCGCGCTCATGGCGATCGCCAGGTTCTTGGTAAAGGCCAACGGCTTGAACAGGCGGCCTTCCTGCGCTTCCAGGGTGAAGACCGGCATGAACGCCATCGCAATCACCAGGAGCGACGCGAAGATCGAGGGGCCCACCTCTTTCGCCGAATCGATCAGGACCTTCGTGCGATCGCCGAGTCTCCCCGCCCGTTCCCACTCTTCCAGCCGGCGATGGGCGTTGTCCACCATCACGATCGAGGCGTCCACCATGTCGCCGATCGCCACGATGATGCCCCCGATCGACATGATGTTCATGCCGAATCCGAAGTACCAGATCGGAATGAACGAGATGAGCACGGCGAGAGGGAGGCTCACGATCGGGACCAGCGCCGATCGCAGGTGCAGGAGAAATCCGACGATCAGCACGCTCACGACGGTCAACTCCTCCACGAGATTGTCCGTCGCCGTGGCCACGGATTCACGGATCAGGTCGCTGCGATCGTACACGGGCATGACTGTGACGCCTCTGGGCAGCGCCGGCTCGATTTCTTTCAGCTTGGCCTTGATACGCTCGATGACCGTGAGCGCATTCTCGCCGAAGCGCATGACGACGATCCCGCCGACGACCTCCCCTTGCCCGTTCAAGTCGGCGAGGCCGCGCCGCATGTCTGGTCCCAACTGCACGGACGCCACATCGCGCAAGAGAATAGGCGTCCCGGCCGCGTTCACCCCGACCGCGATCTTCTCCACGTCGGCCACCGCTTTGATGTAGCCTCGCCCCCGGATGACGTATTCGATCCCGGAGAACTCGACCACGCGGCCGCCGACATCATTGTTGCTCAAGCGGATCTTCTCGATGATGTCCGGAATCGACAGGCGGTACGCCAGGACCTTTGTCGGGTCAAGATTCACTTGATACTGTCGAACGAAGCCGCCGACTGTCGCGATCTCGGCGACCCCGTCCACGCTGGCCAACCAATAGCGGAGATACCAATCCTGAAAACTCCGGAGGAACGCGAGATCGTGCTGGCCGCTTTCATCGATCAGGGCGTACTGGAACACCCACCCCACCGCCGTGGCGTCCGGGCCGAGCTGAGGGGCAACCCCGTCCGGAAGGCGCCCCGCCAATTGGCTCATATATTCCAGGACCCGGCTGCGGGCCCAATAGATGTCCGTGCCGTCCTTGAACAACACATAGACATACGAGAAGCCGAAATCCGAGAATCCACGGACGACCGTGACCTTGGGAGCCGAGATCAGGGCGGTGACAATGGGGTAGGTAATCTGGTCTTCGACCAGATCCGGTGACCGTCCCGGCCACTTCGTGTAAATGATCACTTGCGTATCGGACAGGTCCGGCACAGCGTCCAGCGGGGTCTGGCGCATGGCGAACCAGCCCGCCATCGCCAGGCCGAAGACCAGGAGGAAGACGATCGCTCGGTTCTTTGCGCTGAACTCGATGACGCGTCCGACCATGGTAAAACTTGTGATGGCTGATCAGTGATGCGTGATGAGTTTCAACAGGCGCAGGCTCTTCATTCCCTGCTCATCACCCGTCACTCTTCACTCTTTACTCATCACTGCTTCATGCCCGGCATCCCCGCCATCCCGCCGACGGCGGCCTTCAACTGACTCTCGGAGTCGATCAGAAAGTTGGCCGACGTCACGACGTGATCGCCTTCCTCGACACCGTCGAGGACCTCGACCCAATCCGCAGCCCGCACGCCCAATTTCACCGTCCGCCATTCCAGCTTCCCGCCGCCGTGATGGATGAAAATAATCTGGCGCTCGCCGGATTCCAGCACCGCATCCCGCGGAATCGCCAGGCGCGTGCCGAGCGGGATTTTCAGCTCCACGTTGACGTACATGTCCGGTTTGAGTTTCTCCTGCGGGTTGTCCAGCTCGAACCGGACTTTCGCGGTACGGGTCTTGGGATCGAGCGTGGGATAGATGAATCCCACATGGGCGTGGAGTCTCGTCTGGGGATCGTACGTGAGCGTAACGGTCGCTCCCTGCCCGACTTTGACGAACGGCAGCTCGTACTCATAGATGTCCCCCAAAATCCAGATATGGGACAGGTCGGCGATGAAATAGAGCTCGGTCCCCGGGGTGACGTACGTCCCGGCCCGCGCCTGCATCCGGATTACGGTTCCCGTAATCGGCGAATGGATCGGCAAGGTGCGCATCACTTTGCCGGTCCGCTCAAGATCGCGAATATGATCTTCGGTGATGTCCCAAAGCTGGAACCGGCGCCTGGTCGCTTCGAGGAGGTCTTTCGCACCGCGGGCCACCTCGGGAAACTCGCTCCGCCCGAGTTCGCGGTAACTCTGCAACGCCAGCAGATACTCCTCCTGCGTCGCCACGAGGTCCGGGCTGTAGATCGTAAAGAGGATCTCCCCTTTCTTGACATGATCCCCGACCGCGCTGATCCGGAGATCCTCGATCCAGCCGTCGAACTTGATGTTCACGCGCCCGACCGACCGTTCATCGACGTCCACGCGCCCGACGGTCCGAATCACCTTCTCGAGCGGCCGACGCGCGGCTTCCTGGAACCGCACCCCGATCGTCTGCAGCCGCTCCGGGGCGATCGTCACGGTGTTGTCTTCCGCCGCCGGCGCGGACGTCACCGCCGGCCCGCCGGCGTGCGGCGACCGTTCGCGGGGCCTCATCTCATGGGGCTCCGCCGGTGCGCCCGGCGGTTCCTGCGTCAGGAACCAGTAGCCCGCCGCCAGCAGCGCCGCCAGCAACCCAACCACACTTGTGATGACGATCATGCGCTTCACGCGTCCTCCGGGGTCTGCAGTCCGCCACCCGTCATCCGTGATGCGGGGCGCCCATGGCATGCGGCAGAGCAATAGGTCCCGGCAACCCGTGAACGGCGATCGGAACACGGGTGACGGACAACGGCTAACGATTGGCGGATAACGGGCCGCCGGTCAGTTCTTCCAACCTCGCCAGCGCTTTTTCGTGCGCGACCATTTCCCCGTGCAACTCGAGTTCATTTTCCTGCAACGTCAGGAGACTGTTCAGCAGCGTCAAGAAGTCCACTTTGCCGACGCCGTAGCCCGCCTGAGCGGATTGCAACGCCAACGTCGCTTGGGGGATGATCGCATCCCGGAGGATCATCACAAGACGCTCCGCGCGCTGCGCCTGGACGAACGCATCCTTGACTCTGAACAGCACCTCCTGCCGAGACGCGCTCAAGTCCTCCCTCGCGCTCGTCAGCCCGGCGAGCGCTTGATTGACGCCCTGTCGCTGCTTGGTGGCGTAGTAGAGCGGGATACGGATGCCCAGCATGACCTGATACCCATTGTCGTTGATCCGGTCGTTCCGGAGCCCCAAGGCGGTCACATCGAAGTCAGGGAAATACTCGCGTTTGGCCAGGGCAACGGCTTGCTCGCCGCGCTCGACCCCTTTGGCCGACGCCTGCAGAATCGGAGAAAGCGCCTCGGCCCGCCGGCTCAGCTCGTCCAACGGAAACGGGAGGAGGGCGACCCGGATCTCCTCGGGAGTGCCGAGCGGCGCGGCGGGGGGACGATTCAGTATGCGGTTGATCGCCGCGTGGAGGCTCTCCTTCTGCTGCTCGAGCACCGCCAGGCGGTCGAGGACCCGAGAGATCTCGACCTGCGCGCGAAACACATCTTGCTGGGCCGCCCGTCCGACGGTGTATCGTGCCTTCGCGGTCTTTTCGAATTGGATCAGGAGCTGCTTGTTCTTGTCGACGATCTCGATGGCTTTATGCACGAAGTGCAAATCGAAATAGTTCTGTTTGAGAGCCGCGATCACCCGGAGCCGGGTCGCCTGATAGTCCCGTTCCAGCCGCTCGGCTTCCCGCTGGGCGACCTCGCCCCGGAGCCGAAGCTTTCCGGGAAACGGGATCTCCTGTCCGAAGCCGTACACGGCACCCTGAAGCGGCTCCACCATCGGCATCCGCTGATAGCCGAGCTGAACCTTCGGATCAGGGAGCGTTTGCACCTGCGGCACGATTGTCTTTGCCGCTTCCCATCGCTCGCGCGCCGCCCTGACCTCGGGGTTGTTCTCCATCACCTCCGTGATGAGGTTGTCCAACGACAGTCGCGTCTCTTGCGCGGCAGCCGCAGCGGGGATCGCACACCAGAGGCAGACGGCCGAGGCCGCCGCCATCCATCCTGTCATCCAGCGGATCATGGTCGTCCTCCAGCAAAGAAAAGGAACGGATCGCCGTTGACCGAATCGGTCAACGGCCCGTTGGCGCAGCCACTTTTCAAGAGAGAATCAAATGCGCAGGACGGCGTTCAGTGGAAGAACGCGCGGAGGATCATGGAGCATCCGGTCGAGCAGGCGGGTACAACAAGACGACAGTTTCGTCTGGGAGACCGCGGATGCCGCAGTTCCGAGGCAAACTCTGTGGCCATCGCCGGCGGGGTCGAGGGTGTTGCCGCTCTGCACCGTGAGCGTCTTGAAGACCTCGCAGAGCCGAGGAGCCGGCTGTTGCCCAGGCGTCGAGCACCCGACGCCCATCGTCGTCTGGTGTCCGACGAACGGCAGCACACAGGCGTAGGCATTGAAGCTGAAGCCGGCAAACAGAACGATCAACAGGATGACGAGGATGGCGCGCCCGCGAAGCATCGATGATCTCCCTTACGCGAAAGCATACTCTCCGTCGTGCACACGAGTCAATTTTCCGGCGCGACTTCTCTCGCGCCAGTCCTTGCCCCGGTTCATCGCACCACCAACACTGAACAGGAGCTGTGTTGCACCACTTTGGTCGAGACGCTGCCGAGCAGGAATCGCGCGATGGCGCCCAGGCCTTTGGCGCCGGTGACGATCAAATCGGCTTTCTTGCGCGACGCGACCTTGATGATTTCGTCGGCGGGCTTCCCGAGGCGGAGCACCTCTTCGACGTGATAGCCGGCTTTGATCAGTTTGTCGGCGCAGCGTTCGACGACTCTCTTGCCCGCTTCCTTCAGTTCGGGATATTTCAGAAACGGCATCACATGCACGATCGCCACGAGGATGGGCTCGGCCGCACCCGCCGGCACGCCCGCGTCCGCCCGAAGCTTGCTCGTCAGGAACCGGATCGCGTTCTCGGACGACGGGGACCCATCGGTGGCGAAGACGAGGCGGCGAACCGGCCGCGCTTCCTCCTTGACCACGAGCACGGAGCACGGGGCATGGAGCGTCACCTGCGTCGAGACGCTCCCGAGCATGAACCGATCGAGCGCGTCCAATCCCCGACTGCCGACGACGACCAGCCCGTCGCGCTTGGGGGACTGTTTGAGAATCGTGGCCGCAACGCTCCCTTTTTGGCTCACGACCTTGCCCTTCAGGCCGTGAATCGAGAACAGCGAGCGGGTCTCTTCCACCGTCTTGTTCGCCCGCGTCTCCAGCCGCTTGATCTCCTCCTGGATGAACCGCTCGTTGCCGGCGATCACGGGCTGCACCACGAAGGGCGCGCGCAGCGCCGCCACATCCATCACGTGCAAGGCTGTCAATCGAGGCGGCGACACCAGCGGCAGCCGCGCGATCCATTCCGTCGCCCACCGACCGTACTTGGAGCCGTCGACCGCTAAGAGGATTTTCATCGTCACCTTCCTTTCCCATTCAGCATGAACCTCTCGCCCTCAGCCTGTCGCCTGAATTCTGATCCGCGGCGCCAACCGCTGGACATCCTTCAGCCGGCACAGTTGATTGCCCGGCGCGAGGGTGGCCGCCGTGCCGGCGGCCGTCGCGAAGCGGACGCACTCCTCCAAGTCTTTGCCGCCCGCATGCTTGAACACAAAGCCCGCGACGGTCGAGTCGCCGGCTCCGACCGTGCTGCGAACCGTCACGGCCGGCGGCACGGCCCGGTATCGCTCAGCGCCGCTCACCGCCAGCAACCCACGCCGTCCCTGAGAGACCAGCACGACCCGCACCCCCGCCCGATTCAGCGCCCGCGCCGCATCCCATACCGCGCCTTCGGTCCGCAACGGCCGCCCGGTCAGGCGACGCAGTTCATTCAAGTTGGGCTTGATCGCGAACGGCCGGGCCTTGAGACCGGCCTTGAAACAGGGGCCGTCGGCATCCAGCACGGCTTTGGCGCCTTGCCGCTGAACGAGGGCGATGATCTGCCGGTACGCATCCTGCGGGACCCCGCGCGGCAGGCTGCCGCCCAGCACGACATAGGCGCCGCGCAGGTCCAACAACCCGAGATGCGTCAGAAACGCGCACCATTCCTGCGGCGCGACGAGAGGCCCTTTGGCATTGACCATGGTTTGCGTCCGGCGCCGCTTCGCGCAGATGATGACGTTGCGGCGGGTTTCCTGCGCAATCGGCGTGAAATAACAGGTCACGCCCTCGCCTTTGAGCAGATCGACCATCAGCCGCCCGTTATGTCCGCCGATAAACCCCAAGGCGATGCTGTCTCCGCCCAGACGCCGGATGGCGCGCGACACGTCGATCCCTTTTCCTCCCGCATAGACGCATTCCCCCGTCGCGCGGTTGGTCTCGCCCAACCTCAGATCCTCGACATCGAGGAAATGGTCCAGCGCGGGATTGAGGGTGACGGTGTAGATCATCGTCAGCAGATCCTCGGCAACTGCTCGCCGGACAAGAGATCGAGGAACCGCCGGGTGGCCAGAACGGTCGTCAGCACGACGGCCGGCTCGTCCGACTCCGTCACGCGGCCGATGATTGCGGCCTGATGCGAGACCTCGTGCCGGCGCATGACAGTCAGCGCCTTGTGCGCCTCCGACTCGGGAACGAAGGCGACAAACCGCCCTTCGTTGGCGACATACAGAGGATCGAGCCCCAACAGTTCGCAGGCGCCGCGCACCGGTTCGCTTACGGGAATCGATCGATCCTCGACCGTCATCCCGACCCGAGCAGCCATGGCGATTTCGTTCAGCGCGCTGGCCAGGCCCCCGCGGGTGAGGTCCCGCAGGCAATGCACCTCGATGCCGCTGGAGAACAGATCTTCGACCACGCCGTGGACGGGAGCGGAATCGCTGCGAATGTCGCTCGCGAAGGCCAGTCCTTCGCGCACGCTCAGGACCGCCAGGCCGTGGCGGCCGAGATCGCCGCTGAGCAGAATGACGTCACCTGGCCGTACGCGCTGGGGCGTCACCGTCGCCCCCCGAAGCACGAGACCGACCCCAGCGGTGTTGATGAAGATGCCGTCGCCCTTGCCGTGATCCACCACCTTGGTATCGCCGGTCACAACGGCCACGCCGGCCGCCTGCGCCGCCTCGGCCATCGATGTCACCACCCGCGCGAGCGTCTCGAGCGGCAGCCCTTCCTCCAGAATAAATCCGGCGCTTAGGTACAGAGGCTTGGCGCCGCACATGGCGAGATCGTTGACCGTGCCGTACACGGAGAGACTCCCGATGTCTCCGCCGGGAAAACACAACGGCCGGACCACGTAGGAATCCGTGGTGAGCGCCAGCTTGCCCGCGTCAACCGGGAACACGGCCCCGTCATGGAGCTGGGCCAGCCAGACGTTGTCGAACGCCGGAAGAAACGTCCGCCGGATCAACTCCTGCATGAGGCGCCCTCCGCCGCCGTGCGCCAGCGCGATCGTCCGCTGCTCCAACGCCGGCAGCGGGCAGGAGACTTCAAGAGAGTTGTCGTTACCCATGGCCGGACTCACATCCTGTCCCCAATCGATCGAGACGCGTCACGCATCACAGGCTTTCGATACCGATAATAGGCGGCGCAGGCGCCTTCGCCGGACACCATCGGGGCGCCGAGCGGATGCTCCGGCGTGCACCGCACGCCGAACGCGGGACATTCGGTCGGTTTGAGCAGCCCTTGCAGCACGAGCCCGCTGCGGCATTCCGGATCCTCCTCCGCGCGTCCGGCGGTCTGTGCCAGCTCTCGCCGAAACTTCAGCGCCGCGTCGTAGGCGGCGTACGCCGGTTTCAGGCGAAGACCGCTCGCCGGAATCTCGCCGATCCCCCGCCACGCCCGCGGCGACGGCTCGAACACCTCCGCCAGCAGCGCGGTGGCCGCCTCGTTGCCCTGCCGCCGCACTGAGCGGACGTACTGATTCTCCACGACGGCACGTCCGCCCTCGAGTTGCCGCACCAGCATCAAGACGCCTTCGAGGATATCCAGCGGTTCGAAACCGGTCACCACGATCGGAATCCTGTGCCGGGCGGCCAGCGGTTCATACTCGGTATAGCCCATCACCGTGCACACATGGCCCGCGGCCAGAAATCCCTGCACGCGATTGCCCGGCGCCGAGAGGATCGCTTCCATCGCGGGAGGCACCAGCACATGCGCGACGAGCAGGCTGAAATTGGAGAGCCGAAGCCGCGCGGCTTCCTTGACGGCCATCGCAAAGGCCGGCGCGGTCGTCTCGAACCCGACGGCGAAGCACACGATCTCCCGATCCGGATGCGACTGAGCCAACGCGAGCGCGTCGAGCGGCGAGTACACCAGCCGCACGTCGCCGCCGGCCGCTTTCGCATCGAACAGGCTCCGCCGGGAGCCCGGCACCCGGAGCATATCGCCGAATGTGCAGAAGACCACCTGCGGCCACGACGCCAAGGCCACCGCCTGATCGATCAGGCCCACGGGCGTCACGCACACCGGACAGCCCGGCCCATGCACCAAGGTCAGCTTTTCCGGCAACAATGCATCCAGGCCGAACCGCACGATGGCATGGGTCTGCCCGCCGCAAACTTCCATGATGGTCCAGGGCCGGGTGACCAGACGACGTATCTCGTTCGCGACGGCTTCCGCCGCGCTCCGATCCCGGTATTCGTCCACGTACTTCACGACGTCTCTTCGCTAGCGGTCGCTGCCGACACGGTGTCCCGCCGATCCCGAGCCGCCATGGCCTTGAAGAGCTCGATCGCCCGGAGCGCCGCGTCTTCGTCCACGGTGCTGATCGCAAACCCGACGTGCACGATGACATAATCGCCGACGCGCACCTCCGGGACGAGCGCCAGAGACACGTGTTTCGTCATCCCTCCAAAGGAAATCGTCCCCGTCCTTAGCGCATCGTCGCCGATGTTCACCACCTGCCCCGGCACCGCGAGACACATATCACCCCCCGTCGATCAAAGGCTATGGGCTATAGGGCAACGATCGTCGATCCACCGTACAAAGCCCATCGCCTATTGCCCTTCTACCCGGCCTGTCCAGTTCACATACGCCACGACCGCTTGTCCCAGCGACAGTCCCCCGTCGTTGGGCGGAACCTCACGATGGGTGAAGACCTCGAACCCGGCACCCGCGAGGCGCTCCCTGGCCAGTTCGACCAGCAACCCATTTTGAAAACAGCCTCCGGACAGGACGACACGCGGTATCCCGACCGTCTGCGCCACCCGCCGAACGGTGTCGGCCAGCGCGAGGTGAAACCGCAGGGCGATCACGCCCGGCGCAATGTCGGCTTGCAGATCGTCCTGAATGGCCCGGACCATCGGCCGCCAGTCGATCTCTTTCCTATCGGGATGCTCAGGATCCTCGCGAATTTCTACAGGATAGCCTGTGTCGTCGGTTTCTCTCCGCCACGCTTCCAACGCTGCGTGCTCGACGGCCATCGCAGCCTGTCCCTCGAAGCCGCCAATTTGACACAAGCCGAGCATCGACGCGACGGCGTCGAAGAGCCGCCCCACGCTGCTGGTTGCAGGAGACTGTCCCTGCCGATGCAACAGGGAAGCCACCGCCTGCGCCTGTCCGCACGGCTCGAATCCTCGAACGAAGTTGACCGCCTCCTCCCCGAAGGTGTCCCACAGCACAGCCAACGCCGAGCGGCGAGGCTCGTGCACGGCCAACTCGCCGCCGGGCAACCGAAAAGGCCGCCACCGCCCGCACCGCCGAAACGACCGGTACCCGGCAACGAGAAATTCGCCGCCCCAGACCGTGCCGTCCGGCCCATAGCCGGACCCGTCCCAAGCGACCCCCAGCACCTCTCCGCCGAGGTTGTGTTCCGCCATACAGGCGGCGATGTGGGCATGGTGGTGTTGCACAGGAATCAACGGAACAGCGAGCCGCTCGGCCGATTCCCGAGCGTAGTGTGTCGACCGGTAGTCCGGATGAAGGTCGCACGCGATGGCCGCGGGCTTCACGTCCAACAACCGGGCGAGGTCGTCGATCGCCTGCCGGAATGCGGCGAACGCCTCCGGCGTGGACAGGTCACCCAGATGCTGGCTCACCGTCACCTGATCGCCGGCGGCCAGGGCGACGGTGTTCTTCAGATGCCCGCCTACCGCCACGATCGACACCGGCGCGCCCCCTCTCCGAAGTTCTTCGGGCAGGGCGATGGGCGATGGCGCGTAGCCGCGCGCCCTTCTGAGGATCAGCGGTCCGCTCGGCAGGATGCGCGCCACCGAATCATCGACGGGCCGCGCAATGGGCCGGTCGTGCACGAGATACGCATCAGCGATGTCCCCGAGGCGAGCGAGCGCGTCGTCTTCCTCGATCGTGATGGGCTCGTCGGATCGATTCCCGCTCGTGGCCACCGCCGGGCCCTTCAACCCGGCCGCCAACAACACGTGGAGCGGCGAATACGGCAGCATGGCTCCGACAAAGGCGTTGCCGGGCGCCACAGCCCCGGCCAGCCCGCGCGAAGGACGCCGCCGCAGGAGCACGATCGGCGCCTGTGGCGACGTCAGCAGTGCGGATTCTTCGGGCGAGACAACACACACATCCTGCACCACCTCGAGCGATGGAAACATCACAGCCAAAGGTTTGTACGGCCGTCGCTTGCGGTCGCGTAGTCGCCGGACAGCCGTTTCCGAGCGGGCATCCACCCAGAGCTGAAACCCGCCCAGCCCCTTGACCGCCAACACCAGCCCGTCCTCGACGATCGCACAGGCCTGAGCCAACGCGCCTTCGTCCTCGGCCATGACGCGCCCGCGGGCATCCCAGAGCGCCACCCGCGGTCCGCAGGACGGACAGGCAAGCGCCTCGGCGTGGAATCGCCGGTCGCCGGGGTCCTGATACTCTTCCAGGCATGCCGGACACAGCGGAAACCGATTCAGGGTGGTCCGGGAACGGTCATAGGGGAGATCGGTCAGGATGCTGAACCGCGGACCGCACCGGGTGCAGGTCAGGAACGGATAGCGGAATCGCCGATCTCGAGGATCCGACAGTTCACGCGAGCAGTCGGCACAGATGGCCAGATCGGACGGCACGGTCGGATACCGCCGTCCTCCCATGAGACTCGTCCGAATACGAAACCCCCGTTCTCCGGTCACGGGGACCATTCGACGCGCCACGCGCTCGACGCGCGACGAGGCCGGAGCGTCGGCGACCAGCCGTTCGGCAAACACTTCCACGGTCTCCTTCGTCCCCTCCGCTTCAACGAGGAGCCCTTCGGTCGTATTCGCCACCCAGCCGCTCAGCCCCAACCGTCTGGCCAGCCGATAGGCGAAAGGGCGAAACCCCACCCCTTGAACGGTCCCGGCCACGAGCATCCGCAGCCGCATCTTTCCTTCGCTACTCAGCAAGGACGATTTCATGCAACACCACTTCCGGCGGCTCTTCCGGCTCCAGCGAGGTGGAACCGCAGGATCGGCAGATCAACGGGTCAGCACCCCACTCGCCGTCTTCTCCGCACCGACCGCACCGGACTCGGACCGGAACCGCAATCATGTCGAGCGCCGCCCCTTCCGCGAGCGTCCCGCGGGCCGCCTCGGTGAAGGCCGACTTGATCCAAGACGGATCGAGGTCGTGCAGGTGAGACAGCGCGCTCACCTGTAACCGGATCGTCAGGGGACGAACCGGGGCCTGACCCTTCACCACCGTCTCCACCATCTTGACGACTTGTTCAAACAGAGCGCGTTCATGCATCGCGTTTCACCTCGATGCCCGCCAGGACTCGCCGAACGACTTGTTCCAAGGCCGCTCCCACCGTCGGAGAGAGCGACCGCCCGGCGCTCAGCTCTTCGACTTCGATCCCGTAGACCAGCACCCGGTCCGGTAGTCTGCCCAACGCCCGGGCCAGCTCCAGCGCTTCGACGGCGTTCAGCGCATGGGTCGAGTGCGCGAACAACGGCGCGGCGACGGGAGTCGTCGACGCGTCGAGCCGGTGAATGGTGCCCGCCGGCTGCCCAGTCCTGGCCGCATCGATCAGGATCACCATGTCCGCCCCTTCCATCAGCTCGAGCAGCTCGAGCCCCGCCATCTCCGCTTCGACCACCTCGGCCCGTCCCGCTACGAGCCCGCCGAGTCGCCGGGCGGCCAGCACGCCCACTGCGTCGTCTCCTCCGAACGTGTTGCCGAGCCCGATGATCCGAATCCGCGCCGGCGCGCCCATGGATCAGCCGCGCGACTCGCTCGTTTCGCGTGCCGGGACCTCGCGCTCCACGCTCAGTCTGAGAAAATGCGTCGCGCAGGAGATGCACGGGTCATAACACCGGATGACTTTTTCGCATTCCAAGGCAGCCTCCTCATCGGTCCGATCGAGCACGCGAGGAAGAAACGCCCGCAGGTCGTCCTCGATCCGCCGCTGATTTTGCGATGTGGGAGGAACGATCTTCGCCTCTTGGATCACGCCCTCCGCGCTCACCCGGTACCGGTGATACAGAATGCCCCGTGGAGCCTCGGTGCAGGCCATGCCGGTTCCGGCCCGCACGGTCACGGGAACGGCGGGGTCGGCCGGAGGCTCATACCGCTCGATCACGCGGAGCGCCTCGTCGGCGGCGGAGAGCATCTCGACCGCCCGCGCGACGATTCCGTGAAACGGGTTGCGGAGCGGGAGGGTAAGCCGCGTGTCGGCCAACACCTGTTTGGCGAGCGGCGACAGCCGGTCATGGTTCAACGCCAGACGGGCCATGGGCCCGACCAAATAGGCGTGGCCGGCCACCGTACAATGCAGCGCGTTGGAATAGGGTACCTGCGTTTCCTGAAAGTGGTCTTCGAAGCGGCTCGCCGGGACGGCCAGCCCCCGGTTCGAGACAATGGGCCCCTCGTTGAACGGATACTCATCCGGCGGCTGGAGCGCCACGAATGTGTAGTCTTGGGAAAAATCCGGAAACTCGAGCCCGGCGGCCCAGCGGACCGTTTCACCCGCCGCATCCCGCGCCCACAGCAAATCGTCCGTGAGACCGGCCAACTCGGCACGACGCGGCACCCGGGAGAAGCCCCCGACCTTCACCGAGACCGGATGGACGGAGCGTCCGCCCAGCAGCGTGATCAGCCGATTGCCGGCTTTCTTCAGCCGTAAACCGCGGGTCACCAACTCCGGATGGCTCTTCGCCATGGCAATGGCGCTCTCATAGCCCAGAAAATCCGGCGCCTGCAGCATGAAAAGATGCAACGCATGGCTTTCGATCCACTCTCCGCAATAGAGGAGCCGCCGCAACTCCCGCAACGTTCCATCCACGCGCATGCCGAAGGCCTGCTCCAAAGCATGCACCGCGCTCATCTGGTAGGCCACCGGGCAAATGCCGCAGATGCGCGCGACGATGTCCGGCACTTCGTCGTACCGGCGCCCGACGAGGAACGCTTCAAAGAAGCGGGGCGGCTCGAAGATGCGAAGCTGCACATCTCGGATCTCCCCGTTGCGGACCGTGACGCGCAACGCGCCTTCGCCCTCCACGCGGGCGATCATGTCGACACGGATCGTGCGTTCTCCCTTCCGTTGTTCCGGCGTTGGTTCCATTCACACGTCTCCGTTCGCGCACGACGGACGGGACCGGCGGAACGCGCATCGCGCCGATCCCGCTCGTCTTGGCGTCTCGCTAGTCCCGCGGGACCCGGGCGGCCCAGCTTTCCCCTTCATCTCGGAATGGCTTGACATAGCCGTTGATCCCCCGGAAACGTCGTACAACTTCGATGGGAATGAGCTGCAGTCCGTCGTGGAATCGCCGCGCCAAGGACGACGTGTTCGGCGGAAGGCCGGGTCCTCTGGACCCGCCTTCGGCCGGTCCGAAGCAGCCGTAACAGTCTCGTCCCATGCTCGGGCAGATCGCGCCGCAGCCCGTGCGCGTGACCGGTCCCAGACAGGGGACGCCCTTTGCCACCATCACGCAGACGATCCCTCTGCGCTTACACTCCAGACACACGCTGTGCGCCGGCAGGCGAGGCTGAACCCCGGCCAAAAGGTCGATGAGCACCGAGAGCAATTGGCCTTTGTCGATCGGGCAACCCCACAGCTCAAGGTCTACGCGCACGTGTTCGGCGATGGGCGTGGAGGTCGACAGGCTCGCGATGTAGTCCGGGCTCGGATAGACGGCCCGCTTGAAGGCGTCCGGATCCGCCCAGTTGCGCAGGGCTTGAATCCCGCCGGCCGTCGCACAGGCGCCGATCGTGATCAGCGTCCGACATTGCTCGCGGATCCGCGTGATCCGGCGTACATCCTCCGGTGTCGAGACAGACCCTTCGACCAAGCCGATGTCATAGGGTCCTTCCTCCATCCGGCTTGAGGCTTCAGGAAAGTACGCGATGTCTAACGCCTCGCCCACCGCCAACAATTCGTCCTCCAGGTTCAGAACGCTGAGTTGGCAGCCGTCGCATGAGGCGAACTTAAAAACCGCCACCTTGGGCCGGGCGGGCCACTTCGTCGGTTCTTTCATTTATATTTATACTCCCGTCTTTCCCAACCACGGCGCGATGCGATCATATCGGAACACCGGTCCGTCCGTGCAGAGAAACCACGGCCCCAATTGGCAATGGCCGCAAAGCCCGATGCCGCATTCCATGTGGCGCTCGAGCGACACATAGATCGACGGGGCCGGGAGACCTTTCTTCATGAGGATCGGCGCGCCCAGGCGCATCATAATTTCGGGGCCGCACATCAGGACGAGGGTCCGTTCGGGATCGACCGAAACCTGTTCGAAGAGCTCGGTCACGACGCCGATGTGATACTGCCAACTCTTATCCGCACGGTCGCACGCCAGCAACACCGTGGTATTCGGCCGACGACGCCAGGCATCGAACCGTTCCCGATAGAGCAGGTCCTGCGGTGTCTTGACCCCATGGACGATGGTGACGGCGCCGTAGGCCGCGCGCCGGCGGAAGATGTACTCGATCGCCCCGACCACGGGCGCGCAACCCAGGCCGCCGGTGATGATCACCACATCGCGCCCGCGCGCCTCTTCCAGCGGCCAACCTTGTCCGAACGGGCCGCGGATGCCCAGGCTGTCGCCGGTTTCGTACCGTGCCATGGCGCCGGTCACCCGTCCCACGATGCGGACGGTATGGTCCAGCACCTCGGGCTCATCCGGATCGGACACGATGGAAATCGGCACTTCACCCACGCCGAACGCATACACCATGTTGAACTGCCCCGCCGCAAATCGGAACGAGCGGCTGAGAGCCGGATCGGCGAACCGAAGGCGAAACGTGTAGATGTCCTCGGTCTCCCGGAGTTTGTCGACGATCACCGCCGGGTGAATCAGCAAAGGGTTGAACTCGGTCATCGTGTCGCCGGTGGCCCGTCGTCGCTCGTCGTTTCACCCGGTCGGACTGCCGGCTGGGCGGGCGAGGGAATCGCCTGTCGACGTCAGGGCGGCCAGTTCCTCGGTCAGATCGATCCCGACCGGACACCACGTGATGCAGCGACCGCACCCCACGCAACCGGACATCCCGAACTGGTCGATCCACGACGCCAACTTATGGGTCAGCCACATCCGATACCGGTCCTTGATGGTCGGACGCACATTCTTCCCGTGGATATATCCGTGATCCTGCGTGAAGCAGGAATCCCAGAGCCGGACGCGCGCGCTGGTCTGCCGGTCCAGATCCGGAAGATCCGCCACGGTGTGGCAGAAGCAGGTGGGACACACCATGGTGCAGTTGGTGCAAGCCAGACACCGTTGCGCGACGTCATCCCATCGGGCATGCTCATGCGCCTCATAGAGGGCCTGCGGGAGACGAGAAGTGTCAAGGCGCCGCGTCTGACTCCGCGCGCACGCGTCGATCCCCTCCTGAACCGCGGTCACCTGCTCCGGCGTCGCCGCCGGCGGTGCCAATTCTTCCAGCACCTCGAGGCCGGCGGGGGTTCCGGCTTGCGCCACGAACCCCCCGTCGAGTTCGGTCAGCGCCACGTCGTACCCGCCGCGAGCTTGCGGACCCGTGTTCATCGAGGCGCACAAACACGTGCTCGCTGCCCGCGTACAGTTCACCGCGACCAAGAACAGGCCGTCACGCCGGGCTTGGTAATAGGGATCAGCGCCGCTCCCGTGGAGAAAAATCCGATCTTGCACCGCGAGACCGGCGAGATCGCAGGCCCGTGCGCCAAGAATCGCGATCAGCTCCCGTCTTGGGAGCGTAGAGGAGGCGAGAAACCCGCCTGCCTTTCGCTCGATCGTCAGGAGCGGCTCCCGGGCGGCGAAGGCGAACCGTTTCAACGATTCCGGCCCGTGGACGACATCGAACAGCCGCCCGGATCCGGTCCGCTCAAGCCGATACCGTCCCGGCTCCTGCGTCTCGCGCCATCCTTCGGGCAAATCGGCAACCTGACGGATCTCGTCCCAGACGAGGGCGCCGTCGCGCACAGTCGGGCCCATCACCCGATAGCCTTTGTTCCGCAGCGCATCGATCAGTCGCTGGAACAACGAGAGGGAAAGGAACCGAGGACGCGGCGAGGGAGGTTCGGGCAGTCGGTGAGGTCCTTTCGCCTCAGTCATCGCACGACCTCTTCAAGCCCGACATGGGCGCGAAGCCGATTATACTCGAATGCGGAGCGGCCTGTCCGCCGCCGGCCGATGTCGTTCCGTTCCATCTCGTCGATCAGCGCCCCAACCTTGTCGCGCGCCGCAGGAGACGCCGCCGCGCGGCGAGGCGTCTGCCCGCCAAGCGCCGGTGATTCCTGATCGGCCCATTCCAGGTAGACCCTGTCCAGGAACGAGGCGAGGAACATCCGGTCCTCTTCAGCCGTGACAACAAGGGAACGGTCTTCTTCTTTCATCACATCCTCAACCGACAGCTTGCGTGCCGGCGGACCTTCGGTCTCCCCCCTGAAATGCAACGAATAGCCGAACGTGCCGGCCAAGCGGTGCTTGAGCTCGTTGAGCCGTTCGCGGGACTCGCACTCGACCATCAGTTGCGTGGGCGTGAGCGTCAACCTCGCGACGACCGCGCCGCCTTCCCGCCGAACCCATGACCGAGAGCGGGATTCGCCCACCCCCGGCGCGTCCTTGAGCCGTGCGGCGGGTTCCGGCTCCAGCCCTTCCATTTCCGACAGGCCATCCGCCAGCCACCGCGGTTCATGATGCTCATAGAAAGCCACGGCGTACAGATAGGGCTCCCCGGTGGGCGTGCGATACGTGATGTGCGTCACGGCGTCGGACAGCGCGGCGAACCGCAGCCGGGCGAAGTTCCACAACAGGACATAGCCGTAGAGCTTGGCGAACTCCGCCCATTCACCGAGCGTGAACGATCCGAAGGCAGCCTCCATAGCCAGCCGCTGCTCGTGGGTCATCTGGTAGAGGCTTTGGCCGTCGGACGCGCTCAGCACGATGGCGCTGCCGGGAATGACCGCGCGATCGGCATCGGGATCGCCCGGTTCACGGATGAGCCTCGTGAACAGGATCTGCCCGGCCGCCAGTCCCTTGGCGAACTCGCCACCGGTGACGCGGAATACCTGACCGTCGCCGACCGAACGCACGGCGAACATCTCGCTCGGAGAGCCGACCTCGGCGGGAATCACCTCCAAGAGATCCATATACGAATGCTTCAACGGGTCCAACCAGGCACGCTCCTCGTTGGGCACATGCTCCGTAATCGTGTCCCGGAGTTGCTCGATCAGACTCAACTGCCCTTCGGGGTAGAAGTCTGCGTAGACATACAGATTCGCCAGTTCCACCTCTTGCGCCAGAGGCGCAAGGGGCGTCGCCGCGCCAGCTTCCAGATACGGTCTGAGCGCCTGCTCCAGCGCCGCCTGGCGTTGTCCCGCGAATTCCGGCTCTAACGACAAGGCTTCGAGGCGCGCCAGGACCGCCTCCAGCGACGGCTTCATCGGCGCCCACAGGCCGGCCGTCCTATCATTCGCGAGCTTCATGAATCTCCTCCATCACGATGGCTTCAGCATCCAGCCAATCTTGTAACGCGTACCCCTCGCGCCGCCCCTGTTCTTCCCACAGTTCGTAAGCCTTCTTGGCGATTCGTTCCCACATGCCGTCCGGCAACTCGATGGGTTTCGGAGTGGAGACGGCGACCGTCCGTTTGGGCGTCGCCTTGGCGGCGCCGCTTTTCTTGACCGAGACGTTCATGGCATCCTCCGTGTCGAGACAATAGCAAGCAGCGAACAGGCGACAGCTCTTAGCTGTTCGCTGTCAGCTCTATTTTCTGCACGACCCGTCGATGATCCGGGGCGAATTTCGGACTCCGCACCGTCAAGACCGGGCAGTCCGCCCGCCGCAGCACCCCCTCGGTCACACTGCCGTTCACCAGGTGAGAAATCCCTCGGCGCCCGTGCGTCCCCATCACGATCAGGTCGACCGCCCGACTGCGCGCGTAGTCGAGAATGGAATCCGCCGGCAGTCCTCCCCGCAGCGCCTCGTCCGCCTGCAGCCCCCACCCGGCCGCCGCCTGGACCAAGTCCCGAAGCCGATCGCCGAGTCTCGCCCGCTTGGCTTCCAGTTCGGACGGATGAGACAGCGTAAAATCCAACCCATACGCCACCGGCTCCATGACATGGAGAATCGTGATGGCCGCGTTCACGTGCTTGGCGACCTGCACCGCATATTCCAACGCGTCCAACGAGCAGTCGGAAAAATCGATCGGCACCAGCATCCGCCGGACCGCGATGGGCGAGGAGTGGTCCGGGACCTGCGCCGACCCCGGTTTGCGCCCACGCACGGCCAACACCGGACAGGGCGCGCCGCGGATGACCCGCTCCGCCGTGCTCCCCAGGAGCACATGCTCCAGGCCGGTCCGGCCGTGTGTGCCGACGACCACCAGGTCGTCGCCGTTGTCACGGGCGATGGCGGTGATCTTCTGGCTGGGAATCCCGATCACGACCTGCTTCTTGACCGAAAGCCCGACCTGCGAGGCCCGGTCCGCCAACCGCTCGAGATGGCGATCGGCCTCTTTCCGGAGTTGGCCCAGGTACACGTCGTTGATCGGATACTCGGGGTTCATCCCGGGCGGAAATTCCAAGACGCTTAGTGCTCTGATTCGCAATTACGGTGACGTATTTCGTGGGACATCGGTTATGCCGCAGCCCGTCGAGGCTTGGAACCGAGTTTCGCGAGCAACGCTCTGAGGTCTCGTCGAGTGAAGGTCC
>Ga0070741_10003562_pt1 | contig 38335 bp, 41 predicted proteins | sample Coa_R1_4_FD_66440 | JGI IMG/M metagenome (GOLD analysis project Ga0070741, IMG submission 66440) | Surface soil microbial communities from Centralia Pennsylvania, which are recovering from an underground coalmine fire - Coalmine... | ecosystem: Environmental > Terrestrial > Soil > Unclassified ... | reverse complement strand
CGAAACCGCGCTCGAAGCGGGATTGCCGCTCGCGTGGCAGAAGAAGCTCTGGGCTGCGGCTGGTGTCAGCCGGCTTTCCGACGTCTCCAACACGCGCAAGGCGCCGACCATCGGGTTTCCGGTAGAGATTGACTACTACCCGGTCCGCGGGCTCGAGCTCATGGTCCACGCCAATTTCAACAAGGACGACAATTACGTGGGCTTCGGCATCGGCGGCGCGATCGGCCGGCAGCGCGCGCAATGAAACTTCGGGTACGGAATATGCTCCAACCGGGCAGATGCGTGCGGAAGTCATCACTCTTCGCGATGGGAGCCCGGCGCCGGCAACGGTCGCTGCGGGCATCACCGGCGTCGTGCTCGCGCCCGGCGGCGACCAGCGGTTCGCGGGCGTCGACAAGGGCCTGATCCCGATCGGCGGGCGCGCGCTGATCAAGCGCGTGCTCGAGCAGCTCCTGAAGCAGGTCAAGCAGATCGTCATCGTCGCCGGCCGCAATTCGATGCTGTACTCGGCCTACGGCTATCGCGTTCTGCCGGCGGGCCAGGAAAACCCCAATCCCCTTTCGGCGATGGCCACCGCACTGGCCGTCGTCGACACCACGCATGCGCTGTTCGTCCCCGCCGACGCCGGACGCCTGCCGGCCGATCTCGGCGCGCGGCTGTGGCAAGCGCATTCGCAGCGCGACGGCGCGCCCTGCGTGGTCTTGAGCGCGGATGGCGCACTGCCCGAATGCTGCCTGATCGCACGCTCGGAGCGCGCGTCGATCGAGCAGGCGCTCGCCGCCGGACGCTCCTTGACCGAATGGCTCGCCTCGCGAAAAGCGGTGGAAGTCGACTTCCGCGAATGGCCGCCGCTGTTCTGGGGCCTGTCCTCGCCCAAGGACGTCGCGACGCTCGAGGACGCGCTGCTGCGCTGATTCGCGGTATATTTTCCGCATCACTTCAGCACGGAGCGCGCGCATGTTCAGGTCCGTCCGTTTCGCTCTCGCGGGACTGTGGCTGCTGCCGCTGGCCGCGCACGCCGATCTCCTCGTCATCCCCGAAGGCGCCGCGTCGACGACGCCGGTCGACAAGCCCGACAAGGGCATGAGCATGGGCCAGGTCGTCGCCAGGTTCGGCGAGCCGACCAACAAGCACTCGCCCGTGGGCGGCGCCAGCAAGGTGCAGCCGCCGATCACGCGCTGGGACTATCCGCAGTTCACCGTGGTGTTCGAGCACGATCACGTGATCGACGCAGTCGTCCCCGATCAACCCGCGAAGGTCTATCCGACGGAAGAGCTGAAGCCCGTCTCGCCCAGCGAGGTGCCGGCCGACGCCGCGGCACCGACGCCGACGCCCTGAAGCAGATTCTCCCCGCCGAGTGGGCCCCGCAATGGGGCGTGATGCTCACCTGGCCTCGGCCCGACGGTGACTTCGCCGACGTTTTCCCGGACGTCGAAAAGAATTTCATTGCGATCGCCGTCGCCATCGCGCGCTTCGAGCGCGTGCTGATCGGCTGTCACGGGAATCCCGCGCAACTGCAGCGGCGCTTGATCGATGCGGGCGTGCTCGCCTCGCGGCTGCACGTCGCCGACGTCCAGAGCAACGACGTCTGGGCGCGCGATCACGGCCCGATCACGGTGCTGCGCGACGGCAAGCTCGTGCACCTGGATTTCCAGTTCAACGGCTGGGGCGGCAAGTTCGACGCGTCGCTCGACAACCAGATCACGCGGCGGCTCGTGCAGGACGGTCTGTTGCCGGCGCCGATCGAGACCGTCGACTTCGTGCTCGAAGGCGGCGGCATCGAAGTCGACGGCGCGGGCACGATGCTCACGACCGAGCGCTGCCTGCTCGCGCCGACGCGCAATCCGCGCTTCGGCAAGGCCGACATCGAGACGAAGCTGAAGAGCTGGTTCGGCCTCACGCGCGTGCTGTGGCTGAAGCACGGCGATCTCATGGGCGACGACACCGACGGGCACATCGACACCATCGCGCGCTTCTGCGACGCGTCGACCATTGCGTTTCAGGCTTGCGACGATCGCGGCGACGCGCACTACGAAGACTTGCGCGCGATGGCGCAGGAGCTCGCCGCGTTCCGCCGCAGCGACGGTCAGCCGTACAAATTGATCCCGCTGCCGCTGCCCAAGCCGATCCACGATCGTCACGGCAAGCGCCTGCCCGCGGGCTACGCGAATTTCCTGATCGTGAATCGCGCCGTGCTGGTGCCGACCTACGGCGACGACAACGACGCCGTCGCGCTCGCGCGCCTGAAGCCCGCGTTCCGCGATCGCGACGTGATCGGCGTCGACTGCCGCGCGCTGATCAACCAGTACGGCAGCCTGCACTGCGTGACGATGCAGATCCCGCAATGAGAGCGCGGCTCGCCGCGGCGTTGCTGATCGCGGCAGTCGCGCCCGCGCTCGCCAAGGCGCCGCCGGAGGAAGTGGCGCGGCTGCACACGATCCTGACGCCGATTGGCGCCGAGCGCGCCGGGAATCCGGAAGGGATCATCCCGAACTGGACTGGCGGACTCGCGAGCCCGCCGCAGTGCTATCAGGGCGTCGGCCATCGGCGCTGCGATCCCTTCCCCGATGACAAGCCGCTGTTCACGATCACTGCGCAGAATGTCGAGCGCTTCCGCGACCGGCTCTCCGCAGGCGAAGCCGAGATGCTGCGCAAATATCCGTCGACGTACCGGATCAACGTCTATCCGACGCGGCGCACGGCGGCGTATCCGGAGTTCATCTACGACGCGACGCTGAAGAACGCGGTGAATGCGGAGTTCGTCGGCGTCGGCGACAGCATCATCCGCGCGACCGCGGGCGTGCCCTTCCCGATCCCGCATTACGGCATCGAGCCGGTGTGGAACCACAAGCTGCGCTACCGCGGACCGGGTCTGCGCCGATACAACGAGCAGGTCGTCGTCAGCGAGACCGGCAGCTTCAGCGTGCTGCGCACGCGCGAAGACGTGCGCTTCGCGCACAGCGTGCGCGGCGCGACGACGGAGTCGCTCAACAACGTGATGGCGTATTTCCTGCGGATCACCGTCGCGCCGAAGCGCTTCGCCGGCAACATCACGCTGATCCACGAGACGCTCGATCAGGTGAAGGAGCCGCGCCGGCAGTGGGAGTTCAATCCCGGCCAGCGACGCATGCATCGCTCGGCGACGTTCGGCTACGACAATCCCGCCGTCGCTGTCGACGGCCTGCGCACCTACGATCAGGGCGACGTCTTCAACGGCGCAACCGATCGATACATCTGGAAGCTGCTCGGCAAGCGCGAAGTGTTCATTCCGTACAACGCGTATCGGCTGCACAGCGATCAATACAAGCTGCGCGACATCGTGCACCGCGCGCACGTCAATCCCGATCTGACGCGCTACGAGCTGCATCGCGTGTGGGTGGTCGAGGCGACGCTCAAGCACAACCTCAGCCACATCTACGCGCGGCGCGTGTTCTATCTCGACGAGGACAGCTGGCAGATCGCGCTGGCCGATCTCTACGACCGTCGCGGCAACCTGTGGCGCTGGCAGGAAGCGCACACGATCGAGGCGTACGACCAGCCGTTCCCGCTGCCCGTGCTGGAAACGGTTTACGATCTGACCAGCGAGCGCTATCTGGCGGCCGCGCTGAACAACGAGGATCCGGAGACGGTCGTGCGCGAGTTCGATCCCTCGGACTTCGATCCGGCGAAGGTCGCGAAGCTCGTCCTCAAATAAGACCGGGGGAGTTCTCATGCGGATCGCACTGCTCGTCGTCGTGCTGCTCGTCGCTGCCTGCTCGAAATCCAAAGCGCCGGAGCAAGCCGCCGCACCGACGCACACGCCCGCCGACCTCGCCGCGCACAGCGACGAGTTCAAGAAGCAGGTCATCAAGGTCACCGACGGCGTCTATTCCGCCGTGGGCTATTCCGCGGCGAACTCGATCCTGCTCGAGGGCACCGACGGCGTCGTCATCGTCGACACGACGATCAGCACCGACGACGCGCGCGCGGTGCTCGCCGAGTTCCGCAAGATCACCCAGAAGCCGGTGCGCGCGATCATCTACACGCACAGCCATCCCGATCACACCGGCGGCGCGTCGGTCTTCGCGGAAGGCGCGCCCGCCGACCTCAAGGTCATCGCGCAGGAAGGCGTGATCAAGACCGCCGACAAGCTCGCCACCGAGTTCCAGACGATCCTCACGCGCCGCGCGATGCGGATGTACGGCAGCAAGCTCACGGCCGACGAGATGGTCAACGTCGGGCTCGGGCCGTACATCGGCTTCAAGGACGACACGCGCATCCATCTGCTGCGCCCGAACGTCTCGTTCGGCGAAGAGATGGAAGACACCATCGGCGGCGTGCACTTCAAGCTGATCCACGCGCCGGGCGAGACCGACGACACGCTGTTCGTGTGGCTGCCCGAGAAGCGCGCGCTGCTGGTCGGCGACGACATCTACAAGGCGTTCCCGAATCTCTACACGATCCGCGGCACGACCTATCGCGATCTCAAGGGCTGGGCCGCGAGCCTCGACAAGGCGCGCGCGCTCAAGCCCGCGTTCCTGGTGCCGAGCCACACGCGCCCACTCGAAGGCGAGCAAAACATCTACGACACGCTCACCGCGTATCGCGACGCGATCCGCTACGTCTACGAGCAGACGGTGCGCATGATCAATCAGGGCAAGACGCCGGACGAGATCGTCGCGACGCTGCGACTGCCGGATCATCTGGCGAAGCATCCCTTCCTCCAGGAGTTCTACGGCACTGCGCGCTGGTCGGCGCGCAGCGTGTTCAGCGGCAACCTCGGCTGGTTCGACGGCAATGTGACGACGCTCGATCCGCTCGCGCCCGACGACGAGGCGAGGAAGTTCGTCGATCTCGCCGGCGGCGCGACCGCGCTCGCGCAGAAGATCGAGGACGCCGAGAAGAACGGCGAGCATCAGTGGGTGCTGCAGATGAGCGATCGACTGCTGCGCGTCGATCCGAACAACGAGAAAGCCAGGCAAGCGCGCTACGCCGCGCTGATGGCGCTCGGCTCGGTCGCGAGCAATCCGAACGCGCGGCACTACTACCTGACGACCGCGCACGAATTGCACGACGGACTGAAGCTGCCCGGACGTTTCGCGCAGCCCGAGCCCGGGATGATCCACGACATGCCGGTCGGACCGTTCTTCGACGCGCTCGCCGTCAACCTGCACGCCGAGGACACCCTCGATCTCGACGAGAAAGTCGGCTTCACGTTCACCGATACCGGCGAGAACTACACGCTGTGGATCCGCCACGGCGTGACTGAAATCCAACCGGTGCTGCTCGACAATCTCGAACTGCAGGTAAAGGTGCCGTCGCAGGCGTTCAAGGAGATGCTCGCGCAGCTGCGCGCGCCGGCGATCTCGCTCGCGACCGATTTCGAGGTGGTCAAAGGCAACAAGCTCGCGCTGATCGGCTTCTTCAAGCTGTTCACCCCCGACACTTGATTTCGAGCACATTTCGCACGACGACGGGTAGGTTTTCTCTACAAGGTCTTGCGCGCGCGCGAAGCACAATGGCGGGGCATGGCCTCATTCGATCCAAAATCGCTGCGCGAGCGGCGTCGCAACAAGCTGCGCAAGCCTGAAGAACTCCGGCAACTGACGCCGGGCCGCCTCGGCGGACTCGACGTCAGCCGCCTCGTGCTGTCGGAGATCCCTGCCTCGCTCGCGCTGCGCGTGTCGCTCGCTCTCATGCTGCGCGTGCTCGGCGCGGCCGGGAAACTGACCGGCCTCGATCGCGAAGCGCTGCGCACCAAGATCGTCGAGCTCGTGGCCGAGCTCGCGGAAACGCAGGCCGCACGGCCGGAAGCGCCGCCGGCGCAAGAGGCGCTGCCCTCGAAGTAGCGACACCCCGCGCGATACAATCGCCGCCCCATTAGCAGAGGCGGCGATGACCAGCAAAATCCTGCGCGTCGGCCTGGTGCAGCAGAGCTGCGGCCCCGATCGCGAAGAGAACCTGAAGAAGTCCGAAGCCGGCATCCGCAAGGCTGCAGCCGACGGCGCGCGCCTCGTACTGCTGCAAGAGCTGCACGCGAGCGTTTACTTCTGCCAGCACGAATCGACCGAGCTGTTCTCGCTCGCCGAGCCGATTCCCGGACCGTCGACCGAGCGGCTCGGCAAGCTCGCGAAGGAGCTCGGCGTCGTCATCGTCGGCTCGCTGTTCGAGCGCCGCGCCGCCGGCATCTATCACAACACCGCGGTGGTGCTCGAGCGCGACGGCACCCTCGCCGGCAAGTACCGCAAGATGCACATTCCCGACGATCCCGGCTACTACGAGAAGTTCTACTTCACGCCCGGCGATCTCGGTTTCACGCCGATCCAGACCAGCGTCGGCAAGCTCGGCGTGCTCGTGTGCTGGGACCAGTGGTATCCCGAAGGCGCGCGCCTGATGACGCTCGCCGGCGCCGACCTGCTGCTCTACCCGACCGCGATCGGCTGGAATCCCGACGACGCGAAGGATGAGCAGGAACGTCAGCGCGACGCGTGGGTCACGATCCAGCGCGCGCACGCCGTCGCGAACGGCTTGCCCGTCGTCGTCGCCAATCGCATCGGCTTCGAGCCCGATCCCTGCGGACAAACCAAAGGCTCACAGTTCTGGGGCACGAGCTTCATCGCGGGTCCGCAGGGCGAGTTCATCGCGCGCGCTGCTGATGCAGAACAGGTGCTCGTCGCGGATGTGGATCTCACGCGGAGCGAAAACGTGAGGCGGTGGTGGCCGTTCTTGAGAGATCGCAGGATCGACGCGTATGGGGATTTGGGGAAGAGGTTTAGGGATTAGGCATCGATGCTGTCGACGATTTCGAGTTAGGCCTCACCATGATTCGTACCCTATTGATGTTGCTCACCTCGATGTTCGCTGTCGTAGCGGCTGGAGAGGATGATTGGCTGCATGCGCAAGTGGCCTATGCTGACAACAACCCAGTTCGCGCCGCGCTGACCAACACCTCAAAAGTACCGTTGAGAGTGCGCGTGGACATCGAGCAACTGCAACCGGACTCGACGTGGGCGGCCCTGCCGACCTACAACAAGGCAATCTGGGTACTGGAGTTGCAGCCTGGCGAGTCGCGCGACATTCAGTGGCACTACTGGAAAGATGAATTCACTCTTGAAAAGAGGGTGTCCTCCGGTACCTACCGCTTCAGGTTCGTGAATTTCGCTGTGGGCGACCGCGCGGCCTATCCAACCACTCTTGGTCCCGTGTTCGGGATCAAGCGACAGTGAGGATCGTTGGGCAGCACGATCGTAGCGGCTGTCGAAATCCACCCCACCCATTCGACTACTCAATGACAAGTCGGTCTAAAGGCCGACCCTCAACCGCCATCGAACAGGAGACTAGTCATGGGTAGCACGATCAAGCTGCACCGCGTCCTCAAGACCACGCCGGAGAAGGTGTATCGCGCGTTCACCACGCCGGCGATCGCGAAGTGGATCCCGCCGTATGGCTTCACGTGCACGGTGCACGAGCAGAACGTGAAGGTCGGCGGCACGTTCCGCATGTCGTTCACGAATTTCACGACGCAGAACAGTCATTCGTTCGGCGGGAAGTATCTGGAGCTCGTGGCGAACGAGAAGCTGCGCTATTCGGACAAGTTCGACGACCCGAACATGCCGGGCGAGATGATCACGACGATCACGCTGAAGAAGGTGATCTGCGGCACCGAGATCACGGCCGTGCAGGAGAACATCCCGGACGCGATTCCGCCGGAGATGTGTTACCTCGGCTGGCAGGAGTCGCTGGCCCAGCTCGCGACGCTGGTCGAGCCGGAGATTCCGGACGCCTGAGCAAACCGGCGCCGCGCCGGATCACGACGCGGCGCCGGCCACCGCTTCAAGGTCAGCCAACCTTGACTTCGATCTGCCTCGGCTGCGCGGCCTGGGTCTTGGGGATCCGAAGCATCAGCACGCCATTGGCAAGCTTGGCCTCGATCTTCTCCGCATCCAGGTCGGTCGAGAGCGTAAAGCGCCGGCGAAACGACAGCGCTCGCTGCTCCGCGTAGACGGGCTTCGCGCCCTTCGGAAGCTCGAGCTTGCTGGTGCCTTCGATCACGAGGCTCTCGCCTTCGACGCGCAGATTGAGCCCATCGCGATTGACGCCCGGCAGGTCCGCGTAGAGCGTGATGCCCTTGGCGTCCTCGACGATGTCGACGGCGGGCTGCAGATGGATTTCCCGCATCGTCTCGTTCTGCGACGGCAGCTGGCTCACTTCCTGAGGAACGATGCCTTTGCTGGTCTTGACGGTGGTTTCAACGTTGGTCTTGGCCATGTCAGTCACCTCCTCAATGCACCGCGATCTTGCGCGGCTTCGCGGCTTCACTTCGCCCGACTCGGATCCAGAGCACGCCGTCGCGGCTCTGCGCCTCGACGCGCTGCGGATCGAGATCGTCCGGCAGCGTCAGCGCGCGCTTGAACTCGCCGGCGAAGCGCTCGTTGATCCAGATCTGCTTGTCGTCGCCCGTCGACGGTGCTTCGCGCTTGCCGCTGATCACCAGATTGCGGCCGTGCACGGAGACGTCGAGCTGGTCGGCGGCGATGCCGGGCGCGAACACCAGGACGTGGAACGCGTCTTCGTCCGTCACCACGTTGACCGTTGGATACCCGCCACCGAGTTGCGACCGCAGGCCGGGACTGCCCACCGGCTCGAAGAGCCGGTCCATCTCACGGCTCAGCCAGTCGAACTCGTCGAAGAGGCGGGTGGATTCAGCCAGTAACTCAGTCCACATAAAGTCCTCCTCAAGGATGGTTGACGCCCTGAGGACCCTCCCCAGGGCCGGTTTCCCGAATAGGGCCGGACCCCGGAATTTTCAAGGGGTGACCGGCTCGCCCTGCTCTGCCCGCTGGTCGGCCGGCTTCGACGCGCGCGACAGGTTGAGTGCCGTGTTGATCAGCGCGATGTGCGAGAACGCCTGCGGGAAATTGCCGACGAGCTGCTGCGCTCGCGGATCGTATTCCTCGGCGAGCAAGCCGAGATCGTTACGGATCGCGAGCAGGCGCTTGAACAGCTTCTCCGCGTCGGCCTTGCGGCCGAGCATCACGTAGGCGTCGGCGAGCCAGAAGCTGCACGCGAGGAACGCGCCCTCGCCCGGCGGCAGGCCGTCGTCGGAGGCGCCGGTGTCGTAGCGAAGGACGAAGCCGTCGCGGATCAGATGCTCCTCGATCGCCGCGACAGTCGCCTCGAAGCGTGGATCGTGGCAATCGATGAAGCCGAGCTGCGGCAGGAGCAGCAGGCTCGCGTCGAGATTGCGGCTGCCGTACGCCTGCATGAAGCAGCCGCGCTGCGGATCGACTCCGTTCTCGCAGACCTGCGCGTGGATGCGATCGCGCGTGTGGCGCCAGCGATCGAGCGGCCCTTCCAGGCCGAAGGACTCGACCGCCTTCACCGCGCGATCGAACGCGACCCATGCCATCACTTTCGAATAGGTGAAGTGCTGCCGCGGGCCGCGCACTTCCCAGATGCCTTCGTCGGGCTCTTCCCAGATCTTCTCGAGATGCGCGACCAGCGAGCGCTGCAGCGCCCACGCGGACTCGCTTCCGGAGAGACCGCCGCGGCGCGCGTGATGCAGCGCGTCCATCAGCTCGCCGTAGACGTCGAGCTGCAACTGCTCGTGCGCAGCGTTGCCGATGCGGACCGGCTTCGCATTGCCGAAGCCCGGCAGCCACGGCACTTCCCATTCGTCGAGCCGCCGCTCGCCGCCGATGCCGTACATGATCTGCATCTGCTTCGCGCTGCCGGCGACCGCGCGCATCAGCCAGTCGCGCCATGCCTGTGCTTCATCGAAGTAGCCGCCGTTCATCAGCGCGAGCAACGTCAGCGTTGCGTCGCGCACCCAGCAGAACCGATAGTCCCAGTTGCGCGAGCCGCCGAGCTGCTCCGGCAGCGACGTCGTCGCCGCGGCGACGATGCCGCCGGTGGGTCGATAGGTCAGCGCCTTGAGCGTGATCAGCGAGCGCTTCACCGCTTCGCACCATGGTCCGGTCGCAGTGCACTGCGCATTCCAGTCGCGCCAGTACTTTTCGGTCTCGGCGAGCGCCTTGCGCGGATTGAGCGCTGTCGGCGGCGGGAGATGCGACGGCCCGTAGCTCAGCACGAACGGAACCGTCTCGCCTTTCTCGACGCGGAATTTCGCGACTGTCTTCAGGTCCTCGCCGCGCACCGCGACCGGCGTACGCAGCACGGTCATGTCGGGGCCGGCGACCGCGCGCAGCGCGCCGTCCTCGATGCGGCTCACCCACGGCACGATCACGCCGTAGTCGAAGCGCAGCACGAGCTCCATGCGCAGCTCGACGCTGCCCTTCTCGCCGCGCACCATGCGCACCAGATCCGACGTCGTTCCGCGCAGCGGCATGAAGTCGATCAGCGTGACGGCGCCTTCCTGCGTTTCGAATTGCGTTTCGAGGATCAGCGTGCCGTCGCGGTATTTCCGCGTGATCTTCGCGCCCGGGTCGGTCGGCGCGATCTGCCAACGCCCGTGCGAGGCGTCGCCGAGGAGCGCCGCAAAGCACGCGCCGGAATCGAAACGCGGCCAGCACAGCCAGTCGATCGAGCCGTTGCGGCCGACCAGCGCCGAGGTCTCGCAGTCGCCGATGAGGCCGTAGTCCTCGATGCGCATGCGGCTATGCGGAGGCAAATTCCAGAACGACTTTGACGTCGTCGTCGCGACGCTGGAACGCGTCCTGCCACTTCGATAGCGGCACGCGACGTGTGATCAGCTTTTCGAGCCATGCGCGATCCGCACGCGCCAGCGCTTCGGCGCCGAGCTCGTAGTGATGCCGGTTCGCGTTCACGGTGCCGAAGACGACGTCGTTCTCCAGCACCATCTCGCGATTGAGGCTGCCGACGTCGAGCGGCAGCTTGTGACCGCCCGAGGAGACCCCGGCGAGACAGACGATGCCCATCGCGGCGGTACGCGCAAGCGAATCGACGACGACCGGCGTCGCGCCCGTGCATTCGATGACGATGTCCGGATGGAGATCTCCGAGCGAATCGAGCGTCGGCGCGTGGTAGGTCGCGCCGAGCTCGCGCACGAGCTGCGGCTTCAATCCTGTCTCCACGCGATCGTAGACGTGCACGTCGAGTCCGCGCTGAACGCCGAGCAGCGCCGCGAGCAAGCCGACCGGTCCCGCGCCCGTGATCAGCGCGGAGTTCGGCGCCCACGCCTTGCTGCGCGCGCCGACGCGCTCGACCTGATCCCACGCCTTGGCGACGACGCTCGCGGGCTCGAGCAGCACGCCGCAGATGCCGAGCGCGCGATCGACGGGCACGGCGAAATCGGTCTCGAGGCGCACACGCTCCGCGCCATAGCCGTTGCGCTGCTTGATGCCGCGCTCGGTGTAAAGCCCGTTGCGGCACATGTCCCACTCGCCGACCGCGCAGCTCGGGCACGGCTCCGGATCGGGCCTGCGCACGATGCCGACGACGTGATCGCCGGCCTTGAGCCCGCAATCCGCGGGCGCTTCGATCACGCGGGCCAGCGACTCGTGCCCGAGCACGAGACGGTCATTGCCTGCCGGCGCCCAGCCATACTCGCCGCGCAAGATCTCGGCGTCGGTCCCGCACACGCCCATCGCGAGCATCTGCGCCAGCACGGCGCCCTCGCTGCGATCCGGCTCACCGATGTCGTCGAGCCGCGCGGAGCCGGCCTTGCCGGGAACCACCGTGATCGCGCGCACGTCAGTGGCTCGCGTCGCCGAACGCGATCGTGGACATGAGCGCCAGCGCCGGCTGTCGCGAGTCCAGACGCGTGTGCTGGACGACGATCGGCACGTCGGCTTCGATGATGCTCGCGAAGTCGGTGCCGCGCGGGATCGGCGCGGGATCGCTGAGATCGTTGAAGCGGACGTGACGCGTTCGCCGCGCGGGAACCTGCACGACGTACGGCCCGACCGGATCGCGATCGGCGAAGAACACGGTGATGCTCACCTGGGCGTCCTTCCTGCCGGCGTTGAGGATGCAGACCGTCTCGTGACTCTCGAGCTCGCGCGTCGTGCCGGTGGAGCCCGGCGGGATGTACCCCTCGGCGATCGCCCAGCGCCGATGGCCGATCGTGCCTCGCATCAGGGTTTCTCCGGCGCGACGAAGCCGCCGATGCGGCTGGTGCGGCGCTCGCGCTGCAGGTATTTCGAGCGGCCGTACGGATGGCCGCCGAAGCCGTGACGCATCATCGCGATCGCCTTCGCCCAATTCTTTGAGGTGTCGCGCGACGCGATCAGCTGCGTGACCGACAGCGCAATCGCGGGCGTGGCGACTTCGAGCTCCATGGCATCGGCGACGAGCCAGTTCACTTCGCCGGTGTCCTCGATCACGCCCGGAACCGCCTTCATGCCGTCTTCGCGATAGCGCTCCTCCATCAGATCGATGAGCCAGGAGCGGATCACCGAGCCGTGGCGCCAGCACGCGAGCACGTCGGCAATCGGCAGATCAGCGGGGAAATGCTCGAGCAGATCGACGCCCTCGCCGATCGCCTGCAGCATGCCGAACTCGATGCCGTTATGGACGAGCTTGGTGAAGTGTCCAGATCCACTCGGGCCCGCGTGCACATAGCCGCCGCGCGTCGCGAGCTTCTTCAGGATCGGCTCGACTTGCGCGACGGCGTCGCGCGGGCCGCCGATCATGAAGCAGGCGCCGTTGCGCGCGCCGTCGACGCCGCCGGAGGTGCCGAGGTCGAGGACATGAATACCGAGTGGCTCGAGCTTTCGAGCGCGCCGGACCGAATCGCCCCAATACGAATTGCCGCCGTCGAGGATGATGTCGCCGCGCTCGAGGATCTTCGCGAGCGCCCTGATGAGCTCGTCGACGGCGACGCCGGCGGGAACGTAGAGGAAAACCTTGCGTGGCGGCTTCAGCGCGTCGCGCAATCGAGACAGGTCAGCCAGGAGCGTGAAGCGCGATCCGGGCGATTCAGGTGGTGCGCCCTTGGTGTAGCCCGCGACGCGATAGCCCTTGTCGACCGCCTGCCGCATGAGGTTCGCGCCCATGCGACCGAGGCCGAGAATCGCAAAGTCGCATCTGCCGCCGGTCGCCATATGCAGTGCGACCGGAACGGGATGCGCTTAGTTCAGCGCACGTCGAGCGGCTTTCTCAGCTTGTTGATCGCCTTCAGCAGCCAGCCCGGCAGGCTGAGACCCTTGTTCAGCATGAACTCGATGTTCTGCGCGTACTTCTTCGAGTACGGCGGGAACATCATGTCGCCGTCGACGCCGGGCATCGCGCCGTCCTCGACGACCGCGCGCGCGTTGGAGCATTCGAGGAACGTGTAACGGCCGCCGAGCCGGCCCATGCCGCTCGCGTTCGCGCCGCCGAACGGCAGCATCGGATTGATGCCGGCCTGGATCACGTTGTGGTTGATCGACGTCGATCCCGACGACGTGTGCTTCAGGAACCAGTCGATCGCGCTGCGATCCTTCGCGAAGATGTAGGAGCCGAGCGGCTTCGGGCGCTGACGGATCTCGCGCACGACGTCCTCGCGCCTGGCGAACGGCAGCACGCAGATGATCGGGCCGAAGATCTCTTCCTGCATGATCCGCATCTCGGGCTTGATGCCCGACAGGATCGTCGGCGCGATGAACAAATCCTTCTCGTCGGTCTCGCCGCCGTGCTCGACCTTCGCGCCCTTGGCGATGGCGTCGTCGAGCAGCGCCTTGATGCGCGCGAAGTGACGCGCGTTGACGATGCGCGGCAGGTATTCGGAGTGGCGATAGCCCTTGCCGTCGCCGCCGTACATCTTCGTCATGTGCTTGCCGAGCGCATCGATGAACGGGCGCATCACGGATTCGTGCACGAGCGCGTAGTCGGGCGCGAGGCAGACTTGTCCGGCATTGCACACGCGTCCCCACGCGGTTTTCTTCGCGGCGTCGTCGACGTCGGCGCTCGCGTCGACGATCGTGGGATTCTTGCCGCCCATCTCGAGCGTGACCGTGGCGAAGTGCTCCGCCGCCGCTTTCATGATGATGCGGCCGACCGCGTGACCGCCGATGTAGAAGATGTGATTGAACGGCTGACGCAGCAGCTCCTGCGCGACGTCGGCACCGCCGTTGACCACGGCGAACTCGTCGTCGGAGAACACGCTGCCCACGAGGTCCGCGAGCACCTGCGCCGACAGCGGCGCGAGCTCGGACGGCTTCAGGCAGAACGTGCAGCCCGCGGCGATCGCACCGAGCGCCGGAATGAACGCCTCGGCGATCGGCGCATTCCAGGTCGACACGTGCAGCACCACGCCTTTGGGCTCGTAGTGCACGTAGCACTTCTTGCCGAGCGACATCAGCGTGCCGTCGACGGGCTGCGGCGCCATCCAGCTCGCGAGATTCTTCACGATGAAGTCGACCTCGGACTTCACCATCAGGAGCTGCGCGTCGATGTCGAGATCGACCAGGCGCAATTCCTTCTTGCCGGCCTCGAGGATCGCAGGACGCGCGTCCATGATCGCCTTGTGCAGCTTGCGGATCTTCTCGACGCGCTGCTCGGCGGTGGTGTCGACGAGCGACTGCGCGCGGATGGCGAGGCGGCCGTAGAGCGCGGCGATCGTGCTCGGATTCTCCTTGAGAACGGCGTTCATGCGCGAACCTCCTGCTTCCCTGCCTTGTACTTCGGGATCTTGAACGTCATCCGCATCATCGATTCGAGCTGGCCGTCGGAGAAGATGCGGCGCATCAGGCCCATCGGCTTCACGTCCTTGCCGAGCAGCTCCATCGGCGCCCACGTCTTCTTGTCGAGGATCTCGAGCGTGCCTGCCAGCGCCTGCTCCGGTGACGAGCCCGTCTTCTCCAGCATGTCGGGCAGCACCTTGCACATCACGTTCTCGAGCGGCGCGTAGACCTGGCGCATCGTCTCCGACTGCGCGCCCCAGCTCTTCTTCGTGTTCTCGTGCGAATTGGCCGACATGCCGGTGAGCACGCCGCCCGGGATGATCGAGCAGACCTGGATGCCGAGCGGCGCGAGCTCGTGGCGCAGCGTCAGCGTCATGCCGTGGATCGCGTGCTTGGTCATGTTGTAGACGCCGGCGCCGACCGGATTGGCGATGATCGCGCCCGAGGAGTAATTCGCGATGCGTGAGCCCGGCGCGTTCTTGCGGATCAGCGGCAGGAAATTCTGGATGACGCGCATCTGGCCGAACAGGTTGATCTGGAACAGCCGCTCTGCCTGCGCGAGATCGACGCCTTCGATCACACCGACCGCGACGTTGGCGACCCCGGCGACGTTCATCAGCAGATCGAGGCCGCCGCCGTCGAGCGCGCGGGTGACCACTTCCGCGCTCTGCTTCACCGACTCGGTCTTCGACACGTCCTGATCGACGACGACGAGATTGCCTTCGGTCTTGAGATCGGTCGGCGCGCCCGGCAGCACGCCGGCGAACACGCGCCAGCCGCGCACCACGAGCGCCTTGGAGAGAAGGTTGGCCTGTCCGACGTTGGCGCCGGTGATGAACGCGGTTTTCACTTCAGTGTCCACCTCTGGCGGCCGCTTCGGCGCTGAACATCTGCGCCGTCATCGGCTTGTTGAGCTTCCACCACGCGTTGCTCTCGTTGGTGAGATAGCCGGCCTCGTACGCGCCGGCCTGCAGGTCGTGATAGACCGACGCGCCGCGATGGAACGACTTCGACTCGGGCGAGTAGAAATACGCGACGAACGCCGTGCGCCACAGCTGCTGGCGCGAGTCGTAGTTGTCGGCCCACATCGCGATCCAGGTGTCTTCGTCGGCGTAGAGCATCCGCTTCGCGTAGACGTGGCGAACGCCGGGCTTGAGCGTGCCTTCGATCACCCACACGCGATGCAGCTCGTAGCGCACGTAGTCCGGATTGATCGAGCCCGGCTTGATCAGGTCGGCGTACTTCACCTGCGGGCTGTTGGTCTGGAAGTTGTGGTACGGGATGTAGACCTCTTTCTTGCCGATCAGCTTCCACGTGTAGCGCTCGGGCGAGCCGTTGAACACGTAGTCGTCGTCGACCGTGCGCAGGCCCGCCGGCGGCACCGGATAGTCGAAGCCGACTTCCGGCGCCTGGCGCACGCGGCGCAGGCCCGGCTGGTACTGCCACGACGACGTCGAGTCCTTGGTGAAGTCGTTCGGCTGGAAGCCGACCGCGGTGAAGCCCTTGTCGCGCTCGGGCAACAGATACGACGTGTAGAAGAACGCGTTGTACTTGTCCTGGTACGAGCCGCGCTTCTTCGGGTCGTTGCCCGGGTTGTAGGTCATGAAGTGCTGCTTGCCCCACGCGATCGAGCCGTTGCCGTAGACGTCGGCGATGTCGACCACCGCGTCTTCGGTCGAGGTGCGATTCGGATTGATCACGTTCCAGATCGCTTCGAGCCCGCTGGTCGGGAACGGGAACGGGATCGCGCCGCTGATGCCGGTGATGCCGAGTCCGTCATGGATCACCTCGGAGGTCACCGCGTTCTTCTTCACCGTGTCGCACACCCAGTCCGCGTTCTTGAAATCGCGGTGGCTGTCGTACACGTTCATCTTGTAGTTGTTCGGATACTTCTGGAGCAGCGCCTTCTCGCCTTCGGTGAGCTTGTCGGCGTACTGCGCCATGTTCTTCGAGTCGATCGTGAACTTCGCCTTCTCCGTGGCGTACGGGCCCGCATCCCAGCCGTGCTCGTTCTTGATGCCGGGCCACGTGCCCTGGAACTTGCCGGTGTATTCGGCCACACCACTCTGCGATCCGGCCTTCTCCGCACCCATGCACGTGTACTTCGGACCGTCGAGCTCCTTGGCCTTGTCGGCGGTGACCTTGGCGTCGACGGCCGACGCGAGCGTCAGCGTTGCGGCTGCGACGACGAATCGGATCTTCATGTGCTGATCTCCCTCAATGTCCCGCGCGCGCCGCGGCTTCCGGGCTGAACTGCGCCGGCGACATCGGCTGATTGATGCGCCACCAGTTGTCGCCCGCTTCGTTGGTCAGGTAGCCGGCCTCGTACGCCTGCGACGTCAGGTCGTGATAGACCGACGCGCCGCGGTGATAGGCCTTCGACTCCTGCGAATAGAAATACGCGACGAACGCGACGCGCCAGAGCTGATCGCGGTTGTCGTAGTTGTCGGCCCACACCGCGAGCCAGCCATCCTCGTCGGCGTAGATCGTGCGCTTCTTGTAGATGTGACGGACGCCGGCCTTGAGGTTGGCTTCGAGCACCCAGACGCGGTGCAGCTCGTAGCGCACGTAGTCGGGGTTCGGCGTGTGCGGCTTGATCAGGTCGGCGTACTTCACCGACGTGTCGTTCATCCGGAAATTGTTGTACGGGACGTAGATCTCTTTCTTGCCGACGAGCTTCCACGTGTAGCGCTCGGGCGAGCCGTTGAACACGTAGTCGTCGTCGACCGTGCGCAAACCCGCCGGCGGCACCGGATAGTCGAAGCCGACTTCGGGCGCTTCGCGCACGCGACGGATGCCGGGCTGGTACTGCCAGGACTGCGTCCACGCGCCCTGAAAGTCGTTCGGCTGGAAGCCGACGGCGGTGAAGCCCTTGTCGCGCTCGGGCAGCAGGTACGAGGTGAAGAAGTACGAGTTGATCTTGTCGGTGTACGACGCGCGCTTGTCCGGCTTGGGGTTGTTGCCGAGGTTCATCGTGCGGAAGCGGTTGCGGCCCCACGCGATCGCGCCGCCCTGATAAACGTCGGCGATGTCGCACACGCAGGACTCCGTCCACGCGCGATGCGGGTTGATCGCGTTCCAGATCGCCTCGAGACCGCTCTGCGGGAACGGGAACGGGATGCCGCCGGTGGTGCCGGTGATGCCGAGACCGTCGTGCACGACTTCCGATTCGACCGCGTTCTTCTTCACCACGCCGCACACCCAATCGGCGTTGCGGAAATCGCGATGCGACGGATAGACGTTCATCCGATAGTCGTTCGGATACTTCGTGAGCAGCGCCTTCTGCCCTTCGGTGAGCTTGTCGGCGTACTGCTGCATGTTCTTCGACGTGATGGTGAACAGCGGCTTCTCGTCCTTGTAGGGGCCGGGCTCGAAGCCGTGATCCTTGGTCTGGCCCGGCCAGGTGCCGAGCCACTTGCCGGTGTATTCGGCGACGCCGCTCTGCGTGCCGGCCTTCTCCGCGCCGTAGCAGGTGTACTTCGGACCGTCGAGCTCCTTGGCTTTCTCGGGCGATACCTTGGCCAGCGCCGGCGCACCGGCCAGGAGGCCGAGGACAAAAGCGCCGAACGCCACAAATCCGCTGCGATTCATCTGGTTCTCCTCCGACCACTTGTTATGGGGAGGATGGTGGCTCGCCCGGGGGGACCGGGCATCGTCCAAAACAAGTAGACCCCCGAGAACCTAGAACCGCACGCCCGTGAGTTCTTCCGACCGCGCCCACAGATCCGCGGCCAGCTTCTCGTCGCGGGCACGCAGGTGCGGATGCACGCGGCCGGGATGACCGCGCAGCTCGAACCACCCGCGCGGCCCGATGTAGTCGCCGCCCTTCACGTCGGTCATGGTCGCGGCATACAGCGTCGGCAGTGCGCCCATCGACGCCGGCTGCGCGAGCAATGCGTTGCCCATCGCGGCCATCGCGTTCCAGATGCGTCGCCACAGCGACGGCGGCGCCGCCGATCCGCCGTAGACGATGTTCGTCGCCGAATAGCCCGGATGCGCGGCGACGCTGATCGCGTCGATGCCCGCGCGTTTCAAACGACGATCGAGCTCGAGCGCGAACAGCAGATTCGCGAGCTTCGAGCGCGCGTAGGCCGCCGGCTTCGAGTAGGTCGCGCGCTCCCAGTTCAAGTCGTCGAGCGGCATCCGGCCGTTCTTGTGCGCGATGCTCGACAGCGTCACCACGCGCGCGTGGGGCGTGCGCTTGAGCACGCCGATGAGCAGGAGCGTCAGCGCGAAGTGGCCGAGATGATTGGTGCCGAAGATCATCTCGAAGCCGTCGCGAGTCTTGCCGTACGGCAGCGTCATCAGGCCTGCGTTGTTGATCAGGAGATCCAGGCGCTCGTGACGCGTCGCGAACTCTCCCGCCGCCGCGCGCACGGAATCGAGATCGGACAAGTCGAGCGGCAGGAATTCGAGCTTCGCGTCCGGAACGACCGCACGGATGACGCGCATCGCGGCGAGCGCCTTGGCTTCGCCGCGGCACGCCAGCACGACGTGCGCGCCTTTCGCGGCGAGCGCGCGCGAGGTCTCCAGGCCGAGTCCGCTGTTCGCGCCGGTGACGAGCGCGACGCGACCGGTGAGATCGGGAATGTCGGCTTCGGTCCAGTCAGAGGACATAGGGGATCACCGCTTTGCGCTCGGACGGATAGTCGGGGAACTTGTCGTGATACCAGCGATGATTCTGCAGCGCGCGCGGCACGAGGTTCGAGAGCGTCCACAGCAGGAACACGGCGCCGGCGGCCGACCACGTCGCGATCGCCCAGCCGGTCCAAACGAGGAACTCGCCGAAATAATTCGGGCAGGAGATCTTCTCGTAGAGCCAGCCGCGCGGGATCTTGTAGCCCGTCTCACCGGGCTTGCGCAGCGCGGCGAGCATCGCGTCGGCCTTGCGGTTCACGCGATAGCCGACGACGAACACGATCGCGCCGATCACGAAGCGCGGATCGATCAGCCAGTGCACGTCGTAGAGATGCCCGAGGCTCGACCACGACAGGATCGCGGCATTGAGGAACGAGATGACGAGATTCGAAGAGACGGCGAGCACCGGGATCGCGATCGGTGTGGTGTCGCCTGGGCCCACGGCGATCTTGAACGGGAAGATGAAGCTGCGCTGGAAGTAGTGGCTCTGCCACATCGCGAACAGCACGAGCGGCGCCAGCTCGAATCGCCGATCGCCGGCGAAATAGAACGCCGCGAAGCCGATCGACGACGGCGCCTCCATGATCACCCACGCCCAGCGCGTCGGGATGCCGGGTCCCCACCACTTCGCGGGCTTGGCTTTCTTGTGCCGGCCGTACGACGCGGGCAATAGCAGCAGCCCGCCGAAGACGAGCGGGCACAGGATCAGGATGAGGAGGAGCGCTGCGTGATGCAGCGCGGGCGCGGTCACACGTAGTTCTTCAGCAGCTCGATGCCGAACTTCGTCTGATTCGGCACCGCCTTCTCGTTCTCGCCGGCGAACTGCTTCTCGATCTTGCCGCCGACCAGCGGCACGCTCGAGTTGATGTCCCAGTTGTAGGTGAGCACGCAGCCCGATCCGGCGTCCTTGAGCGACGTCTCCGCCGAGAGCTTCAGCGGCATGCCCGACAGCTCCACCTTGATCGTTCCCTTCTTCGACGCCACGTCCCAGGTCTCGACCGAGGTGACGTTGATCGCCGTGATCTTGCGCTTGATGGTGATCGAGAAGCGCTTACCGTCGAACGCGTGGTCGACGACCTCGTAGCCCTTCACGCCCTCGAGGTCGAGGCGATCGGTGTAGAACTTCTTGTCGGTCATCATCTTGATGACCACGTCCGACTTGGCCGGATAGCGGCCTTCGAGTGTCTGCTTCATTCCCCTTCCCTCTTATCCGTTGTATGGCTCGAACGAGTCTTTCGGAGAACCGCACTCCGGGCAAGTCCAGTCGGCCGGGAGATCAGAGAACTTCGTCCCCGGTGCGATGCCGTGATCGGGCAGGCCCTTGGACTCGTCGTAGATGAAGCCGCAGATCAGGCAGATCCATTGCCCCATCGCTAAGCTGCCTTCTTCGCTGCCGCGGCGTTGGTCTTCACGATGAGCCGATTGATGCGTCGCGCGTTGTGATGCGTCCATTCGTAGTCGAGTCGGCCGTCACCGTCGGCGAGCTCCGCGTTCGGATAGCGCTTCATGAACTCGGTCAGCATCAGGCGTCCCTGCACGCGCACGAGATACGTGCCGATGCAGAAGTGCGCGCCGGCGCCGAACACGATGTTGCCGTCGAGGCGGCGCGTGATGTCGAGCTCATTGGCCGTCACGCCCCACTTCTTCGGATCGTGCCACGCGGCCTGGATGTTGACGCCGATGCCCTGCCCCTTCTTGATCAGCTGGCCGCCGAACTCGTAATCGCCGGTGGCGAAGCGGAAGAACGGCATCTTGCCGAACGATCCGTAACGCAGGAGCTCGATGATCGCGTTCTCCATCAGCTCGGGCTTCTGCTTCAGCAGCTCGTATTGCGACGGATTCTTCAGCAGGCCGTGGATCAGGAAGGTGTGCAGGTCCGTCGCAGTGTCGGAGCCGGCCGTGATCAGCGCGAAGATCACCGACAGAATTTCGTAATCGTCGAGGCCCTCGCCGTTCTCACGCGCGCTGACGAGCGAGCCGAGGAAGTCGCTGCCCGGATCGGGACGGTTGCGCCGCTCGGTGATCAGCTCGCGGAAGAACGCGAAGCCCGGCAGCGTCGCCTTCATCGCGACGTCGCGCTCCTTCGGCCCCAGGTTGATGCGCGTCGACTTGATCACGTTCACCGCGAATTCGTGGAAGACCTCTTCCTGATTGGTCGGCACGCCGACCATGCGCGCGATCGCGCGCACCGGGATCTTGGTCGCGAGCGTCGAGTAGACGTCGAACTCCTCCGCATCGCCGATCGCCTCGAAGCAGTCGACGACCAGATCGCGGATCTTCTCGTCGATCTTCATCATCACCGGGCGCGAGAACGCCGGCATGGTCAGCTTGCGCATGCGCAGGTGCTGCTGCGGCGACACCGCGAAGAAGCCTTTCTCGAACGCCTTGTCGAAATCGTTCTTGTCGGCTTCGGCTTTCGGCGGCGGCGCGTGCTCCCACATGCGGAAATCGGGCGAGAAGCGGTTGTCCTTCAGCAAGTCGTCGCACAGCTGGTGCGAGGACACGATCCACATCTGCAGATCCTTGTGCCACGCGATCGGATACTCCGCCATCAGCTTCTGCCAGACCGGATCCGGATTGCGGATGAAGTCCTTCGAATACGGATTGAACACGCGGGCGTCGATCTCGACGCGCGCAGGGGCTTCGGCGACGGTGCTCATCGGGGTCTCCTCTTCAAGTCTTGTCCGCGCTGGGCGGCGATGCCGGCGAGCAGCGCGTCGAGCGCCGGTCGCCATTGATGCGGATTGGTGTCGATGCCGCGCGGCAGCACGCGGCGCACGCGCGGCAGCTCGTCGGCGTCGCGCTCCGCGAGCGTCCGGCGCAGCGAATCCGTCCACGGCGTGCCGGCGCTGCGGCTCGCGTTCCAGCCGATCGCGCCGGCGGCGGCGCCGATGGTCAGCGTGCCGATCGCGTGGAACAGGCGCACGCCTTCCTCTTCGGAAAATCCGTGCTTGGCGATCTCGGTGAGGAACTGCTCGAGCACGTCGACCTCGGCGTGCGGGCCGATGCGGCCCTTGAGCAGCTCCGCGATCATCTGCGGCTCGGCGACGAACGACTCGAACAGCGTCTCCGCGTAGCGCGTCGCGAGCTCGGTCCAGTGCGCGTGCGTGCTGTCGGGCAGGCGGCGCTCGAGCGCCGCTTCGAACGCCGCGAGGCGCACGAGCTCGTCGCGATTCTTGACGTGTCGATACAAGGTCGCGAGCGCGACGCCGAGCTTGTCGGCGATCTCCTTGAGCGTCACGCGCTCGAGTCCGATCTCGCGCGCCGCTTCGATGATCGCCGCGACCGAGACGCGTGGCGGCCGGCCGACCCGAGCGGAGGTCTGGCGGACTTTGGCGGCAGAAGCGGTCATGGCGATGAATTATGCGAATGGCTTCTCGAAATGGCCTCGTCTTTTTGTGGGAGACCAGAATGCCCCGGGGGATCGCTGATGAGGTCCGGCGGGGGCGTACGCGGCCAGGGATGGCCGCGTCCGAGCTAAAGGGAGCTTTGCAGGCGTCCCCCGGCGGGCCTCATCAGCGATCTCTGCTGGTCGAGCGCCGGCCCACCGACCGCCGCCATGATCGTCTCGAACGACGCATAGTCCGGCACCAGCAGGGGCGATCCCCAATCCTTCTGCGCGATGACGCGGAGGTTCGGCGCGATGTGCGCTGTCACTTTGTCTTCGGTCTCGGCGGTCGGATCGTCGCTCCAGAGATTGAGCTTCGCGCCGCGATTGCGCGGCTCGACGGGATCGATCACGTCGGGCGGGAAGTTGAGCGACTGGTCGTAATACAGCGGACCGTAGAACTGGTTCACTTCCCAGCTTTCGTACGCGGAGCGCATGTCCGCCGGTGGCGGCAGCGGCGAGACGCCGAACGCCCCGCCCTGCACGTAATAAGTGGGGAACCAGCCGGAGTTCTCGATCTCGTGTCCCGCATCGAGGATCGATTGCGGATCGGGCGGGAATGGATCGGACAGCGGCGAGACGTTGGTCCACCATTCGACGACGATGTCCGGATTCACCGTGACCGCGGCGCCGCCGTTCAGATCGTCGTGCCACATGCGCGTCGTGCGCCCGTGCGCGCGCACGAGCTCGTCGACGCGATTGGTGAAGCCGTGCACCGCGTCTTTCGCAACCGCGTCCGATCCGTACTGCGCCTGCGCATAGCTCGCGAGCTGCGGGTGCAGGTCGTAGCCGGTCGGCGGCAAATACTCGTCGGCGCCGGTGTGCCAGTACGGCCCCGGGAACAGCGCGAGATATTCCTCGATTAATTCCGTCGCGAACGGCAGCGCCGCCGGATTGGTCACGTCGAGGCGGCTCGCGTCCTTGTGTCCCAGCACGTTCTCGAGCTGCAGCTCCGGATGCGGCCCCAGCGCCGCCGCCATGTGGCCGGGCATGTCGATCTCGGGCGTCACCGTGATGAAATAGCGCTGCGCGAGCGCGACGATCGATCGCACCTCGTCCTTGCTCAGACGATCGGCCGAAACGATCTCCGGATGCGATTCGCTCTCGATGCGGAAGCCTTCGTTGTCGCTGAAGTGGAGGTGCAGGTAGTTCATCTTGAGGTAAGCGAGCTCGCGCACGTGAAGCGCGAGCCATGCCGGCGAGAAGTACTTGCGTCCCGCGTCGACCATCATGCCGCGCTCCGGATAGCGCGGAACGTCGCGCGCCCGGCCGCGCGCGATCTGCGGCGACTGATGAAGAAGCTGCAGCGCGGTGCGCGTGCCGTAGAACGCGCCGTTCGGCGTGAGCGCGCGGATCTGGAGCCGATCGCCGATCGCGAGCCGGTAGCCCTCGACGCCGAGCGTCGCGTCGCACGACTCCGGCGCGAGCACGATGTCGCCGCTCTGCGCGCCGTCCGTCAGCACCGGCAATGCGCGACCGGTCAGCGCCTGGAGATCCTCGGCGAAGGTCTGGGCGACCGGTGCGAAGGCGGACGACGCGACGATCCGCGCGCCATCGCCGAGCGAGAAGGTTCCGCTCGCGGGCTCCCATTGCAAGAGCGCCGGAATCGTCAGCGGACGCGAGGCGGGCGAGTCGGCGATCGGCTCGCAAGACGCGATCGCAGCGCCGTCATTGCTGCGCGCGCACGCAGACAGCATCGCGACGAAAGCGAGCGCGACGACGTCGCGCCGGCTAGTGATGCTCGCGACGGTGCTCGCGGTTCTGCTCCCGATTCTGCTGACGGTTCTGTTGCCGCGCGTGCTCACGCTCCGCCTGCTCGCGCTGGCGCTCGTGCGCGCGCTCCCAGTTACGTTGCGAGTTCTGCAACCGCCGCTCCTCGCGATCGACGCGCTGTTCGTGATGCTCGACACGATTCTCGTGGCGCTCGACTTGGCGCTCATGACGCTCGACGCGCTGCTCGTGGCGCGGCGCCTGGAACTGGCGCCGCACGACCGCCTCGCGCGGGCGATAGCGATAGTTCTGCGAGCGCAGCAGCCGCTGGCGCTCGATCTCGCGCGGATATTCCCTGCCCGCGTATTGCCGCTGATACACCGGCAGCGGCGCGCGATGGAAGCGCGCGTGACGATCCCAGTGATCCCAGCCGCGACGTCGCTCCTCCCAGGCGCGACCCCAGTGCTCGCCCCAGCGCGGCGGCGCATCCACCACCCAGCCGCGGAAATACGGCGGCGGCCTGCGGTAATAGCGCACCGGCACGCGCAACACGAACGCGGGCACGTATTCCGGACCGGTCAGCTCCCAGGGACCGTTGTACCAGGTGCTGGTGTACCAGTTGTCGTCGCGGAACACCCAATAGGCGCCGTCGTAGAAGAAATAGTTCGCCTCGCCGCGCGGGTCGTAATAGACCGGATAGCCCGGGACCGGCACCAGCTCGGGGAAGACGGGGACGTTGATGCCGATGCTGACGCTGACCTGCGCGCGCGCCGGCAGCCAAGCGCCGAGGAGAACGGCAAATACGAGGACGAGAGTGCGCATCGTGATCTCCATGGCCGCTCGGGCGGCTCTCGACAGGATCGGTGCTGCAGCCTACGTCCACTCAGAACCCGGTTCTCTGCAAGAGTTCGCGCAGCGGCATCACGGTCGCCGACAGCCAAGCCAGGATGCCGATGACGAAGACCGCGTAGAGCGCCGCACGCCGGTCATTGGAGAGCGGTCGTCCATGGCGCGCTTCGCTGCGCAGGAAGTAGTGAATGCATGCGAGCGCGAACGCGAGCTCGATGGCGATCGCGACCTGCGGCATCCGTCCATAGGTGTCGAGCGAGATCTGCGGGCTGTGGGGACCGAGCAGCTCGTGCTTGAAGCCGACGAAGACATCGCAGAGCACGTGCACGATCGTGAGCGCACCGCACCAGAGCGCGAGCGCACGGTCGCGCCAGATCGCCTGCACGATCGCGAACACGATCACGCCCTGCACGATCCCCGGAATCAGGTTGTGGCTGTAGGTCATGTGGACCTCGAGGTTCGAGAACGTCGCGTCGAGCAGCGAGGCGGGCTGGGTCGGCTCGACGCCGCACAGCGCCAGTGCGAGCCACAGGAATTCCGGAACGTTCGCGCACACGAGCAGCAGCCACAGCGGTCGCCCTTCCAGCTTCGCGTAAGGCACCAGCGCCGCCGCGTAGTGGCCGACGATCATGGCTTCCGTCGCACGATCGCGTGGATCAGGACGAAGAACACCGCATAGACGACGATCAGGGCGAGGACGAGCGTCTGCATATCGCCTCCCACTCGCGCGTGCGATCGCGCAACGCCTGCGACGATGCCGGCAAATCGAACCGGATGCAATGGCGCACGACGTCGACGAGCGACAGCGCGATCATCCGGCTGCTGCCCTGCTGCCAGCTCCACCACGCGGCGAGCGCCGCATGCATGCCGGTGAGCGGATCGGCGATCGCGTCGCCGACGATGAGCCGCTCACCCGCCGCCTGCCGCATCACGTGCGACAGCCCGGCCGCGACGGCGGCGTCGTCGCCGAACGCAATCCAGTTCTCCTGCGGCTCGCCGCGACCGTAGCCAGTGAGGCTGATCCACGTGAGATGAGCGCTTTCGCGCACGATCGTCTCCGCTTCGATGCCGAGCTGCCGCAGTGCCCGCGGACGCGAGCCCTCGATGACGACGTCGGCGCTGGCGACGAGGTCGCGCAGCTTCGCGCGCCCGTCGGCGCTCGCGAAGTCGATCGAGACGGATTCCTTGCCGGCGTTGAGCGCGTCGAAGAACTCGCGCGGCCCGCGCCGCGCGCCGTCGGGTCGCTGCACGCTCTCGACCTTGATCACGCGCGCGCCGCAGCGCTGCAGCAGATGCGAGCAGAGCGGGCCGGCCCAGAGGGAGGAGAGGTCGACGACGACGGGCCCCTCACCCCTGCCCCTCTCCCCGCGGGAGGGGGGATTCCCGATCGCGCACCACGTCGCAGCCCTCGACGGCACCGGCACATCCGGCGCGACCGCGAGGCCGAGCATGCGCCCGCGCTCGACGAGGTCGTGCATCGTCCGCTCGCGCGCGACGCGCTTGACGAGATCCCACGTCGGCTCGCCATCCGCCTCGAGCCACGCAGGCACCAGCGACCAGTCCTCGTCGCGCACGAGATTTGCGGCGATCGCGCCGTCGCTGGTTTCGAGCAGATAGCAGCCGCCGCCGGGCGAGACGGCGCCGTTGCGCGTGACCCCGGACATGCGCGCGCGCTGCGAGAGCAGCGTCGAGCCTCGTAGCAGATCGGCTTGTGGCGCGATCGATGCGAGCGCGGCGACGGCTCCATCGGCGCACGACGCGATCGGCACCGGACACATCTGCGCCTCGCCGCCGGGCAGGCCGGTCAGCGCCATCAGGCCGGAGTCGCGCCAGGTGATCGCGGGATGCTCGTCTGGGATCTCGACGCGCGCTTCGACGCCGAGTGATCCCAGCAAGTGCTGCGCGTAGCGACGCGCGATGTCCATCTCAGCTTGCGCTGAATTCCTGACGGATCACGCGGCGCAGGACCTTGCCGAGATCGTTGTACGGCAGCGCCGACTTGAACACGATCCGCTGCGGCACGCGCGAGCTGCGCAGCTTGCCGCGCACGAGCTCCTGCAACTCGGCTTCCGTCGCGCGCGCGTCGCTCTTGAGCACGATCGCGGCGGCGACGCCTTCGCCCCATTGCTCGTCGGGCATCGCGACGACGGCGACGTCGGCGACGGCGGGATGCGTCATCAATACTTCCTCGATCTCGCCGGGCGAGATGTTCTCGCCACCGCGGACGATCACGTCGTCGGCGCGACCGTCGAGGAACAGATAGCCCTCGTCGTCGACGAAGCCGCGATCGCGCGTGGGAAACCATCCGTCGGCATCGAGCTGACTGCCGAGCGCCAGGTACTCGCCGGAGACCTGGCCGCCGCGCACGAACACGAGTCCCGCTTCCTCGGTGCCGAGCACGCGGCCCGATTCGTCGCGCACCTGGATCTCCACCGCGCCGGTCGGCTTGCCGACGGAGCCGAGCCGCCGCGCGATCTTCGCGTCCTTCGCGCCAGCCGCGGCACGGTGATCCTCGGGACCGAGCACGCAGATCGTCGAGCTCGTTTCAGTCAATCCGTACGCGTTGGTGAAATCCACGCCCGGGAACAATTTGATCGCGCGCTGGATCGTCGTCAGCGGCATCTTGCCGCCGCCGTAGGCCACGGCCTTGAGCGCAGGCAAATCGGAGGGACCGTCGCCGAGATGATCGACGACGCGGGCGAGCATCGTCGGCACCAGGAATGCGTTGGTCACCTGTTCGCGACGACACGCATCGAGCCACTGCTTCGGCTCGAAGTTCTCCATCTGCACCATGCGCCGGCACGCATAAGTCGACGACAGCACCGCCGAGATGCCGGCGATGTGGTACGGCGGCACGGTGACGATGGTCGCTTCGTCCTCACCCGCGGCGCCGAACTCCACGGTGCCGACGATGTACGACATCAGGTTCTCGTGGCGCAGGATCGCCGCTTTCGGCTTGCCGGTGGTTCCGCTGGTGAACAGCTGCACGGCGACAGCGCGGGGATCATCGCCGGCTTCGATCGCATTGGGCGCGATCGGCAGGTCGAGGAACGCGTCGCGCAGCACGATCTGCACGTCGCGGCGATGCGCGATCAGCGGCTGATAGTCGGCGCTCGTGATCAGGTACGCAGGCGCGACGCGATCGACGAGCTCGTTGATCTCCTGCCTGGTCAGCCGATAGTTGAGCGGCACGAACGGCACGCCTGCGTAGGCCGCCGCGAAGATCGCAATCGGCGCAGCCGGACTGTTGACGTCGAGCAGCGCGACGTACTTCGCGTTCGCCGCCTTGATCGCAACGGCTGCAGCGTGGGCGCGCTCGCGCAGCTGCGCGTAGGTGAGTCGCCTTTTGCCGCAGACGACGCCGACGCGATCGCCGAACGCTTCGGCGGCCATGTCGAGGATCGTCGCGATGTTCATCGAATCAGTCCGAGCTCGGCAGCTGCTTCGCCTGCTTCACTTCGAGCGCCGTGCCATTGAGCGAGAGCGAGCCCGCCCCGCCCTTCGTGCAGAGCAATTCGACCGATTCGTCGGCGTTGACGTAGCGCTTGCCGATCAGCGTGCCGCCGGCGTGATTCGGATCGACCTGCGCACCGCTGCCCGCGGCCGTCGGCGCGATCATCTCGGCGCCGCCGCAGCACAGATCGTAGTCGCCGGCCGGCGCCTTGATCACCATCACTTGCGTGTCGCACACGGCGCTCTTGAAGCGCGCACCTGCTTTCAACGCGACTCCCATGCTCTCGCTCCGTCTGATCTAGATCTGGCTCGCGACCCATTCTGCCCAAGCGGCGAAGCGGGCGAACAGGTCCGAACGGGTGGGAAACAGGAAATGGCTGTGGCCCGCGTCGGGCTGGATGTAGAGCGTGACGTCGCGCGAGCGCGGGAACGCGGCAGGGATCTGATGCGTGGACCCGGCCAGATCGCGCTCGCCCAGGCCGAGGAACACCGGCACGTCGATCTGCGCCGCTTCCGGCCCGACATTGTTCGGCAGCATCGACAGGTACGCGGTCACCGGCAGCAGGCAATCGGTGGCGGCCTTGAGCGCAGTGATACCGCGACGATCGGCGTTCGCGCTGCCGTAGATCTGCTCGCCATTGCCCGACGACCGGATCACGGGATAGTCCTCGACGAACAACTTGCGCGCGAGCGCTGGCAGTTGTGCACGGTGCTCGCTCTGCGACAACGCGAGCGCATCCTTCGGCATGTATTCCGGCAGTCCGCGCGTCGAGAAGCCGAGCGGCGCGATCGCGACGTGCTGCTTCTCTGCGGCTTGCTGCAGCACCGTCATCATCGCGCCCATCGAGTGGCCGACGCCGATGCTCGGAACCGTCGGCATCGGCGCAATGTCGCCGCGCAATCGTCCTTCGCGCAGTTGCCGCAGGACATCGGCGGTGACGTGCGCATTCGCGCGCGTCAGCAGCTCGTGCGTGATCGCGTAGCTGTTCTTCGGCTTGCTGCTGTCGCCAAGGCCGATGTGATCGATGGTGACGACGGCGAAGCCGCGGCTCGTCATCGCGTGCGCGAAGCTGAAGCTCGGATCGTCCGCGGCCTGCAAATCGAAGTAGCGGCGATTCATGTTGCCGCCGGCGAGGCAGACCAGCGCAGCCTTGCAGGGCGCGCCGTGCGCGCCGGCCCTTTCCGGCAAGAACACGGAAACGCCGCTCGAGAGCGCGTCCTCGCCGTCGATCCGTTGTCCGGAATCGACTTTAAGACTGATCGACAACACGTTGATTACGCAGTGCCTAGCACGGCGCCTGCCATGCCGGAGGAGACCAGCACGTGCGCTACGCCCTTCACCTGGTTCACTGCCGTGCCGCGCACCTGACGCACGCCCTCGGCCATCGTGTTCATGCCGTGGATGTAGGCCTCGCCCAGCAATCCACCGTGCGTGTTCACCGGCAGTTTGCCGTCGATCGCCATGCCGCCCGACTTCACGAAGCCTGCGGCCTCGCCGGCCTTGCAGAAGCCGAACGCTTCGAGCTGCAGCAGCACATGCGGCGTGAACGCGTCGTAGATCATCGCGGCCTGCATGTCGGCGGGCTTGAGGCCCGTCTGCTCCCACAGGCGCTTCGCGGTGCCCTGCGCTTCGGGCATCACGGTGAGATCGTCGTGGTAGTAGTTCGAGATCACTTCGACGTTGTACGGGATCGACTGCGCGGCGCCGACGATCTTCACCGGCTTCTGCTTGAGATCGCGCGCGCGCTCGAGGCTCGTCACCAGGATCGCGACACCGCCGTCGGATTCCTGACAGCAATCGAGCAAGCGGAGCACCGGCTCCATGATCCACTTCGAATTCTGGTGATCCTCGAGCGTGATCGGCTTTTCGTAGAACCACGCCTTGGGATTGGTCGCGGCGTACTTGCGCTGCTGCACCGAGACGTAGCCGAGATCGCGATTGGTCACGCCGTACTTCCACATGTAGCGCTGCGCCTGCAGCGCGCCCCACGAGGCCGGCGTCATCGCGCCGAACGGCACGCACCACAGGAGCGATCCCGTGCCGTTGCCCGACTGATAGCTCGTCGTGTTGGTCGGGTTCTGGCCGAAGCGATACTGGCTGCGCTCGTTCATCGCGCGCCAGATCAGCACGTTCTTGCAGAGGCCGGCGTTCACGAGCGCCATCGCCTGATACAGCGTCGCAGCCGCTGCCGCGCCGCCGCCGGAAATGCGCGTCGTGAACGCGAGATCCTTCACGCCGAGTGCGCGCGCCAGCATCACCTCGTCGCTGTTGTCGATCGTGAAGGTGATCATGCCGTCGATGTCGCGCGGATCGATGCCGGCGTCGTCGCACGCAGCCTTCGAGCATTCGGCGGCGAGCTGCAATTCGCTGCGCTTGCTCTCCTTGGAGAACTCAGTCGCGCCGATGCCGGCGATCGCGGCGTCCTGGAATTTGCGGGCCATCACTTCGCTCGCGGCCGGAACACCGGCACCTTGTGGTTGTTCATCGTCGGCTCGAAGGTGACTTCGACCGGCATGTCATTCTTCATCTCATCGATCGTCACGCCGATCACGTTCGACACGAAGCGGATGCCTTCGTCGAGCTGGATCACCGCGACCACCGGCGCCTCGCGGAACCCGAATGGCGGCGGATGCCGCGGCACGCACCACGCGTGCACGGTGCCGTAGCCCGAGAGCTTCACCACTTGGCGATTGAGGCTGTGGCAGAACGGGCACATCGGCCGCGGCGGGAACACGAACTTGCCGCAATCGCCGCACTTCTGTCCGAGGAATTCCTCGCGGTCGGCGCCGTCCCAGAAGAACTTGGCGTCGAGCGTGACGATCGGCGCGATGCGGGTCGGCTTCGCGGGCGGAGCGGTTGGCGTGGTCATGGGTGAAACGATACGGACGCGCCGACGCGGCGGGATGATGCAAAAGGGTGAGCTTGCCGGCCGAGCGACGGCCCGTGAAGGAAGCCCGCCGGGGGACGCCTGAACGTTCCTTCCCTGGAGCTCGAATGCGGCCGTCCATGGCCGCATACGCCCCCGCCAGACCTCATCCGCGAACCCGATCGAAGCCGCAGCTAAAATCACGCATGCCATCCGCCGCGCCGCGCGTCCTCGCCCTGATCCCGCCGATGACGCAGCTCAACACGCCCTACCCGTCGACCGCATACCTGACCGGCTTCCTCCGATCACGCTCGATTGAGGCGCACCAGGAAGACCTCGCGCTCGCGCTGGTCCTCAAGCTGTTCTCGCCGGACGGCCTGGTCGCGATCCGCGACCGCGCGCCGAAGGCGAAACGCTTCCTCGCCGACTTCGATCGCTATCACGCGACGATCGGCCCGACGATCGCGTTCCTGCAAGGCCGCGATCCGACCATCGGGCATCGCATCGCGACGCGGCAGTTCTTGCCGGAGGGTCCGCGCTTCGAGTCGCTCGACGTCTACATCTCCGAGGACGGCGGCGATCCGCTCGCGTGGGCCTTCGGCGCGCTCGGTGTACAGGATCGCGCACGGCATCTGGCGACGCTGTATCTCAACGACATCGCCGACGTGCTCCGCGACGCGATCGACCCGCGCTTCGAGTTCGTGCGCTATGCGGAGTCGCTCGCTCAGAGCCAGCCGACGTTCGATCCGCTCGCCGAAGCGCTCGCCGCGCCGATGAACCTGATCGACGAGACGCTGCGCGCCCTCACGCTCGAGGCGATCGGCCGGCACCACCCCGACGTCGTGCTGCTCTCGGTGCCCTTCCCCGGCTCGGTCTACGCCGCCTTCCGCATCGCGCAAGCCGTCAAGGCGCACGACGCGCGCATCGTCACGGTGCTCGGCGGCGGCTACGTCAACACCGAATTGCGCGAGCTCGCGGAGCCGCGCGTGTTCGACTTCTTCGACTACGTCACGCTCGACGCCGGTGAGAAGCCGCTGCTCGCGCTCGTGGAGCATCTGCGGGGCGAGCGGCCGCGCGAGAAGCTGGTGCGGACTTTTGTGGGTCGGCCTTCAGGCCGACGCTTTGAGTACATCAACACGCCGGAGCCCGACATCGCCTTCGACGACGCCGGCACGCCGACCTGGGACGGCTTGCCGCTGCACGACTACCTGTCGCTGCTCGACATGCTCAACCCGATGCATCGGCTGTGGTCGGACGGCCGCTGGAACAAGCTCACCGTCGCTTACGGCTGCTACTGGAAGAAGTGCAGCTTCTGCGACGTCACGCTCGATTACATCTCACGCTACGACGTCGCGTCCGCGTCGACGCTGTGCGATCGCATCGAGACGATCGTCGCGGAGACCGGCCAGACCGGCTTCCATTTCGTCGACGAAGCCGCGCCGCCGAAGGCGCTGAAGCTGCTCGCCGGCGAGATCCAGAAGCGTCAGCTCGCGATCTCCTGGTGGGGCAACATCCGCTTCGAGAAGACGTTCACCCCGGCGCTGTGCCGAAGCCTCGCGGCCAGCGGATGCATCGCGGTCTCCGGTGGACTCGAGGTCGCGTCGGATCGCCTGCTGCAGCTGATGAAGAAAGGCGTCAGCGTCGCGCAGGTCGCGCGCGTGACGCGAGCGTTCGCCGATGCGGGCATCCTCGTGCACGCCTATCTGATGTACGGCTTCCCGACCGAGACCGTGCAGGACACCGTCGACGCGCTCGAGTACGTGCGGCAGCTGTTCGAGACTGGCTGCATCCACTCGGCGTTCTGGCATCGCTTCACGTGCACGGTGCACTCACCGGTCGGCAAGCATCCCGAGCAGTACGGCATCGAGCTCGCGCCGCTGACGCCGACGACGTTCGCGAAGAACGACGTGCCGTTCCACGATCCCACCGGCGTCGATCACGACGCGCTCGGCGTGGGCTTGAACAAGGCGCTCTACAACTACATGCACGGCATCGGGCTCGACACCGACGTGCGCAAGTGGTTCGAGGGCCGCCGCGTGCCGCGCACGACCGTCCCGCGAGATTTCATCGCGCGCGCGTTAGCTGATCGAGCAGCGGCACCTGACTCGCGAGCAGCTTGACGCGCGCGTCGCCGATCGCGAACCACGCGGCGCGATCGACTTCCGGGAAGTGCTGCTTGCGCCCTGATCGCGGCGGCCATTCCATCTCGAAGGTGTTGCTCGTGATGCGTGACGCGTCGACGTCGGCTTCGATCGCAAACGCGGTGACGACCTTGCCGCTGCGCTGACGGATCGGCTCGAGCTTGACGAACGCGCCGTCGACCGAGAGGCCCGTCTCCTCCTCCAGCTCGCGCTTGGCGACGGCGAGCGGATCCTCGCCTTCCGCGTACTCGCCTTTCGGGATCGACCACGCGCCGTCGTCCTTCTTCGCCCAGAAAGGGCCGCCGGGATGGACGAGGAGCACCTCGAGCGCGCCGGCGCGTGTGCGATGGATCAGCAAGCCGGCGCTCATGCGCGCCATCAGCGCACCACGTGATGATCGCAGCCGCGGCTTTGCAGGAACGTCTCCGCTTCCGCGCCGCGCAACATCGCCAGCGTCGACAACGTGCCGGCTTCGATGCAGGTCGTCGCCGCGACGGTGACCGCGCGTGGCGCGTCCATCACCGGCCAGCCCGTGCGCGGATCGAGCACGTGCGGGTAGCGCACGCCGTCCTTCAGCAGGAATCGACGCGCGTCGCCGCTCGTCGCGATCGCGCCCTGATCGAGCTTGATCAGCGGCGCCGGACGATCCGGCGCACCGCTGTCGATGCCGACGCGCCACGGTCCGTCGCGGGGCGGTTGCGATGCCGCGAGATCGCCGCCGAAGTTCACGAGGACGGGCTTGTCGGTCGCCGCGACGAGCTCGCGCAGCGTCACGTCGACCGCGTATTCCTTGCCGATGCCGCCGAAGTCGATTTCCATTCCCGGTGCCAGGCGCAGCTGCGGAGATCTCCAGGTCACCTTATCCCAGCCCACGAGCGGCAGCAGCGCCGCGACCGTTTCGCGATCCGGCACGCGATCGCTGCCGTCGAAGCGCCACGCGCGCCGCAAGACGCCGGAGGTGATGTCGAATCGCCTTTCACTCTCGCGCCAGAGCAGCGCCGCGTAGTCGATCAGTCGCGCGGTCTCGTCGTCGACGGTGATCGCCTCGCCCTGCGCGTGATTGATGCGATGGACGATGTTGTCGTCGCGATAGCGGCTCCACTTGTGCTCGATGCGAAGAGCGGATCGCCTGGCGATCTCGACGAGGCGAGCGAGCTCGGCGTCGTCGGCGCCGTCGGCGAGGACGGTGCACGGCGAGGCCATCGCCTCGAATTGCGCGCTCACAATTCCTAGTAGCGGAACCGCGCGCCCAGCGTGAGCATGATGACGTTCAGGTCCGGCGCGACGTCGAGCTTGTCGAGCGCGGCGCCGGCCACCGGCGGCAAGCCGTCGACGCGGCCGATCTGCTTGTAGTACTCGAGCCGCGTGCTCCATTGCAGGTTGCCCCAGGAGGTCTGGCCGTACTTCAGGCCGACGGTGACGCCGTCGAACGCGCCGAGCCGTGGATCGCCGCTGGCATAGGTGACCGGCTCGCCGTCGTCGAGCGCGACGCGGTAGAAATCCGCGGCGCTCTGCCGATACCAGCGCAGATGCGGCTCGAGGTAATGCGTGCCGGCGAAGTTGAAGCGGTACGTCGCGTCGCCCGTGTGCGAATCGATGCCCCAATCGTCGGTCATGAAGCGGTAGGAGACTTCGAGCACGTCGCGATCGATCACGAATTTCTTGTACTGCACGAACGCCGCGTGCTTGAGGCGCGAATCGGGCCGGCTCTCGAACAGGTAGCGCACCGGATCGCCATCGGCGTCGACGACCGACACGACCTTGTACGGATCGTTGAGATAGCCGGTCGAGCGCGACAGCGAGTAATTGACCTGCATGAGGCTCGTGGTCGACAGCACCTGGGTGACGCCGAAGAGCCCGTCGAGGACGGTCTTCGATTGATCGGGCCCGCCGCCCGCGCCCGTCTTCTCTGCGAGCGGCGTCGGCGCGCCGCCGACCGGATTGATGCTGTCGCGCGACGCATTCACGCCGAGCGATACGGTCGTGTCGTGCAGGTTGAAGTCGCGCGAGATCGTCGCACCGCCGCCGAGCGAGCGGTAGTCGTATTCGGTCGACGCGTTGCCGTGCACATTGAGCTTGTTCGCATCGCCGAACGGCATGGTGTAGCCGAGCTCGCCGGCGAAGCGCGTGTCCTTGAACGACGGATCGAGCGGCAGCTCGCCCGGCGCCGCGGTGAAGCTCGAGTTGCCCGACGGCGTGGTGAACGTCTGCGGCTGATTCGACGGCGCAGCGCCGTTGGGCGATGCGCCGGTGAGCACGTCGACGGTGAAGCCCGCGTTCACGGCGCCGCCGTTGCGCAGATCGAGCGTCGCCGCGAGCTTGGGCTCGAACGCGTACACCCGATCGGCGCCCTCGGTATAGAACAACATCGCGGTGTCGAACAGCCAGCGCTTCTCTTCCGCTTGTGACGGCGTCGCACCGCCGAGCAACGTCAGCGCCGCTGCGGCAATCGCACCGCCTTTAGGGTCTTTCAATTGCATCCGCAGCCCCCGCCGCCGAAGCTGCGGCCTCCGCTGGACGCTTCCTTGCTGAAGTAGACGTGATCGTCGAGGCTCGCCTGCAGCGGATCGCTGACGAGCTCCATGTCGGGGCGCGCCAGCGTCTCGCGCTGCCAGGGCTGCACGGTCGCGCAGCCGGCGAGGAGGAGCAGCAGGACGCTACACAGGATCTTCGCCATCGAGGGTCTCGAGTGGATACCCCTTCGACCCGCCCGGATCGGCGAAAGTTTGCCGGGTTCTAGGCCACCTGCGCCCGGCGCTTGCGCATCTGGATCAGCATGGCGCCGAGCCCGAGCAGCGTGACCACGGTGCCGATGACGCCGCCGATGATCGGGACCCACGCGGCGAAGCCGATGGCGATCACCGCGATGATGGCCGCCAGCATGCGCGGACCGCGATCGCTTTCCTTCAGCGTTCCCTGGCGCATGCGCTGCAGCACGATGTCGCCGATGGCAATCGCGGCGAACAGGCGTCCGGCCATGAGCAGGAAGAGATAGGCGACGAGCAGCAGCACCGCGGCCGGGATGCCGATCACGGTGATCGCGAGGAGCACCATCAGCAGCGGGATTACGACGAGCGCGACGAGCCCGATCAGCAAGCTCTGGGCGACGTCGTCGTGGATCGTGTCGGTGATGCGCGCCGCGTAGCTCGGCGCGATCGCGAGCAGCACCAGCGCAAGGAACGCGCAGCCGATCGTCCACACCCAGCCCGTGTGGCGCCAATGCAGGTGATCGTGCCGCCACGGCTTGCGCGTGATGCCGCCGGCGACTTGCGCGTCGGCGCCGGGACCGAGCGAGCGGCGGGACGAATAGCGCAGATGGCCGTCGATGCGCGCATCGGGACCGAGCGACACGTCGCCGCCGGCGGCTTCGACGTCGCCGCCGATGTGGCCTTCGATCTGCAGATGGCCGCCGACGACGTCGACGTTGCCTTTCACGTCGCCCGCGAGCGTGACGTCACCGCCGGCAACGCTGACTTCGCCGCCGATCCGCGCGGTCTTGCCGATGCGCACGTCACCGCCCGCGACGCGCAGATCGTCCGCGACATCACCGCCGATCGCGATGTCGCCGCCGGCCACATAGACGTCGTGCTTCGCTGTTCCGGCGAGCGTGACGTTGCCGCCGAACACGAGCACGTCGCCGCCGACTTCGGAATTCACCTCGACGTCGCCGCCCGCCGCGATGACGTCGCCTTCGACCGGCTCGTTGATAGCGACGTTGTCGCCGAACTGGATGTGATCGCTCTTCGCGGCGAGCGCGGGTGTCGCGAGAAGAAGCAGGACGATTGCCAACGCTTTCATGCCGTTCCCTCCGATGACGGCCATGGGTCTTCTTTGCGGCTGGCTATTGCGCCGGGAAAGGCGCACCGTGGCCCATGGCTGGAATCAAACAAGCATCCGACCTTGCGGCGAGGATTGCGCGCGAATGCAAGGATCGCGACTCGGTTCCGGGCTTGACCGAGCTTCAGCGCCACATGCGGGTCGTGCAGCAGGACTTCCTGATCCTGCAGCAGAGCCGCGACAAGCTGACGTTCGAGAATGCCCGGCTGAAGAAGGAAATCGCCGCGATGAAGGGGCCTGGGTCGCCCGCACCTTCGCAGCCTGCGAGCCAGGCTGCAGCGGCGAATCCGGTGCGCGGTCACGACGGCTTCGTCTGGGACAAGACCGACAAGACCTGAGCCGCGCGCGGCGTCTTCATTTCCGCGCTTCTTTCTCCAGCATGCTCGCCATGCCCGGCTTGGGCGCGGCTGGCGCGCCGGCAGCCGGACGCGGCGGCATGCGCGGCATGCCGGCGAAGCCGATCGCGAACTGCTCTTCCATCTGCTTCATCTGCTCTTCGGTGTAGCCCATCCCCGCCATGATTTCCTTGGTGTGCTCGCCGACCAGCAGCGGCCGGCCCTGTATGACGCCCGGGGTGTCCGAAAGGTTTACGAGCAATCCGATCTGATCGAGCTTGCCGACGACCGGGTGTGGATACGACACGATCCACTGGTTCTTGCGGAAGGTCTCGTTGTCGTGGAGCTTGCGCGAGAAGTCCTCGCTGACGATCTCGACCGGCACGCCGGCCTCGTCGAGCTCCGCGAACCATTCCTCGGCCGTGTGCATGTGCATGCGCTCGGCGATGAACTTGGTCAGCTCGGCGTCGTTCTTCATGCGCGCTTCATGCGTCGCGAACTTCGGATCGACGGTGAGCTTCGGCGCGCGCAGCACGGTGAAGAGCTCATCCCA
>Ga0070741_10003561_pt1 | contig 38367 bp, 35 predicted proteins | sample Coa_R1_4_FD_66440 | JGI IMG/M metagenome (GOLD analysis project Ga0070741, IMG submission 66440) | Surface soil microbial communities from Centralia Pennsylvania, which are recovering from an underground coalmine fire - Coalmine... | ecosystem: Environmental > Terrestrial > Soil > Unclassified ... | reverse complement strand
CTTACGGAAAAGTGCCCCGGGTTTGAGTTGGAAAAGACAATCCGGATTGACGCCCCACTTTCTGATGTATTTGATTTCTGGGCAAACCCGGAGAATTATCCGGGGGCCTTTTCCCATGTCAGCAACATAGAGAGGCTGGGCGAGAACCTATACCGGTGGAGGTTGATCGGCCCCAGCAAAATTGCGGTCACCTGGGAAGGAGTAATCACCCGAGTCATTTCCAATACGCTGATCGAGTGGAAGAGCCTGCCGGGCTCTTCTGTGGGGAATTTCGGCATAGTGCGCTTTGACCCACTGTATGACGGCAGCACCAGGGTGCACATTCGCATGTTCTATCGGCCGCCTGCGGGAATCCTGGGGCAATTCATCGCCGAATTCCTGGGGGCAGATCCCAACAAAATCTTGGATCAAGATCTCAATCAGCTCAAACGGCTCTTCGAAGATGGAGGGCCGTCAACAAAGAGCAGGAGTTCTTCAAACCTTGCTTCTGCCGAGACAGAAGCAAGGGAATCAGTATATAAGGGATAGATTCTGTAACCGCGGCAGTTCGGCGGTCATCGGTATCAGAATCGAATTTAGAGAAGAGTTCCACGATGCCGCAGAACCCACTTACGCCCATTTTTCATCCACGAAGCATCGCCGTCATCGGGGCAACTGAAAAATCAGCCAGCGTAGGCCGTAGCGTTTTGCGGAATCTGCTCGAGCAACCCTCCGGCGCCACCATTTTTCCGGTGAATCCCAGCCGCAACAATGTGATGGGAATCCGTTGCTATCCAAATATCGCCGCAATCCGCGAAAAAGTGGATTTGGCGGTCGTGATCACTCCCGCAGAAACAGTCGCCAACATCCTGCAGCAGTGCGCCGATGCCGGTGTGCGCGGCGCAATCGTGATTTCTGCCGGATTCGCCGAGTTGGGAGCAGAAGGAATTGAGCGCGAGCGGAAACTGAGGCAGGTGTTGGCTGCCAGTCCTTTGCGGGTGATTGGCCCAAATTGCCTGGGAGTCATGAATCCGCGCACCGGACTCAACGCTACCTTCGCACAATCCGGCGCGTTGCCGGGGAACCTAGCCTTCCTCAGCCAGAGCGGAGCACTCTGCACCGCTATTCTCGATTGGAGCCGGCGTGAGAATGTGGGCTTTAGCGGGTTCGTTTCCGTAGGCTCGATGCTTGATGTCGGCTGGGGAGACCTGATTTACCACTATGGCGATGATCCCTATACCACCAGCATCCTTATATATATGGAGTCCATCGGAAATGCCCGGAATTTCCTCTCGGCGGCCCGTGAGATTTCCTTAAAGAAACCCATCATCATTATTAAGCCTGGGAGGACTGAGGCTGCGCGCAAGGCCGCGGCGTCGCATACCGGGGCGATCACCGGTTCAGATGAGATTTTTGAAGCTGCTTTCCGGCGCTGTGGCATCTTGCGCGTAGCCAATATTGCCGAGCTGTTCGACATGGCCGAGGTGCTGGGAAAACAGCCGCGCCCGCAGGGTCCGCGTCTGGCCATCGTCACCAATGCTGGCGGCGCCGGCGTGCTGGCCACCGACGCGTTACTCACCAACGGCGGTCAGCTCGCTCCACTCTCCAGCGACACAAAGGATGCTCTCAGCAAATTTCTTCCTGCGGCTTGGAGCCATGGCAATCCTGTAGATACTCTCGGTGACGCCTCCTCGGAAACTTATGTCAAAGCGCTGGAAATTGTTTCGCGCGATTCCGGCTGCGATGCCGTGCTTTCAATTCTCGCTCCCCAGGGAATGACCGAGCCGGAAAAGACTGCCGGACTTCTGAGCAAAGCCGCTGAAAACGTTTCTAAACCATTGCTTGCCAGTTGGATGGGCGGCAGCCGCATGCAATTGGCCTCGAACGTTCTCAATGAGGCTCGAATTCCTACCTTTGAGTATCCGGACGCAGCTGCCCGCAGTTTTGCCTACATGTGGCGTTACAACTTGAACCTGCAAGCGCTCTATGAGACTCCGGTATTAACGCCCGGCTTGACCGAGATTGCATCACGAGCCGTCGGGCAGATCATTGCCGATGCCCAGAAGAATCAACGCTCCATCCTCACTGAGTACGAGTCCAAACAGGTGCTTTCGGCTTACCAGATACCGACTGCCGCTACGCAGGTGGCTACATCAGTCGACGAGGCTGTGGCTGCAGCCGAGAGCATTGGGTATCCCGTCGTGCTGAAACTCCACTCTGAAACCGTGACCCACAAGTCCGATCAGGGTGGGGTGAAGTTGAACCTGTGCGCCCCCGCCGCTGTGCGCACAGCCTACTCCGAGATCAAGAACGCATTTTCCACCGAAGGCGCTTTCCAGGGGGTTACCGTTCAACCGATGATCAATCGCTCTGGTTATGAATTAATTGTAGGTAGCTCGACCGATTCCCAATTTGGGCCTGTCCTGGTGTTCGGTCTGGGAGGTGCGTGGGTCGAGAGCATGCAGGACACCTCGCACGCGCTACCGCCACTTACCACGACGCTGGCGCGCCGCATGATGGAAAACACCCGCATTTATCAGGCACTCAAAGTAATTCGCGGCAGAAAGCCGGTAGACATGGAAAAGCTTGGAGAGCTTCTGGTTCGCTTCGGTCAGCTTGTCGTTGACCATCCTCGCATCGCCGACATTGAAATCAATCCGCTGCTCGCAGGGCCGGATGTTTTGATGGCGCTCGATGCCCGCATAGTTCTGCATCCTGCTACCGTTCAAGATGCGCGCCTTCCTCGTCCCGCGATTCGGCCTTATCCCGTCCAATATATTTCCGCCTGGCAGGCCAGCGATGGCGCGTCATTCACGGTGCGTCCTATCCGGCCCGACGACGAGCCCCTTATGGTCGAGTTTCACCAGGAGCTTTCGGAAAGAAGCGTCTATCTGCGCTATTTCGCGCCTTTGCATCTGGACTCTCGGGTTTCTCATGAGAGGCTGGTCACCAAGTGTTTTATTGATTACGACCGCGAGCTCGCCCTGGTGGCCGAACATGTGGATCAAAGCGGAGCCAGGCATATCGCCGGCATCGCGCGGCTCATCCGTAATCGCACCGGCAATGATGCCGAAGTAGCTTTTATTGTTGCCGACAAGTACCAGCACCGTGGGTTGGGCAGTTACCTGTTGCAGTGCTCCATTGAAATCGCCCGTAAGGAAGGCATTGCCAGGCTTGAAGGCTCATTGCTTGCCGAAAATATGAATATGAAAGACCTTTTCGCAAAGGCCGGCTTTCGCTTTGGCGCCCCACAAGAGAGAGTCGTTACCGCCATTTGCGATCTTGAAAAACCTCTTGTGCATTGACGCACAACTTTACCTGCGCGATTCCATGCGATCCGCGATAATTTTTTGTGAAAGATTGCGAGAGCAACTCTCGGGCGATATTTCAGTCAGTTGACTTTATCGTTCTTGAAGCGGCGGCCCGGGCCCGAGTTGCGGGGAATACGACGAAGCAGATCATCGGCGATCCGAAGATCCTGGCTCAAAATCTTGGCAATGGCAAAGTATATCTGCGGATTGCCCTGCAGTATCTCAGTAAACTTTTCTTTCGGAATCAGTGTCACAGCGCACTCTTCAAGACAGGTGACATTCACCTTTGGCGGCTCTCCTGAGACCATGGCATGCAGCCCGAAAACTTTCCCGCTGCCCGCCACGGCGACCTTGATACTCCTCCCCAGTGAGGGCACCGATAGTTCCACCGAACCGGAATTGATGATGAAAAGATAAGCTTGAGCAATGCCTTGACTGATGAGACGTGTGCCCGCGGGCACTGTCTTAATCTGTTCATGCCTTTCCAGCTTGTGACGTATCTCGGCCGGCAGCGGCGCGTACAGTTCATTCACATTTGTATTTGTAGCCGTATTTTGTCCATTCACAACTGTGTAATTCATGCTGCCAATATAGCCGTCCTGGGATTGCGCAAGATGTGATTGCAGTCACGCAACCGTGTGACTTACGTGGTCACAAGTCTTTCCAGGGCAGGTTTGTTCGTAATGCACCAAGTCGCTCCCTTGATATTGAGCCAGCCTTTTCTCTTGAACTCGCTCAGCACTCTGGAAACCGTTTCGCGGGAGGTCCCCGCAAACTGGGCAATCTCTTCCTGCGTCAGTGTGACCCGTATCGCAATCTCATTAGGTTTCTTTTTGGGAAAATTGAGAGGATGTTCTGACCAGTGCAGAAGGAGCTTGGCGATCTTTTCAGGAACGGAGTTCGATAGACCCAGCGAGCGGATTTCATCGTAGGCACACTTACAGTTATGGGTAAGCTGCTGCGCAACCCTTATGCCGATATCGGCATGCTCTTTCAGGAAATTCAAGAAGTCGCTTCGCGAGATAAAATTGGCCTGGGTAGGCTCAAGCGTTTCCACCGACGCCTCGTAGGGCGCATCTGAAACTGCCGAACTCAATCCCAACACTTCTCCCGGCTCGGCGATGCGAAGAATAATGCTCTTTCCCGCTGCGGAAGTTGTGGAGAGCTTCGCCCGTCCCGTGCATAGGATATAGACCCCGCGCGGCGCTTGCCCTTCAATGAACAATAATGCGCCCTTGGGATAAACCGACGTCGCTTTGATTTTTTGCAGTGCGATTAAAGCACTGTTGCTAAGGTTACAAAACAGGTGGTCCTCACGGTGTTGGCATTTTAAACAATTCTCGATGATTTGAAAGTTATATGCCGGGGCCATGGCAGCTCCTCTTGAATACAGTTACCTACAACATAGATTAAGACTCTTACTCACACCCCGGATGTGACCTACGTCACACCTGTGCAGTGACAATAACGTAGGACGAGAAAGAGCTTTCCTTTTGTGTTCTGGGTACCCGCATGGTTTGCAACCCGTGTCAGTGATTTTCCAAATGAAAAAAAGTAGTGGGCACAGAGGCCCACTACTTAAGGTACTACTTGCTAAGGAGTCACCCTTTTTGGAACAACATCAATTCACCACAGAGGCGCGCCTTTGCTATTGCGGAAGGCGTACGTGTCTCTTTGCACAGTCACTGTCTTGGCCAGCATGGCCGGCTTGCCGTTAAAGACGACCCTCACGCCGACAATGGTTACCAGATCGTCTGGTTTGATCGTGATGCCGTATTCTTTGAGAAAGGTAACCGGCGCGAGATGCACTTCCACGACGCCCGCGCCTACTCCCTCCTCTTTGACCGCAATATGGCTGCCCAGCGTCCCGCTGATCGGGCAATGATATTCCTTCACCTCTTGAACTCTTCCTTGCAAAGTTACTTCGCTCAGCGGCTCATACTTTGGAATGCCGGGAAGCGGTGGTTTGCTTTCCTGGGACGTGGCTGTGACGCCTGCCAAGGTCACCAGAACCACAACCAGGAGCGCTCGTAAGATAACTCTGACGGCGTTTCTCATAATCGCCTCCTTAATTTCTATGGTGACTATGCGCCCGATATAAAGATTGGGCTGTGATGACTGTCACGCGGCTGTGTGATTGGAATCAAACAAGCGGAAAAAACAACGGTCACATTAAATCAGGTGATTTTAGATAGAATGCAAGTATCGATTGCGCCTGGATGATGCGTTGCCGCATCTGCGGGAAAGGTTACTGTATCTCTTGAGCCCGAAATCACAACCTGCACGGAATACGCAAATAGCTGCTGCCGAAGCGAGGGCCGAAACACGGTTTCGTAATCTTCTAGAGGCGGCTCCCGATGGCATCCTCGAGGTTGACCAGCAGGGGAATATTACGTTGCTGAACCAGGCGGCGGAGAAGATGTTTGGCTACAGCCGGGACGAGTTGCTCGGACTCAAGGTGGAAAAGCTGGTTCCCGACAGTGTGCGGCCTCAACACCACCGCCACCGCGATAACTATACGTCACATCCACAGGTCAGGCCCATGGGAAGCGGCCTGCAGCTCAAGGCGCAAAGAAAAGACGGCTCTCTGTTCCCGGTGGAAATCAGTCTCAGTCCCAACATGGTGGATGGTGAATTTCATGTCATCGCCCTGATTCGTGACATCAGCGAGCGCAAGCAGGCCGAAGATCATCTGCGCGCGGTGCGGGAGCAATACACGACCGAACTCGCGGCGAAAAACCAGGAACTGGAACGCCGCAATCGTGAAATTGAACAAGCCAACCGGTTAAAAAGCGAATTCATGGCCAGCATGAGCCATGAATTGCGCACTCCTTTGCATACTATCATCGGATTTTCTGAGCTTCTAACGGAAGAAATCGAAGGGCCGCTCAATGAAAAACAGAAGCGGTTTCTCGGACACATTTTACGAGACTCCAGCCACCTGCTTGAACTGATTAACGAGGTGCTTGATCTCAGCAAGATTGAATCCGGAAGACTCGCGCTTCAATTCACCTCTTTCAATTTCTCCGAGTGCGTACAAGAGGTATTAACCGGTATACAACAGCGGGCCATTGCAAAAGAGATCAGGATTGAACAGCGGGCAATGTATGACGGACCGCTTTACGCTGACCGACTGCGGGTCAAAGAGTCCCTCTACAACCTGCTGAGCAATGCGGTTAAGTTCACCCCTGATCATGGTACGGTTTGGATTGAATCCTCAGCGCATGGCGGCTCACTGGTGATCACTGTTGGCGATACCGGCGTCGGCATCCCTTCCGAGGAACATGCAAACATCTTTGAAAAGTTCTACCAGGTCGGCAATACCACTGCCGGAGTTCGAGAGGGCACCGGTCTCGGCCTGCCAATTACAAAACAATTGGTTGAGATGCATGGCGGCCACATCTCGGTAAAAAGCCAGCCGCAGCAAGGCAGTGAATTCGCGCTCACCTTGCCATTGCAGGGACCCTCAACACCCCCTACGGTGGATGAACCGCAATAGTCAGCTGCATTGGGGTACTTCCGAAAGGCCGCATGAAACGAATACTGATTGTCGAAGATCGAGCGACCAGCCGTGAGCTGCTCCGCAGCGCCTTAAAGCCGCAAGGATATGAGGTCATCGAGGCTGTCGATGGAGGGGATGGCTTGGCCAAAGCCAAAGATCAGCTGCCTGATCTGATCTTGCTTGATCTGCAGATGCCCAAGCTGGGGGGCTTTGACGTACTCCAGGAATTGAGGCGCGACTCCCGGTTCTTGAAGACTCCCATTGTTGCGATTACCGCCAGCGCCATGCAAGGAGACCGCGAGAAAGCTCTGGCTGCCGGCTTCAATGGATACCTGACGAAACCGGTTTCCCTGGCTACGCTCAGGGCGGAAATCAGCCGGTTGCTCGACCCCGGCCTATCCAGTTACACAAGTGTTCCTCGATAACTTACATGAGACCATGTTTCTTCATCTTGTAACGTAGCGCATCGCGGCCAATCCGAAGCTGGCGGGCAGCTTCTGACTGATTGCCGTGAACTTGTTCCAGGGTCTGCAGCAAGAGTGTCTTTTCATGTTCGTCGAAGGAAGATGGAGGCGGTGCACTTGTGTCTACACTACTGACCTCGGTCGAAGACGTACTTTGAGGCTGAATTTTCCCAGCGGGCTGCCTGAGCCATTCAGGAAGATCGGCGACATCGAGCGTATCTCCCATGGCCATCATGCAGGCATGCCCGATCACGTTCTCCAGTTCACGCACATTTCCCGGCCAGCCGTGCCGCGAGAGCAGGATCTGCGCACGCTGTGTAAGTCCGCGAATATCCTTGCCATATTGCTTCGCGAATTTCTCGATAAAATGCCGCGTTAACAGAGGAATGTCTTCCATGCGTTCGCCCAGCCGCGGCACATGGATCTCAACCATAGACAGGCGATAATACAGATCTTCTCGAAACTGTTTATCAGCGATGGCGCTGCGCAGGTCGCGATTCGTGGCTGCCAGAATGCGGACATCAATTTTCTGTGGTGATAGAGAACCGACGCGAAGGATTTCCTGGTCTTGCAAGACCCGCAACAGCTTGGCTTGCGTAGCCAGCGGCATGTCACCAATCTCGTCCAGAAACAAGGTGCCTCCGCTGGCATGTTCGAACAGGCCCGGCTTGTCGCGATCTGCTCCCGTGAAGGCGCCGCGTACGTGGCCAAACAGCTCGCTTTCAAAAAGCGTCTCAACGACAGCAGAGCAGTTCAGAACGACGAATCTGCCTTTAGCTGGGCTCAAACCATGCAGCGCACGAGCTATCATGTCTTTTCCGGTGCCGGTCTCGCCGGTGATCAGGGCAGAGCGATAATGCGGGCTGATACGCCGCATCCGCGAAAACAACTCCCACATCTGTGGCGCGCGGCCGATCATTCCTTCAAACTGCGCTTTACGGAACAAGTCATCATCCACACCCGTGATCTGTTGGCGTTGCAAAGCTGTTTCGATCAGGCGCCCAACGCGCTCACGAAGAACGGGCAATGAAATAGGTTTGTTCAGGTAGTCCGCTGCTCCCTTTCGAATGGCTTCTATTGCTGTTTCAGTCGTGTAATGGGCCGTCATCAAAACGACATCGGTAGCGGGATCGAAGTCCATGATCCGCTCCAACACCTCCAACCCGGTCATGCCCGGCATGACCAGATCTGTCATTACAATTTGTGGCCGGTGCGAGTACACGAGGTCCAGACCTTCTTCTGGATTCGAGGCGGTAAAAATCGCTATGCCTTCGCGCGAGAAGGCCGTGGAGATGAATTCCAGGCTGCGCGGATTGTCATCAATGATGACGAAAGAAACTGGTTTAGACACGCGTTCAAGGTCCTTGCTATTCACGTTCAGCGGTAACGGTGCAGATTATCTCAAATCTTATATCTTTCCAGAACCTCCGCCACTTTGATTATCAAAGTCGCGCCAGTGAGCCTGGTTTCCCGCATCTGCGTTATTTAGCGCAACTGACCTGTGTCTTGCTGCGCTATTTCGCACAATAGCCTTCTCCAGTTCCGTAGGCTTCTTCATTCAAGCTCCGCAAATTCAAGCAGTTACAAGTTTGGCCAGCAGGATGCCTTAAGCAAAGTGCCCATATATTTCAAGGGGCATCTTGGTAACGACCTTTAGGAGGTTTGATCATGGCGTCATCCAGTTTAGCTGTACAGTCAACCAAGTCTCTTCCAAGTGTTATCCGGCAGGCATATCAGCGATTCGGCGAGCCCAAACCGCACCTCTTTCCATCTCTTGAAGACGTCGGCATGGAAGTCTCTTATCCTCGTGGCGCTACTTTGTTCATCGAAGGGGAACGGCCTCAACATGTGTTTATCGTAAAAAGCGGCCGGATCAAACTGTCCGTTGCTTCTCAGGGAGGCAAAACTATGATTCTACGAATTGCCCGTCCCGGTACCGTTCTGGGACTGAGTGCAACACTGGCTTCCGCTCCCTATGAAGTTACGGCCGAAGTTATCGAGGCTGCCCAGGTACAAGCAATCCCTGTCCGCGACTTCCTCAAACATCTGGAGAAGGATCCCGAGGCGGCCCGGGCCGCAACTCGTCTGATGCTCAAAGAGTACCAGGCTGTGTTCAATGACGTTCGGCGTCTTGCGCTTCCCGCTACCGTTGCAGGGCGGCTGGCAAATCTTCTGCTGGAATGGCTTAAAGACCACCTTCAATCAGGACGTACGGAGCAACGGTTTGTGCTGTCGTTTACTCAGGAAGAAATTGCTGCCATGGCTGGGACCTCTCGTGAAACCGTTAGCCGCGTGTTACAGCAATTTCAGCGTGATAAGGTCATCTTGGTCAAGGGTTCATCTTTGATCGTGCTTCGTCCTGAAATACTTGAGCAACTGGCGGTCTAATGCAATCTCAATGGCTGGAAGAGAGTACCCTCTCTGTGAAAAACGTGGAATCTAATTCGCGTCCGTCGATATTATGCATTGACCCCTCTCCAGGAATGTTGCTGATTTACCGGGCCCTTTTGGAAGCGAATGGTTATTCTGTCCTCACCGCTACCGGTGCACAGGCTGGGCTCGAACTCCTGAAGCAAAGCCGGATTAATGCAGTCGTTATGGATAGCGAGTTCCAGGAGACGAGCGCAACCAAGCTTGCCCGTGAGATAAAGAAAATTTACAAGGACCTGCCCTTGGTGGTGTTCAGCAGCTCTTCCCATCCTGAAGTTAATTACGCTGAGATCAGCCTTGTTCTGGATAAATCGCGGGGACCTAAAGCTCTACTGCAAGCCATAGACAAGATCTTCAAATCATAGATTTCTTCTGCTTCTATTGCGTCTCACGCGATTCGCCAGTTGCGCCAATTGCAATTGTAACGGTGATCACACGCATGAGTAATCGCGGTCACAGTCTAATTACAAACCTGGCGATAGCATAAAAGAAGAAAATAGCGAGGTGTATCGCCATGAGAACACAAACTACATTTTCGTCATCCCAGCAGGAGGTTGCTCCCAAGCCCTTCCTGCAATCTTCTGCCGCAGAAAGCACTCGGCCCGGAGTTGCCGCTCAGCGCCATCTGGACTTGAAAACGATCTCCGTCTTGACGGATCTGGGTGATGATTCGGAGAAACCATTGCGTTATGCCGCTTCTCTGGCACGATGGTACGGATCGAAGCTGCTCATCGCGCACATGTCTCCCCGGGATGTGTATTCCTACACATGGCCCCAGCCATTCCCTGCCTGGCCGGCCGGAGTATTGCCATTGAAAGAGAATCCGGAGGAAAGAATCGGTTCCTTGATTTCCAAGGCCGGGGTAGAAGACGTGTCCCACGAAGTCATCGTCAACGAATCCAGTATAGGTAATCTTCTCAAAGATGTAGAAAGCCGCCATCCTGATTTGCTGATCCTGGCCACTCACGGGCGGGAAGGCATCAGAAAATTGCTGGTCGGCTCGATCTCAGAAGAAGTATTTAGAAGAGCTAAACGGCCGGTACTCATTCTCGGACCACATACACCGCAACAAGATGCTGCACCCGTTGCATTTCGTAACCTCCTCTGCGCCATTGATCTCTCTGCCGAGTCCGCCAATGCTCTGCACTACGCCGCGGCCCTGGCCGAAAACCATCATGCGCAACTGACTGTGTTGCACGTTGAAACCGGCGCAATGGATACCTTCGATCCCGTTACGATACTGCGAAAGCTTCATGATTATGTATGTAGCCATGTGCCGGCTGAAGTAGGGGCTCTGGCCAAAATCAACTATACGGCAAGGTTAGGTCTGCCCGAAGACAAGATTCTGGAACTTGCCAAGGAGCACCGAACTGATTTGATCGTCGTCGGCGCCCGTGGTCTAGGCGCTGCCGCCGGTTTTGCCAGTCATTTTGTCGGCGGCACTGCCTATGAAGTAGCGACGCGATCTGACTGTCCTGTTCTGATTGTTCCGCGACCAAGCTGAAGAATCGCTGATCGTTGTTCTTACAAGCGGACTCTGTGGCGCAGGAGAAAACAAGTGGCGATTTCGGCAACCACATCGGAACAGGCGCCCATTGCTTCGCAAGGGCGACCTGGAGACAAAGGCCGGCGGCCTAAAACACCGCCGGCTTTGACGTGGTCGCGCGATACTTACATTGCAGTATTTGTCTTTTCTGCTATTGTGTTCCACCTTCTTCTCAGGTTTGCTCTGCATCGCGATGCGCGAACCGCTGCCCTGCCATTGTTCGCCGCTGTGCTTGCCGGTGCTCCGCTGCTGTTCGATCTGTTGCGCAAGCTCGTTCACCGGGAATTCGGCTCCGATCTGATTGCCGGCATCTCCGTCGTCAGCGCAACGCTCATGCATCAGTACCTGGTAGCAGCAGTGGTCATTCTTATGCTCTCCGGAGGACAGGCACTGGAAAGCTACGCTACCAGAAAGGCATCTTCCGTTCTCAAAGCCCTGGCACAAAGAATGCCAACGGAGGCGCACCGTGTGAAGGGCAACAGCTTCACAAATATCCCCGCCGATGAGGTCCGTGTGGGAGATGTGCTTTTGCTGTTTCCGCATGATATTTGTCCGGTGGATGGCGAGGTGACGGAGGGCCACGGAAGAATGGATGAATCTTTCCTGACCGGAGAACCTTTCGAACTGTCAAAGGCTCCGGGCACGAGGGTGCTTTCAGGCGCAATCAATGGCGATACACTCTTGAAGATTCGTGCTTTGAAAATGCCGGAGGATTCCAGGTATGCGCGCATTCTCAAAGTCATCCGGCAGACTGAACAAAATCAGCCGCGCATACGCCGCATCGGCGACAGGCTGGGCGCATGGTATACACCGCTGGCTCTGGCCCTGGCCACCCTCGGCTGGCTGCTGAGTGGAAACCCCGAGCGGTTCCTCGCCGTCTCTGTGATTGCCACTCCGTGCCCGTTGCTGCTGGCGATTCCAGTCGCCATCCTGGGTGGAATTTCGCTTGCTGCCAAGCGCGGAATTATTGTCAGAAACGCAGCCGTACTCGAACAGATTGATTCCTGCCGCAGCTTTATATTCGACAAAACCGGCACTTTAACCTACGGACGCCCGGTTCTTGCGGCCATCTTCTGTGGTCCAGCTTACACCGAAGATGAGGTGCTTTCTTTCGCCGCCAGCCTGGAAAACTACTCTCGGCATCCCCTGGCCAGGGGAATCCTGGAAGCTGCGCGCCAGCGGCAAGTTGCTGTTTTCTCGCCTACGAATGTAGTCGAGCATCCGGGCGATGGTTTGCGGGGCACGATCGAAGGGCATGTTGTTCATGTCACGGGAAGGAAAAAAGCGGAAGCTCGCTATGGCCCTCTTCCAGCGCTGCTTCCCTGCACAAGCGGACTCGAGTGCCTGATTTATGTGGATGGCAAATTTGCGGCTCAATTGTCCTTTGCAGACGAACTGAAGGACGAAAGCCAGCCTTTTGTGCAGCACCTTGGGCCGAAGCACAGGGCGCAGCGGCTCATCCTGCTTTCCGGGGACAAAGAGAGCGAAGTAAGACATATCGCTGCGCTGGTAGGTATTGATGAAACATATTTCAGCAAGAGTCCGGAAGAGAAGCTGGCATTCGTTCAGGAGGAGACTCGTCATCATAAGACATTGTTTGTCGGTGACGGCATCAATGATGCTCCTTCCATGCTTGCAGCCACTGTGGGGGTCGCCCTGGGCAGCGGCAACGAAGCCATCTCCGAATCAGCCGACGCAGTCGTTTTGGATGCTTCGCTACGCAAGATTGACGAGCTCATCCACATTGGCCGCCGGATGAAAGCAATTTCACTGCAGAGCGCAGTCGGAGGAATATTGTTGAGCGCAGTTGGCATGATCGCTGCCGCGACCGGTCATCTTTCACCCCTGTCGGGCGCCATTGCCCAGGAAGTCATTGACCTGATCGTGGTTCTCAACGCGATACGCGTGCCCATCGTCAAGCCCGGGCTCGCCGATTTCTGATTCCAAAACGGATTCACAAATACCCTGTCACATAAATAGGTGATCGGGATCACAGCCGATTCAGGATTGCGGGCACATCCTACCATCAAGAGAATTATTCAGGAGACTCCCCATGAGACCAATAGCACTTACATCATCGCCAAGAAAAATCACCCCGAAACCCTCTCCCGTTACATCGTACCAGGACGACCTGAATCGCCTGATGAAGCAGATTGAGAAGCGCGCATACGAGCTCTTTGAGTGGCGTGGCCGTGAAAACGGGCATGACCGGGAAGACTGGTTCAAGGCAGAGCAGGAATTCGTGAAACCGGTGGCCCTGGAAATCACCGAAAAAGAGAACACGCTGTGGATCCGCGCCGAGGTGCCCGGATTCAAAGCAGAAGAATTGGAGGTTGCGTTCGAGCCTCAAAAGCTGACGATCCTAGGCTTCCACGAGCAAGGAGTGGCCAAGGCCGGGGAAAATACCAGCCCCATGGAATCATCGATCCGCCAGATTTTACGTACGGTATCGCTGCCCGCTGCCGTGATTCCGGAAAAAGCAACGGCGGTACTGAAAGACGGGGTCTTGCAGATTGCGGCAGAGAAAGCAGGGCAGCCCAAAGAAGTTGCGGCAAAGGCCGCGTGAGACGCTCTGCTGTAATGTGTGTGGTTTTGTAGTTGTGTCAATGACTTGCATTGCTCACCGGGCAGCCAGGGAATCAGGAGGGCCTTGGCTGCCTTTTTATTCCAGCGACTCCTGCCAATGTTATTGAAAATCGTTGGTGAGGAGTGTTCCATCTCACATCCAGGTGTGACAGGAATCACAGCGAACTTAACCGCAACGAAATAGTCTCGTAACATGCACGCACAGCCGGAAACACCGACTCTCTCTGGCGAAGACACGGGATCGAACCACAAAGCCCCGCCGCCCGACATTTTGGTCTTTCAGTTTGGGGATGTGCAACTCCATGTGCCATTCGAGATTGGATACGAATACGCAAGAGCTCTGGCGGCCCATGAAGAGCGGGTCGGGATTTTACATTTCGCGGCGCCATAGAAAAGATTTGACGATCCCTTTACAACAACACTCTGAGATGATAAGCAACCGGCCTAACGCCTGTCACTGGAAGATGTGATCCTGGTCACAGTATTGAGGCAGCAACATCCTCGAATATTGTTGCAGGAGAGATTGCATATGCATGCTGTCGTGATTCCGATCATTCCTGCGATTGCGCTGAAGCGTATTCTTTTTGCCACCGATCTTTCAGAGAACGCGCATGCCGCGGTGCCCATTCTTTCTACGATCGCGCACCGGTATCACTCTACGGTGTGCATGGCGCATATCCAACCGCCTGCGTCTTTTCCCATGGTCTCGCCTGACACTCTTATGATGATTGAAGCCAGAAAGTGGAAGGAAGTTAAAGAACGGATGAATGGACTTATACGCAGGCCCGAACTGGCCGGGTTGCAAACCGAAGTACTCGTGAAAAGCGGGACGCCGGCGGAGGAACTTGAGCGCATGGCACGAGAGCGCCACATTGATCTGGCCGTAGTGACCACGCACGGGCGAACCGGATTCAAACGATTTTTTATGGGGTCTGTCGCCGAATACCTTTTCCGCCACCTGAATTGTCCGGTGTTGACCATCGGGCCGCACATCGCGCAACGATTTAGCCGGCAAAAAGAAATAAGGAACATTCTCTATCCCACCGATCTTTCTCCAGAGTCCCAGGCCATCTTTCCCTACTTGTCATTGATTGCCCATGAATACCGGGCTGCGGTCAAGGTATTGCATGTGCTTCCTGCAGAGGCTTCCCGAAATCCGGACGTCCGTTTGTTGGCCGAGCCTCTACGACAGGAAATGGAGTGCATTATGGGACCGAAGCTGAGCTCAAGTTGCGATGTTGAGTTCGTGGTTGATATGGGCGACCCTGTGGAGCGCATCCTGGCGCATGCTCGCCGTGACAATGCAGACCTGATCGGTTTGGGAGTTCGGAAAGCGCTGGAAATCAGCACCCATCTTCCCGGCACTGTCGCTTACCGGATCGCCGTTGAAGCGGAGTGCCCGCTATTAACACTGCGATCTAGTTCCAGTTCTTAAATAGAATACTGATTACTTTCTTGAGTATGAGGATGGCAAGGGACTGATCCATACTTCTTATTCCGGCGCAGCGTGCCGCCAGCTTTGCCGGAAGAACGGTCCCTGCGAACCAGATGCCGCTGTACCAGACAATCAGCCATGGGTTGCTTGGCAATAAGTGCATCATTCTGTCTACCTCGATCCTGACTATGATTTGGCTGTCCCAGCCTTCTCTTCCACTGGGGCCTGGAGGGTTGGTTTACTTTTGTCCTCATTTACGGGCATGCTCGCCCAGTTTTCATAGAGCTTCCAACGATCCTGCACATCCTGCTTTGCCTGTTGCAGCAAGTGCCTGGCATCTTCAGGGTGGCTCTGTGTGAGCGAGGTATAACGGGTCTCCTTGTAGATATAGTCCTCGAGCGGAATCGACGGCGGCTTGGAATCCAGTTGGAAGGGATTCTTACCCTGGGCGGCCAACGCCGGATTAAAGCGAAACAGAGGCCAGTATCCGGATTGCACCGCCAGTTTTTGCTGCCCCAGACCATGCGCCATGTCGCAGCCGTGAGCGATGCAGTGGGCATAAGCAATAATGAGCGACGGTCCGTTGTAGGCCTCTGCTTCCAAAAACGCCCTAAGTGTCTGCATGTCGTTGGCTCCCATGGCTACGCGCGCCACGTATACATTGCCGTAGTTCATCGCCATCATGGCCAGATCCTTTTTAGCTGTGGCTTTGCCGCCTGCAGCGAACTTGGCGACTGCAGCGCGCGGCGTGGATTTCGACCTTTGCCCGCCGGTGTTGGAATAGACCTCGCTGTCGAGCACCAGGACATTCACGTTCTCGCCGGAGGCCAGCACGTGGTCCAGGCCGCCAAAATCAATGTCATAGGCCCAGCCATCGCCGCCCAGGATCCACACCGTCCGCTTCACCAGGTTGTCGGCCAGGGCGAGCAGGTTGCGCAGTTCTGCGCCGTGTCCGTTGGGTACAGAGTTCCCTAGTGCTCGCTTGAGCTGTTTCACGCGCTCACGTTGCGCCTGAATACCGGCTTCATTCGACTGGTCGGCGTTGAGAATGGCCCCCACCAGCTCTTCGCCGATAGATGCCGAAAACCGTTTGAGCAGTTCACGGGCATATTCGGTTTGCTTTTCCTGGGCAAGACGGATACCCAGGCCAAACTCCGCATTATCTTCAAAGAGGGAGTTGGACCACGCCACCCCCCGGCCATCTTTGTTCACAGTGTACGGTGTGGTGGGCAGGTTGCCTCCGTAGATCGAAGAGCAGCCGGTTGCATTAGCAACGATGGTGCGATCGCCGAACAGTTGCGACATCAGCTTCACATAGGGCGTCTCGCCGCAGCCCGAGCAAGCCCCGGAAAATTCAAAGAGCGGCTGCAGCAACTGCACGTCTTTGATCTGGGTCAGCGAAAGCTTCTTTCGGTCGAACTCCGGCAGGTCGAGGAAGAAATCCCAATTGGCGGCTTCGCGCGACCGGATCGGCGGTTGCGGGACCATGGTCAGCGCTTTGTGGTTGGGATCAGCTTTGCTCTTTGCCGGGCACACGTCAACGCACAAAGTGCATCCCGTGCAATCTTCGGGCGCCACCTGCAGCGTGTAGCGCATGTGTCCGAGGTCTTTCCAGCGCGCGGGCGCGGAAAGGAATGATTGCGGAGCGTCTTTGAGTTTGTCGGACTCATAGACCTTGGCCCGGATAACGGCATGGGGGCATACCAGTATGCATTTGCCGCATTGGATGCAAAGTTCCTTGTCCCACTCCGGAATTTCCAGCGCGATATTGCGCTTTTCCCATTGGGCGGTGCCGCTGGGATAAGTTCCGTCCACCGGAAGCTTGCTGACCGGCAGAGAGTTGCCCTCGCCTTGAATCATCGGACCCAGAACGTTGCGCACGAATTCGGGAGCGCTCGCAGGCACCGCAGGCCGCATGTCGAAGCTGCTGCTCACGTTAGCGGGAACCGTTACCTCGAAGAGGTTAGCGAGCGTCTTGTCGACTGCGGCAAAATTCTTGGCCACTACAGCTTCGCCGCGCTTGCCGTAAGTCTTCTTGATGGCGTTCTTGATAGCGGCAATGGCCTGCTCACGCGGAAGGACATTGCTGATCGCAAAGAAACAAGTCTGCATGACGGTATTGATTCTCGATCCCATGCCGGTGTCGCGCGCCACCGCGTAACCATCAATGACGTAAAACCTGAGCTTCTTGCTGATGATTTCCTGCTGGATATGGCGTGGCAGATGATCCCAAACCTCCTCACGCCCGTAAGGGCTGTTCAGCAGGAACGTCGCTCCCGACTCGACTTCCTTGAGCACATCGATTCTTTCCAGGAATCCAAACTGGTGGCAGGCTACAAAGCTGGCCCTTGTAATCAGATAGCTGGAGCGAATAGGTCGCGGGCCGAAGCGCAGATGCGAGATGGTCAGCGATCCCGACTTCTTGGAATCATAGACAAAATAGCCTTGCGCGAAGAGGTTGGTTTCTTCGCCGATAATCTTGATCGAGTTCTTGTTGGCCCCTACCGTACCGTCGGCGCCCAAGCCATAAAACAGCGCCCGCACGGTATCGTTTTCTTCGCTCGAAAACGAAGCATCGTAGTCCAGGCTGCCATGGCTGACATCGTCGTTAATTCCCACCGTGAAATGATTCTTGCTTTGTTCTTTCTTCAATTCTTCAAAGATTCCCGCCACCATCGCCGGAGTAAATTCCTTCGATGACAGGCCATAACGCCCGCCAATAATTTTGGGAAAATGCTGCAATCGGCTTTTCCCTGCTGACTGGCTTTCGCTGATGGCGGTAACGACATCGAGATAGAGCGGTTCGCCGATGCTCCCGGATTCTTTTGTGCGGTCGAGCACCGCGATGCTTTTCACTGTGGGCGGAAGCGCGGCCATAAAACGCTCCACAGAAAATGGACGATACAAGCGGACTTTGAGTACGCCAACCTTTTCACCCGCGGCGATAAGGTGTTCCACCGCCTCTTGTGCCACCTCGGCCCCTGAACCCATGAGCACAACCACGTGCTCAGCATCGCGCGCCCCGGTGTAGTCGAAGAGCCGGTAGCAGCGCCGGGTGAGGAAAGCAAAGTTGTCCATGACTTTCTGCACAATCGCGGGAACCGCGAGATAGTAGGGATTCACCGCCTCCCGCGCCTGGAAGTAGACGTCGGGATTTTGTGCCGTGCCGCGAATAAAGGGATGGTCAGGCGATAGCGCGCGCTCGCGATGCTTCCTAAGCAGCTCATCGGAGATCATGACCCGCATATCCTCTTCGGTGAGCTGTTCGATCTTTGCCACTTCATGCGACGTGCGGAAGCCATCGAAGAAATGCACAAACGGAATTCGCGACTCCATCGCCGCCGCCTGCGCGATGAGCGCGAAGTCCATGACTTCCTGGACCGAGTTCGAGGCCAGCAACGCCCAGCCGGTTTGCCGCACAGCCATGACATCCTGATGGTCACCGAAGATCGAGAGTGCCTGCGCCGCCAGGGCGCGGGCTGCAACGTGCATGACGCATGGCGACAGTTCCCCAGCGATCTTGTACATGTTGGGAATCATGAGCAACAGCCCTTGCGAGGAAGTGAAGGTGGTGGCCAGGCATCCGCCTTGCAAGGCGCCATGCAGCGCGCCCGCGGCTCCCGCCTCGCTTTGCATCTCAATCACTCGCGGCACCATTCCCCATAGGTTGGTTTTACCTTCTGCGGACCACTGGTCGGCCCACTCTCCCATGGCGGAGGAGGGAGTAATCGGATAGATGGCTACCACTTCATTGATCTTGTGGGCCACGTATGCGGCCGCTTCGTTGCCGTCGATAGTTACTTTTCTTCGGTCCATGGAAAATCTCCGTACCATCCCTATGCTCAGGCATGGCCTCACAGTTGGCTGTGATGGCGGTCACGTAGATGGAGGTCAAGAGGTCAGATTGCAGTGTGACGCCGGTCACGGTGATGTAGAGGATGGTCGGTGCATCCTTAGGAGCAGGAAGGAAGTATGCCATGATTCAAGCCAAAGTGAAGCTTACATTTCCCACAAGATTGCAATTTGTAGTCGAGACCGGCACCGGGCACAAATTGCTCATTGACGACTTGGTGGGGCAGACGGGGCCCAAGCCCATCGAACTTATGGCCGCTGCATTGGCCGGTTGTACCGCCTTTGATGTAGCCACGTTCCTGCGCAGCAAGAAACACAAAACACTCACAAACTATGTTGTTTCGGTGGAAGCAGAACAAAAACCGGCGCCGCCGCAGGTATTCACCAATGTACACATTCATCACGTGATTACCGGGGAAGCCATTGATCCGCAATCGGTGGAAGAGGCTATCCACCTTTCCGAAACGAAATATTGTTCGGTGGGAGCGATGGTTCGGCAGAGTGGAGCGCAGATTACCACCACCTACGACATTCATCCCACAGAACTAGATCGTAAGACGACGCCAACGGAGCCGCAGACGACAGCCGCCTGAACCCTCAGCCGGGATTCAGGAAGGCACTGGAGGCCTTGGGATTGAAACGGTGGGACAACATTTCAATCGAAAAAGGAGGCAATGATGAAAACGAATACCCAGCTTCAAGTGGATGTCATGGAAGAATTGCAGTATGAACCCATCATCGAAGCTTCAGGCATCGGCATTACCGCCAGAGACGGCATTGTGACTCTCACAGGAACCGTGAACAGCCTCGCCGAGAAATGGGCGGCCAGTCACGCTGCCGAAAGGATCGGGGGCGTGAAGGCCGTAGTCAACCAAATCAGGGTAGAAGTTCCCGAGATGCACCTCCGCAGCGATGAAGACATTGCCCGGGCTGTGGTCAACGTCCTGAACTGGGATGTCATGGTTCCCGACGAGAAAATCAAGGTGGCTGTGCACGAAGGATGGATCATTGTGGAAGGAACCGTTGACTTCAAACACGAGCGCAAAGCAGTGGAAAACGCCATCCGCAACGTGACCGGCGTAAAGGGAGTGACCAACCTTATTAATTTGAAACCGGAGATAATCGCCCCCGAAGGCGAAAACCTCCTGAGAGCGTTCTCTCGCCCTGGGGCTGTTTCATAGTAGATTTATTTTAAAAAGTTTAAAAGCTCATCAGGGCACGACTTGCCTCTTGTTTGCTTCCTTGCGAGAACCCTCTTTACCCTGTGCTGTCCCAAGGACCAGCCTGAACTGCCGTACCCTGATGTGAAAAGTAGTATCAGCTGGCCTTTGACTGAAGCCAGGTTGCCGAATCGGAGGCCCGGGACCGGCTGTAGTCCACAGCCGTCGTGAGGTTCCTATACTGAAGTTTGGATCCCGCACACCGAGCTGCGGAATAAAGGCTTACAAGAATTGCTAATCCGCTGCTATCCATGTAGTCGATATGGCTGAGATCGACAACTACCTTGGGACGTTGATGGAGCAACTTTGTCACGTTGGCGCGTAAGAGCCGGCCAGATTCGCCGGCTCTGATGCTTCCGTCGCAATGAAGAAAAGCAGTATCCTCGCTGATGTGTGAGCGGAGTTCAAGGTTCATAGGTCCCCTCTAAGTTAAAAAATGTTATTGATTTTGAAATGAAAAGATTACGTTGATTGTTGTTTCTATCTCGACGGGCATTCCGTCAAGAAGATACGGTCTATAACGCCATTGCTTGACTGCTGCGATGGCAGCAGGCGCCAGCATGGGGTGTCCGCTGACCAATCGAAGGTTTTCAATGATTCCATCTTTGGAGATTACGGCAGCCAATACGACTACACCGTCAATCCGCGCCGTACGCGCCAGCGGTGGGTATTCAGGCACAATCTTCTTAAGAAGCAGACCCTCCGAGATACCTTGTGATACCCGCACCCGCTTCGAGAGTTCCGGCATCCGCACGGGCGGAGGGGTGGCGCTGATAATTCCCCCGAGCACTCCTCCCAATTGACCGCCCGGAATCCCGCCTGGTACGCCGCCCGGTACTCCTCCGGTAGCGTTGACAGGTGGCGCTTCGTTCTCTTGCAGTATCTTGATTCTTGTCGGAATACTGGTTGGCGCGAGTAGTTGCCCGTTGACGATGTTGCTGGTCACGTTTATCGGCTTGACTGCAGCCGCCATAGGTGGGGGCGGTGGCGGAGGAGGCGGCACCGCGATCAAATATGTAACCAGTTGTTTGGCAGGCAACACGTCGGTAAACATGAGTGGCAAGATGACCAGGATGCTCAATAAAATGCCTTGCAGGACGAGTGAAAACAGCAGCGACCATCCGCGCAATCGGCGTTGTGCGCCGGATGTTTCCAGCAGACAATCAGAGAAAATATCCAACTGGACAGGTATCTCGACAGGCTTTATTTCGATAACCGTCGCCATTGCCCGTGGTTGCGCTTCAGCTCTACCTTCCTCCTCAACTAACGCATGGTTTCTCATGACTGCCTCCTTTCTGCGGCGACTGCCACATAAGCGCCAGAGGTGGAAATCACGACGCTCGAATCCTCCAATTCTCAGCGCCGGTGGATTTCCACCTCTGGCCTGAGCTTCAGTCTCATTCTCAGTGAAGGCCAAAAAACGGGCAGTGACCGGGATCACGAATGGTCGTGATGCATATCATGGTTGCTTCGCCCTACTGCCGATATCGTAATGGGAGAGGTTGGGGCTGGCAGATCCAGGTATAAGCTCCGCCCGCGGGAGATAGCACCTTGTGCGCTCCTATGCAGTAGTGAGTTCGTGCAGTCCAAATGAGTCGATTCGGCGATGTACAAGGTGATCCATGTGTCTGGCTATTCCGGGTAAGATTCTGAGCACACATCTCGAAAATGGTGTCCGCTGTGGACGCGTGCAGTTTGGCGGCATCGTTCGAAATGCGTGTCTTGACTATGTGCCTGAAGCAGGTCTAGGAGACTTCGTGATGGTCCATGTTGGCTTTGCCATCAGCCGGGTTGACGCGGCCGAAGCCGAGCGCACGTACCAGGCACTCGAAAGCATGGGGGTACTCGAAGCTGAGCTTGCCGATCCAAGCGATCCTGGTGGGGGAGAACCCAGATGAAATATCTCGACGAATACCGGGATGAGCGTATTGTTCGCTCGCTGGTGGCCCGCATCCGCGCAACCGCGAAGCGTCCCTGGGTTTTGATGGAAATTTGCGGCGGCCAAACCCACACCATTATGCGTTACGGGCTGGATGAGTTGCTGGCCGGGAAAGTGGAACTTGTGCATGGTCCGGGGTGTCCCGTCTGCGTGACGCCTGTAGAGACAATTGATAAAGCCATCGAACTTGCACTTCGGCCTGGCACGATCATGGTTTCTTATGGCGACATGCTGCGTGTACCTGGCTCTCATACAGACCTCTTTCATGCTAAAGCCAACGGCGCCGACGTGCGCGTTGTCTATTCGCCGATGGATGCGCTCAAGATGGCGCGCGCGAATCCCGAAAAGAGCGTGATATTTCTTGCTATCGGTTTCGAGACTACCGCTCCGGCCAACGCCATGACCGCCTGGCAGGCGAAACGTGAAGGACTGGCGAATTTTTTCCTCTTGGCCTCGCATGTGCTCGTTCCACCGGCCATCGAATTGCTGCTGCGCTCCAAAGAAAACCGCGTCCAGGGTTTCATCGCGCCGGGTCACGTGTGCACTGTTGTGGGGTACCGCCAGTATGAACGGCTCACGGCTGACTTCCGCGTACCCATCGTGGTTGGCGGTTTCGAGCCGGTGGACATTCTGGAGGCCATCCTGATGCTGGTAACCCAACTTGAAGGGGGTACGGCTAAAGTGGAAAACCAGTATGTGCGTTCGGTATCCCAGGCAGGCAACATGCCCGCGCAGGAAATGATGGAACGGGTGTTTGAGGTCTCTGACCAGAAGTGGCGAGGCATCGGAACGATTCCCCAGAGCGGCTTGCGCCTGCGGCCCGAGTTCGCAGCGCATGATGCCGGCAGGCTCTCTTCGATTGCCACAATGTGTGTGGAGGAGCCGGCAGAATGCATCAGCGCACAGGTGCTGCAAGGACTCAAGAAACCCACCGACTGTCCTGCTTTTGGAAAACGCTGCACACCGGAGAGGCCGCTGGGAGCGCCCATGGTTTCTCCCGAGGGCGCATGTGCTGCTTACTTTACTTATCGCCGCCACGGAGTGGTAACTTTTCATGACTGAAAAACTCGCATCATCGAATGGTGTTTCGTGTCCCCTGCCACTGCCCGCCGGCGACAAGATCTTGCTGGGTCACGGCAGCGGTGGAAGGTTGAGCGCGGAACTGCTGCAGCAGCTTTTTCTTCCCGCGTTTCGGAACTCGACGCTGCAGAGGCTCGATGACCAGGCAGTAATCCCGGTGGCAGGAGCGCGGCTGGCGTTTACGACGGACTCCTTTGTTGTGAAGCCGCTGTTTTTCCCTGGTGGGGATATCGGCTCGCTCGCTGTCTACGGAACCGTCAACGATCTCGCCATGGGTGGCGCAAAGCCGCTGTGCCTGAGTATAGCTTTCATTCTTGAAGAAGGGCTGCCAATGGAAACATTGCAGCGCGTGGTCTGGTCGTGCCGGGAAGCCGCCGCTGCCGTTGGCGTAGAGATCGTCACCGGCGACACGAAAGTGGTGGAGAAAGGAAGTTGCGATGGAATCTTCATCAACACTTCCGCTATTGGAATTGTGCCGGAAGGCGTGAAACTCTCCTCCGATCAGGCAAAGCCGGGCGACCGTATCCTTTTAAGCGGACCCATTGGCGATCATGGGATTGCGATTCTTGCGCAACGCGAAGGTCTGGAATTCGATGGGGCCGTGGAAAGCGACAGTGCGCCACTGCATGAGCTGGTGGCGGCGATGCTGACCTTTGCTCCTGGGATTCGTTGCATGCGCGATCCAACCCGTGGCGGGCTTTCCAGCGCATGCAACGAGATCGCAGACCGTTCGCAGATCGGCATGATGCTTGAAGAGCACGCGATCCCATTGCGGGAAGAGGTACACGGCGCTTGTGAACTGCTGGGCCTCGACCCACTCTATGTTGCTAATGAAGGTAAGCTGATTGCCATTGTGGGCCCTGAGGTTGCCGAGCAGGTGCTTGCGGTTATGCGTAAGCACACACTGGGTCAGAAGGCGCAGATCATTGGCACGGTCACCGACAGGCACCCCGGGCAGGTATTCCTTCGTACGCAGCTAGGGACCACTCGTATTGTGGATATGCTTTCCGGAGATCAATTGCCACGGATTTGCTGAAGCTATGCACGAAGTCTCTATCGCGAACTCGATTCTGGAAGCCGCCCGCACCGAGGCGCAGGCGCGGGCGGGCATGCGGCTGACAAAGATTAGCGTACGGATTGGAGAGCTTGCCGGCATAGACCCGGATGCGCTCAGTTTCTCCTTTGAGGCGCTGGTGAAAGAAACCGACCTTGAAAAGTGCGCTCTGGAGATCGAATTCTTGCCTCAGCGTCACGAGTGTGCGGATTGTGGGCAGCGCTTTGTGGTCGCAGATTTCGAGACGCGCTGTCCGAAGTGCGGCACGGCAGAGACCACGCTTATCAGCGGGAACGAATTGGAATTCGCACACTTGGAGATGGAGGAGACATGAACCAGATACCCATGGCAGGAAAGATACTTAAAGAAAACGACCGCATTGCCGCCCAATTGCGCGCAGCTTTCCAGGCGCACAATATCCTTTGCCTGAACCTGGTGAGTTCACCCGGCGCCGGCAAGACGAGCCTGCTTGAACGCACTTTGGAATCATTCCCAGCGAATGAGCGCGTCGCCCTGCTGACTGGAGACCTGCAGACCGATAATGACGCCCGCCGCCTCGCGCGCTTTGGCTTCCCGGTGCGGCAAATCACGACCGGCGGAACCTGCCACCTCGATGCCCGCATGATCGAAAGGGTGCTTGCGGATTGGAAGTTTGAAGATCTGGATATGCTGCTGATTGAAAACGTCGGCAATCTGGTTTGCCCATCAAGTTACGATTTAGGCGAAGCTGCCAAAGTGGTCGTGCTCAGCGTTGCCGAAGGCGAAGATAAACCATTGAAGTATCCTTCCATGTTTTTCAAATCCGAGCTACTGATTTTGAACAAAATTGATCTGCTGCCTCATGTTCCCTTTGATCTGGCCAAGGCGCGTGAGTATGCGCTGCGCGTGCACCCGGATATTGAGATCATCGAAGTTTCGTGTACCACCGGGGCTGGACTTCCACAATGGTTGCATTGGTTGAAACAGCGCCGCGAGCTTCAGTTCCCGAGTTTTGTCCACGCCGTGCGCTTATGACCACTCGCAAGCAAATCCGCGTTTCCGGCATCGTTCAGGGAGTCGGCTTTCGTCCTTATATATATAGGCTGGCCAAGAACCACGGATTGGCTGGGCACATCGGCAATACCGCTGCCGGTGTCACTATTGAGATACAAGGAGAGAAGCCCGCGATAGAAGGGTTTCTCGACTCGCTGCCGCGGGAAGCGCCTCCTCTGGCGCGCATTACAGATGTGCAAGTTTCTGTCATTCCCTGCAATGGCGACAGAGCTTTTCATATCCTGGCGAGTGAAAAATCTGAAAGCGCGCAAACACTGATTGCTCCTGACGTCGCCGTCTGCGCCGATTGTCTGCGAGAGCTGTTCGACCTCACAGACCGGCGCTACGGCTATCCTTTTATTAACTGCACCAATTGCGGTCCGCGTTTCACCATCATTCGCAGCATTCCCTACGATCGGCCCAGCACATCTATGGCGAGCTTCCCAATGTGCTCACGTTGCCAGGCCGAATATGATGACCCCACGAGCCGGCGTTTTCATGCCCAGCCTAACGCCTGCTGGGAGTGCGGCCCACAGGTCGAGCTGTGGGACCATCAAGGCTTGATTTCAAGGGACGATCCCATTCCCGTGTGCTGTGCATCTACGTCCATTGCCAAGGCATGCGAGCATCTTGAAGCTGGGGCCATTGTAGCAGTGAAAGGATTGGGAGGCTTTCATCTCGCGGTAGATGCAACGAATTCCGCTGCGGTCCAGCGATTGCGTAAACGCAAGCATCGCGTAGAAAAGCCACTGGCAGTCATGGTTCCAGATCTGGAATCAGCGCGGGATCTGGCCTTCATCGAGAAGGCAGATGAGGATTTGCTTCTGATGCCGCAACGTCCCATCGTATTGCTGGAACGCAAACCCGGATGTGCAGTCGCCGCGGAAGTTGCGCCGGGCCATTACGACCTGGGACTATTTCTGCCCTATACGCCGCTGCATTATCTCCTCTTTGCCAGGAGCAAATTGAAGGCCCTGGTGATGACCAGCGGCAACCTCAGCGAAGAACCCATTGCCATTGATAATGACGAAGCCCGGTTCCGCCTTGCCGGCATTGCTGATTTCTTCCTGGTCCACAACCGCGAAATCCTGCTGCGTTGCGACGATTCCGTCGTGCGGCCTGTCGGAGGGCGGGCGAGGCAACTGCGTCGCTCGCGAGGATTTGTGCCTATGCCCGTGTCTTTAAAACAAGAGCTGCCGCCAGTGCTGGCGGTTGGCGGCCAACTGAAGAACACGATCTGTGTTATGAAAGGCCGCCATGCATTTCTTAGCCAGCACATCGGTGACCTGGAGAATGCCGAAAGCGATAGTTTCTTTCGCGAGGTCATTGAGCATTTGCAGAAGATCCTCGAAGTACGGCCCAAGACATTGGCCTACGATCTGCATCCCGGCTATCTTTCTACCAAATGGGCGCTGGCACAAAAAGATGTTCAATTCATCGGCGTGCAGCATCATCATGCGCATATCGCAAGCTGTATGGCCGAAAACGGTCTCGAGGGGCGAGTCATTGGATTAGCGCTCGATGGCACCGGATACGGCACCGACGGTAATATTTGGGGAGGTGAAGTGCTTATCGCCGATTATCAGCGCTTCGAGCGCGCCGCTCACCTTAAATATGCGCCCATGCCGGGGGGAGAAGCCGCTATTCACGAGCCGTGGCGTATGGCGGTAAGTTACCTGTTGCAAGGATTCGGAACGCGATTGGCAACTTTGCCCCTTGCATTCATTCGCGAGATTCCAACTAAGAAAATAGAAACACTTCAGCGCATGATCGAACGCGGTGTGAACTCGCCCCTCACTTCGAGCTGCGGACGGCTGTTTGATGCGGTTGCGGCACTGGTTGGGCTGAGGCGGCAAGTAAACTATGAGGCTCAGGCCGCTATTGAACTGGAGATGTGCCGCGATCACAGAGAGAAGGGTGCCTACACCTTTGCTATTTCCGAAGAGAACGGCGCGTGGTGTCTTAATCCGGGGCCGATCTTTGAAGCCATCGTGGAAGATATAGCCCGTAAGGAGTCGCCCGGAATTATCAGCCAGCGCTTTCACAATGCTGTAGTCCACGTAATGACCGACGTAGCTGTAAGGCTGCGTGACGGCAGCGGATTAAACCGTATCTGCCTGAGCGGCGGGACATTTCAAAACGTCTATCTCGCCAGCGAATTGGAGCGCCAGTTACAGCAAAAAGAATTCTCGGTTTATACCCATTCCGAAGTCCCAACCAACGATGGAGGCTTGAGCCTGGGACAAGCGGTGATTGCGGGCACTCAGAGCCAACTCTAAAGACAAAAGCAAACCACAGAGGACAACGAAGGAATAAACCACCAAGGTATTAGACTCAGCCCAGCGAGGGCATGGACGCAGAAGATCCAAGCAGGAAAATTGTACCTGCCATTAAGCTGTATGCTGCCGTCAAAGCTGTGAGAACAAACTGGAACCTGGGTATCCGGGTACTGAAGCCAAAGAATCCGGCGGCCGAGGCGGTCATCAGCGTGTTCATGGCGAGCAATCCGGCGAGAAACATACCGAGTCCAAGAAAGCCTTTCCCCAGTCCTCCCAGGTTGGCGGTCAGAAAAAAGATGAGCAATTGGCTGGGGGTTTCCGCCCCGAGGCCGTGAATGATGCCAATCACGAATACTGATTTTTCGTTGTAGTTCCAGTTCTGGACTTGCGGTTGTGGGAGCTCATGGCTATGCCAATAGGTCTTGACCTTCCAGTGTAGCCACTCAGCCGTATTCGCCAGCAAAACAAAACGGCTACGCGGCGCACAGTCACCCTTGAAGAGCAAGCCGAGAACGTAGGTTCCCAGGACCACAAGAGTAAGCCCGACCAGCCTCTCGGCAATGCGATCAATGGCGTGCGGTAACGATACCTGGAAGAAAATCACGGCGCTTCCCAGGGCCGCCACGGTGGCGGCGTGCCCCAGAGCATACAGCAGGCCGAGCTGCATGGACCGCCGCGGCGAATTCTGCATGCGGGTGATATCGGAAATGGCGGCGATGTGGTCGTAATCAAAACCATGGCGAAAGCCAAGGACAGCCGCTGTAAGCAGGGCAAGGGGCACACCGATGGGAGCCATTATCGTCAAATTATCTCTTTCACGGCGCCCGCAAATGCGTTTTTCGTGGGTGCGGCCCCGAAGAAATCAGCGGCGATTCGCTGCGCCGCGCGTTCCACGGCGCCTGCAACTTCTGGGGAAAGAGACGCATTCATTTGAAAGTTTCTGCCTGCGATGCCGTACACGATAAGTGTGAGCGGCAAGCGGCCAAGAATGCGCGCCAATTCTACGGCTTCGCGGACTCCAAAAGCGTGGGTTGAGCAGCAGAACGATTCCCTGGGCAGTGGGACGAGATTCGCGTTCCAGACTTGAACGGCGCCGGGCTCGCCTTCGGCAGCGACTGCATCCACCAGGACTACTTTTTCCGCGCTTGCCAGGCTCTCCATCAGGACGAATGCCTCGCCACTCTGCTCCTGGGCTGGAACTCCCAATTGACGCAGCCGCCGCGCCACCAGAAGCCCAGCGGCATCGTCGCCGCGGTCGAGGTTGCCGCATCCGATCACTTGAAATGTCATGGTTGTTCCCGTTCCAGGTTCAGGCGTAAGAAGTGGGTGGCGCAGGAGATGCACGGGTCATAATTGCGCACGGCCTGCTCGCACTTCCATCTTATTTCTTCGGTTGGCATCTCCGCCAGCCGGGGCACAAATTGCCAGAGATCATCTTCAATGCGCTTCTGGTTCTGCGACGTCGGCGGAACAATCTTGGCCAATATGATCAGCCCTTCTTGATCGAGTTTGTAGTGGTGATACAGGAGACCTCGCGGCGCTTCCGTGGCAGCCTGCCCTACACTGGAATGCACGGGGACCTGCTGGCGAGGCGCGGAAGGCGGCTGGTATTCCTCGATCACCCGCAAGGCCTCGTGGCAGGCGAAGACCAGTTCAATGGCCCGCACCACGATGCTGCGAAAAGGATTCCGACAGGGCAACGACAGACCGCACTCCCGCGCGGCCTCTTTTGCCACATCGGGCAACTTTTCGAAGTTGAGATTAAAGCGCGCCATCGGGCCAACTTTGTAAGAGCCCCGGCCGCGCAAGATGGAATGCAGCGCGTTGGAGTGCTGCACATGCTGTTCTATAAAATACTTCTCATATTCAGAGGCTCCTATATTCAGTCCTCGATTGGAGACGATCCGGCCTTCATTCAACGGATACTCGCTGGGATGAGATAACGAAACAAACTCATAATCCTGTTCGAAATCGGGAAACTCGAAGCCGGCGACCCACTTGGCGGTTTCGAGTGAAGCTTGCAGTGCCCACTTCAGATCATCCACCAGCGGGAGCAGGTCGCGCCTGGCCGGAACCTTGTAGAAGCCGCCTACCGCGACGGAGACGGGGTGAATCTCCCGCCCTCCCAGGATTGTCATGATGAGGTTCCCAATTTTCTTCAAGCGTAAAGCGCGTTCCACGATGTGCCGGTGATCGGGCGCCATCTGGATGAAATCCTGATAACCCAGAAAATCCGGGGCGTGTAGCATATAAACGTGCAGAGCGTGGCTCTCAATCCATTCCCCGCAGTAAAAAAGCCTGCGCAACAGCCGCACCGCGGGATCGACATGGATTTCCAGGGCACGTTCGAGGGCGTGCACAGCGCTCATCTGGTATGCGACCGGACAGATTCCGCAAATGCGGGCGACAATATCAGGGACCTCGGAAAAATGCCGGCCACGGAGAAAGGCCTCGAACAAGCGAGGCGGTTCAAAGATCTTCAACTTCACATCCTGAACCTGGTTCCCTTTCAGCTTGACATAGAGTGATCCCTCGCCTTCGACTCTAGCGAGGTAATCAACTTTGATCGTTCTGTGTTTAGGATCGCTCATGAACGTTCACTTTCTTCGCTGGCCTTACGGAAGGGCAAAGCCCATGCGTTGAATCCGCGAAAGACGCGCGTGATTTCGCGATTGCTTTGGCCCAGGATGCGAAATTGGCTGCTCAATGCCGCGGTGTTGGGGCTTTCCATGGGGCCGTAGCAACCATAGCAGCCGCGGTTAAAGCTGGGACACAAAGCGCCGCAACCCGCGTGGGTAACCGGCCCCAGGCAGACCACACCTTGCGCTACCGCGATACAGACGTTGTCCCGGCGTTTGCACTCCATGCAGACGCTGTAGGCGGGGATATTCGGCTTTCTTCCGGCCAGCGTAGCGGTGATCAACTCGACCAGTTGGTATTTGTTGATGGGACAGCCGCGCAATTCGAAATCTACGGGCACATGCTCGGAGACAGGCGTGGAGGTGTTCAGTGTGCTGATGTACTGCGGCGTGGCATAAACCGCGCGCACAAATTCTCTTACATCCTTCCAGTTGCGCAGGGCCTGGATTCCGCCGGACGTGGCACAAGCTCCAATGGTAATAAGAGTTCGGCACTCACGGCGCACCTGGTGAATTCTCTCGGCGTCGTGATGGGTGGTGATCGAGCCTTCGACCAGTCCGATGTCATACGGACCCTTCAGCATGGCCCTGCTGGCTTCGGGAAAATATGAGATATCTACGGCGCTGGCAATGCCCAGCAACTCATCTTCTGCATCCAGCAAACTCAATTGACATCCGTCGCAGGAAGCGAACTTATAGACCGCGATCTTGGGCTTACGCTTGTTATCAGAGTTCATGACGATCCCAGAATGGACGAAGCCGGTCATAGGAAAAGACAGGCCCATCCTTGCAGATGAAATAAGGGCCATATTGGCAATGGCCGCAAAAACCGAGCGCGCATTCCATGTTGCGCTCCATGGAAACATAGATGTTAGGACGCGCCACCCCGCGAGACTCAAGCTCTCGAACCACAAAGCGCATCATGATTTCCGGGCCACATATCATGGCAATAGATTGCTCAGGACGAATCTTGACGGAACTGAACAAGTTGGTAACTACGCCCACATTGCCTCGCCAGCTTTGGTTCCCGGTATCCACGGTGATGTAGACGTCGGTTTCCGGCTCTTTTGCCCACGACGCAAGTTCCTTGCGATAGAGCAGGTCCTTCACCGTACGCGCTCCATACAGGAGAAACAAATGGCCGTAATCTTCGCGGTGGTGCAAAACGTGGTAGATCACAGGCCGCAACGGGGCCAAACCAATGCCGCCCGCCACGATGATTACATCTTTACCCCTGGTTTCTGCAACCGGCCAGTTCGTGCCGAAGGGCCCGCGAATTCCTACCATCCCGCCGGGCGGACAGCCGGTGAGCGCCTGGGTTGCTTTTCCCACAGAACGCACTGTGTATACCAGATGGCCGGGGTTCCCGGGATCTCCGCTGATGGAAATGGGCACTTCGCCGACACCAAACACGTATAACATGCTGAACTGGCCTGGAAGAAAGGACGGTTGCGATGAGGCGCCCTGATCGGGTTCCAGGAGCAGAGTAAATGTATCGTGGGTCTCTTTCGACACACTGCGGACCAGATACCGATTGGGCAGCATAGGATTGGGATTGAGGGCGAGCCGGCTCACTGGAACTCCTTCTCATTGTGCCGTAGTGCTACGGGAGTAGCTGAGTACACATCGAGCATCTGGATGCGGGTCGCTTCCAGTCTGGTGCCAATTACGTTGACCACGCGCTTCAGCAACTCGTAGCCCAGTTTGTTGTCGCTCTCGCATTTGTCGCGAAGGCACTTTCCGTCCAGAGCAATTGCCCGAATAGGTTGTACCGCACGAGCGCTGTTGGACCAGCGATATGGCGGCACCAGCCACGACCATCCCAGCACTTCACCTTCGCCGATGGTTTGAAGAATGATTGGCTTCTGGTTCGGCGCGAAGGTCTCCAAAGCCACTCTGCCCTGGCGGACCATGTAAAAGACGTTGGCCTCTTCCCCTTCGCGGAAGATGTAGGTGTGCGAGTCGAAGCGGACATTGGATGCACAGCCCACCATGAGTTGGAAATACTCCGGCTTCAATCCGGAGAAGAACGGATGCGCCGCTAAGATACGTTTAAGATCTTCCATGTTCCTCCTTTTTGGCTGGATGCAGCGCATTCACCTGCGACTCCTGCATGGCATGGACTTCTTCTGTAATGTCAATGCCTACGGGGCACCAGGTGATGCACCGGCCACAGCCTACACATCCAGACGTTCCAAACTGATCGATCCATGAGGCCAGTTTGTGCGTCATCCACTGCCGATAGCGTGACTTGGCAGAGGAGCGCACGCTGCCTCCGTGGATATAAGAAAATTCCTGGCTGAAGCAGGAATCCCACTTGCGCCACCGTTCTGCATGCCCACCTGTAACGTCGCTCACGTCTTCCACGGTCGTGCAAAAGCACGTTGGGCATACCATGGTGCAGTTGGCACATGTGAGGCATCGCTGGGCGACGTTGTCCCAACGGGGGTGATCGAAATTGTTGTAGAGCAATTCGCGGATGCCATTTGTATTCATGTGCCTCTGCATGCGGGAAGCGTTGCGCTCGATTGCGTCTTCGGCTTCTCGCAAAATATCGGGTGTGGCGTTTGCGTACTCTAAGTCGGACAACACTTCGGCGCCCGCCTCGCTCCCGATCTTGATCACAAATTGGTGCCCACGCTGGGTCGTCAGCTCGGTAACGGCAAGATCAAACCCCTGGCGGACTCCGGGACCGGTTCCCATCGAAGTGCAAAAACATGTCGAAGCTGCTTGCGTGCAGTTGACCGCCACGATAAACACGCCAGGGCGCCGGTGCTGATACACCGAATCCTTGAACTTGCCCTCCAGCAGTACACGGTCCTGGATCGCGATAGCTGCCAACTCGCAGCCCCGCACGCCCAGAAAGGCCCGCTTCATGGAAGGTTCCAGAGGCTGATTGTTATTTAGAATCTGGAAGACTCCGTCCTGACGCTTGGCGCTGAACAACCGCACCTCAGAAGGATGCAGGTACCTCTTCCAGCTCTGCGGTCCTACGGCATACCCAAACAAGGCGTCGGCGTCGGCCTTACCCTGGCGGGGTTTCACGCGGTAGTGGCCGGGCCGCTGCTCGTCGGTCCAACCGGCGGGAAGATCTGCCAGTTTTTCAACCACATCATAGATAATCGCTCCCTCTCGCAATACCGGCCCGATCACCTCATAGCTCCGGTGATGTAACGCTGGAATCAGATTTTCAAACTGCTGAACCGTAAGTACGGCTTGTGCACCAATACCGGTTCTTTCGATTGTCGTCCTTCCCTTTACGACAGATTCGTCAGTGATCATCGATCTTCCTCTTTCACAAGCCTCTTTCCATGGTTACGCGCCCACGCCAGGACAAAAACTATTGGAACTCTTGTTCGTCCTGCTGTAGCACCACGGGCGTCGCCGAGTAGACGTCGAGCATATTGACGCGGGCGGTTCCCAAGCGGGTCCCGATTACGTGAACCACGCGCTTCAGCAGCTCGTAGCCTAGTTTGTTATCGCTCTCGCATTTGCTCCGCAGGCATTTTCCGTCAAGAGCGATTGCGCGGACAGGCTGGACAGCGCGAGCGCTATTCGACCAGCGATACGGCGGCACCAGCCATGACCATCCCAGCACTTCACCCTGGCCAACAATTTGGAGAACCATGGGCTTTTGGTTGGGGGCAAAAGTCTCCAGCGCCACTCTGCCTTCGCGGACCAGGTAGAAAATATCGGCTTCATCCCCCTCGCGGAAGATATAGTTACCCGCCTCGAAGCGCACATTGGATGCGCAGCCTACGATGAGCTGAAAATACTGGGGGTTCAGGCCGTCAAAAAAAGGATGTGTGTTCAAGATAGATTTTAGGTCTTCCATGTTTCCTCCTAGGAACATATACGTTTCGTCGTTGATTGGCTGTGCCAATCGTGGTTGCAAGCATCCGCAAAATCAAAACTCATACGCGAGCACTCCCGGGAAGCCGGGAACTTTGCCACACGGACCCACAATCCCTGGGCCTGTGAGATCCAGCTCTGCATGCACCATCTGAGCCCCATCGGGGAGCACCGTAAACCCAGCCCGCCGGCATATTGCCTGCATCTCGCCATTGTTCGCCAGAATGGTGCAGGTCAGGCGTTTGATGCCCAGCCGGCGAGCAGCTTGGACGCAGCAGCGCATGAGCTCGGTTCCCAGGCCCAGGTGCTGGAACTCGTCACGCACTACGATCGTGCAGCGGGCCGAATCTGCGCCGCGCACCCTGCCCAGTCTGCCAACTGCCAGAATCTCCGGCGTGCCGTCGTTTGGATCGCAGTGTTCCGCTACAAGAGCGAGCTGGCGCTCATAGTCAATGCAGCACATCCTGATCAGGCGATCGTGGTTAATGCGTTGTGTGAGCTGCAGGGGCTGAAAGTATCGTTGGTAAACGCTTTGATCAGACAGCCGCTCATGAAACTTCACCATCAGGGGCTCATCCTCAGGGCGAATGGGCCGTATGGTCACTGCCTCACCATTTTTAGTTTTCCACTCGTCGATAAACTCAACCGGGTAAGGTGAAATGGCGGGCTTGGGCACATCTTGCCTGTTCACTCCCTTGGCGTGCACTACGACTCTGGCGTCAAGAGCCAATAACCGCTCCGGAGAAGCCAACAGTGGATTGATATCAATTTCTTTGATCCAGGGTTGCTCCGCCACGAGTTGACTAAACCTCACCAGCAACTCCTCCAGTGCCGCCAGGTTCACAGGCTTGCGGCCACGCACGCCCGTCAGCGCAGTGAAGATGCGTGTTTGCTCGATCATGCGACGGGCCTGGGTCGTGTTGAGCGGAGGCAGAGCCAGGGCGCGATCTTTGAAAACTTCCACCAGCCGGCCACCGCTGCCGAACAGCAGCACCGGACCAAATTGGGGATCGAGGCTGCTGCCGATGATCAGTTCTTCTCCTTCAGTCTTGATCATGGGCTGCACCGTAACTCCCTGGAACGATTCCGCGCCCGCCGATTGCGTTACCGAGTCTTTTATTCTGTGAAAGGCATCGCGCACTGCGTTGGCATCCTGCAAGTTGAGCTGCACCCCCCCGACATCCGTCTTGTGGGTGATGATTTCTGAATAGATTTTGAGGACCACCGGATACCCAATCTCTTTTGCAATTCGAATTGCCTCTTTATCGTCGTGGGCGATCCGGGTTTCGACGACGGGAATGCCGTAAGCTGCCAAAAGCTGCTTCGACTCCGGCTCGGTAAGAAGAGTGCGGCCAGCTTCGCGGACGCCGCGGATGATATCCCGCGCGGCCTCACGGCCTGAAACATTCTCCGGACCTACACGAAGAATCGGGGTCTTGTACAGCGCATTCAGATTTTCGGCATAGCGCCACATGTAATTGAAAGCCCTGGCAGCCATATCAGGAAAAGGAAAGGTGGGAATCCCAGCTCGCTTCAGTATGTCTTCTCCAGCGGCAACTTCGGCGCCGCCCATCCAGCTGGCTAGTACAGGTTTCCCCGTACTGTGCGCATAAGGCTTTAACTCTTCCGCAATTTGAGTGGGGTTCGTCATGCCCTGCGGAGTCAGGATCACCAGCATTCCGTCAATGTTGGGATCTCGCGCCGCAATTTCCAGGGCTTGAGCGTAGCGTGCCGGTTCGGCATCACCGAGAATGTCCACCGGATTGTTGTGACTCCAGGCAGCAGGCAGAAGCTTATCGAGCGCCTGCATGGTCTCTGATGAAAGCTCCGCCAGTTCGCCGCCACCACTGATAAGGGAATCCGTCGCCAGCACTCCCGGGCCTCCGGCGTTGGTCACAATCGCCAAACGCGGCCCGCGCGGACGCGGCTGCTTGGCCAAAACTTCAGACATATAGAAGACATCAGCAATGTTGTCCACACGCAGCACGCCGCAGCGGCGGAAAGCGGCATCCAGAACTTCGTCGCTCCCAGTCAGCGAACCGGTGTGTGAAGCCGCCGCCTTGGCTGCTGCTGCAGTTCTTCCTGCTTTGATCACGATGATCGGCTTATTGAGCGAAACTTCGCGGGCTGCCGACAAGAAGGAGCGAGCATCGCCAATCGATTCCATGTAGATCACGATGCTTTGGGTGCGCGGATCATTCCCGAAATAATCCACCAGATCGCCCCAGTCCACATCGAGCATCGAGCCTATGGAGACAAATGCGCTGAAACCCACCTCTTCCCGCAGGCTCCAATCGAGAACCGCCGTGCATAGCGCCCCGCTTTGACTGATAAAAGCGACGTTGCCCGGACGCGCAACCGTACGTGCAAAGGTGGCATTCAGGCCGGTAAGCGGATTCATCACACCCAGGCAGTTAGGTCCAATCAGGCGCATGCGTCCACCCTGAATGTGCTGATGAATCTGGCGTTCCAACTCTTTTCCTTCTTCTCCTTGCTCTTTGAATCCAGCGGAAATAATGATGGCCGAAGGAACCCCGATGCGTGCGCATTCTTCAATAATCGCAGGCACAGTGCTCGCAGGAGTGACCACGACCGCAAGGTCGGGGCGCTCCGGCAACGAAGCAACATCCGGGTAAGCTTTGATGCCCAGAACATTGTGGCGCTTGCTATTGACGGGGTAGATCGTGCCGCCAAACGGTGTGTTCAACAGGTTCCAGAGCACGGTGCGGCCGACACTGCCGGCCCTCTCCGAGGCTCCAATCACTGCCACGCTTTTCGGCGCAAACATTGTGTCGAGCGGGTCGCGGCCAGAGCGATATTGATACAAGTCGTGGGCTGGATCAACAATAAGTGTTTCTTCTGAAGATGGCGCATGAGCGATAGCAGTGACCATGAGGACCTCGTAATTTTGGAAACAAAATTGTTGTTGATGAAACCGCAACCGCCCGCTGCAAAGGGGGCTACGCTGCTGAATGCGTGTCAACCCGGCACTCTCTAGTGTGCAACGATCGTCAAAACTTCACCGTGACCAATATCACACCCGCAAATGACGCAAGTCACATCGCTTGTTTCGTCTTTTGCTGGATGATGCTTATAGTTCTTTTATTTATTCAATACATCTGCAGATGAGGAGATCTATATGGCCACGCGTACCCTTCCTAAGTTAGCTGGCAAACCAAAGCCCACACTTGTGTCCGCCACCCGTTACGTCTACTTTTTTGCCAATGGGAAAGCTGAGGGAAACCAGCACATGCGCGCCGAACTCGGCGGCAAAGGCGCTGGCCTGGCTGAGATGACCAACGCCGGATTGCCTGTGCCCCCCGGCTTCACGATTCAAACCGCTGCTTGCCGCGAATATATGCGCGGCGGCGGGAAAGTTCCGATTGAAGTTGACCGGCAGATGCGCGAGGCGCTTCGCCGGCTCGAAGAGTATGAAGGCCGCAAGCTGGGATTAGGGGAGAACCCGCTGCTGGTAAGTGTCCGCTCCGGCGGGCAGGCCTCCATGCCAGGGATGATGGATACCATTCTCAACCTCGGGCTCAATGATAAAAGTGTGCTGGCGCTTGCCCGTTACAGCAATAATCCCCGCTTTGCCTATGATTCTTATCGCCGACTGATCCAGATGTTCGGCAGCACTGTGATCGAAATCTCAAAGTATGCCTTTGAAGAAGTATTTGATTCCGTGAAGAAGCACAATCACGCCAAGTTCGATACCGATCTCGATGCGAACGCTCTCCTGCAAATTATCGAAGGCTACAAAACAGTCGTCCGCGAACATGCGAAGCGTGAATTCCCACAAGACCCGTGGGAGCAGCTTGTCATGGCGCGGGATGCGGTATTCCGGTCCTGGAACAACGAACGCGCGCGGCACTACCGCCGCCTGAACCAGATCTCCGATGATCTTGGCACGGCGGTCAATGTGCAGTGCATGGTATTTGGCAATTTGGGTCCAAATAGCGGCTCCGGTGTGGGCTTCACCCGTAATCCCTCTACCGGAGCGAAAGAGTTCTACGGCGAGTACCTGATGAACGCGCAGGGGGAGGACGTTGTGGCCGGTATTCGCACGCCGCTCAGCATCGCCGAACTCGGCCATAACATGCCCGCCGTCTACCATCAATTGCGCGAGATTGCCTCTCGTTTGGAAAAGCATTACCGCGACATGCAGGA
>Ga0070741_10003560_pt1 | contig 38376 bp, 33 predicted proteins | sample Coa_R1_4_FD_66440 | JGI IMG/M metagenome (GOLD analysis project Ga0070741, IMG submission 66440) | Surface soil microbial communities from Centralia Pennsylvania, which are recovering from an underground coalmine fire - Coalmine... | ecosystem: Environmental > Terrestrial > Soil > Unclassified ... | reverse complement strand
GGGGGAGGAGGCCCGGCGGCACTTTGCCCGGGCGGTGCAACTGCGGCCCGACCTGGCCCATGCCCGGTTGAAGCTGGGGCTGCTCCTGGCCCAGCAACAACAATTTGACCAGGCCCGGGGCCAGCTGGAGCGGGCGGTCGAATTGGAGCCGACCAATGACGCGGCCTGGTACAACCTGGCGGGTGTGCTGGCGGCCCAGGGGCAGTGGGCGGCGGCGGCCCGGGACTTTGGCAAGGTCCTTGAACTTAAGCCCGGGGACGTGGAAGCCCATGCGCGGCTGGGGGCGGTGCTGGCCCAGGCGGGCCAGAGCGCCGCGGCCATTGCCGAGTATGAGCGGGCGGCCCAATTGAGCAGTCACCGTGAGCCGCGCATTCTGGCGGCGCTGGACCAGGCCTACGCGCAGGCGGGCCGCTGGGCGGAGGCCATCCAGACCGCGCAGGCGGCGCAGGCGGCGGCGGAGGCGCTCCAGCAGCCCGCGCTGGCGGCGGAGGCGGCCCGGCGCCTGGAGCGTTACCGGGCCGGCCACGGCCAGGAGTAGGCGATGATGAAAAGTTCTGTGAGCCAACGAGCTTCATTCCGGTTGATTTGCGTGGGCTTGGCGCTGCTTTCGCTCGCGGTTTACTCGCGGCTGCTCACCTGTGATTTCATCGACTTCGACGACCCCGACTACGTGACCGAGAATCAGCACGTGCTGGACGGTCTGACGCTCAATGGTTTTGCGTGGGCTTTCCGGAGTACACATGCGGTCAACTGGCACCCGCTGACCTGGATTTCGCACATGGCCGATTGCCAGGTGTATGGGCTGAGCCCGGGGGGCCATCACTTCAGCAGCCTGCTGCTGCACATGGCCAACACGCTTTTGTTATTTGGCGTCCTGCGCCGGCTCACGGGCGCGCTCTGGCGCAGCGCGCTGGTGGCGGCGCTTTTTGCCTGGCACCCGCTGCACGTGGAATCAGTCGCCTGGGTGTCCGAGCGCAAGGACGTCCTAAGCGCCTTTTTCTGGTTCCTGGCCCTGGGAGCCTATGGACGATATGCCGAGAAGTCCAAGGTCCAAGGTCCAAAGTCCGAAGTTCGTGGGTTCTACCTTTTAGCTTTGCTCTTTTTTGTGCTCGGGTTGCTGTCCAAGCCCATGGTGGTGACCCTGCCCTTTGTGCTGCTGCTCCTGGACTACTGGCCGCTCCAAAGAAGCCCGGAGTTAAGCGAGCGGAGTGTGGCCGTGCCCTGGTCGAAGTTGGTTTGGGAAAAGCTGCCGTTTTTCCTGCTCGCCGCCGTTGCCAGTTTCGTGACCTTCTCCGTCCAAAAGTCCGGCGGAGCGGTGAATTCACTCGAACATCTATCCTTCTCGCAAAGGGTTATCAATGCTCTCGTGGCCTATGCGCTGTATCTCGGGAAAATGATCTGGCCCGACCGGCTCGCGTATATTTATCCCCTGCGGTTCTCCTGGCCGGTTTGGCAAGTGCTTCTCGCGTTGGGCTTGCTGATTGCGGTGACCATGCTGGCCGTGTTGTTCCGAAGAACGCGACCGTATTTGCTCGTTGGCTGGCTATGGTTTGTGGGCACGCTGGTGCCGGTGATCGGCCTGGTGCAAGTCGGGGCTCAATCGATGGCTGATCGCTACACCTATGTTCCACTGATCGGGATTTTTATTATGTTGGTTTGGCTTGCGGGTGAGGTGGCCTGCCGGCGTCAAGAGTACCGCCGCTTCGTTTGGGTGGGTGCGTTTTTGGTTCTTGCCGGTTGCCTGGCGCGCACGTGGTCGCAAGCGGGCGTATGGCGAAATGGACAGACTCTTTGCACTCATGCGCTGGCGGTGACAGCTCGAAACTACGTCGCGCACGTCGGCCTCGGAATCGCGCTGGGAAAGCTGGGCCGCGACGAGGACGCCCTGGCCGAATACAAAACCGCCCTGGAAATTGCGCCCAATGATCCGTCCGCGCTCGCCAACAAAGGTCACTTGTTCAAGCGACAAGGCCGGCTTGACGAGGCCATTGCTGCTTTTCAAGCGGCTTTGAGTTTCCGACCAGCGGATGCCGGACTGCATTATGATCTGGCCAACGCGCTGGTGGCCAGAGGCAGGCTGGCCGAAGCTGTCGAACATTACCTGGCTTCGTTGCGCCTGGATCCGGACGCGGCCGATGCTCACAATAACCTCGGCGCGGTCCTGGTTCGGCTTGGCCAATCCACCGAGGCGATCGAGCAGTTTGAAGCCGCGCTCAAAGCGCAATCCAACTTCCCGGAAGCCGAGGATCAATTGGGCAGCGAGCTTCAAAGATTGAATCGGCTCGATGAAGCCCGCGTCCATCTGGCCCAAGCTGTGCGGCTCCGGCCTGATCTTGTCCACGCCCGGTTGAAACTGGGGCTGTTGCTGGCCCAACAAAGCCATTTCGATGAAGCCAAAGCACAGCTTGGACGCGTGACGGAGTTGGAACCACTCAACAGCGCAGCCTGGTACAATCTGGCCGCAGTATTGGCGGCGCAGGGTCGTTGGGAAGAGGCGGCGCAAGATTTTGGCAAAGTAACCGAGCTCAAGCCGCAGGACGCCGATGCGCATGCGCGGCGCGGCGCGGCCTTGGCCCAAGCCGGCCAGCGGGAGCCGGCGATTACCGAGTATGAACGCGCGGCGGAGTTGACCGCGCATCGGGAGCCACGGATTCTTGCTGGCCTGGACCAGGCCTACGCGTCAGCGGGTCGTTTCGAGGAAGCGCTGGCCATCGCACAGCAGGCACAGGCGGCGGCAAAAGCGCTCAACCAGCCTGCGCTGGCGGAAGAGGCGGCGCAACGTCTCGAACGGTACCGCGCCGGAAAGCCGTAGGTTAAGCCCGCGCCGTCAGTTCGATGATGGAGCGTAAAGAAGTTTCCGGCCGGAATCCGGTTAATCGAAAAAGTTTTTCCACCACCGGTTTGCGGCGGCGCATGTCCTCGAAACCCGGAGCGTAGGCTTGCGCATACGACACAAACTCAATGGGCGAAGCCGAGCCCAGAACAGAAACGACCAGCCGCGCCAGTTCAAGGATGGTAATTTCCTCGGTGCTGCCCACATTGATTACCTCTCCGCGCGCGGCGGGGGTGCGTTGCAGGCGAATCAAGGCTTCGACCGCATCCTTGACATAGCAGAATGAGCGGGTTTGTTGTCCGTCATCGTGGACTTTCAGCGGCTGTCCGCTGCGGGCGGCGGCGATGAATCGGGGCAGAACCATGCCGTAACGGCCGGTCTGGCGCGGACCCGCGATGTTGAACAATCGCGCCACCACCACCGGCAGGGCGCGTTCCCTCGAGTAGGCCAGCGCGAGGAATTCATCCATCAATTTCGAACAGGCATAACTCCAACGCGCATGGTTTGGCGGACCAATCAGCAGATCGTCGTCTTCCGTGAACGCGGGTTTGAGGCTCTTGCCATAGACTTCGGAAGTCGAGGTCAGCAGAAACGGCACGCCCTTCTCCACGGCGGCGGCGAGCAGCACTTCGGTTTCGTGCAAATTGTTTTTGAGCGCGTGAGTTGGAGAATTGACCACCAGCTCGACTCCCACCGCCGCTGCGAGATGAAAGATCGATTCGGCCGCACCCACGATCTCCGCCAACCCGCGGCATTCGGACACCTTGCTGCAAATCACCCGCAAGTCAGGATGCGCGGACACGGCTTTCAGGTTTTCCAGGCTTCCCGTGGAACAATCGTCGATGACTGTGACGGCGTGTCCGTCCGCGAGCAATCGTTCGACCAAATGCGAGCCGATGAAACCCGCGCCGCCAGTAACAAGGATGGAAGGTTTGGCGGTCTTCAATTTGTCCTGCCCTCCGGGGTCGCGGAAACATTCGCAGCGGGCGAATGGCTGGCCAGGCTCGGGGCCGCGCCGTTGTCCGTGATTAGCGCATTCGCAATCGCTTCGGCCAATTTTTGCCGATAAAGCGGATCGGCAATTTCCTTCGCTTCGCGTGGATTGGACAAATAGCCGCCTTCAATCAGCACCGCGGGCCGATTCTGATTTTGCAACACGCCCAAAAAACGCGCGCGGCGCACGCCGCGATCCAAACGCCCGTTGACCTTCAAAATCGCGCGGTGCAACAGGACCGCACACTCGATGTTTTGGACGTCGAAATTGTTATTCGGAAAAGCCAGCGCGGGATTGTCCCGGTAGCCTCGGGTCAGATTTGACGGCATGCCCGCCGGAGTCAGGCAGTAGGTTTCCAGGCCTGCTTGTTCATGATCGGGTGCGGCGGAATTGAAATGCAGGCTGAGGAACAAATCCGCCTTGTGCCGTTCGGCAAAGGCGACGCGGTTTGAAAGGGCCAGGTTGATATCGTTGGTTCGCGTCAACAGAACGGTCCAGCCGTTGGTGGCAAGCACCCATTGCAGTCGCCGGGCCAGATCCAGCGTGAATTCCTTTTCGTAGCGCCCGTCGAAAACACTTTTCGTCCCGGTGTCCGTGCCACCGTGGCCGGGATCGATGACAATCACCGGGTTCGACTTGATCACCCCGGCTGGATGATCAATGAGCGGCTCGAAATTCTTATGCACGTCGAGCGCATGAACGCAGGGCTGGCCGCCGATGATTTGCGGGGCAAAACCGAGAAAAAATTCCAGTCCATTCCAATACGCCGTGTGGCTGCCAACCCTCAAAGTCAGACTGCCGTTGCTGATGGTGATTGCGTAAGCCGGCGGGACCTCGCTGGAGATCTTTTGTGGCGCACCGTAGTTGTTCAAATGACACCAACGGTCCAGCGTAATCCAGGTTTCGGTGAAATGATTGGGCGGAATCGCCGGTGGCGTGGGCGCAAGCGCCGGTTCCGGCACGGCGACCGGTTTGGGCGGAACCACGAGCACCGGCTCCGCCACAGTCACCGTTTCCGATTCTTGAAGCACCGTGAAATCCGCCGGCCGCTGGCGCGGGGCGGAGGAACATCCGCCCAGCAGCAGCAGGCAGGGCAGAAAAACCCCCAGGACTTGCTTGCAATACGACACCTTCCAATTGTGCGAAACCTGCGGGTTGACACAAGGAATTTTGGCAGGGCCGGGACATCGCGTTGCCATGTCTCAGCCCGCGTTCAGCGCGCGGAACGAATTTGTCCGAAGCATCCGCCTGGCATTTCACTTGCGTCGCTGGCCGCGCGCAGTGTGCCATCCCTACCCCGATATGGGCCCGGATGCCCAACTTTGACCTTTGAACGTGCGGGTTCGCCCTGCTAAAATGCCGGTATGGCTAAAAAGGCCGCGCCCAATTCAGCGCCCCATCACGGTTTCAACGATGTCATTGGCATCGTATTGATGGGTTGCGCCCTGTTGTTGCTCGTCGCGCTGCTCTCCTACCATTCGCAGGACACCTCGGATGTGGTCAATCCACCGAACCATCCCGTCCAGAATTGGATCGGCCCCTTTGGCGCGTGGATGGCCCGCAGTTGGCTGGCCTGGCTCGGGGTTTCCGCCTATCTGCTGCCGTTCGCGCTGGTTTTTATCGGGTTGGGCTGCTTTTTCGAATTCCTGTCTTTTGTTCGACGTCGCTGGGTTTGGATTGGTGTTTTGTTCGTTTGTTGCACTGGAATCCTGGATTTATACAGCTCCTGGCTTTCCCATGTCCAAACGCGCCTCAATATCCCGTCCCCCGGCGGCTTCATGGGCAATGGCCTCAATCAAACCATTTTTCATAATTTCGGCAGGGCGGGCGCAACGATCATCTTCGGGATGCTCTATTTCATCAGTTTTCTGTATCTGACCAACTTCCGCCTCGGAGAGTGGCTCCGTGGAAAGCGAGCCGCCAGAGCCGAGACCGCGCCGACCCGCAAGACGGCAAGTGACCGCGAACTTTCACCCGAAGAAAAAGTCCTGGAAAAACGCGCGCGCGAACTCGAGAAGCAGGCGCGCAAATTGCAGGAACAGGTCGCCGGCGCCGGGTTGGGCGCCGATATGCAACCGGTGCCGGAACCCACCGTGCGCGACCTGAGTGTTCCCCAAAGCAAACCGGTCAAGGAAAAGAAATCGGCTGCGCCCGAGCCGCCGAAGGAGCCCGCGCCGCCCGATGAAGGCGTGGTCATTCCGGCGCGTGAAGTCGCTGCGGCTACCACGGGGGATATCCTCGGCAAAGCCGCTGAGCCGGCCAAATCAGCTGATTCGAAGACCACGCCCAAATCCGACGAAGCGAAACCCGCGGAAGTTCCCGGCGAGCCGACGGCTGTCGTGCCCGCCGCGCCGGTCGTCCGACCCAAACCGGCTCCCAAAAAGCCGAAGCCCATCGCCGTTGCCGCCACGCCGCTCATTGGCAATTACCAGTTGCCCTCGATGGAATTCCTCCAACATCCCGATACGACGGTCAAACCCACCGAGTCGCGGGAGGAACTCATGGCCAACGCGCGGCTCATGCAGCAGACGCTGGCGCAGTTCGATATTGAAGTTTCCCTCGGCGACATCACCAAGGGCCCGACCATCACCCGCTACGAATTGCATCCCGCGCCCGGGGTGAAACTCGAAAAGATCACCGCGCTGGGCAACAACATTGCCGCCGCGCTCAAAGCCGAGCGCATCAACATTCTCGCGCCGGTGCCGGGCAAAAGCTCGGTGGGCGTGGAAGTGCCCAACTTGGTCAAGACCAAGGTCATCATGCGCGACCTGCTCGAGTCGGATGAGTGGACGAGCAACAAGGCGCGCATTCCGCTGGCCCTGGGCAAGGACGTTTATGGCCACCCAATCATCGCTGACCTTGCTGAGATGCCGCACTTGCTCATTGCCGGCAGCACCGGTTCCGGCAAATCCGTTTGCATCAACGCCATCATCGCGTCGTTGTTATACAAGTTTTCGCCCGACCAGCTCCGGTTCGTAATGATTGATCCCAAGGTGGTTGAGTTGCAGCAATACAACGCGCTGCCGCACCTGGTCGTCCCGGTGGTGACCGACCCCAAGAAGGTCATCCTCGCGCTCCGCTGGGTTGTCAACGAAATGGAGAAGCGCTACCAGATCTTCGCGAAAGTCGGCGTGCGCAACATCAAATCGTTCAACGAGCGTCCCAAAAACAAGCCGATGCCGCAGCCGGAGTTGGAATTGCCGCTCATGGCCCGCAAGGAAAAAGTCGAGCCGGGCGCCGAGGGTTTCGCCGTCGAGGTGGATGAGGAAATTGTGGTGCCGCGCGAAGAGGACATCGTGATTCCCGAAAAGCTCAGCTACATCGTGGTGATCATCGACGAGCTGGCGGATTTGATGCTCGTGGCTCCGGCGGACGTGGAGATGGCGATCGCGCGCATCACGCAAATGGCGCGCGCGGCGGGCATCCATTGCATCGTGGCGACGCAGCGGCCGAGCGTGGATGTCATCACCGGCGTCATCAAGGCGAACATTCCCGCGCGCATCGCCTTTCAGGTGGCGGCGCGGGTGGATTCCCGCACGATTCTTGACGCGATGGGAGCGGACAAATTACTCGGCAAGGGGGACATGCTCTATCTTCCGCCCGGCTCCGCCAAATTGGTGCGCGCCCAGGGCGCGTTGATCACTGATCAGGAGATTCAACACATTGTCGATTTCATCGCCAAGCAGGGCAAACCGAGTTATGAAGTGGAAATCCACAAACAACTTTCCAAACCTGCCAGCAGCCTGGAAGGCGAAAGTGGATGCGACGAGGACGAGGAACTCATCCAACAGTGCATCGAAGTCATTCGCAGCGAGCAAAAGGCGAGCGTGTCACTCATGCAACGCCGTCTGCGGCTCGGGTACACGCGCGCGGCGCGCATCATGGATGAGTTGGAAAACCGCGGGATTGTGGGCCCGAGCAAAGGCGCCGAACCCCGGGACATCCTGATTGATCTGGATGGAGGCGGCGCGGATGGAAGCCCGCCGGCTCCAGCGGTGGAGTGAGGGCGGCGCAGAAACGCCAAACACTAGAAAGCTCCAAGGTCGTGTAGACCTTTTGATGAGAGGTTCATGTTTGGGATTCTTTTCTGGTGTTTGGTTTTTGGAGCTTGGTGTTTGTGGAAATAAAAAAGAAGGGGCACCGGCCAACCACCGGTGCCCGCACTTAGCCTGCATTCTTCTGCCTAAGGAAGAAGCAAGCTTCCAGAGCTTTCGCACGTCAACCTACTCGCAAACGCGCTCTTGTCCTGTCATCAAAACCTATGACAACCGAATATTGAACGTGTCTGCGGAGCGCAAGAGTTGAAGCGTCCGTCCGGGTGTTTCGATAGCGCCATCAAAGGCTCACTTCTGCAACGTGGCGCGCATCGTCAATTCCTCCAGGCCGGGCTTGAGTAATTGCGACACCGGGCAGCCTTCCTTGGCTTTGTTGGCGGTTTCCTGGAAGGCCGCGTCGTTCAGGCCATCCACCTGGCCGGTGGTTTCCAAATGGATCCGGGTGATTTTGAATCCTTTGTCGGTCTTCGACAGCGTGAGCCGCGCCTGGGTCCGAACCTCCTTCGGCGGATGGCCGGCATCGGCCAGCATTTTGGAAAATGCCATGCTGAAGCACGCCGCGTGCGCGGCGGCGATCAATTCCTCGGGATTGGTTCCCTGCTTCTCATTCTCGAAGCGGGTCTTAAACGAATAGGGCGTGTCCTGCAATACGCGGGTGGACGTGGAAACCGCGCCCTTGCCGGCCATTAAATCACCGCGCCAGACGGCTTCTGCGGATCGTTCGATTTGCATAAATGAGCTGATGTTTCTGATGATTACGTTGATTGGACCGGATGGTCAGACTGCTATTCTATCAGTGATCGGGCTCCGCGGCAAGTTGGGCTCAAATTTCAAAATGCCCTCTTCTGTTTCCCCTAGGGTCCTGCCTGCGGATGCGCCACCCGTTCTGAATTTGGAAATGTCACTTTCCTTTTCTCCAAGACGATTTATTCTCTACATATGCCTTCATTCGATATTGTTTCCGAAGTCAACTCGATGGAGATCGAGAACGCAATCAATCAGGCCAACAAGGAATTGGCCAACCGATTCGATTTCAAGGGCAGCACCGCGCAGATCGTGCTCGAGAAAAACGAAATCAAGCTAAGCGCCGAAGACCAGTTCAAGGTCAAGACGCTGGTGGAAATGGTGCTGGGCCGGCTCGCCAAACGCCAGATCAGCCTCAAAAACGTCGAGAAAGGCGAACCGGACGTGTCGCCGCTCGGCCATGCCCGCCAGGTCATCAAGATCAAGCAAGGGCTCGAAACGCCTGTCGCCAAGGAAGTCACCAGTTTCATCCGCGACACCAAGCTCAAGGTCACCACGCAAATCCAGGGCAACGCCATTCGCGTTACCGGCAAGAGCCGGGACGACCTCCAGGCCGTGATCGCCGCCGTGCGCGGTCACGAATTCCCGGTCGCCGTCCAGTTCCAAAACTTCCGGGACTAGCCTGCCGCCGCATGGGAACCAAATTGAGATGGCTGGCCCTGGTGCTTGCTCTGATCGTCGCGGCCCTGTGGTTCTTCGGCGGGCCGAACCTGGGCTGGACCAAGAACTCCGTCGCTTACAAGGAAAAGGACCCGGTAACGGAAATCGAGGTCGAACGTTTCAAAAAACAGTGGGTGCCCGGGATTGATTTTCTGGGTGGTGGACTGGGCTTCTGCGCGCTGCTTGTCGGCGGTTCGTTTCTAATCAAAAGAAAAAGCCCCTCGTCAGTGCTTGATAACTGAAGCTGGCCCCACCGCTTATGCCATCTTATCTTCTCCCGGTTTGCTTCCGGGCGCGAAATGAGAGACATTTGAAGTGAAGTGAAAACCAATATCCAACAACGATTGCAAGACCTCCACAACCCACTGCTCGTTCTGCACAAAGCGCTGGTTGATTCGGAGCGCATCGGTTACGAGCAGACCATCGGCGCAATCCAATCGCCGAACCACTTTCTACAACTCCTTACCAACGACCCCTGGTTTGCCTGGCTGCACCCGCTTTCCGAACTCATCGTCGCCATGGACGAAGCCCTGGAGGAAAAGGAGCCGCTCACGACCTCCAACGTTGACGCGCTGGTGAACCAGGCCCGGGCCCTGCTCATCCCATCCGAAACCGGCGATGGATTTTCCCACCACTACTTCGACGCCTTGCAACGCGATCCCGATGTGGTCCTCGCGCACGCGGAGGTAACCAAGCTGCTTGGTTCGCGGAGAGGAAACGTTTAAAGGCAATTTTGGCGGCAGTGGCCGCATGGGTGAGCTTGCCGCTTGATGTGAACCACCTTGCAACAGGTCCACATTAGAATTTCCATCCTCCGGAGCACAATGCCCACGGAGGACGGAATCTTTGGTGTTTCTGTCAGAAGGGCGGACTGCTCACGTCTTCACCCGCTTGAGTGTCGTCGGATGCTCCGGCATTTCCTTGCCGTCCATGAACGCCTTGCAACTGCATGTAACCGTGTCCGCGTCGTCAAAGGTGATCGTCATGGCGTGCATGTGCGACTCGGTTTTTGCGTCGATCCCGCAGGTCTTGTCGAAATCGAACGTCAACGACTTCTCATCCGATGACTTGAGCAGCATGCCGGGCCGATTGCCGAGCATGCAGTAATGCGTCAACGCCAGCTTGCCGCCCTGCTCGAAATACATGGTCGTCATCTCGTTCGGCGTGCCTTCAAAGACCTTCTCCTCCAGCACGCTGCCCCCCGCCAGCAGCCGATACCGCACCGTCAAATCGATTGGCCCCTGTCCCATGTCCGTCTTCCCGGTCCAGGTGCCCACCAGCGATTTCATCCGCTCGAACTCCGGTGAAGCCTGCTTTGCCTTGGGCGTCTCGGCCGCATTTAACCCATTGACCCACAACCAACTGGCCAGCAGCAAGGTTGCGCCGCAAATGGAACTGATTCTCGTTTTCATTGTTTACCTTTCGTTTTAATTGTTTGTTTTGTTCACGTTTCGTCCATATGACGAACGAGCCGCGGCCGTTAGGACATGTCCCAGCCAGTTTTTTCAAGAGAAGCATGGATTCAACCTTGCGGACTCACCAGCGGCCAGCTGATCCGCACGAAGCTCTATTGAAAGAGTAGGCCGCCGCTTCGAGTTGGGCCCGCGCGGCCGGAGTCAAAGGTGTCAATCACCCGAATTCCCAAGCGGGGTCCGTATGCTATAATAAAACGCTTGGTCACAAGTTAATTGTGAGAAATCATGAATCGCGCGTGTTCACCATCGGACAACTGCTGAACAAGAGCCGGGACGAACTCCTGGACTTATCCACCCGCAATCGCCTTCTCTCCATACCTGTAGGCTCCGCTTCGGCCAGGATCATTCAGGTTTGCGACGAGCTGAGCGAGCAGGTGTTTCATTTGCTCGTTTCGGAAAAGAAATCAATGAGCTTTCTTCCGGGACGCCAGGCCAGGCGTGCCGGCAAAGCCGCCGCCGGCGAGGCGTATGAGAATGCCGATGAAGTCGGCCTGCCACAGCCGGACGAGGAGCAGGACAGTTCAACTGGGCTGCCGAAACGGCATGTCGATTGCCGCCTTCAAACCGCATTGTCACCCGAGGGGCTCCAACGTCGCTTGTTCGATCTGTATCACGACTCCCTGACGATGATTGAGGAACAGGGTGTCAACATTTTATATCTCGTTCTCGGTCATCTAAAATGGTTTGAGACGGACAATGCCGACACACCGCGATACGCACCGCTCATTCTCATACCCGTCAGACTCGGGCGCAAATCAGCTTCGGAACGATTCACACTCCAATGGACCGAGGATGACATCGAAGAAAATCTTTCGCTCCGGGCCAAATTGAAAAGGGACTTTAATCTCGAGCTTCCGGCATTCCCCGATGAAGAACTCTTCAACGTCACCGAATATCACAATCGGGTCGTCAAATCAATTTCAGGAGTGAAGAACTGGGAGGTTCTCCCGAATGAGATTACCCTGGGATTTTTTTCGTTCGCAAAATTCCTGATGTATCGCGATCTGGATCCAAACCATTGGCCCACGCCCGATCAATTACTCAAGCAGCCTTTCATCACGGGACTTTTACAGGATGGTTTTCCGCAGTCGGAGCCGCTTCTTCCTGACGATACGAGCCTGGATGAACTCATCCCCGTCTCCAAACTGGATCACGTCGTTGATGCCGACGGCTCGCAAACGCTCGCGATTGAGGCTGTCCGGCAGGGACGGAGCATGGTGATTCAAGGGCCGCCGGGCACCGGCAAGAGTCAATCCATTACCAACATCATTGCCACCGCCGTTTTGGAAGGAAAGCAGGTGCTCTTTGTTGCCGAAAAGCTGGCCGCTCTTGAAGTCGTTAAACGCAGGCTTGAACGCGAAGGCTTGGGGGCGATTTGCCTGGAATTACATAGCAACAAGTCAAACAAACGGGCAGTCGTCGAGGAGATCGGTCGCACTTGGAAGCTGGGAAGACCCAAGGCATCCGAATTGGAGAGTTTGATACCCAAGTTGGAACAGAAACGCTCCGTGCTGAACAATCACGCGGCCACCCTCCATGAAAAACACGAGCCAAGCGGCCTCACGCCGTTTGGCGTCATTGGGCGCCTCGCCATGCTCGGCAGTCGAGGACAGCAAGCCGCAGAACTCACTTTTGATCGAGCGGAAAGCTGGACACCAGATCAACAGCAGGCGAACCGAAGGATAATCGAGGAGTTGGTGCAAAGAATAGAGCAGATTGGCCTGCCGACGAAGCATCCCTGGCGTGGTGTCTGCCGTGAAACGGTCCTGATTATCGACCACGAGCCGTTTTTCCGAAAGATCCAAAGGGCGAAGGACAGCCTGCCAGGGATGCGTGAAACGTCGGTTGCACTCGCAAAGCAGCTCTCACAGCCGGTTCCCGAATCCTTCGCAGATGCCGAAGAACAGCTCGTCATAGCCGAATATGTTGCCCGGGCTCCCAAACTCGACAAGGAGGCTCTCTGCAACAGTGTGTGGAATGCCGGAATGGAAGGGTTGCGGGATTTGATTGCAGAAGGCAAAAGGTTTGCCGCGGCGTATGAGGTGGTGCATGCGGCATTCGTAGAGACCCTTTGGGAAAAGGATTTTTCCAACGCCCGGTCTCACATTGCCGCGCACGGTCAATCGCTGCTGCGGTTCTTGAACGGCAACTATCGGGCGGCTATCGCTGAAATTAGAGGGGCCATGACCGCTCCTTTTCCCAAACCGTATGCCGACCGCCTTGCGCTTATCGACTGCGCCATCGCCGGACAGCGGGCATTCCGAAAAATCAGGGAATCAGACCCGGTGGGGAAAGCCGCCTTCGGCACGCTCTGGCGTCAGGAGAGAACCGACTGGAAGCAACTCGAAACCATCCTCGATTGGGTCTTAAGACAGAACGAAGCGGGATTGGGGCCAAGCTTTCGCCAAATGTTTGCCGGCGTGGAAGATCAAGCCGCTGTTGCCAGCCTGGCGGCCGAACTGCGAGAACGGCTGACGGCTTCGCGAGAAGCTTTTCAGAAACTATTTCTGGACCTGTGTTTGGATTGCGCCATGGCTTTCGGCACGGCCGAATTCACGACTGTCCCCCTGGAAACCATCGCCGAACGTTGTGGCGTGTGGCTTGCGCATCCAGAGGATCTGTCGCGCTGGAACAATTATTTTGTCCGCGCTCGCGCGGCTCGGAGTTGGGGCATGACCTCTTTGGTCGACCTGATCGAAACTGGAGGCGCCCTGGCCACCGACGCAACGGACTGCTTCGATCGCGTTTACTTCAGTCAATTGTTTCGCGAGATGGTAAAAAGGAAACCCGAACTCGCGCAGTTTGACGGCGAATTGCATGAGAAGCACATCGCTGAATTCAAACAGCTCGATCGCGAACGGCTTGCGCTCGCGAAATATCGAACCCTGGTTGCGCACTACAACCGAATGTCCGCGCTCAATGCCGGGGTTGGGGCGGCAGGCATTGTCAAAGGCGAGATGGAGCGGAAACGGGGCCATCGTACCGTGCGTCGATTATTGAAGGACGCCGGTTCCGTGGTTCAGGCGATTAAGCCGGTGTTCATGATGAGCCCACTTTCAGTGGCCCAGTTTCTTGAACCGGGAAGCGTGGCGTTCGATTTGCTCGTGATTGATGAAGCCAGCCAGGTCCAGCCCGTTGATGCTCTCGGCGCCATCGCCCGTTGCAAGCAAATTATAGTCGTGGGAGACAGCAAACAACTCCCCCCGACCCGTTTTTTTACCCGGCTGACTTCTGACGGAGACTCGCTAGATGATGAGGAGATTGGGCAGCCCCAAGTCGCGCAAGCGCAGGAAATTGAAAGCATCCTGGGATTGTGCCGGGCCCGCGGTCTTCCTGAAAAAATGCTTCGCTGGCATTATCGCAGCCGGCACCACTCGCTTATCGCCGTTTCGAACCACGAGTTTTACGAAGACAAGCTTTACATCGTGCCGAGTCCGTTTTTATCCGCCGGCGGCTTCGGATTGAAATTCAACCATGTCCCTGGGGGTGTTTTCGACAGCGGTGTTTCCGGCACCAACCGTGTGGAGGCAAAAGCCGTCTGCCAGGCGATTGTTAATCATGCCCGAAACAACCGCGATCAGACCCTGGGAGTGGTGGCGTTCTCGGTTCGACAGAGGCAGGCAATTCTTGATGAACTGGAACTGTTACGCCGCGAAAACCCTGACACAGAAGGATTTTTTTCCGGCCATCCGGCCGAACCCTTCTTCATCAAAAATCTCGAAAACGTACAAGGGGACGAACGCGACGTCATTTTCATATCGGTCGGATATGGACGGGATGTTCATGGCTGCGTGTCGATGCGATTCGGCCCGCTCGGGGCCGAAGGCGGAGAGCGGCGCCTTAACGTTTTGATCTCTCGTGCCAGGAAGCAATGTGAAATCTTTTCCTCCATCACGGCGGACGACATTGATCTTAACCGGGCAACGGGCCGGGGGGTTGCCGCGCTCAAGACCTTCCTGTCATTCGCCGAAACCGGGCGGCTCTCGGTAGGTGTTCGATCGGATCGTGAAGAAGAATCTCCATTTGAAGAAGCCGTCCGCCGCGCCATTGAATCATTGGGCTACGAAGTGCATCCCCAGGTGGGCATTGCCGGTTTCTTCATAGATCTCGCCGTATTGGACCGGGAGCAGAAAGGCCGCTATCTGCTTGGAATCGAATGTGACGGTGCCACATACCATTCGTCGCACTCCGCTCGGGACCGGGATCGACTTCGGCAGGCAGTCCTCGAAGACCATGGTTGGATCATCCACCGAATATGGAGCACGGACTGGTTCCAACGGCCCGGTGAGCAGCTTCGCAAGTTAACGACAGCTATAGAGCAGGCGAAAACAATGTTTGATGAAACCTGCCGGCCTTCCCTCGCAACTCCCACTCCAACCCCATTCGCCGGCGCTGATGATCTTATCGAACGTGAAGCCATTTCCGAATCGATGAACAAGTCTTTGGCCGGGCTTGCAACTCCCTACCAGCAAGCCCAGTTTGACGTGCCGTCCCATGTCGAACCGCATCTGCTCGCCGCCGGGGAACTCGCCGGCATTGTTCAAAAAATCGTGGAGATTGAGGGTCCGGTCCACGAGGACGAGGTCATCAGTCGCGTGCGGCATTTGTGGGGATTCAGCCGGGCGGGCGCTCGCATCCAGGATGCCGTGGCCAAAAGTGTGCGCTCACTTTTGGTGACCAAGCGATGCTCGCGCGAAGATGGCTTTCTGGTTCTGCCCGGAGCCTCCATCCCGATTCGTAATAGAGAGTTGGTTTCTTCTCCCGAATTGCGCAAACCAGATATGATTCCACTCGTGGAATTGCGGGCTGGAATATTGGCGCTCATTGATGCCAGCCACGGCGCGGCAAAGCAGGAGATTCCAATTGCGATTGCAAGGATGCTTGGATTTAAGAACACCAGTGCTCAACTCCGTTCGCTGATTGAATCGCAAATCGCCGGGCTTGCGCGACAGGGTTTGATCGTCGAGACGAACGGCATGTTCAAACGGGCGCCCGCCAAAGAATCCTGAGTTTTTCGCTGAGGTGGTTCACTCGATCCCCATTACTTCGTGCCCTGCCCGCTCGCAGCTCGCCGTTCAGTCCCACGCTGCGGTTGACTGAGAAAACTCGCAATATCCCTCGCCGCCTTCGTCTCCACTCCGGGCTTTTGCAGAAAGCCCAGGTCGCGGAACCAATCAATGAAACGGTCCTGCCACGTGCCGAACGGCGTGCCGTTGCGGTCGCTCAGCCCGCCGGTCATGTGGCTGCCGTCGGGCAACGCGTCGCCGGGATGGCGGCCATTGCCGTAGATGTGCATCTCCACATTGGGAATTCCGGCTTTGAGCATGGCGGCGAGATATTCGTCTGCCCAGATGGCGTGAACGCGGTCACCGGAACCGCCGCACGTGATGAAGCCCGGCGGTGCGTTGCGCGGAATGGGCGGGCTGCCGCCGCGCGCGAACGGTGTCGGGCCGGGATACACCAAACCCACGAAATCCGGCCGCGAAGAAATACCGGCCAGCGGATCAGTGGGCGCGCTGTTGGTCTTATCGAAATCTTCGAAGAAAATCGCCGCGGGCGCGGCCAGTTCCGCGCCGGCGGAAAATCCCATGATGCCAATTTTGTTCGGGTCGATGTTCCAATCCTTCGCATGCGCGCGCACCAAACGGATCGCCTGGAAGGCATCATTGACCGCGTCGATTTGCGAGCTGTAACCGTCATGCCGCAAACGATAGCGCAGGATGATCGTGTTCACCCCGTGGTTGTAGAACCAGGGCACAAAATCCGCGCTTTCGGTGCCCACGTTCAGCGTGTTGTGGCCGCCTCCCGCCGCCAGGATGACCGCCACGCCGGTGTTGAGCCCGCCCTCCACCGTGTGAACTTCGATGGATGGGTTGTGAATATTAATGATGCTGTTGATCCGTCCCGGCACGGATTTGCTCATATTGTATTGCTCGGCCTCGCGAATCCGGTCTTGTTTGAGGAACGGCGAGTCTAGCGGATACAACGGCACGACCACTCCGCCCTGCAAAATCGGCTGCGGCGCGTAGGGCGCGTCATTGGTCGGCCCCGGTTTCGGCATGGCCAGGGGCGGCGGGAGCGGATCAAGCGTTCCGGAAGCCGCTGAGGCAGCCTCAGGAAACCGGACAACAGCGGCGATAATGGCCAGCAGGCAGGGAGCGATCCATAGCGGGCTTTTCATGGAACAGGATTCTGGCCCGCCAGCCTGCGGAGGCAAGCGTTTTCCAACACTTCGGCGCCGACGCTAACAGAGATGGGAACGGGGCAATTATTCGCGACGCCCCTCGCCGGCCTCGGTCAGCGCGGCGAGCAGGGGCTCGTAATCGTATGAACCGTCGTAGCGCAGGCCATTGATGAAGAACGAGGGCGTGCCGTTCACCCCGCTCCTGACTCCGCTAATGAAGTCCTCCCGGATGCGCGCGTGATAAGACCCGGACAACACCTCCGCCATTAGCCGGCGGGCGTCCAGGCCGAGCGCGGCGGCGTACTCCGCCAGGTCTTCGTCCTCCAGCGCGTCCTGATTCTCGTAGAGCGTGTCGTGCATCTCCCAGAAACGTTCCTGAGCCCCGGCTGACTCGGCTGCTTCGGACGCGTGTTCGGCATGGGGGTGCATGTTGACGAGCGGGAAGTTGCGGAAGGCAAAACACAGCCGACCACCCAAAGCCTGCTGGACGGCCTTGACCACCGGATGAGCCGCCCCGCAATAAGGGCATTCGTAATCGCCATACTCGACCAGAGTAATCGGCGCGTTAAGGCGTCCCTGGATGTGATCGCGCCGACTGACCGGCAGGGCGAGCCGTTCGTGTTCTATTGAGCTTGAAATATCACGTTTCATAATTCCTCCTAGGCGTGTTGTGGTTGCGGTTGCAAATTTTGTTGTTTCTTGTTTTGGAGATCTTCCAGCGCGGCCAAAATCCCCGCCGCGCCCGGATTCACCCCGATGGGCGAAACATAGCTCCAGAAGACAACGCCGGATTCGTCGATCACGAACAGCGCCCGTTCGCTCACGCCATCACCCTCGCGGTAGGCGTGATAAGCACGGGCCACTTCGCTCTTCGGCTCGAAATCCGAGAGCAGCGGAAAGTGCAGCTTGCGGTCCCGGGCAAATGCCGCGTGGCACCAAACGCCGTCCACCGAAATGCCCAGCAGTTCAGCGCCCAGGTTCTGGAACTCGGGAAGAACCTCGTTGTAAAGCGACATCTGGTCGCCGCAGACCGGGCTCCAGTCCGCCGGATAAAAAGCCAGCACCACCGGTTGCCCGCGAAAATCACTCAGACTCACCGCCTGGTCCGGCGTGGATTTGAGCGTGAACTCGGGCGCTTTCTCGCCGGGCGGCAAGGCCACGGCCCTACGGCCCCTGGGATTAAGCTGTTTGTCCTGTTTTTGCGTGCCCGACTTGGTCTTCTCGCTGCTCATGGCAAAGCCTTTCCTTCCAATGCGTCGAATTCTTTGGATTGAACTCGGATCGGGGGTCCCCACCGCCACCGTTTAAAACGTAATCCTCAGATTCAGGTTGTCCAACGCAAAGTCGGGTGAAAATGTAATGTCTCATTCAATAGCGGCTCAAGCCGCCATTGAAGTGGGCCAATGCCCCATCTCACCTCACGGTTGACCGCTCTCATCGGCCCAGGCATAACTATCGCGGTGGTTCCTGACATGTCCGCTGCTGCGCCACGCCTGAATCTCGTTGTTCTTCGCTCGCCGGATATCGAGCGCGCGGCGGTGTTCTATCGCGCGCTGGGGCTCGTGTTGGCGCGTCATGCGCATGGTCTGGGCCGGAACACTACACTTCGGAAGACAGCGGCTTGGTTTTTGAGATTTACCCGCTCAGCCAGAAATCGTCGCCCACAACGGGGATGCGGATTGGCTTCCGGGTTGAGGCGGTGGACGAGATTGTAGAGCGGTTGTCTCAGGTTGGCGGCCAGATTCTTACGCCTCCCAGTGATTCTGAATGGGGGCGTCGCGCGGTGGTGAAGGATCCTGATGGACATGTGGTGGAATTGCTTACACCCAGACAGACTCGATCTTGAAATATGAGCCTTGTCTTTTGACCATTTAGTGGGAGACTGTGTTACATGCGTAAGCCGTCATTAGGATTTGTGGCCGAGGGATTGCGGCGGATTTTGCACAGTCCCGCTTACCGCGAAAAGCAGGCGGCCATTGAGGCAAAGATACGCGAAAAGTATGCCGCAGAATTTGCAGCGGCGACTGGCTATTGGCAACGACTTGAAATCGAGGGCCAAATTCGCCGCGAGATCCAGGCGACCGAGCCTTCGCCATATTCCCTTTGGAGCACTTCCGGTTGCTTCGCTCCCATTGGCGGCGGCGCTTTTGCGCCGGTCTGGTCCCGCGAGTTCGTATCCACAGGACCCATTTCGGCGTCACGGCTCGGCGTGACCCGGGACATTCCCCACCTCCAAGGCTGGCAGTGCCTTCATAGCACGAAAGCTGCTTTCACTATTAAGACACCGGCGCGGGAGGAATTTGTATAGGGAGGAAGTTGCAAGAGCTTGGTCCGGCCTTCTGCCTGGCAGGGCGCGACAAGCCGCGAGCGTCATATGGCTTCCTACATCCGGCGGCCGGGGATTTCCCATCCCACCTGCCGCCTTTATTTACGCATCGCGGCGCAAGCCCCAGGGATCAATTACTTGCGCGCCAGTGGGCAAAACAACGTCGCGGTATTGCGGCCACGGGCAGCAGAGGGCAACTGCTTTTGGCCGCGCATCTTTGGGAAGGGCTTCAGGCGAATCGAGGTTTTCGAACTCGATCAGGCTCGGGCTGTTTTCGGGCTTGGCCTGGTAATCGTGGACGAGCACGCGGCAGCCGCGTTGTTTTAAATGGTGCGCCAGGTACAACCCGGCTGATTCTTCCACAATGTAAGTGTGCGGACGATAAGCCATCCCCAGCAACAGCACGGTGTCCCCGGGTTGGACCAGCGCGGCCACCTGCTCCGCGAGCGCGTGTTTGGTGGCCTCATTGACCCGGTCCGTGGCCTCGGCCAGGGGCGCTTCCAGCCCATGCCGGCGGGCGACGTAGGAGACCAGCCGATTGTCGCGCGGGAAGCACGGTCCGCCAAAGCTCAGCCCGGCCCGCAGGTATTTGGAGCCGATCCGGCTGTCGCAGCCGATGGCCGCGAGCATGTCGTGGATGTTCGCGTCGGGGAATTTGCCGGCGATGAGGCGAAGCTGGTTTGTGAAGCTGATCTTCATCGTGATGAAACTATTCACCGAAATCTTGGTCAACTCGGCGCTGGTCAGGGACATGCGCGCGACGTGCGGGTGATTCGTGTTGTAGCGCTGATACAAATCCGCCAACCGCTGGCCGCTGTTTGCGTCCGACTCGCCGATGAGCACCATGTCCGGTTCAAGCAAGCCACGAACAACGTCGCCCAAGGCAATAAACTCCGGGTTATAGCAAAGGCCAAATTCGCGGCCGCAAGTCCAGCCGGTTTCGTGCTCGAGCATCGGCAGGATGACGCCGCGCATCGAACCGGGCGTGGTGGTCGAATTTACGACGAAGATATGCCCCTGGTTGCCTGCCGCGCGGACGGCGCGGGCCATCGGTTGCATCGCGCGCAGGAGAAATTCGGTCGAAAAGCTTCCGTCCAGCAAACTCGGTGAAGGCGGGATGTAGCAGGAAGCGTCCGTGTCCCGGGCCTCATTCACATCGCTGGTCGCGCGCAGGCAACCGCGGCCTTTGCGGATGGTTTCGGCGAGCAACGGTTCTTCGACCGGGGCCTCACCGGCATTGATACGGCGGACTTTTTCGGGATCGATGTCCACGCCAAGCACCTGGAACCCGCGCGCGGCGAGAGTCGCGGCGATGCAGGCGCCCAGTTTGCCCAATCCAAAGACAGCGATTTTATTCAGCGGTCGCATTATGGGTGGAGGAATAAAGGAGGGGTGAAGGCAAGTCAAGGGTATGTGTCCGAGAGGGGCACTCAGCAGGTGCAACACTGTTGCCATGTCTTTGGTAGGGATGGCGCGCTGCGCCGTCGCCGTCGCCGAGCGCAGCGTCAGGCGACGGAACGAATGATCCAGATCGCCCGGTTTCGGCGGCGCGTTCCGCCCGCTGGAACGCGGGCGGGGACATCGCAGCGCGATGTCCCTACCTTTCCAGGCAAGAACGGTGTCGAACTGCGCCCGGCCTCCCGTTCGCAGATGTAATGGGAGTTGGGTCAAATGCCGGGGTATTGGCCCCAAGGCAAGCTTCGCAATCTGCAAAGGCCGGGCGGGAATAATCCGCGAATTGCATCCAGCGGTGATTTGGATTGCTTGTGGAAGGGTTCGCAAGCCATTCGCTGGCAAGGACTTTTGGCAAAGGAATGCGCGATGGCACAGGTTGCGCTGATAAGGAAGGAAGAAGGGGAAATGGATGGCACGGGCGCGTGCGTCCCAGGCGTACTGGTCCTGTTTACACAGAAGAAAGGAATTAATTAAATGAACTCTCGAAGATTGAAACAAGTGGCGACTCTGGCTGGCGCCATTCTGACGTGCAGCCAGGTATTTGCGGCAGGCACGCCAGGCGCCGCGCCGGCCGGCCGAGCGCCGGCGCCAGCTCCCGTGCAAGGCGCAAAACCTGCCCCGCCTGCGGGCACGGCCTTTGCACCTCCAGGGACTGCGGTTCCTCCCGGGGGCAGTTCTCCTGCGGGCGGGAATTTGAATCCGCCCGATAACGGTGACGCACCTCCTGCCGGGGGTCCGATGACTCCACCGCCAGATGGCGCTCCGCCGGTTGGCGGAGCATTGAGCGCGCCAAGCGGGACGTTGACCGCTCCCAGCGGAAACCTGACTGCGCCGAGTGGGACTTTGAACGCGCCGAATGGAACGTTGACCACACCGAACGGGACCTTGAACGCACCCAATGGGAATGCAACGTTTCCCAACGGGAGTGTTACGCTGCCCAACGGGTTGGTGCGCGCTCCCGATGGAACAATAAGGGCTCCCAACGGAACGGTCCTGACCCAGTTCGGAACCTTTACCGCGCCTAATGGAGCGACACGAGCCCCCAACGGCGCGTTGATAGCGCCCAATGGGGCGGTGATCGCGCCGCCGCCCGCCGCCGCGGGCACGGCGAACCCCGGGTCCGGCCGGCAAACAGGCCAGGGGTCCTTTTCCGGCGGAGCGACGAACTCGTTTGGCCAGCCGAATTCATCGACCAATCAATTTCGGGACCGGGATCGTGACCGTGACCGCGACCGGGACCGCGATCGTGATCAGGATCGGGATGACCGGGGGACGAACCGCATGACCTTTGGTGATCGGGATGATCGCAGGGATCGGGATAATCGAGGGACGAACGGGATGGTCGTTGGAGATCGGGATGATCGCTTTAGAGTTGATCGTGACCGTGATGACCATGACCGGGATGATCGCCGGTTTCGCGATGACGATGATCGGTTTGGCCGCCGGACCAACGGCATTTTCATGAGCGGCACGAACGGGTTTATTGTGAATGGAGTGCCCAATGTGGACACCAATGAGCAGTTTGGGAGAACGAACGGCCTTTTCCTCAGAGGCACGAACGAGTTCTTTCTACAAACCGTGACGAACGGCGACGGCAGCGTCATCTCCGTGCCCAGGCAGCGACCCATCCAATAGTGCGTGAATCACCATAAGGGCGAGTGAGCCCGCGATCGCATCAGGCGTTCGCGGGCTTTGGCGTTTGGGATTGAGTGAGGAAATCCGAAGTCCGAGGGATTGAAAGAGGCGGGAAGGGAAGGCGCGCAATGAGCGGCCAGTGTCAAAGTGTACGACTCTTAACACCCTAAATGCGTGACCCGTTTACAGGCGTTATTCTTCAGTGACGGCTTCCAGCACTTCCAACCGGAATGCACTAGATTTAATCTCAGCGTCTGCAAACCATTGGCAGATGGGGTCTCCTTCTCTATATCCCTTAAGTTTTAGTGCTTCATCAACAGTTGCCAGCATTGGGTGACTTTTGGCTTTGTCCCCGATGATGCGTTCAACGGTCATTTCCGGGCCACCAGATCTTAGACGTACTATGTCTCCAGGTTTGAACATAAAACGACTTTAGCATGATTCTTTAGTTTTCAAGTGTGGCCTCGGTCACTTCAGTTCCTTAATTTGTTTGAGCGTTTCAGCCATAATTTTGAGGTCGTTCGCGGAAACCATCGATGGGTCGCTCGATCCAGTTTTTGGCACTAGAACCGCAGCGGCTTTCTCGAAGCTTTTCATTTCATTGGTCGCGATACAAAGGGCATCAGCCAAGCCACTTAACCGCGCCGCCGCTTCGACTTCGATGAGAGCGCTTCTGCCGAGTAGGTAACAGGCGAAGCCTATGGCAGAAACAGCGAGCCCCAAAGTTGTTAATGTAAACAGGTGGGTGCTTAGCATGGTCTTCTTTGGCTCAAGGCTGGGCTCTTTGCTGTTGAGGTCGCTCTTCGGAGGAGGCCCGTCTATTTTGTTCACTGAGATGAGGAGATTGCTCGCAATTTGGGGGAGCGACACATAAGTTCCCAGCAGGAGGCAGGTGGTGGTGAGTAACCAAAGGATAGCTAGGCAGCGAGCTCTTGCTGCTCTGCGACGCAAAGAACATTCGATCGTCATTAAGTCCTCGCGATAGTTCTTTGACTAAGCTGTTCGGCCTCTTTCACCGCTAATTGTGCCTCGCTTAGAAGGGTTATGTCCTGGTGTTTGCCGTCATAAATGCGCCCTGGCCGTTCAGCAACGGCCTTCAAAACGTTGGTGCACAGCGTAGTAAGCGGCGAGGGATTCGATGCGTCCCCAGCTGTGATCAGCGCCATCTCACGCTTGTAGCCTTCGAATGCGATGGAGATTGCTTCTTTGTAAGCGTAATCCTCTTCTATACGTAACGAAAGCATGTAGTTCCGTCCTGCGTATATGGCAAGCCAGATAAGTGGAACAGCTATCGGTAACCGTGCTGTCAGTCCGCGGAGAATCGCTTCCCAATTGAAGGCCGCCATGTCGCCAAAGGTCGCTCGGAAAAAGCTTGGTGCGGATATCCCAACCAAGCACAGGATGCATACCACAAATGTCCAAATCCAGCGTCTTTGGGAATCCTTAAAGCGGGATTTTTGCTTATTAAAAGCTGTAGCGAGAGACGCGCTGGTTGCGCCGGGAAGCAGGCTCTCTACTTTAACGAGAAGAGACTCCAGCTTTGTGGAAAGCTCCGTCACTCGCGCCTCATGTGCGCCTGCGATGGCGTCGCTTTTCGTGATGTGTTCGAGCACCTTGCTGAGTTTTTCTCTGTCTGTCTTTGCAGAACCGGCTGCGGTTGCAACTTCTTGAGCCGACTTGGTTGCCGCCGCATGTTCTGTTGTGATTTCTGCGACGAGTTTGTTAGCGTCCTTCGAGGATTGCACTGCCGTGGCCTGAGAGGTCTCAGCCTTTGTCCGTGCCTCTGCGGCTGCATCCCGGAATTCCTTGGCTTCTCTTAGCACCCCTTCTGCAGCATCTCGAGATTTTTCTGTCTCTTGCAGGCGCTCACCGGACTTGCGAGCCGATTCGAGCAACTGGGCGGTTGCTTCGTCAACGCCCCTACGGAGTTCCCCTGTGGCCTTGGCATCTGCTTCAACTGCCGATTTGCCTGTCGTGACTCCAGAAACAAGCTCATCTGAACGCTGCTTGTTTGCCGCAATGGAGTTTGCGTCTGCCTCAGCGGTCCCTTTGAGGTTGGCAATTGTTGTTGAATGCCCTTCGCAAGCTCCTTTTGCGTTGGAGGCATAGAGCGCTTCGCTATCGGCCTTTTGTCTGGAGAGCTCTGCTGCTTTTGCTTGCTCCTCAGCCTGACGCCGGAACTGCTCTATTTCCCCGAGAAGTCGTTGCATGTCCGCGCGGACTTCTTCGATTGGTTTGTCCGGATTTGGGTCGCTCATATGATTCAGCTAGCCATAGTTTTTTGTGATTCTTGGGGTTGCAGGTGCGCAATATTGAATTACACCTACGCGAAGAGCAGCCTCGGGAGGAATCTTGACAAGGTGCTTGCTAGTTGTCCATCCCAAATTTATGAAGTTGAACGCAAGTACTGGCTGTTCATTGTAGTTTTTTGCAACTGGATGACGAATCGTTGAGGCTTGGGTCGTCCGAGCTTGTGCGAGCCGGGAATATGTTCGACCGCATAGGGCGCAGCACTAAAGGAATCGCCAGTTTTGCGATGTCCCTGTTTACACACTTTGCCAGAAGCACAACGGCCACCGCCCTACCAATAGGACCGATCGCCAAGAGGAAAAGGGCGTGCCACCATTGAATATCTTTGAAGCTAGGAAAGGACACGGGTGTTATTTGGCTTCTCGGTCGATCGCCTGCAGAAGACCATTCAAGGAGATGTTCAGATTGTCTGGATCACCCTCAATGTGAACGTAACCCTTGCGCTGGAGGTGCCCCAGAGTCTCAGTGAATTCATCTTCGGTCAAACCGGCTAGGAACGAGAGGTAAGCCTGGCTCGGCAACCGTGTCAGATTGGGGCGCTTGAAATCAACGATGGCGAGGAGAACAGCAAGTTCCTTTAATGAATCCGTGTCGGAGAACAATCGACACAGGCAGCGAACAAGCTTCTTCGGGAACGGTACAAACCCCTCGTTAAGCACGGAATATGACCATTTTTCCACAACATGTTGCGGAAGGCTTGCCGGATCAATGCTCTGTCTTCTAAAGCGTTCCATATTTCTAATTAGAACTAATTAGAGACGATTTGGCGATGGGTGTCAAGTATTATCTTTTGGGCAAATTAATGGTCCAGCGTGGGTTCGTGGGCAGCAAAGCGAACCTACCCTAGGCTAAGTTATGCAACCTGCTTCGGCGTTGTGAAGTCGAACCCTCTTCCCCTGCTGGAAGCTACGGCGGGGATGAGACGGTGGACAAGTCGGGGTTGAAGGCGGGTTTACGGTCGTCGCAGCTATCGCTTTGCCGGCGTAATCGATGCTCGGCAAAGGAGGGGGAAATGCGAGATGGACTGCGCGCCGAGTGAGGTGTTTGGCCTATAAGGCCCTGTCACCAGAAGTGGATAGTGGAGCTAGAAAAATACAGTTGCATGCAGGTGTGAGGTACGCTCTAATACGGGTGTTGATGAAGGAGGGGAGCCTGGCGTGCGGAGCGCGCCGGATTGTCCAATTGACACATGGCCAAGCTCCAAGCCGGCGTTTGGGGCGGGGCCGGGGCGATTTTGCTTTGCTCTCCCGATGGGGAGTGCGGGCGCGTTCTTTGACATTCAAAACAAGTCCAAGTCCAAGGTTTAAAGTCCAAAGCCCCATCCTCAGCGCGGCCAAGTTCAAGGCCGGGAATGGGATATTCTGGTGTAACCGCGAAAAAAGGATGAAAAGGGTTGTAAAAAAGCCTGAAAAGGAAGGAAGTGCACCCTTTTGCTGTAAAGCCGCGCCAGTGCTGCAGAGCTGCTGCAGCACTGGCGCGTTGAATCATTTAATGGCTGTGTCCCACGTGTAATTGGTGGAATTGTGCAGCGTGATATTGGCCGAGACGTTGCTGTTACCCGAGCAGAAGTTAAAAAGGCTGACGGTCTGAGCCGATGAAGCCCAAATCGTGGGCGTGCTCGCCGGCGCTAACAGGCAAGTCCCGCCCAAACACATGCCGACCGCCGACACCACCACTGGCTTTGCATTGGTCGTGGACCCCGTGGAGGTGTCGATGACGTTAATGCTCGTATGGTTGGTCCCGGCCAGGTGGATTATGGCAGTGCCGTTATTAACCTTGGCGAAGTTCCCGCGGATGTGCATGTCTGCAGTTGCGCTATTGCAGATTATCCCGTTCGTCATAGAACCTCCGTCCTCGAACTGCCCGATGTTTGCCCACAGCGTACCTCCAGTCTGGCTAATCCAACCAGCGTTCTCAACGCCAGTCCCGCTGCTCGTCACCTTCTGCGAGTCTATCCACGCCTCACCGACGACAACACTTATGCAAGTGACGCCGCTGCCAACGTCAGAAATCTTATCGCACCCTGTCAAGTAGAGCTTGCCTCCATAAACCCCAACGCATTCAAAAGCCCCTGCGTTGGTGGTTTGGATCTGCTTTATGTTGAACCAAGTCTTGTAGGTGGAGTCACTGGCAGACTGGTAAATCTTTTGCTCCAACAGATCGCCGGTGAAGTAAAAGTTGTTCGTGTAAGGTCCACCAGGCGGCTCGCTCGGCCAAATTCCATACCCAGCCATAGGCCCGATGTGCGGGCAGAAGAAATGAACCTCGCCGAGTTCCCAATAAATGCCGGTGCTGAACGTCGAAACCGTGTCGCCGTTAGTCAGCAGCAGCCTGCCGGAAAACATGTCGCTTATGTCCAAACATCTTATGTCGGCGTACTTGCAATTCTTCAGAACGAAAGGCGAGGATGCGTTTAACCCAGCGCCAAGATTCAAATTGCTCATTGACCCGTAAGACACTCGTCCGAGATCGGCGAAGAATACCGTGTTTGTGTTCGTGAGAACCACCGCTCCCCAGCAATTAGTGGCTGCGCCAACGTCCGTGTTGGTATTCCAGTCATTAGTGCCGGTGTGAAAGAACAGGTCCGGTCTGCCCGATATACAATTCGTCGTTCCACCAGTTGAACGATCGTCGAAAATGCCGTAGAACGAATTTGATACCGAGTTCTGCGGGTTGCAACGAATGCTTACACCAGGGGAGAATGAATAATTAACCCCCGCCTTGAGCAGATTGTTGTCGGAGTATGTCCCAGCGAAAACGCAGATGGTATCCCCAGCTTGTGCGGCCGCCTTGGCTGCCGTGATGGTGCGGAACCTGGTGATCGAACCCCGGCTGGCGTTGGCATCGTTGCCCGCAGGATCGACAAAAATTGTTGCGGAATTCGTCAGTCCATTAATAGCGAAGAAATTGCTTGGGGCTGTGATCAGGCCGTTCGTATCGGTCCGCACGCCGTAGATCGGCGGGCTGGCTGCTGAAGCGGATGCAACAACTGCTGTGAAAATCAGTGATGAGAGGAGTTTTTTCATGTTGGGTTAGAGATTATTTGAGCAAAGAAGTGAGGACAGAACTGCCGTCGTTGGACCCTTTGTAAAGGTAAAAAAATGAATTGGAGTTGACCAAAGCAATGCCGTTGGTGCCGAGCTGCGCCCAAGTCGGGATATTCGTTTGTGACAGAATTTGGAATGTGCCCGACAGAGCCGAGCTCCCGGTGTTGGTCCCGGCCTGAAAGCTATTTGGAGCACTGAGCGCGCCGTTGGTATTAAAGGAAAAAGTCTGATTGACGGTGCTGCCAACCTGACTTACGACCAAGTTAAAAACGCCATTGGATGTGCTCATCAATGCCGCATTTCCGTTAGTGGTTCCGTTGATCGCTCCGGCAAACGCACTGTTGGTCGGGAAGACCAGCGCTCCATAGTGCGGGCTTAAATCCTGGTCAAGCTTCGAGCTCAATGCCCGCACCATGTAGGGAACCATCAATAGCGTGGCGGCAGTGGTTGGGTGTGTGCCATCAAAGGTCCAGGTAGTCGATGCCATCTGATTAGTTTGGCCCACTATGGAGTCAGAACCAACCGTCGCAAGCCCGTCACACCAGGTCCACCAATTGGAATTGGCTAGAGAGAGAAAGATTTGCCGCTGGGTTTCTTGTGCGGCCGAGTAGTTTGTTCCGGCCGTGGGCGTGGCGAAGATGACGCGAGCGCCAACGCTCTTGAATCTGAGGCATAGGTTTGTGACATCACTCAGCATGGCGGCCGCTGTGTGCCCCTGGATAATATCATTTGCTAATCCCTCTACCAATTCGGTCTTCGCCTGTGGGAGGTATTGCCATGAAGAAAGCAGCGGCTGAACGTTCGCGAGCATGGTGGATACCGTCTCACCGCCGATGCCCTGAATGCCTATTTGATAAGCGTTCGTTCCTCCAATTGCAGAACCGACCTGCCACGGAAACGCATTGGTCAACGGGCTCATGAATAGCCCGGCTGCGATGGAGTCTCCGGTCACATTGAAAATAGGTCGGTTGTTTGGGATCAGCGAAGCGAACTTGATCCTGAGCCAATTTTCAACCGCGGCTATTTCGGGATCTTTTAAAATGCCGTTCGTGAAGGATGCGAAGGTGAGCAGGTTCATGGTCGAGGCAAATGAGCCGTCCACCATTGACCCCAGGCAAATTCTGCCGTTCAGGATTGGCATGGGAGTATTCGCGGATCGGAACACCCATTGGCCATTGATCCTACCCTCCAAGTTCGTGCCATCGAAGCGTAGAGTATAAATCTGCCATTCGTGAGGCTCGTAAAGCTGGCCTGATCCCGAGGTAAAGTTGGTCCAGCTTACCGGATATCCGCTCCATCCCCCGCTACTTGCCTCAATGTAAAGTCCATTGGTTGGGAAGCTAGAGGCTGCTCCTCCACCCACGGAGAAAGGCGTGTCACCGCCAGCGCCAGGAGTGATCGGCTGAAAAACGAATATCATGACCCAGTTCGAATTCTGAATGACGTTCGTCGGTGTCATGAGATGGCCACCACTGAAAGAAAGAATGGTCTGGTTGCTAATCGACAGCGCAACAAGGCCGTTCGTCACGACATTGGTGGCATTGTTTCCTTTTCCAGACAAATCAACCCAGTTCGTCGGAAAAGTATTCGGTGTCAGCGAAATAGAAGCGTCCAGCCAGCAGGAAAGCGTCGCGGATAGCCCTGGGTAATTCGGGGGGACGGAGGCGGGTAGGTTGGTGTTGGCTGTGCCGCCGCCCGAGCCGGCCAGCGCGAGCTGCGCCTGCACTTGGGGTGTTAGCTTGTTGCTCTCTATGGTGCCGGCCTGGATGTTGGCACCATTGAGATTCACGAGCTGCGAGCCATCCCCGTTCGCGGACAGGACGCCGGCAATGTTCGTCAATCCCTGTCCAGCCGTTACCGATCCCGAAATGTTGCTCGCGTTGGCCGACCAAAAATTGGTCGGAGCGAGCACCAGGCCGTTCGTATCTACGCGCACACCGTAGATTGGTGTAGCGGCCGAATAAACATGAGTGCAGGTGAAGCAGGCCAAGAGGACAATGAGGATTTTTTTCATGATGATTGGTGGTTATGGGCTGACTAAAAACACGGCCTGCCAGGCAGCGCCGGTCCAGTAATATTGAGTCCATCCTTCTCCGATGATGGTAATTAGGTAATTGACTGGCGTTCCGCCTGGAGGTGGTCCGGCCGCCAGGATCGCGGCTTGAACTTGTATCCAAGTTCCAGGCGTGCCGGCCGCGGTGCAGCGGAAGATGGCGCGCAAAGAATCGACCCAGAGAAAATCCTGGACAAACGTGCCGACCGTAGGTGGTCCGATCACCGCATTCGCAACTCCATTGACCAGAGTGGGAGACAACGCGAAGGCCAACGACGCATCTAGCGTTTGAAAGTTGGCCTGCGCCACTGCGGCGCGGTCCGCGGCGTTGAGGATGTCGCTGAGGTTATTCATACTTTGGTCACGGCCAGGCTGGTGGACGGCGAGTAAGCGTAGAACCAATCGCGGCTGGTCTTGGTCCGGGCGCGAAGGGTGAAGCTGACTTCGCCTCCGCCGAGCAGCGCGATGAGCTGGGCGTTGGTGAGTTGCATGTTCGCGATGCCGGCAGGATTGTCGATTAGCACGCTCTTTGTCCCGAGCACGTTCCCGCCGCCGTCGAGGAAATCCAGGATAGTCTGCACATTGAACAAATCCTGCTCAAACAGCTCCCGGCCAGCCTCGCTGCAATTCCAAGAAACACTGACGCCCTGCCCATGGCTGTAGCTTGGCGAACGTGGATCGGAGTTAACACGCAGATTGATGGGCGGCGTTTGCTGGTAGATCAGGCCCGCAATGTCCAGGCTGACGGCGTTGGTCGATTGCGACGTGCCATTGAGCAGTTTGAAAAAGACTGTGTTGTTCGGCTCGAATGAGCGGTGCTGCAGGGGAAGCAGATTGGCCTTCGCAATGATATAGACGTTCGCGCCGGCGTTGTGCGCGGCGACTTGTGTCGCGAAGCGGCCGCGAATGCAAAAGAGCTGGTAGGTATTCACGTCCAACAAGACGGTCGAGATCACCGACAGAACTTCTCCATCCAGGAAGACCAACAGCGGATCGGCGAGCGCCTGCCCGAGAGATTCTGGATCGTTGATGGTGGTATCAACTCCGTCCAGTTGGACGATCATCCCCAGGGCCTGATCAATGCAGCGTGTGAGGGGATAGTTCTGCAGCAACGTGCCGTGTTGCGCGAACCCGCTGCCAGTTGCGAGCGATTGGTAGGAAACGGGCGGGTTTTGTGCGTAAGTATCCCCGAGTGAAATGGTCCAGGACTGCGTGCCGGCGTCGAGCCGGGACGGCAACACTGCCAATGACAGCTTGCCATCCGGACAAAGCGCCAACGGAAGCTCAACAATCGGTATCGACAGAATGACATTGTCCAGCGCCCGGCCGCCGCCGTCGCCCGGAGGATTGGGATCGCTGCCTCGTCCCGCTGGTCCGCCTGGTGGAGTAATGAACAGGTAACTGCGATCAAGGTCGAAATCGATTTCGAAATCAGGCGAAGCGGGATCGGACACGGTGCGGGCCGTAACTCGGAAAACCGTATTAGCCAGGTTGCGGCCGCTGAAATTGAGCGTGAACTGAGCGCCTGGCGTCAAGTCCGCGAATAGGGCCGCATTGTAACGCAGTTTCAAATGTCCCGTGAAGGTGGGCACGGCTGACAAAGGCCCTGCCACGCCGGCAATCGCTTGTGCGATCACCTGCCGCGTCACCGCGTCCATTTGGATTTGGTTCGAGTCCGGCTGTCCCACCAGCGACAGCAAGCCGGGATCGCGCCAGGCAACGGCATTTTGGTTGAACGCCAGTGAGCGGTCCGTGAAAACAATTTGCGTTGAGGTATAGGCTGTCGTCCAATCGCTCGGCTTCAGATCAGGCTTGTCCGCCAGATCGGAGTCCAGGACGACTGGCAGGCCGGCGATGCTGGCTGGGACGCGGATCAAGTTGATTTGCAAAAGGCCCGCGTCGCTGATCTTAACGTAACCCTGGATGATGCCCATTGTGTCGGTCAGCACCTGGCTGAAGTCGGCAATGCTGGTGAGCAATGGCGAGATCCCGAACACGTCGTCCGAAAGCGCGTTGCCGGCCGCGTTAATCGCCGCCGTATCGAGTTGCAAAGTGTCCAGCGCCAGGCCGGCGCGGGGATGCTGCAGCAGGTCCGCGAGATAGGCGCAGGGATTGATGTCATCCTCCAAATTAATGTCGCCGCTGAACCATGTGGAGGTTGCGGGAGTGACGGTCCACTTGCCCAGCACGAACTCGATGTTCTGGAAATTGGTCTGGTTAAATCCCAGGCTCCATTGATTCAACACGCAGTAGCACACTCCGCGGTAAGGCGGATGGTCCTGACCGGTCGAGAGCAGGATGGGATCGGCGTTCTGCGTCTCCGTCCCCCAGTAAAACACAACCTGCCCGGCCGGCACATTCAGCGTCACGAAATCTTCAGTGCCGCGGGTGATCATGGGAGCGGTGTAAGGCGGTATGTTCCCCCACAGCAAATCGCCGTTCAGGTAAATGGCATAAATGGCATCAACCGGTCCGAGGCAAATCACCGCGCCGATGGAAGCGAAATAATTGTAGCCTGTGATTTGGTTCCCGCCCTTGCCGGCGTTCGTATTCTGCTGATCGGCCCGCATGTTGAACGGGTCGCACAGCCAGGTGGGCGCGAGCCTGCGCTTGCCAGCCAGGTATGGAATTGGATTGCCGTATTGAAAATTGACGGTCTGGTCGGTGCTGATCCCCAGCGGCATTGCCTCCGGGACTGGAAGTGTATCGCCGAAGCTCATGCAGCGTCGCCTCCAGTTCGGATCGGCCGATAGATCGCGGTAACGGCGTCGCGGTAGGTTGGGTCACTCAGATTGCCAAAGCACACGCCGTATCGGTGCAGCGCGTGAACAAACATCCGGCCGCTATGCATGAAATACAGCCCACAGTGGTGAATGACCTTGCCCACCCTGAAGCAAACCAAATCCCCAATTTCGGGTTTGTTATCCTGAAGCTTTTCAACCAAACCGAGCAAGTTCATCGAAAAGCATGGCTGATTCCTCACCCAATCCACGACGAGCGATCCCTCCAAATGCCTGCCTCCATCCATTGTATAACTGGGGAACTTGTACTCAGCGAACAACCCGCACTCCTTATAAATCTGCGCGCAAAGGTGAACACAATCAACACCTACGCCGCGAAGCGAAGCGTGAGGAACAAATTTAGTTCCGATCCATGTGAGGGCAATGGCGCGGAATTTTTCGCGTGCTTCATTCGTATCGAAAAACGGTGTCATGGTGCTTTAAACGATAATTTACCTTTGCTCAACCCGGCGATTTCCAACTCCCCTGACGCCACCAGGTCCAAACCTGCTGAAGTAAATAACGCCTCTAAAACCGCTTCCTTCACTGGCTCAATCAACAGATCGTATTTCTGACAGTTACGCTCCAGGGCTGCTTGTAGTTCCGGACTGATGACTTTGTCGGCATTTGGAAGATTGACCTTCACTTCTTACCTCCTTGAGATGCGCTGGTATTGATCGCCTGCAGCGCCGGGTTGCGCAAAGGCAGGAAAGGGAAACCGAGGAAATTCTTAAAGTTGTTGAACTTGCTCGCGCAGGTATTGGCTTTGCCATCGCAGCCGGGGATCAGTTGGATTTGCTGCCCGACCACGGCATTTTGCAATGGCGCATTGAGCGTGACCGTCAGTGTTTGAGGCCCTCCGTTCCATTGGCTGCCGAGTATGGTCCTGACCTCAGCCTGCACTCCATATCCGGTTTCGAGCCATCCTTGCGCGAAATAATCCACTACTTCGAATGTCGCTGAAGGAAAGTTCAGTGTAACATCGATGGTGGGCGGGAGATGATCATTATGCAGCGCGCTCAATGTCACCGTGGTTTCGAAGAAGGCGCGGATCAGCTTGCAGGTGTTCGGTTCGTAAACGAAATAGTTGCAGTCCGGCTTGATCAGCATCCACGGTTCCTTGCGCCTGAAGACCTGCCAGAATGATTCGCAGCTTGCCTTCAGTTGATCGCCGGCATCCTCGACACTGCGAACAGTCCCAGAGAAAACCACCGTAGTGGTGTTCGTGTCCGCCAGCGAACATTGCAGGATCGTGACTGACATTGGCCGTGGGAATGGCATCGGCACAAAGAAGGTCAAGGGATGCCCGGCGCTATAAGCGGCGTCGATCTCCAGCGCCTCAGCTTGTGGTTGTGTCCCTCGGGTGAAGCTGCCATGGGTAATGCTCGATGCGGAGTAAAGAACATTGTTCGACACCACGTCGCTGGCAAAGCTGGTGAACCACCAATCCAATCCAAGCGGCGCTGCCAGGTTGAAGTGGTAAAGGTAAATCGGCTGCTGTCCGGTCTCGACGGCCGTGTATTCCATCGGCAACTCGACCACCTTAAGCACGCGTGTTTGCCAGCCTTCCGCGATGAAGTTGGCGCGCTCGATGTCGTCCGCCTGGCGGACGTAATGAAGCCGGTTGATGCCAAGGCCGGCCGCGAACGGATTCAGGAAGGCGACGGCCGCGTCAATCGTCACTGTCTCGGTGCCGTCGTTATTGTTCACAACGGCGGTAATTTTCGCCGCTGCTGGATTTTGGCCGTCCGCCGTGAAATAAAGGTAGATGTCCGGATGGTCGGCCCACGTGGACGAAAGGTTCTCGAAAGCGATTTTGAAATGTGTCGTATCAACGGCCGCGGCAGGCTGGACCGCATCAAACGGCGCAGGCAGCCAGAACCCGCTCAAGCGGCCGTAGAGCGCGGACATGAACGAATCGAACGAAGCGATGGCTGCGCCCGAGGCCAGATTGATGCTAAGTTGGTAGCCCTGCACCACGTTGGTCTGCGTGGCTTCGAAAATCTCCTGCCCAAATCCCAACGCCACTTCGCGCAGGTCATAGGTGAACTGCTTGCTGACTGGTTCGGTCCAGTCGATGTCGAATTGAAAAATTGGCCGGCCGAGGTAGTTCATCAGTTCCAAATAACCAAAACCACGTTGGCTGCGTTCGCGGCGCTGATGTCCATCCAATTCGCATTCAGGGTTGCCACCGTCCCGCCCACGATGAACACCTTGTAATTCGTATTGGCGAACGGGACGGTAAAAGTGAGCCGATTCTTGTCCGCCACATTCGTGATCGAAGCCACGTTGGTTGCCGCGCCGATGATTGCTGGAGGCGTGGAAGCCGGGACCAATGCCGTGAACCGGACCAGCACCTGTGGCGCGATGGCTTCGATGGCGGCCGTCGCGGCATTGATCTGCGCGACCGCATTGTTCACCGAAGTGTTCAGCGCGTTGTATAGATAGAACATCGTGCCGATGAGTTCCAAATATTGCGCCTGCGTCGGAACATCCCCCGTCTGAAAGTAAGACTGCAGCGTGAGTTGGGTTTGGGGAATCATGGTTTAGCCTACGATGTTGGTTGTTCCTATACGCATCCACCCAATGCCGGCACCGCTCGTGTTCACCGCGCCGCCAATGGGAACTGTGTCGCGGCTGATCAGTTCCTGAAGCGTCAGGCTCGTGGACGAATGCCAGTCCGTCACCGCTTCCATGTCTTTCGCCGTCAGCTTGCCAAACAGGATCGGCCAGACCATTGAACCGGCCGGGAAGGTCTGACTGACGGCCGCGCCAAGCGTCAGCACAGCGCCGGCGACGACATTCACCTGGCGGAAATTGTAATTGAGCAGATCGTCCTGGAAGAAAACCCAGTCGTTCACTTTCCAGCCGAAGGAAGTATCGGCCAGGTTCACGGTCACGTTGTTGCAATCCGCCGTCAGCAAAGAGCCGCGGCCATGGTAAGGCGCGCAGGCTTTCCCGTTCTTCAGCGCGGCGCGAATTCGATCATCCAGTTCCTGTTGCTCAGGTTGTGTGCGCGTCGAGAGCATCCAAGTCAGCGAGATCCGCGGACAGGCCCGCAACCCGGCGCGAGCCTCGTTCCCCAGGATCGACTCTGCCACGTCCGTCTGCCAGGCGCGCTGGAACGTGGGCGGCGTTGCCCAGTCCGCCCGGTGCGGTAGCAAGATGTGGTTATTGATCAGATCGACGGCCATTAAGTTTCCTCCAGCAGTTTTTTAGCCGAGGCAATATGGGCGTTCAGAAACTCCAAGTGAGCATTGGAGAAGTAACTGAACGGCTTGGCTCTATCTTCGCGCAAAGTGTCTATGGCCTTGAGCAAATCGCCGAGTTCATCACGAAAGGGATTTGAAGTCGCAGGAGTGGAACACTGCGCTTCGCTTGGTGGATGACGCTCGATGCCGGCCCTCGCCCAGAACATAGCTTCCTCCAGGCGAAGCAGTGCGACATTGTGTTCCGGCCCGGCCGGGACCAGTCGATCCAGCTTGTCCGCGGCTTCCTTGCAGACCTGCCGCACCGCCTCAGCGGCCCGGTTCGTCTCGGGCAGTGGCGGACGATAAATGAAACGGGAAAGGAGTTCGGTTCTCATGACACTTTCGCCCCTCCGTTGTTAGCCAGGTCGTCGATAATGCCGACCAATTCCGCAAGCTGTTTAGTGCGCTGGGAAATTTTCCTTAGCTGTTCTATTGTCCAAAACTGGCCGTCATGACAGCCGTTCCATTCCGGAACGTTTTCACCAAATGCGGCCGCAAGGGCCGTATAAGCCTTCCATTGGCCATTGCTGAAAGATTCCGATATTTTCCCGTTCAGTGATGTAAGTTGTGCGCTCATGTCGGTATTCCAATCTTCAGCCTGTTCTTCCTGGCGATTTTTACGATATGCGCCTCGCCCTCCGCGCTCTGCAGGAATTGCTTCATCTCTGAATGGTCACGCAGGATCGCCAAGGACATTTGATGGCCCTGCACATTCACGCCGCCTGACCCTGACCCGCCTGCGACGGCTCCCCCGAACCCGGACGCTTGTGCGGCGTCAGAAGCTGGGTTCGTGATCTTCTTTTGGTTCAACGCCGACATGAAATTGAGGCCGTAATGTTCCAGCGCTTCGCGTCTCATCACGAATTCCGGCCCGGCTTCACCCATCAGCGAGAATGTCGGTCCGCTAATTAATCCGCCCTCGGCAAACGCAGCCGCCGAATCTGCCAGAGTGATCCCTTCCGCCAATGCGATCAGACCTGGCGCGGCCGCTGCAGCGCCGCCATAGCTGGCGATGGTCGCCAGCGTGGCCGGCACAGCCCAGATCGCCGATTGCACGGCCGCAATCGGCGCAGTCGTGGCAGTGGACGCGGCCGCGATGCTTTTGCCGGTCACGGCAATCAGGATTTGAGTTGCGACCCACTGCACGCCCATTTGCACAATCGCCTGGATAATCGAACCCATGATGGACGTAGCGATGTTGCTCAGGGCCTGCCTCCAGGTCTCCGTCTTCATAATAATCCCGGTGATGCCCTGCGAAATTGAACTTACCGCCCCGTTAAAAACGCCCTTGAAATTGTTCGCCATCTGCGACGCCCACGTGCCCCACTGATTTTGGATGCTGATAAGCGACGCCTGAAATTGCCCGGCCCAGGTCAAACCACCTTGCGTGTCCTTCAATTGCCGCTGCAGCGCCAGCTCCTGACCTTCGAGGGCAATCATCTGCTTTTGCGCGTTCAACCGCGCCTCGTCATTCAGCCGTGGATCAGTGGACCGGGCTCGGAGAATTTCAAGCTGCTGCTGATCCAGCGAAAGTTCCTGCTGGAGCAGCGGAATGAGCTGCTGCGCTTTCTCGACCTCGGTAATTTCCGTATTGCCAGTGACGGACGCCTGCTGATTCTTGATCCTCGACAACGCAATGGCATTGGCTTCGTCCTGCTCCTTTGCGATTTCCTGCAAACGCTTGGCCGCGTATATCCTTGTAACCTTGAGCTTTTCTTCTTCTCGTTCTTGTTGATTCGGGATCTCCTCATCCAGCTTTTTCTTTAACTTTGCCTCCTCTTCATCCAAGAGAGCCAACCTGTTTTGTGTTGCCTCGGCAAATTGCTTGTCAATCTCCTGGATCAGTCGCTTGCCCTCTTCGCTTAACAATGAAACTCCGGGAACACCTCCGGATGCTCCGGCCTTGGATGACGAACCGCCACTGCCGGCAGTGCCAGGCTGACCAATGCCAAAGATTGCCGCCAAACCGGAATTCAAACTGTTCTGGCTTTCGACAAAGCTTTCAGCCGCATTGGCAGCGCGACGGAATGCATTCTCGAAAAAGTCACCAATGTGATCCGTGGCCGCTGCGGCATCGCCGCTGAGGTTCCGCAGGTCCGCTGCCAGTCCGCTGACGAGCGAGCGTGTGTTCCGCCAGGCTTCGGACAACTTGCCGGATGCGGTCTCGGATAGGATTGTCGCCACTTTGGTGTTCGCTTCCGCCAAGTCCACAAGCGCCCGCAACGCATCAACGACAGTTCGCTTCAGATCGTCGAACACCTGAATCGCGGCCGTGATGGCATCCAGCAGGACACCAAAACCAAGGGAGTTGCTCGCCTTGAACAAATCCCAGATTTCTTCGAGTTGGGTTTTGAGAATCAACACCGAAGCGGCGAACAGTTGGAACACTCCGATTAGCGCGGTGACAATGGCATGGTGGGCTTGTTCGTCAGCCGTGAGGTTCTTTAACCAGGCTGCCAATTCTATCAGCACCGGCAAAAGCGCCGCGGCGACTTCGTTCCAGATGTCATTGAT
>Ga0070741_10003559_pt1 | contig 38380 bp, 33 predicted proteins | sample Coa_R1_4_FD_66440 | JGI IMG/M metagenome (GOLD analysis project Ga0070741, IMG submission 66440) | Surface soil microbial communities from Centralia Pennsylvania, which are recovering from an underground coalmine fire - Coalmine... | ecosystem: Environmental > Terrestrial > Soil > Unclassified ... | reverse complement strand
CGCCGGCGACGATGCGGCGACCCCCGACCACCACGTCGGTGACGTCGGCCGCAGAGGTGGCAAACACCACGTGGTCGGCGGCGGAGGCGGCGCCGAAGCCCGCCATCCGGACGCTGTCCAGCGACACGGCGATGAAGTCCGCCGGCTCCCCCACCGCCAGCCGGTTCCCACCCGCGGCCGCATTGAGCAACGCCGCAGGGACGTGCACGCCCCGCCGGCCCGACACCAGGCGCTCGTCCAGTTCGACGGCCCGCGCCTCTTCGAACAGGTCGATGACCGCGTGGCTGTCCGATCCCAACGCCAGCGTGCAGCCCGCGTCTCGCAGCGCCGCGGCGGGACCGACGCCGTCCGCCAGGTCGCGCTCCGTCGTGGGGCACAGGCATGCAGTCACGCCGGCGTCGCCCAGCAAAGCCATGTCGCCGGCCGTCACGTGGGTGGCGTGCACGACCGTGGTTCGCGGCCCCAACAGACCGGCGCCGGCCACCAACTCGGTGGGCGTGCGACCCGTGGCAGCCAGGCACGCGCCGTTCTCGGCCTGCTGCTCGGACAGGTGCAGGTGCATGGGCGCGCCCCGCTGCTCGGCCCACGCGCCGACCACACGCATGGACACGGCGTCCACGGCGCGCACGCTGTGCACGGCCGCGCCCACGGACACGTCGGGATAGCGGGCCGCCAACGCCGACGCTCGCGCTGCCCACGCGTGCACATCGCCGTCCGAGAACCGTCGCTGCACGGGTGAGAGCGGCTCCTCGCCGAAGCCCGCTCGCAGGTAGCACGTGTCGAGAAGGACCAGCCGCAGCCCCACGGCTCGGGCAGCCTCGACGACGGCGTCGTCCATGCCACGGGGCTGGTGCAGGTAGTGGAACTCGTGGACGGTGGTGATCCCGGTCTCGGCCATCTCGGCGAAACAGGCGGTGGCGAGCGAGAGATAGGACTCGGGGTCCAAGCGCGACGCCAGCGCGTACATCCCGTCCCGCCACGCCCAGAAGTCGCCGCCGCCGGCTCGCCCCCGCAGGGCCCGGTGGAAGGCGTGCGAGTGAGCGTTCACCAGGCCGGGCATGGCCAACCCCGGCAGCACGACCGCCCCGGCGGGCGGCCCGCCGGCACCGGGCCGCAGCCCAGCGATCACGCCGCCATCCACCTCGAGCACCACGCCAGGCACCGCGGCCGGCTCGTCACCACCCAGCCAGGCCCACGGGGCGTACCAGATGGTCGCCCCGGTCGCTCCGGTCGCCGCCGTCACGGCATCGGGATGCGCACGCCGCGCTCGGTCGCCACCCAGCGGGCGTCCTCGTACCCGGCGTCCACATGGCGCATGACACCGGTACCGGGATCGTTGGACAGCACCCGCGCCAGCTTCTGCGCGGCCAGGTCGGTCCCGTCGGCCACGGCGACGACACCGGCATGGATGGACCGGCCGATGCCCACACCTCCGCCGTGGTGGATGCTCACCCACGTCGCCCCGCTGGCCGTGTTGAGAAGGGCGTTGAGCAACGGCCAGTCGGCAATGGCATCGCTGCCGTCGGCCATGGCCTCCGTCTCCCGGTAGGGCGACGCCACCGATCCGGCGTCGAGATGGTCGCGGCCGATCACGATGGGAGCGCGCACACGGCCGGACGCCACCAGCTCGTTGAAGCGCAGGCCCATGCGGTCCCGCTCGCCGTATCCCAGCCAGCAGATGCGGGCGGGCAGGCCCTGGAACCGCACCCGCTCGCCGGCCATGCGCACCCACCGGGCCAACGGTTCGTTGTCCGGGAACTCCGCGAGCACGGCTTGGTCGGTGGCGGCGATGTCGGCCGGGTCACCGGACAAGGCGACCCACCGGAAGGGGCCCTTGCCCTCGCAGAACAAGGGCCGGATGTAGGCGGGGATGAAGCCCGGGTAGTCGAAGGCCCGGTCGAACCCCGCGTCGCGCGCCTCGGCCCGCAGGCTGTTGCCGTAGTCGAAGACCTCGGCGCCCTTGTCGAGGAAGGCGACCATGCCCGCACAGTGCTCGGCCATGCTCTGGCGCGATCGCTTCACGTACGTCTCCGGGTCCCGCTGACGGAGCTCGGCGGCCTCGTCGGCGTCGAGCCCGGTGGGCACGTACGACAGCGGGTCGTGGGCCGACGTCTGGTCGGTGACGATGTCGACGGGAACGTCGGACGCGGCCAGCCGGGGCACGATGTCGGCGGCGTTGCCGAGCAGGCCGACGGACAGCGGGCGCCCGGCGTCCCGGGCGGCCACGAGCCGGGCAACGGCATCGTCGAGGTCATCGGTGGTTTCGTCCAGGTACGCGTCGTGCAGCCGCCGCTCGATGCGGTGGGGGTCGACCTCCACGCACAGGGCCACGCCGTCGTTCATGGTGACGGCCAGCGGCTGGGCGCCCCCCATCCCACCCAGGCCGGCCGTGAGGGTGAGCGTGCCCCGCAACGACCCGCCGAACCGGCGCGACGCGATGGCGGCGAAGGTCTCGTACGTTCCCTGGAGGATGCCCTGGGTCCCGATGTAGATCCACGACCCCGCGGTCATCTGCCCGTACATGGTGAGGCCCAGGTTCTCGAGGCGGCGGAACTCGTCCCAGTCGGCCCAGTCGGGCACCAGGTTGCTGTTGGCGATGAGGACCCGCGGCGCCCACTCGTGGGTGCGGAACACGCCGACGGGCTTGCCCGACTGCACCAGCAAGGTCTCGTCCGCCCGCAACTGCTGCAGCGTGGCGACGATGGCGTCGAAGGCGGCCCAGCTCCGGGCCGCCCGCCCCGTGCCGCCGTAGACGACCAGGTCGTCGGGTCGCTCGGCCACGGCCGGGTCGAGGTTGTTCATGAGCATGCGCATGGCCGCCTCCTGGGGCCAGCCCTGGCACTGCAACGTCGTACCGCGCGGAGCCTGCACGGGGCGCGCTCCATCACTCCAACTGGCACTCCGGCTCGGGCTCATGCCAGCCCTCCTATGACTCGCTCCACGGCGTCCACCACCGCGCCACTCCACACCAGTTCCTCGGCTTCCGCCAGGTCGGGTGCCACATGCCGGTCCGGCCCCGGCCCGGGTACCCGCTCTCGCAGGGCGGCCACCGCCGCGGCCGTGCCCGGCGCCGGTGCCAGCGGCGCCCGCAGGTCGACGGCACGAGCCGCCGTCACCAACTCGACGGCCAGGATGCGCGAGAGGTTGGTGAGCACCACCCGCAGCTTGCGGGCGGCTGCCCAACCCATGGACACGTGGTCCTCCTGCATGGCCGAGGTGGGCAGCGAGTCCACACTGGCGGGGGCGGCCAGCCGCCGGTTCTCGGCCACCAGGGCGGCGGCCGTGTAGTGGGCGATCATCAGGCCCGAGTCGACACCCGGGTCGTGGGCCAGGAACGGCGGCAGGCCGTGGGAGCGGGACACGTCGAGCATGCGGTCGATGCGGCGCTCGGCCATGGCGCCCACCTCGGCGGCGGCGATGGCCAGGAAGTCGCAGGCGAAGCCGAGGGGGGCGCCGTGGAAGTTGCCATTGGACTCGACGCCACCACCGGGCAGCACCACCGGGTTGTCGATGGCCGACGCCCGCTCGCGCGCGGCGACCTCGGAGGCGAAGGTCAAGGTGTCTCGCGCCGCTCCCGCCACCTGGGGGGCGCAGCGCAGCGAGTAGGCGTCTTGCACGCGGGGGTCGTCCTCCCGGTGCGAGGCCACGATCTGCGAGCCGGCGAGCAACCGCGAGATGTTGGCCGCGCTGGCGGCCTGGCCCGGGTGCGGGCGCAGCCGTTGCAGCGCTTCGTCGAAGACCCGGTCGGTGCCGAGCAGGGCCTCGACGCTGAGCGCGGCGGTGACGTCGGCGGCGCGCAGCAGGCGCAGGGCGTCGTGGCAGGCGAGCACGAGCATGCCCAGCATGCCGTCGGTCCCGTTGATGAGCGACAGGCCCTCCTTGGCCGCCAGCGTGAGCGGTTCTCCCGGGGGCGCCACATCGCCCTCGCCGATGAGGGTGAGGGCCACGTGGGCGAGGGGGGCCAGGTCCCCGCTGCAGCCGAGGGAGCCGTGCTCCGGCACCACCGGCGTGATGCCGGCGTTGAGCAAGGCGATGAGGGCCTCGGCCACCGCCGGGCGGGCCCCGCAGTACCCCGTGGCCAGGGTGCGGGCCCGCAACAGCATCATGGCCCGCACCACCTCGCGCTCCACGGGCGGGCCCATGCCCGCGGCGTGGGAGCGCACCACCGCGTGCTGCAGGTTCGCGCGTGCCTCGGGCGGGATGTGGCGGGTGGCCAGCGCCCCGAAGCCGGTGGACACGCCGTAGACGGGGCGATCGCCGGCGGCCAGGTCCTCCACCAGGGCCCGGCTGCGCTCCATCAGCGCCCGGCCGATGTGGTCGAGCTCGACCCGTGCGTCGTGGCGGGCCACGGCCACCACATCGTCGGCGGCCACCGGCCCCGGCCCGATGGTGACCACGCGGTCATCAGTGCGTTGCACAGGCCCCATTGAGTCGGAGCGGGCGGTCCAGGGCAAGCATCCGACGTGGCGCGCCGGGCGCGGCGTAAGGCTCGACCTGAGGTTGAGACCGGCAGCCGGCCCGGCCGTGCAGGGGGCGACGCCAGGCGGCTCCCCGCCCGCCCGTCCTAGGACTGCCTGGCACGCCCACTGGCCTGCACGAACGCCCCGAAACCCCCGTGCCCGACCGGCTACCACGGGCCGGAGTCGTACGACCACGCCCGGAGGTTTTCAACAGGAGCCCCCTCGAATGTGAGACCACTCTCATGAATACGAGGAGCGACGGCAATGACGGCTGCAACCACTTCCACCACCAAGGGCCGCAGGTGGGCCACGGCCCTGCTGCTGGTCGGCGCCCTGACCCTCGGCCTTCTCGGCCTGGCCGGTGACCGGGCGGCCAACGCCGCCCTTGCCAACCTGGGACCGGTCGACCCGGCGACCCTCATCCCCGCCTGGTACACAGACGCCAACGGGACCAGCCTGCAGCCGTGCCTCGACGGTCCGCCGCTGTGCTTGAGCACCGCGGCCGACCTGCTCGATCCCAACCAGGGTGAGGCCTTCTACCAACTGGTGAACGCCGACCTGAACACCGCGGCCGGCCCCGGCTTCGTCGAATTCGCCCTCGAGGCCGCGCTGTTCGGCGGCCCCCAGGAGATGAGCGTCTTCCAACGGATCCGGATGCGGTTCAACACCCCGAACCCCGGCACCTTCACCATCACCCATCCCTTCGGCCAGCGAGTGTTCAACGTGGCCTCGGTCGGCGCCACCTTCGAGATCAACGACACCGTGGACGCCGGGTGCTTCGGCTCCGCCTTCAACACGTGCAGCGACGGCGTGGCCCCCGACTTCGACGCCGCCCTCAGCGGCCCGATGGACACCTTCCTCCAGTGGGATCCGACCGTCGCCCCCGCGGCGCCGGCCGGCTACACGGGTGACAACGCCTCGCCCCACGCCATCGTCGGCAGCCCCATCGGCCAGAACTTCGTCCGGGTCGACGGGCCCAACATCGGCGGGCCCGGCGTGAACAGCATCCAGACGAGCTTGTTCACCGTTTCCGGCAAGCGCCTGCCCGGCGTGAGCGCCGCACCCAACAGCGCGTCGTTCCCCGCAACCCACATCGGCACGCCCAGCGCGCCCACGGCCATCAAGCTGACCAATGCCGGCGCCACCCCCGTCACCTTCACGGCGTCCTTGATCGGAGCCAACGCCGCCGACTTCAGCCTCCCCGCGGGCGGCACCTGCGGGGCCAGCATCCCCGCGGGCTCCAGCTGCACCCTCAACGTCGCCTTCTCGCCCGTCGCCGGTGCCGTCGGCCCCCGGTCGGCCACGCTGAACGTGGCCCACACGTCGCTCGGTAGCCCGACGACCGTCGCCCTCGCGGGCACGGCGCTGCCTGCCATCCCGGCCACGCCGACGGCCACGCCGGCACCGGGCACGTTCATCACTCCGCAGCAGGTGACCCTGGCGGCGACGTCGCCGGGAACGATCCACTTCACCACCAACGGTTCGCCCGCCACCATCGCCAGCCCCACGGCCAGCGGCCCCATCACTCTGGGGGCGGGCACCACGACGACGATCCGGGCCGTCACCACTGACGCCCTCGGCACCGTGGGCAACGAGGCGACGTTCGTGTACACCATCGCATCCGTCAGCGGCATCGCCACCGACCGACCGTTCTTCAACATGGCGACATCGTCGAACCTGCTCGTGGTCAGCGGGACGTCGGTCAACGCGCCAGCCATCACCGTGACCCTGGACGACGCCAACCCGGGCACCCCTGCGGTCACGGTGGCGGCCACCATCGCCGGCCCGCCCTCGGGCCAGACCTGGGCAGCCGGCTTCGCCCCCGGCCAGGTGGCGGGCCTGAACGACGGCCCACTCGTGGCCACCGTGAGCGTGGGGACGGCGGTGGCCGGTACGGCCTCGCTGGTGAAGGACCTCGTCGCCCCCGCGGCACCCACCAGCAGCCTGGCCGCCGGCACCTACCAGGACGGCCAGTTCCTCACGCTGAACGACGCTGACGCCACCGCGGTCATCCGCATGACCACCAACGGGAGCCCGGCCGCGGCCGACAGCCCCACCTACACCAAGGCCACCAGCGTCAGCGTGCCGTCCACCATGACCGTCTCGGCCATCGCCGTGGACCCGGCGGGCAACGCCAGCCCGGTGTCGAACTTCGCCTACACGATCATCTTCGGGACCCGGGTGGCGCCGCTGTCCCGGGCGCTCGGCAGCGCGGTCGTGGCCCAGAGCACCTCGCCGTCGAGCATCACGCTCACCAACACCAGCCCGGCGGCCGTCACCTTCGGCTCGACCTCGATGGGCGGCACCAACGCGGCCGACTTCGGTGTCACCGGGGGGACGTGCACGCCGGGCGCCACGTTGGCCGCCAACGGCGGCAGCTGCACGGTCGACGTGGCCATGACGCCCATCGCCCCGGGCGCCCGGTCGGCCACGTTGAACGTGTTCGACTCGAGCCCTACCAGCCCGCACGCCGTCGCCCTCACCGGCACCGGCATCGCCAAGGTGTTCTCCATCTCCGCCGGGCCGGCACTGGTCGACTTCCTGAAGATCCCGACAGGCACGTCGACGGCCGAGTTCCCGGTGACCATCACCAACACCGGCAACACGGAGATCACCGTGACGGGCGCCAGCATCGGCGGGGCCAACGCCAACCAGTTCAAGCTGGGTGCCAACACGTGCAGCACCCTGGCCCCCCGGGCGACCTGCACGGTGGGCGTGACCTTCGCACCTACGGTCAAGTCCAACGCCGCCGGTGTGCTGACGGTGGGGGCCGCCGGAGCCACGCCGGTGTCCGTGAACCTGAAGGGCGTGGGCGACAAGCCCCTCGCCACCCCGGCCCTGCCCCCGCCCACTCCGGGGCCGAGGGCGACCCTGTCGGCCGCACCGGCCACGTTGAACTTCAACAAGGTCACGCTCAACACGGCCTCGACCCAGGTGATCACCGTGACCTCCACGGGCACGGCGGCCACGCCGGTCAGCGCCCTACTCGGCGGAGCCAATGCCAACCAGTACTCGCTCGCCAGCACGTGCCCGGCCCTGCTCGACCCGGGGCTCACGTGCACGCTGGCACTCACCTTCCAGCCGACGGTCCGGAGCAACGCCAATGCCACCGTCACTGTCACCGGCGGGACCAACAGCGCCACCATCACCGTGAAGGGCTCAGTGCGGTAGCCGTCCGGTTCGTGGGGGAAGGCGACAGGTGCCCGGCGGGGGCACCTGTTCGCGTGCAGGGAGCGCAGCGCGGGCGGTCAGGTGGACGACTCGACCAGCTCCCCGGTGCGGTCGGGCGGCGCCGGCGGTGCCGGCGGGGGCAAGGGAGGCCCGGCCGGGATGCTGCCCGGGTCGAGGCCGCCGTTGTCCAACCGGAAGGGCGGGTACTCGTCCCGCATGAGGGCGACGTACGCCAGCACCCGGTAGGACCAGCGGTTCATCCCCATCACGAAGTCGAAGATGGACTCGGGGTACCGCCCGGAGAACGCGAGCACGACGGCGGCGACCAGCACGAGAAGGGCGATCAGTCCCCCGCCCCCGCCGATGCGCCAGCCGCCGGTCCAGCCGAAGCCCCACCCGCCGGCGAAGACGGCGACCACCAGGTAGTGCGGCAGCGCCAGCAGCCACCACTTCACCAGCACCAGCCCGCGCGAGAGATGCTCGGGGTAGTCGACGGTGAAGTCGGCCGGGTAGCCGGGCTCGGGCCGGAGGCTGAAGGGTGGGTACCGGTCGGTGCCGAACGCCCCCAGGGCGTAGAACGACACCCGCCACGTCCAGCGCATCACGCCCACGTTGAAGTCGAAGATGGAGCGCGGGTACCGGCCCGTGAACAAGATGGCGAACCCGGCCACGACGGTCAGCACCGACAGGGCCAGCCAGAGGAAGAACAGCGCCACGAAGTGGGGGATGACCAACACCCACTTCACCAACCACAACCACCGGCTCGAGGTGGGGTCGAGGTGGCCGTCGAGCCGGGCCGGGTAGACACCCGGGGCGGCGGGCGGCCCGGTCGCCCCAACAGCGACCGGCGACGACACCTGGTGCCGGAGGGCGAAGAAGAGGGCGGCTGCGGCCCCGGCGAGCAGGAACAAGCCGAATGCGCCCAGCCCGACGCCGATCGGGAGCAGCACGCCCGTCTTGGCTCCGACGGCCACGTCGGTGGACACACCGGGACGACCGTCGGAGTTCATCACCACGACGGCCCAGTCACCACCTTCGCTCCGCCACAACAGGGTCTGGGTGCCGCGGCCGGACGCCGACGCCACCCAGAACGTCTGGCCCTCCGGCGACGTGGCCGGGGACTGGCCGGAGACGACGGCCGAGCGCGTGCGGAGCGGCCCGAAGTTGGCGCCGATGACCCGTTCGTAGGACACGCCGGTCAGCCAGCGGTCGACGTCGGCCTTGGGCGCGATGCCGACGAACAACGGGTCCGCCCCCCCGGTGGCCCGGACGCGCAGGGTGCCCAACGGGTGGGCGATGGTCCAGTCCTGCTCGCCAGGCGCACCGCCGAGATCGAGTTGCGACGTCAACGCGTAGGTCGACGTGGCGAAGTGCTCCGTCGGCGCCGTGTAAAAGCCGGCCGAGTCGCGCTGGGTGGCGTGCGCCCACACGAGCACGCTGCCACCCGCCGTCATGGCCAGCCCGCAGAGCGCCGCCAGGGCGCCGATGACGAGCAGGGCGATCTTGCCGCCGCTCATCGGGGCGGAGTCATGCTGCGTATTGGCACCAGCCATCCTGAGTCACCTCCCACGCCACCACCTCGGGCAGCGTCGATCATTGCGCCGTCGCACCGCCGCCCCGCGGCAACCTCTCAGCTCCTGGTGAGGACGACCTTGAGGGCGCCCGTCTCGGCGGCGCGGCCGAACACGTCGTAGGCCTCCATGAAGGCGTCGAGGGCGAAGTGGTGCGTCACGAACCGGCCGGCGTTGAGCTGGCGACTGGTGGTCAGCTTCAGCAACGTGGGCGTCGAGTAGGTGTCGACCAGGCCCGTGGTGATGGTGACGTCCTTGATCCAGAGCTCTTCCAGATGCAAGGCCGCGGGCTCACCGTGGACGCCGATGTTGGCGACCCGGCCGGCCGGGCGGATCAGGTCGGCGCACAACTCGAAGGTCGCCGGTACGCCGACCGCCTCGATGGCCACGTCGGCCCCAAGGCCGCCGGTGAGGGCGTCGATGGCGGCGCGGGCATCCTCCCGGCCGTTGTTCACGACGACGTCGGCGCCGAACTGCTTGGCTGCCTCGAGCCGCGTGTCGGCCATGTCGATGGCGACGATGTGGGCCGGGCTGTAGAGCCGGGCGCCCATGATGGCCGACAGCCCGATGGGCCCGGCACCCACGACGGCGACGACGTCACCGGGGCGAATGTGCCCGTTGATGACACCGACCTCGTACCCGGTGGGGAGGATGTCGGCCAGCATCAACAGCTCCTCGTCGGCCACTCCGGCCGGTGCCGGGTAGGTCGAGGTGTCGGCGAACGGCACGCGCACGAACTCGGCCTGGGTGCCGTCGATCTTGTGACCGAGGATCCAGCCGCCGCCGCCCAGGCACTGGCCGTAGCGGCCCTCGCGGCAGAACCGGCACGACCCGCACGCGGTGATGCACGACACGAGCACTTTGTCGCCGACGCGGACGTTCTTCACCGAGGAGCCGACCTCCTCGACCGTGCCCACCGCCTCGTGCCCGAGGATGCGCCCGTCGGTCACCGCGGGGACGTCACCCTTCAGGATGTGGAGGTCGGTGCCACAGATCGTCACCGCGTCCACTCGGACGATGGCGTCGGTGTCTGCTTGCAGGGTGGGCTTTGCTACTTCCTCCCACGCTTTGCTTCCAGGACCGTGGTACACGAGCGCACGCATATGCGTCCTCCTCGAGATGTGTTCTCCGATCGACGATAAGGACCAGTGCCGGCGACCGGGAGAGGCGAAGGTCACTTTCCGATGGCCGTCAGCCCACGGCCGACCACCACAGCTCGGCCAGCTCGACCGGCAGGACCGACGCCACGTCGTGAGCCTCCTCCGGCGCCAGGTCGCGCAGCGTGGCCAACACGGCAGCGACGACGGGCGGCGCGTCGGTCGTGTTCAAGGTGTCGGCGGCGGCGACGGCGGCGATGAAGTCGTCGGCGTGGCGGATGCGGTGGCGCCGGCTCGGCGTGGCCAGCGCCCGCACGTCGGCGGGCAGGTGGCCCAAGAACTGGTCGCGCTCGGTGGGCGGCAGCACCGACAGCAAGGTCGTGAGAACCGCGGCGACGGCCACCTGCGGCCACGCCTCGTCCTCTGAACCGGCCGCCTGGGCGGCGGCGTCGACGAGGCGCTGCAGGGCGGGCGACGGCGCCCGGTGCCGGCGCCCCTCCGACGGCCGCTCGTCGGCGTCGCCCAACCCGACGTGCAGCCGGTTGGTCACGCTGGCGACGCCGGGCTCGGCCTGCACGGCCAGGCCCACGATGGCCGCTTCCTCGGCCGTCCCCACACAACCGTGCAACAGGACGTGGTGGTCGACGACGGTGACGTGCACCCGCGGGATGTCGAGGCGCTTCTCCAGAGGGCCCAGCCGGGACCGGAGGCGATCAGCCAGCACCAGGTCGGGAACGTGGGGATCGAGGTGGCCGCCCTGCACGACGTAGGCGGCGTGACGACACCACCCTCGAGCCTGGCGCAAAGGGCGTGTCACTTGATGCTCCCAGCGGTGGTGGGCGCGAGGGCTGCCCCGGCGCCACCATGCCAATACGGCCCGCCCGGTCAGGAACAGCGTGATGACCGCGACCGCGTTCCGGCACCGGCGGCGGTTCGTGATGCTGCAACGCATCGCCGTCCTCCTCTCCTCGCCCTACTCCCAGTGGAACGCACGGCGACGCCCGGCGGCAGGGGCGAAGGTCACGACGCGAAACGTGGGGCGAGGTTCCCGCGCGGCGGCTCGCCCGTTACGGTGTCGCCGGTGAAGGCCTGGTCGTCGATCGACAGCGCCGGGCGGCCGGCGGCGACCGGCCTCACCGAGCGAGAGGCGGCTGCCCTCGCCGCGGCCGGGAAGGCCAACACCTTCGAACCGCCGTCCAGCCGCACGGTGGCGGAGATCCTGCGGGCCAACGTCTTCACCCGGTTCAACGCCATCCTGGGCGTCCTGCTGGGCGTCATCGTCGTGGTCGGGCCGGCCCAGGACGCCATGTTCGGGGTCGTACTGGTGACCAACACGGCCATCGGTGTGCTGCAGGAGGTCCGCGCCAAACGGGCGTTGGACCGCCTGGCCCTGCTCAGCGCCTTCCAGGCGCGCGTCGTGCGCGACGGCCAGGTCCGGGCCGTCGACGTGCAGGCCGTCGTCCTCGGCGACGTGGTGGAGGCGAGCGCGGGCGACGAGATCGTGGTGGACGGCAGCGTGCTGGCGAGCGACGGGTTGGAGGTGGACGAGTCGTTGCTCACTGGCGAGTCCGTCCCCTGCCCCAAGCAACCGGGAGGCACCGTGCTGTCCGGGAGCTTCGTCGTGGCCGGCGCCGGTCGCTACCGGGCGACGGCCGTGGGCGCCGACGCCTACGCGGCCAAGCTGGCGGTGGAGGCCCGCCGCTTCCAGTTCGTGCGCTCGGAGCTGCGGTCCGGCATCGACCGCATCCTGCGCCTGGTCACCTGGCTGCTCCTCCCCACGGCCGTGCTGCTCGTCATCACCCAACTGGCCGCCCACGACGACCTGCACGAGGCCCTCCGCAGCTCGGTGGCCGGCATCGGCAGCATGATCCCCGAAGGGCTCGTGCTCCTCACCACGGTGGCCTTCGCGGCCGGGGCGATGCGCCTCTCCCGGCAGCGGGTCCTGGTCCAGGAACTGGCGGCGCTGGAAGGCCTGGCCCGGGTGGACGTGGTGTGCATCGACAAGACCGGCACTCTCACCGCCGCCGACCTCGACGTCGACGAGGTGCTCCCCACCGATGGGCCGAGCGGCGCCAGTCGGGACGATGTGCGCGAGGCGCTGGCCGCCGTGGCCGCCGCCGATCCGCATCCCAACAGGACGGCGCAGGCCATCGCCTCGTCGTTCCCGTCGCCCCCACCGTGGACGGTGGTGCAGGCCATGCCGTTCTCGTCGGACCGCAAGTGGAGCGCGGTCGAGTTCGCCGACCACGGCACGTGGGTCCTCGGCGCGCCCGACGTGCTGCTCTCGTCCGAGGACGACGCCGTGCGCAGCCTGCGCGAAGAGGCGTCGGGCCTGGCCGCCGGCGGGGCGCGCGTCGTGCTCTTCGGGCGGGTCGCGGGCCTGGGGCCGGACGATCCCGCCCCGGTGGGGCTGGGCGGCAGCGTCGAGCCGGTCGCCCTGGTCACCCTCCGGGAGCGGGTGCGCGAGGAGGTGCCGGCCGCGCTGCAGTTCCTGGCCGAGCAGGGCGTTGCCGTCAAGGTGCTGTCCGGCGACCATCCGGCCACGGTTGCGGCCGTGGCCGAGCGGGCCGGTGTGCAGGGAGCGGGCAGTGCCAAGGGCCCGGTGGACGCCCGTCAACTGCCGGGCCCCGGACCGGAGTTGGCCGCGGCCATGGAGGCAGGCACGGTGTTCGGGCGCGTCCTCCCCCACCAGAAGCGGGACATGGTGCGCGCCCTCCAGTCCCTCGGGCACGTCGTGGCCATGACCGGCGACGGCGTGAACGACGTGCCCGCCGTCAAGCAGGCGGACGTGGGCCTGGCCATGGGCTCGGGGACCCCGGCCACGAGGAGCGTCGCCCGCCTGGTCCTGCTCGACGACTCGTTCGCCACCTTCCCGGCCATCGTCGCCGAGGGCCGCCGGGTGATCGCCAACATCGAGCGGGTGGCCAACCTGTTCGTCACCAAGACGGCGTACGCGTTCGCCCTGGCCGTGGCCGTGATCGCGGCCCGCTTCCCCTTCCCCTTCCTGCCCCGCCACCTCACCGTCATCAGCAGCCTGACCATCGGCATCCCCGGGTTCTTCCTCGCCCTGGCGCCGGCCACCCAGCGAGCCCGGCCCGGCTTCGTCGGCCGGGTGCTGGCCTTCGCCGTGCCCGCGGGGCTCCTGGCCGCGGCGGCCACCTTCGCGGCCTACGCCGTCGCCCGCACGGCCCCGGCCACCACTTCGGCCGAAGCCCGCACGGCCGCCACCGCCACCCTCTTCGGCGTGGGCATAGCCGTGCTGCTCGTGCTCGCCGCACCCCTCACCCGCCCGCGCCTCCTTCTGGTGGCGGGCATGGTCGCCGCCTTCATCACGCTGAATGCCGTCCCGTCGCTCCGGGAGTTCTTCGCCCTCGACCCGCCCAACGTGGTGGTGACCTTCGCCGTCTTCGGCGTCATCGCTCTCGCCGACGTGGCCCTCGTCGTCGGGTGGACGGCCGCCCACCACGCCGTCCAGTGGTGGCGGGGTCGGGTCAGGACCGGACCGACCCCGACCGGCTGAAGCGCGCCGCTCGCCGCTCCACCCGCCGCTCCCGGTCACCCCGCAGCGGAACGGCCGGACGGCCGGCATGGCGGAAGAACTCCCGCTTCCCGAGTTCGGCCAGGGCGAGGTAGGCCACCACCATGGCGGCCAAGGCCGCGAAGTAGCCCGCGGGCAACGGCTGGAAGCCGAGGTCGTGGGCCAGCGGTGACAGCGGCAGCAGGGCGCCGACGGCCACCACGGTCAGGCTGGCCACGAGCATGGCCGGGCTGGGGCGGCTGCGGAAGAAGGGCACCCGGCGGGTCCGGATCACGAAGATCACCAGGGTCTGCGTGGCCAACGACTCCACGAACCAGCCAGAGCGGAACAGGCCGGCGTCGGCGTGGAACACCCGCAGCATCACGGCGAACGTGAGGAAGTCGAACAGCGAGCTGATCGGCCCGAAGAAGGTCATGAACCGGCGGATGAACGAGATGTCCCAGTGCGATGGCCGCAGCAGTTGCTCCTCGTCGACGTGGTCGGTGGGAATGGTCATCTGGCCGGCGTCGTAGAGCAGGTTGTTGAGCAGGATCTGCGACGGGAGCATGGGCAGGAACTTGAGGAAGGCCGAGGCCGCCGCGGCGCTGAACATGTTCCCGAAGTTCGACGACGTCCCCATGAGCACGTACTTGATGGTGTTGGCGAACGTCCGCCGCCCCTCCACCACCCCGTCGGCCAGGACGTTGAGGTCCTTCTCCAGCAGGACGACGTCGGCCGCGTCCTTGGCCACGTCGGTGGCCGACTCGACGGAGATCCCCACGTCGGCATGGTGGAGCGCCACCGCGTCGTTCACCCCGTCGCCCAGGAAGGCCACGTCCCGCCCCGCGGCCTGGTGGGCGCGGATGACGCGACTCTTCTGCTCGGGGCTGACTCGGGAGAACACGGTGATGCCGGGTAACCGGCGTCCGAGCGTGTCGTCGTCGATGGCGTCCATCTCGACGCCGGTGATCGATTCACCAGCGACCAGCCCCAGGTCCCGGCACACCTTGGCCGCCACCTTCGGATGGTCGCCGGTGAGCACCTTCACGGTGACGCCCAGGCGAGCCAGGCGGGCCAGGGCGGCGGCGGCCGACGGCTTGGGTGGGTCCTCGAACACGATGAACCCCGCCAGGGTCAGGTCGTGCTCGTCCTCGGGACCCACGGCCGCGAGGCCCGAGCCGTCGCGAGTGGCCACGGCGACCACCCGCCCGCCGGCACCGAGGGCCTCGTCCAGCACGGCGGCAGCCGCGCCGGGCACGCCGGTGCAGCGATCCATGACGCCCTCGGGCGCGCCCTTGGTGACGACCGTGCGCCCGCCCGGCCCATCGACCAGCACCGATACCCGGCGGCGGTCGTGGTCGAAGGGGGCGGCGTCGATTCGGTGGTAGTCGCCGAGGGCGACGCCCGTGGCGCCGGGTGCGTCGGCCAGCGCTGCGTCGAGCGGGTTGGCGCTCACGGCCAGGCCCCTCTGGACAGCGGCGTCGTTGCACAGGAGGCCGAGCAGCAGCACCCGCTCCGACGGCTGGCCCTGGCCGTCCACGGCCCGGTCGAAGGTGATGCGGCCCTCGGTCAGCGTGCCCGTCTTGTCGGTGAGGAGGACCTCGACATCACCCAGGTCCTCGATGCAGACCAGGCGCTTGACGAGCACCTTGTGACGAGCCAGCCGGCGCGAGCCCGTGGCCAGGCTGGTGGTCACGACCGCGGGGAGGAGCTGGGGCGTGATGCCGACGGCGATGGCCAGCGAGAACAGCAGGGCGTCGACCAGCGGACGGGCCAGCACGAGGTTGATGGCGAAGATCGACGTGGTGAGCACGCCGGCCACCCACGCCAGGAGGGCGGAGAACCGGCGCAGGCCCTGCTGGAACTCGGTCTCCTCGTGCCGCTCGCCCAGGCCCAGCGCCACTTGGCCGAACTCGGTGTGGCCGCCCGTCGCGACCACCACGCCCTCGCCCGAACCGGCCCGCACGATCGTCCCCATGAAGGCGCAGGACGTCAGGTCGCCCAGGGCGGTGGCGCCTGTGACGACCTCCGGCGACTTGGCCGCGGGCAGCGATTCGCCCGTCAGCACGGACTCGTCGCACTCCAGCCCGTCGGCCGAGACGATCCGCACGTCGGCCGGCACCTCTGCGCCCAGCTCGAGGTGGACGATGTCGCCGGGCACGACCTCGGTCACGTCGACGGCCGTCCACTGCCCGTCCCGGCGCACGACGGCCCGGTGCCGGAGCTGGCCGTGAAGGGCTTCGGCCGCCCGCTCGGCGCGGTACTCGTTGGCGAACCCGAGCACCACGCTGAGGCCGAGGATGGCGCCGATGATGACGGCGTCGGACCGGTTGCCCACGAAGAACGACACGCCGGCCGTCACCACGAGCAGGAGCATGAGGGGGCTGCGGAACTGGCGGGCCAGCACACCGAACACGCGGGCGTGGTGGGACCGGACGGCATTGGGTCCGAAGGTGATCAGCCGGGCGGCGGCCTCGGCGCCGGTGAGGCCGTCCAGGCGCGAGCCCACGCGCTCGACGACGGCGGCCGCGGCAGACGCCGCGGTCGTGCCGATGGCTTCGACGGCGTGGACGGTGTCGGTCGCCGGCATCCGGTCACGACCGATCGGGCAGGTACTCCTCCCACACCCCGTCGCCGGCGTCCTCGTCCGGTGGGGCCTGCCATTCGACCACGTACAACATCGTGTCGGTGGCGATCTCCTCCGGTTCGAGCAACGACTCCAGCTCCTCCTGGTCGAAGTCGTCAGGGGCGGTCCTCATGGGTTCATCCTCCGATGGCGGCCGAGCCCGCACCAGTGCCGGAGGTCCCATTCTCCGATCGAGCGTGCAGGAGTGCCTTCAGGGGGTGAGGCCGGCGATGCGGGGCAGGGCGGGGGGCGCGGGCGGCGGGCGGCGGACGCGGCGAGGGAGCGAGGCCGCCGGCCTCGCTCCCTCGGGGGTTCCCGTTGCCGCTTGTGCGGTGTGGCTCAGGCGGCGGCCACGGCCCGCACCGGGCTGGTCTCGTCCTGGCGACGGCTTGCCACCTTGGGATCGGCGAAGAAGTCACCGATGATGACGAGCACCATCACGGCGAAGCCGAGGAAGGCACCGAGAGCGGCGTAGAAGGCGAGGCGGCTGACGACCGACCAACCCCATGCGTACAGGAGCAGACCACGCAGGGTCTCACCCCGGAACAGCGTCTGGGCCTGGGCGGCCAGCTTCGTGTCGGTCGGGTTCTGCTGGGCAAGCGTGCTCACCTCGGAGTAGGTCTTGCCAGCGGCGACGTTGCTGAGGTGCCTCTTGATGAAGCCGTTGGCGTAGGCCTTGGCCTTGGGCCCGTTGTCCACCATCTGACCGGCGTACTGCTGCAGGTCGGGGAACTCCTTGGGGTCGAGGGCGGTGGTGCCCTTGGCCGGGAAGTAGATCTTCTCGGCGCTCAGCTGGGACTTGACCATGTCAGTCCCGAAGCTGGAGCCCCACAGGAGCAGGGCGCCCCCGATCACGAGCACGAGCGCCAGGATGGCCTGAACGATGCGGCGATACGTAACAAAAGTCATGATCCGTTCCTTTCACTGGGCAAGGTGCGACGGATCTGACGCCGCCACGCCCACCCGCTCTCAGTGGTCTCTCTCACGGGTTCAGCGTGCGGGAACGGGGGTCGCGCCGGGCAGGGCCAGGAGTCGGCAACCCATGGGACTTAAGACCTCAGCTATCCCGGTCCGTCCGGGAAAAGTCCCCCTCGCCCGTTGCCCGGCGGTGCGCCCGCACCACGAGCCACCAGGGCAACAGGGCGAAATCAGAGGCGCCCGTTGCCCGGTGGTGCACCCGTACCACGAGCCACCAGGGCAACAGGGCGAAATCAGAGGTAGCCACGGCTGTCCTGCCACGACAGCTCCGGTGGCTCGAGACGCCGTCCCGTCACTCGCTCCACGATCAATCGGACCCAGCGACGCTTGTCGCCGCCCGCCCACGGCTCGACCGCGAGATGACCGACTTCCCAGCTCCCGACCTCGCCGGCCCGGCCCGAGGCGAGCACGCTCCACCCGCCCCGCCGGTTGGGATCGACGACGTCGACCTGGAAGCTCACGGGATTGGTGCTGAGCAGCGCCAGCTTGGTGCCCGCATCGGACCGGAACACGATCGCGTCGCCGTCGACCACGAAGTTCACGGGGACGACCAGGGGCGCCTGGCCCGGCGCAGCCACCGCCAGCCGACCCACCACCTGCGTGTTCAGTAGGTCGAAGCACTCGTCGCGAGTGAGCTCGCTGAGCGTCGGTCTGGGTGCCGGTGTGCTGGGTGCCGGTGTGCTGGGTGCCGGTGTGCTGGGTGCCGGTGTGCTGGGTGCCGGTGTGCTGGGCATACCCCCCTCGCCTCCCGTTACGAACCCACCCGCCGGCCGGTGATGGTCCGCGGAGCGATCCGCACGAGGTGGGGCCGGTCGCCGCCGGCCCACGGGTTGGGAGCGAGCGCTCGCACCCGCTCGATGAGCGCAGGCGCTTCCAGGTCGGTGACCTCCATCGCCAGGCCGTGCACCACCACGCTCCACCCCGAGCGGGTGGTGGGGTCGATCCCGTCGATCTCGAAGACCACCGGCCCCCGGGTCGCGCCCCAGAGCTTGGTCCCGGTGGCGGTGGCGAACACCACGGCGTCGCCGTCCATCGTGTAGTTCACCGGAAGGATCTCCGGCATGCCGCCCGACACGAAGCCGAACCGTCCCACCTCGCCACTCGTGAGCAGGCGAACGCACTCGTCCCGATCGATCTGCTCGATCCCGGTGGTGTCGATTGTCTTCATACACAGACCTCCCGTAGGGCGGCGAGCGACAACTCGCGGCCCGTGACCAGGTCCGATCGAATGCGGACCAACGACTCGGGGCCGCCACCCGGCACCCAGCGGGTGAGGGGCACACAGGCGGCGGCCTCGAGCTCGGCCGGGTCCACGACTTCGTGGGACGGCCCGATGACCAGCACGCTCCACCCGAGGTGTCCCATCGGGTCGACGTGGTCGATCTCGAAAGCGATGATGTCGTGGTGAGCGGCGGCGGCGAGCTTGGACCCCACGGCGGTCCGGAACAACACGTCGCCTTCGAGGAGGGCGAAGTTGACGGGGAACATGGCGGGCAGGGCGCCGACAGTCACGGCGACCCGACCCAGACCCCCCCGGGCCAGCCGGCGCAGGCACTCGTCCCGCTCCAGCACGACCATCCCATTGCGGTCCACTTCCACACGTCAAGCGTCCGCCCGGGGAGGGCCGGTCACCAGGGCCGAACGAAGCGGGACCGGGGGACCTTCGGCCTTCGTTCGGCGCGGCGCGCGTTCAGGCCGCGACTGACCGACCTGGCGACGGCTCGGCGCGGCCGGAGGGCGGATCTAACCGCCCGAGGGCGGATGACCGGGGCCGGGCACGCGCCACGTGAGGCGGGCGCCCTGGCCGCCGGGTGCCGGTTCCAACACCATCTCCCCACCGTAGGCCTCGGCCCGGCGAGCAATGTTGGCCAGGCCCTTGCCCCCCACCCGCTCGCTGCGGAGCGGGCCCACGCCATCGTCGGTCACACACACGAGCAGCTCGCCGGTGCCGTTCACGAACACGTCGACGTCGACCAACGTGGCCCGGGCATGCCGGGCCACGTTGGCCAGCGCCTCCCGCAGGGTGGCCAGCAGGTGGTCGCCCACGGCAGTGTCGACAGCGCTGTCGAGGGGCCCGTCCAGACGGATGTGGGGCTCGAAGCCCAGCGTGGCCGCCGCCTCGGTGGCCAGGGCCACCAACTCCGAGCGCAGGCCCCGACCGGGGAGGCGTGGCGCCTCCAGGGCGAAGATGGCCGAGCGGATCTGCTTGATGGTCTCGTCCAGGTCGGCCACGGCCTGGTCCAGCCGACCGCCGAGCTCGGGTGACGCCAGCCGGCGCGACGCCTCGAGGGCCAGGCCGGTGGCGAAGAGCCGCTGGATCACCGTGTCGTGGAGGTCGGCGGCGATGCGCTCCCGGTCCTCGGCCAGGGCCAGATCACGCACGCGGGCCAGGAGGCGGGCGTTGTCGACGGCCAGGGCGGCGGCGCTGGCCAGGGCCACGGCCAGCGACTCGTCCTCGGGCGTGAACTCGGCCGCGCCCTGCTTCTCGGTCAGGTACAGGTTCCCGTACACCTGGCCCCGGATGGTGATGGGCACGCCGAGGAACGAGTGCATGGGCGGGTGGTGGGGCGGAAAGCCGTAGCTGTCGGGGTGGCGGGAGAGGTCGGCCAGCCGCAGGGGCCGGGGGTCGACGATGAGCGTGCCCAGGATGCCGTGCCCGGCCGGCAGGTCGCCGATGGCCTTCACCTGCTCGTCGGACAGGCCCACGTGCACGAACTCGGCCAAGCCGTGGCCGTTCTCGTCGAGCACGCCGAGGGCGCCGTACTTGGCGTCCACGAGGACGACGGCCGACTCGGCGATCCGCCGCAGCACGACAGGGAGGGAGAGATCGGAGCCGACCATCAGCACCGCGTCGAGAAGGCGGCGGAGGCGTTCCGGGTCGTCGACGCCGCGAAGCATCAGCCGCGCCCGGGGTCACGGCGCTCAGCCAGCCGGGCCGCGTAGGCGGCGGCCTCGCTGCGCCGAGCCATGCCCAACTTCGCCAGCAGGTTGGACACGTAGTTCTTCACCGTCTTCTCGGCGAGGAACATGGCCTCACCGATCTGACGGTTGGTCATGCCCTCGGCGATGTGGTCCAGGATCTTGCGCTCCTGGGCGGTGAGGTTGCCGAGCACGTCGTCCTTGGCCGGCTCGGGGTTGCGCAGGCGTTCGAGCACCCGGGCCGTGACCAGGGGATCGAGCAGGCTCTCGCCCCGCGCCACCCGCCGGATGGCGGCCACCAGCTCGGCGCCCCGGATCTGCTTCAGGACGTAGCCGGCGGCCCCGGCCATGATCGAAGCGAACAGGGCCTCGTCGTCGGCGAAGCTGGTGAGCATCACGCAGGCGACCTCGGGATGACGGGAACGGATCTCCCGGCACACCTCGATGCCGTTGACATCGCCGTCGTCGCCCAGCCGGACGTCGAGCACGGCGACGTCGGGCTTGGTGGCGGGAATGCGCTCGAGCGCCTCCTCCGCCGACGAGGCCTCCCCCACCACGCTGAAGTCCTCCTCGCCCCAGAACAGGTCACGGATGCCGCGGCGCACGAGCTCGTGGTCATCCAGCAAGAAGATCCGCACGGGCATGCCTCCATTCTGCCGGACCGGTGACGTTCGGCTCTCACCAGGAGGACCAGCGGCCCTGGTGAATCCTCTCCACCGGCCGCACCCTGACATCGTGATCGCGCGAGTGACATGCCCGGACTGCGGCGACGTCGCCCTGGACGTGGAATGCCTCAGCGTGGTCCGCGGGTTCGAAGTCGACGTGTTCTGGTTCCACTGTCCCCGGTGCAACCGCCAGGTCGAGAAGGAAGCGGACCCTCACGTCGGCTCGCTGCTGCTGGCGGCCGGCGCTACCCGCGTGGCCCAGCGCCGCGCCAACCTGGCCGAGGTCGCCGTGCTCCTGGCCGAGCTCCACAACGAGCTCGGGAGGGAGGACTGGCTGGCCCGGCTGCTGGCCGCTCTCCCGGGAGACCCCGAACGCTGACGGCCCTCTCGCGGTCGACCCCGAGCGCTGACGGCGCCTCTCCCGTTCTGTTGCAACACAGTTGCGGTACTCGCAATCCAGTTGCACGAGAACGGGAGGCAGGCCGTTCAGCCGGCCCCCGAGGGCCGGCGTTCACTACGCGGCGATGGGGAACTGCAGGCGAGTGTCGTCGTGGGACAGCAGCACCCGCGGGCCGCTGGCGCTGTCCCGCAACACCATCTCGACGGGCACGGCATCGTCGGCCCACTGCCGGAGGACGGACTCCGTGGCAGCCGCGATCCACGAGGCCGAATAGGGCAACTCACCGCGCACGCTGATGGGGGCGCCCACCGGGATCCACTCGCCTGGCCCCAACTCGACGGCGGACGTGGTGATGCAGTCGACCACCACCTCGGTCTGCTCCGCCACCGCGAAGAGGACCTGCACATCCAGCGTCGTCTCCCAGTCGGCAAAGGGGGGCGGGTCCGGCGCGGCCCGGGAGGCCGCTCCACGGGTACCGACGCGCCACTCGATCACGCAGAGGCCAACGAACAGCGCCAACCCAGCCAGCCAGGAAGCGGCAAACCAGAGCACACCATCAACATGCACTGGCAGGCTCGGCGTCCCATAGGGCCGAACGGCACTGGCCCGCGTCACTTCGGGCCGTCACGGTGGGATCGTGCAAGACGCGGTCGGCGCCGTCGAGACCCATGTCTCCGTCCTCTTCTTCGTCCACGACCGGGCATACAAGCTGAAGAAGCCCGTCGCCCTCGATGTCCTGGACTTCACCACTCGCGAGGCCCGGGCCGCGGCCTGCCACCGCGAGGTGGCGCTGAACCGGAGACTGGCGCCCGACGTGTATCTCGGCGTGCTCGACATCCAGGGGTCCGACGGCCGGGCATGCGACCACCTGGTTGTCATGCGCCGCATGCCCGCCGATCGTCGCCTCAGCCGGCTGGTGACCGACGGCCTGGCGACCGTGGACGACGTGGAGAGGCTCGCCCACCTCATCGCCGCCTTCCACGCCGCCGCCCTCGCTCCCGCTGCCGCCGCCGAGGCGGCTACCGCGGACGCCGTGCGGGCCAACTGGGAGCAGTCGTTCCGCCAGCTCGAGCCGTTCGTGGGCGGGGTGCTCCCGGCAGCCACCGCCGGGCGGGTCGAGCACCTGGCGCAGCGGTACCTCGACGGGCGGGCCGCGCTGTTCGATCGGCGGATAGCCGAGGGCCGGGCCCGGGACGGGCACGGCGACCTGCTGGCCGACGACATCTTCCTGCTCGAGGACGGTCCACGCGTGCTCGACTGCATCGAGTTCTCGGACCGCCTCCGCTACGGCGACGTGCTCGCCGACGTGGCCTTCTTGGCCATGGACCTGGAGCGGCTGGGAGCACCCCGGCTGGCCGACCACTTTCTGGAGCGGTGGGGCGAACTGATGGGTGAGACCCACCCGGCGTCGCTCGCCCACCACTACATCGCCTACCGGGCGCTCGTGCGATGCAAGGTGGCGTGCGTCCGGCACGGCCAAGGTGACCCTGGCGCTGGTGCCAGCGCCGGCGCCCACCTCGAACTGGCCCGCCGTCACCTCGAGCGGGGGCGCGTCGTGCTCGCCCTGGTGGGCGGCCTGCCCGGCACGGGGAAGTCCACGGTGGCCGAGGGAATCGGTCGGGCATGTGGCTGGACCGTCCTGCGCTCGGACGAGGTGCGCCAGGAGCTCACCGGCGACTACACGCCGGAGAGCGTCCGCCGCACGTACGAAGCGCTGGTGACCCGAGCGGAGCAGGCGCTCCACCTCGGGCTGCCAGTGGTGCTCGACGCCACATGGGGCTCTGCCGCCATGCGGGAGTTGGCCGCCGCGGCCGCAGCTCGCACGTCGAGCGACCTGGTCGAGCTGCGGTGCGTCGTCGACCCTGCCGTGGCCGCCCGCCGCATCGCCACGCGCCGCGAAGCCTTCGGTTCGGAGGCGACGCCCGCGGTGGCCACCGCCCTGGCGACGCGAGCTGACCCGTGGCCGTCGGCTGTCGACGTCGATACCGAGGGCGACCCTGTCGAAGTGCTGGGCCGGGTCCTCTGGAACCTCAGTACTCAGCGGTGAGCACCGGTCGAGGAGGGCGGCGGCGACCGGCGAGCCCCGGCCACCGTCGGCCGGGCACTCGTTCCGTTGGCCGCGTTTGGCCGACACGGTGACGGCCAAACGCGGCCAGAACGGGGTGGACCGTGGTGGCTCAGGCGTGACGGGCGATCTCGACCGCGGCCACGAGCACGGGCCTGCCTCCTCCGTCGCTCGCTAGCGCTGTTCCATCCACTTGCGGGCCAGCGGGGCGAGCACCTCGGCGAGGGTGGGCTCGCCCACGTCCCTGAGCTCGTACGTCACCCGGCGTACGGGGTGGCCGGCTTCGATCAGGCGGCCGAGGTCGATGGGCGTGCCCGCCACCACGGCATCGCACGGCGTGGCCCGGATCGTCTCCTCCAGCTCGTGGAGCTGATGGTCGCCGTAACCCATGGCCGGGAGCACCAGCCCGATGCCGGGGAACCGGGCGAAGGTGTCGGCCACCGACCCCACGGCGTAGGGCCGGGGGTCGACGAACTCGGCCACGCCCGCCTGGCGAGCGGCCACCGTGCCGGCGCCGTACGGCATGCCCCCGTGGGTGATGGTGGGCCCGTCCTCGACCACGAGGACGCGGCGCCCGACCAACGAGGGCCCGGCCTCCAACGTCACCGGTGAGGCCGCCTTCACGATGGTGGCAGCCGGGTTCACCGAGTTGACGTCGGCGATGACCTGGGCCACCGAGTGCATGTCGGCGCTGTCCACCTTGTTGACCACGATGACGTCGGCCATGCGGACGTTGGTCTCGCCCGGGTGGTAGCGCAACTCGTGGCCCGGGCGCAGCGGGTCGACCACCGTGATGAGCAGGTCGGAGGCGAAGAACGAGAAGTCGTTGTTGCCTCCGTCCCAGATCACCACGTCGGCCTCGGCTTCGGCTTGGCGCAGGATGGCCTCGTAGTCGACACCGGCGTACATCACCATGCCCATGCGGACAGGCGCCTCGTACTCCTCGCGCTCTTCGATGGTGGGGTTGGACGCGTCGATGTCGGCGATGGTGGCGAACCGCTGTACCCGCATGCGTTCGAGGTCGCCATACGGCATGGGGTGGCGAACCAGCGCGACCCGCAGGCCCGCGTCCATCAGGAGCTGACCCACCCGCCGGCTGGTCTGCGACTTGCCGCACCCGGTGCGTGCCGCGCACACGGCCACCACCGGCTTGACGGACGTGAGCATGGTGGCCTTGGGCCCGAGGAGGGTGAAGCTGGCGCCCGTGGCCAGGGCCGCCGATGCCTTGTGCATCACGTCCTCGTGGGACAGGTCCGAGTAGGCCAGGACGATCTCGTCCACCCGCTCGGCGGCGGCGATGGAAGCCAGCTCCTCTTCGGGCCGTATCTGTATCCCGTGCGGGTACCGCGACCCCGCCAGCGAGGGCGGGTAGGTGCGGTCGTCGATGCCGGGGATCTGGGCGGCGGTGAACGCCACGACCTCGGTGTCGGGGTCGTCGCGGTACACGGTGTTGAAGTTGTGGAAGTCGCGCCCGCCGGCTCCCATGATGATGACCTTGCGCATTGCGCGTCTCTCCTTTGTCTACGCAGCCTGGCTGAGGTCGACCGGGGTCTCCTCCGCCGCGAGCTGCGGTTCCTTGACGGCGGCCCGCCACTTCATCCAGACGAACACCGGTACGCCGGCGAGCAGGAGCATGAAGCCCCAGGCGATGGTCTTGTAGCCCGAGCCCACGATCATCCACGCCGAGTACCCGAAGGCCACGAAGGCGATCGTGATGTCCACGGCGAAGTGCTTGCCCGAGAACCGCTGGCGGTCAGTGGCCAGCAACATGAGCTGGGCGCCCGCCGCGTACGCGTAGGGCACCAGCGTCACCAACGTGGCCAGCAGGACCATGTCGCTGAAGCGGGCGACCAGCGAGCTGTTGTAGTTGGTGAGCATCAGCCCGGTGAGCAGCACGCTCGACACGACCAGCCCCACGGCCGGAGCGCCATAGCGATTGAGCCGGCTGAACTCGGTGGGGAACAACCGGTCGCGGGCGGCGGCGAAGGGCACCTGGCCCTGCAGCAGGATCCACCCGTTGAGGCAGCCGAAGGTGGAGATGACGGCGCCCAGGGCCACGGCGTCACCGGCCCAACTGCCCCACATCTTGGTGGCGGCGTCGGCGAACGGCGCCGTGGAGTTGGCCAGGTCACCCATGGGGATGACGCCCATGACCGCGACCGTGCCGAGGATGTAGACCACCGCGGTGATGGCGGTGCCGATCAGGGTGGACCGGGGGATGGTGCGGGACGCGTCGGCGACGTCCTCAGCCGGCACGGTGGCCGACTCCAACCCGATGAACGCCCACAAGGTGAGCGTGGCCGCTGCGGTGATGGCGCCGAAGTTCGACTTGGTGCTGGCGTTGAAGGGGGTGAAGTTCCCGCTGTGGAGCCAGAACAGGCCGAGGGCGGCGATGGCCACGAGGGGCACGATCTTCAACACCGTGGTGGCCGTCTGCACCAACCCGGCCTGGCGCAACCCACGGATGTTCACCCACGTGAGCAACCAGATGGCGGCCGTGGCCAGCGCGACCTGGGCCAGCTTGGCGCCGCTGCTGGAGCGGGAGAACACGTCGAAGAAGTGGCCCATGTAGCCGACGAAGGCCACGGCGATGGCGGCGTTCCCGACCCATGCCGCGATCCAGTAGCCCCACGCCGTCTGGAAGCCGACGAAGTCACCGAAGGCGCGCCGGCTGTAGGCGTACGGTCCGCCCGTGCGAGGGTAGGCCCGGCCCAGGCGGGCGAAGACGAGGGCCAGGAAGAAGGCACCGGCGGCGGTGAAGAGCCACGCCACGATGCTGATGCCGCCGTATACGGCCAGGGCGGCGGGAAGCAGGAACACCCCGGAGCCGATCATGTTGCCGATCACCAGGGCGGTCGCCATCGGTGGGGAGAGGGCCTTGCGGGCCGTGGGTGTGGGCATCGTCGTTCCTTCCTGTCGCGACACACCTCCAGCATCAAGCCCGCGGTCGGGGCGCTCCAGGGTCACAAGCCCCAAGTGGCGCGGCCCGGGAGGCAGGGCCGTTCGGCCTGGCCATCCGGCCTGCGGCACCCGTCTTGGGCGACACCGGGGCGAGCCGGGGGACCTACGTGGCGATGTCGCGACGCTCGAACGCCCAGGCGGCGACCACCAGCAGCACGGCGGCGATGGCGACCGGGACGAGCAGGCCGGCGTGAAAGCCCGTGCGCAGGGGCTCGTCGCCCAACGCCCACCGGAAGGGCGACAGCGGCCGCACGGGCCGCACCACACTGGTGATCGACGCCAGCGAGTTGACGAGGAAGGCGGCCAGCGCCGCCACCGACGCCGCCGCGTAGGCCACGCCCCGGCTGGGCCCGATGCACGTGACGACCAGGGCCACAGCCCCGAAACACAGGCCCACGGCCACCACGCCGGCCATGACGCTGGCCAGGCGGGCGACGGGCACGCGCATGTCGGCCAGCTCGTCGGCCACCACCAGGGTGACGAACACGGCGACCCCCAGGGCAACGGTCATCGCGACGCCGGCCAGGTGTTTCTGGACGACCACCCGCCCGCGCCGCACCGGGTAGGCGAGCAACAAGTCGAGCGTGCCCCGGTCCTCCTCCCGGCCGATGGCCCGGCCGCCCAGGGCGATGGCGTAGCCGATGAAGGCGAGCGGCAGCATGAACCCGAACACCTCGGCCTGCAAGAAGCCGGTGCCGGTGGTGAAGTCGAGCTCCTTGCCCAGGCCGAACAACGCCTTCATGGCATCGGGCAGTTGCCGCCACGTGTCCTGGAAGCCGGCCTGGTGGCGGATGGACGGGTAGATCGCCGACTCCATGGCGACGAACGCGGCGACCGACAACGCCCACCACATCGTCCCTCGCCCGTGATCGTGCACGGTCTTCGTGGCGACGCTACGCGGCTGCATGGCCGGCCTCCCGGTAGTGGGTCAGGAAGACGTGCTCCAGGTCCGCCTCCTCGCTGGTGATGGACACCACGTGGTGCTGGGCCAGCGCCTTGACGAAGGCGTCGGCATCCCCCTCGACCAGGCATCGCAGGCGCGGCCCCTGCACCTCGACCCGGCGTACGCCGGGAACGGAGGCCAGGGCGGTGGCGGGCACAGGCCGGTCGAACACGACGTGCACGTGGCGGAGCGCCTTGCGCCGCAACGACTCCACGTCCTCCACGGCAACCAGGCGGCCTGCCCGCACGAAGGCCGCCCGGTCTGCCACCTCCTGGACCTCGCTCAGCACGTGCGAGGACAGGAAGACGGTCGCACCCCGATCGCGGGCGGCGCGCACCATGGCGTGGAACTCCAACTGCACCAACGGGTCCAGGCCGGAGGTGGGCTCGTCGAGCACGAGCACCTCCGGGTCGTGCATGAACGCCTGCACCAGCCCGAGCTTCTGGCGGTTGCCCTTCGACAGCGCCCGCACGGGCCGGGACAGGTCGAGGTCGAGCTGCTCGGCCAACCGGGTGACGGCCGCCTGGGGCACGCCGCCCCGCAGGGCGCCGAGGTAGCCCAGCAGCTCTTCCCCGGTGAGCTCGTCGTACAGGTGGAGGTCGCCCGGCAGGTACCCGACCAGCCGTCGTACGGCCACGCTGTCCCTGCGGGTGTCGAGACCGAAGACCTCGGCCCGGCCCGCCGTCGGGCGGATGAGGTCGAGCAGCAGGCGGATGGTGGTGGTCTTGCCCGCCCCGTTGGGCCCGAGGAAGCCGAACACCTCCCCCCTTCTGACCTCGAGGTCCAGCCCCTCCACGCCGACCGCGGACCCGTAGTGCTTGGTCAGCCCTTCCGTCGTCATGCCGGCAGTCACCACGTCGAACCTCCGTCGCAACCGTAGGGATGCCAGCACCACAAGCCCGACGGCCAACGCCCCGAGCACGGTTACGAGCGAATTGTCGGACAGATCCCGGGCGACGAGCAGGGCCGTTCGGCTCTACTGCCCCACCCCATCGAGCAGGACGCTGGCAGAGAGCAGTGCCGTACGGCACCGGAAGGAAGTGCACCATGAACTCTCCCCGCCGCCTGCTGGCATCGGCCGGCGCCGTCATCCTGGTCGCGGCGTTGGTGTGGACGGTGCTCGTCGTCCCCCGCATGGAGCGGCTGCCGGGCGGCATCGACGACACCATGCACTACCAGGGCACGGTCAGCCTGGGGCTCGACCCGACCACCGGGGCGCCGCTCGCCACACCGCTGAGCGTCCCCCTCACCATCGAACGCCGGGTGCAGGCCGTGGCCGGCCAGACCGGTGGGCACCGGGAACTGGTGACTGACACGGTGGCCGCCACCATTGTCGGGCGCACCAGCAGCCAGGCGTGGACGTACCTCCTCGATCGCCGCTCCATGGCCAACGTCCCCGACACCCGCACGGTGGTGGACAAGGCGGGCACGTACTCGATCAACCTGCCCTTCAACGCCACGCCGACGCGTACGTACCAGATGTGGAAGCCGGAGACGGGTACGTCGTATCCCCTGACCCAGTCCCAGGGTGCGGCGGCGACCAAGGTCGACGGCCTGCGCGTCCTGCGCCTGAGCGGCGGTCTGCCCAAGACGCCGGTGACGGCCGACGAGCAGCAGGCGCTCGGCGCCCAGGGGTTCCCTGCCCAGCTCACCAGCGAGCAGGTGACGGCCCGGTTGGCGGCCGCGGGCATCGACCTGATGAAGACGGGGGCCGCCCTCCAGCAGGCCCTGACCCCGGCCCAGCTCGACGAGGTGCTGGTGGCCCTGACCAAGCCGCTCCCGCTGCAGTACTCGCTCACCTCGTCGGGCAACGCCCTGGTCGAACCTCGCAGCGGGATGATCGTGTCCGTGGAGGGAGTGACCGAGACCCTGACCGTGCGGCCGGACCTGTCGGGTGCGGCGCCCGTCCTCGGCCTCTTGCAGCAGCACACCGACATCCCGCAGATCGCCAGTGCCCTGGCGGCGCTGAGCGCCATGGCGTCGGCTCCTGACCAGGTGGTGTACACGGCCCGTTACAGCCAGACGCCGGCGTCGGTGTCCGAGCGGGTCGGGGCAGCCAAGAGCGCCCGGCGCGACCTGCGCAACCTCAGTGCCGTGATCCCTCTCAGCCTGGGCGGCATCGCCCTGATCCTGTTCGTCACCGCCGCCTACCTGCGGCCGAAGACCCAGCCCCCGGCCGGGGTCGAGAGCGAGGACGAGGACGAGACGGCCGACCACGAGGCGGCCTAGGCAGCGGGGGTCGCGTGACCATGGCAGCGCGCCGCGGCCTCGTGATCGGTCGGTTGGCGGGCATCCCCGTGCGGGTCCACCCCACCTTCCTGGTGCTCATCGCCCTGGCCCTGGTCGGCGGCCTGGGCCCGCCGGCCCAAGGGCTGCTGTGGCTGGTGTTGCTGTTCGCCTCCGTCGTGGCCCACGAACTGGCCCACAGCCTGACCGCCCGCCGCTTCGGCGTGCGCGTGAAGGACATCCTGCTGTTGCCCATCGGCGGGGTGTCCGAGTTCGAGCGGTTGCCGTCCGCGCCCCGGCAGGAGTTGCTGGTCGCGGCCGTCGGTCCCCTCACCAGCCTGGCCCTGGGCATCGCCGTGGCCACCGTGGCCGCCGTGGCCTTCGGGACGGCGTTGCTGCCCGTCGATCTCGTCCACGGCACGGTCTTGCATCGCCTGGCATGGCTCAACGTGCTGCTGGCCGGCTTCAACATGCTGCCCGCCTTCCCCATGGACGGCGGCCGGGTCGTGCGGGCGGCGCTGGCCGAGCGGATCGGGTTGGCCCGCGCCACCCAGGTGGCGGCCAGGCTGGGCCGGGTCGTCGCCTTCCTCATGGCCGCCGCCGGGTTGGCCTTCGACATCTGGCTGTTGCTCATCGCCGGCTTCGTGTACCTGGGGAACAAGGCCGAAGAGGCGTCCACGCTCGTGCACCTGCGGCTGGCGGGCAAGCGGGTGGCCGACGTGATGGTGCCGGTCGCAGGCGCACCGGGTGCCTCTCTGGGCGATGTCGCCTTCTCCCCCGACGAACCGTTGGAGGACGCCCTGCGCCGGCTGCCCGGGTGGCACCAGATCGTGCCCGTGGTCGACCCCGAGACCGGTGCTCTCGTCGGCATGGTGGTCGTGGACGACCTGGCCGCCCTGCTCGACACCGCACACTGACCGCCCGGGCACACGCTCGCCGCCGCCTCAGGCGGCGCCCTCGCTCCAGAGCGTCGCCCCGCCGGCCAGGGCCACCACCACGAGCCACCACTGGGCCGGGAACGGGTGCAACTGCAGGGCCCGGCCCACCGGCCCCACGTAGACCGTCACCGCCAGGGCGAGCGCCATCACGCCGGCCGCCAGCCAGAGCGACACGTCGGCCCGGCCCAGGTGACGCCAGCAGGGCCGGGCCGGGGCCCGGCACACGAAGACCAGGCTCGTCTGCCCGGCCAGGAGGACAGCCCATCCCACGCCCCGGGCCTGGCCCACGGGCATGCGGCCCAGGGCGAACAGGTAGGCACCGACGGTGGCCGCGCTCAACGTGAGCCCGAGGGCGAGGGGGCGCAGGGCGTGGCGGCCCACCAGGCTCTCCTTGGCCGGGCGGGGCGGGCGCTGCATCACGTCGGCGGCCGCCGGCTCTCGCTCGAACACGACGGAGATCACCGGATGGAGGATCAGCTCGAGGGCGACGAGCTGGGCGGGCAGCAGGAGCAGCGGGCGGCCCAGCAGGGGCACGACCAGGGCGGCGAGCAGCAACGGCGGGTGGAAGGCCACCAGGTAGCCGAAGGCCCGGCGCAGGTTGTCGACGATGCGGCGGGCGTCGCGAACGGCACGCACGATGGTGGTGAAGTCGTCGTCGAGGAGCACGAGGGTCGCCGCCTCCCGCGCCACCTCGGTCCCCCGCAGGCCCATGGCCACGCCCACGTCCGCCTCCCGCAGTGCGGGAGCGTCGTTGATGCCATCGCCGGTCATGGCCACGACGTGGCCCTGGCGCCGGAACGATTGGATCAACCGGTGCTTCTGGTCGGGCCGCGTGCGCACGAAGAGGTGGGCATCGGCGGCCCGGCGGTCGAGCTCGGCGTCATCGGCGGCGTCGACCTCGTCGCCCGTCACCACGGCGTCGCCCAGCCCCAGCTCCTCGGCCACCGCTTGCGCCGTGGCCGGGTGGTCGCCCGTCACCATCACCACCCGCACGCCCGCGGTGCGGCACTCGGCCAGCGCCCCCTCCACCCCGGGCCGCACGGGATCGCTGAACGCCACCAGGCCCACCAGGCGGAGGCAGGCCTCGTCACCGGCGCGCGTACCCGTGGGCGCGTCCAATCGTCCCTCGGCCACGGCGATGACGCGCATGCCCCGGCGGGCCAGGCGTTGTGCCTCGGTCGGCAGTGCGCCATCACGCTCGCCCGTGAGGGCGACCAGGCCTTCCAGGGCGCCCTTGGCCGCCACTGTGTAACCGTGGCCGTCGCCGTCGGCCCACACGTGGGTGACGCGACGCAGCACGGCGTCGAACGGGTGGTCGACCACCAGCCCCTCGGGCGGGGGCTGCCCGATACCGGCGGCGGCTGCCCGCCGGGCCAGCGCCTGGTCCAACGGGTCGAAGGGCAGGGGCTCAGACGCCAGCAGGGCGGCGTGCAGGACGCCGTACCCGCCGTCGTCCGGTACCAGGGCGCCGACCTCCAGTTGGCCGAGCGTGAGGGTGCCCGTCTTGTCCACCGCGATCAGGCTGGTGGCGCCGAGGGTCTCCACGCCGGTGAGGGCGCGCACCAGCGCCCGGTCCTTGGCCAGCCGCCAGGCCCCGAGGGCGAGGTACAGCGTGTAGACCATCGGGAACTCTTCGGGCACGGCGGCGATGCCCAGGCTCACGGCGGCGATGAGGGCGTCGCCCCAGGAGCCCCCGTTGATCCGCTCCACCACGAAGACGGCCACGCAGAACCCGAAGGCGCCCGCACCGACGACCCGCACGAGCCGGCCCACCGCGGTCTGCAACGGCGTGCGGGGCGGGCGGATGCGCGCCACCAGGCGGCCGATGGTGCCGTACTCGGTGGCCGCGCCGGTGGCCGTCACGCGGGCGATGCCGCGTCCCGACAGCACCGTGGTCCCGGCCCGCACGACCAGGTCGTCGCCTCCTTTGGCCGCGGGCAGCGACTCCCCGGTGAGGGCGGATTCGTCGACCATGAGCTGGGTGGCCACGACCACCTCGCCGTCGGCGGGGATGACGTCGCCCTCCTGCACCAGCACGAGGTCGCCTACCACGAGCTCCTCGGCAGGAACGGTCTGGTGGTGGCCGTTCCGCCACACCACCGCCAGGGGCGCGCTCAGGCCGCGCAAGCGATCGAGGACGCGTTCGGCGCGGGACTCCAGGAGCCAGCCGATGGCGGCGATGGGCAGGATGGCGACCAGGGTGATGGCCGCGTCGACCGCGTCACCCAGCACGGCGTAGGTCGGCCCCGCCACCAGCAGCAAGGCCACCATGGGATCGGCGAAGGGCCGGAGCCAACGAGCCAGGCGGCTCCGGCCCGTGGCCGGGACGAGCACGTTGGGCCCGTCCCTCGCCAGGCGCTCGGCCGCCTCCTCGCTGGACAGGCCGTCGGTGCCCGGCGGTGGGGCCGGCCGGGCAACGGCCTGTATGGGCACGACGGCCCCGTCAGGTCAGCGGTACGAAGACGTGGGGGTCGCGACGGCGAGCGTGCAGGTCACCCTCGACGGCCACCACGCCGGGTACCTGCTCGACGAGGGTGAGCAACGTGGTCACGTCGCTCTCGAACTGGGCCTCGCCGTGGAGCTTGACCACGCCGTCGATGACCGTGAAGGTCACGTCGTAGCGCTCGGGCCCGTTGAAGGGATCGTCGAGCAACCGCTGCACGGCCGCCCCGACCTGGTCGTCGCCCGGCCAGAAGAACCGCAGGAGGTCGCGACGGGAGAGCATGCCGACCAACCGCTGGTCGTCGTCCAGCACCGGGAGCCGGCGCACCGAGTGCTCCAGCATCAACCGGGCGGCCACGCTCAGGTCGGCGGTGGGGCTCACCGACACCACCACCGAGGTCATCACCTCGGAAGCGGTCCGACCGGACGCCTTGCGCACCCACCGCGGGTCGTGGCCGGCGAAGTACTCGGCCACCAGGTGCCACGCGCTGTGCCCACCGTGGTAGGCCTCATGGCTGATCAGGTCGGCCTCGGTCACCACGCCGAGCAACGCATGGTGTTCGTCCACGACGGCCACGCCGCTCACACCCTGGACCAGCATCAAGCGGGCGATCTGCTTGAGCGGCAGGTCCGGATGGACCGACACCGCCGGTGCGCTCATCACATCTGCGACTTTCATCCTCGTCTCCTTGGGTCGAGCTCTGGGGCAGCGAGCTGCCGTCAGCGCCGGCTGTCACTCATTCGATCGAGCTCTTGGTCCACGTCCTCGTCGGTCACTTCGCCTCGGTAGTACGACCAGAGGCCGAGGGCCAGGCCCATGCCCCACGCCGCCATCACCCAACCGGGCCAGAAGTAGCCGCCTCCGGTGACCAGCCACGCCCCGATGAGGCAGGCGTTGATCACGACGTACGCCACCACCGTGCCCTGGAGGTTGCGCCGGCGCTCGAGGCGCCGCAGGGCCTCGGCCCGGTGCGCCTCTCGATTCTCGGCAGTCCGCAGTTGTAGGTCGTCCATCGATGCCTCCTCGTGACGATCCACGGCCGTCACTGCCACCCTCCCTCCCAAAGGCCGTGCCGACCAGGGTCGAAGGTCGGTTCCCGGGTAGGCCGAACGCAGGCGGCCGCGCCCGAGGCGGCACCGGTCTCCCGCCGTTCAGCCCGCATTGAGGGACCTTCGGCACTACGAGCACGGCCGTTGCCCGTCGGACACTGGTGGCATGACAGGCAAGGTCCGAGTGCTCCTCGTGGACGATCACGAGGTCGTGCGCCGTGGGCTGCGCGGGCTGATCGACGCCGAACCCGATCTGGAGGTCGCCAGCGAGGCGGGCTCGGTGGCCGAGGCCCTGTTGCGCCTACCCCCAGCCAAGCCGGACGTGGCCGTGCTCGACGTGCGTCTGCCCGACGGCAACGGCGTGGAGCTGTGCCGGGAGATCCGGGCCAACTATCCCGAGGTCCAGTGCCTCATGCTGACGTCCTTCGCCGACGACGAGGCCCTGTTCAACGCCATCATGGCCGGGGCGTCGGGGTACCTCCTCAAGCAGATCCACGGCATGGAGCTGATCGACGCCATCCGCAGGGTTGCCCTGGGCGAGTCGCTGCTCGACCCCGCCATCACCCGCCGGGTCCTCGACCGGGTGCGGAACGCGGCCGACGAGGACGATCCCGTGAGCCGGCTCTCCGGCCAGGAACGGCGCATCCTCGACCTCATCGCCGAAGGGCTCACCAACCGCCAGATCGGCGAGCGGCTGTACCTGGCCGAGAAGACGGTCAAGAACTACGTGTCCAGCCTGCTGGCCAAGCTGGGCATGGCCCGGCGCACCGAGGCGGCCGCCTACGCGGCGCGCCGCTCCGTGCAGCGTGACGACGACCGCCGGGCCGGCTGACCCGGACCGCCGGCTGGCCCAGAAAGAAGGAGCAGCACGATGCAAGCGAGCGTGGGAGACAGGATCGTCATCAAGGGGCATCACATCGGCGACCACGACCGTGACTGCGAAGTGCTCGAGGTGCGCGGTCCCGAAGGCGGCCCGCCCTACCGCGTCCGTTGGGGCGACAGTGGCCACGAGACCCTGTTCTTCCCCGGCGTCGATGCATCCGTCCACCACTTCGAACACGTCAATTGAGAGGAGCCCGCCATGCGCACCATCGATGTGATTCGTCGCTCGGGCGTCGGCATCAGCCCTGAGCAGACCATCCGTGACGCGGCGACGATCATGGAGCAGGCCGGTGTCGGCTCGCTGGCCGTCATCGAGGGCGAGCACCTGGTCGGCATCGTCACCGACCGCGACCTCGTCCGCCGGGGCATGGCGCGGGGCCTGCCGCCCGACGCGCGGGTCGACATGGTGATGACGGCGCCGGTCGTCACCATCGACGCCGACGACGAGCTCCACCACGCCTTCGCCCTGTTCCGCACCCACGCGGTGCGTCGGTTGGCCGTCGAGCAGGACGGCCGGTTCGTCGGCATGCTCACCCTCGACGACCTGCTCGTCGACCTGGCGGCCGACATGGCCGACCTGGCCAGACCGGTGACGGCCGAGATCCTCTTCGCCCATCACGACAACCCGCTCCCGGCGAGGGCCTGAGGTGGAAACGGGCTGGATCGTCGTCGGCGTGGACGGGTCCGAGGAATCGATCGCCGCCCTGCGCTGGGCCATCCACGAGGCGCAGGTCCGCGGTGCGAGCCTCGACGTGGTGCACGCCTGGCAGTTCCCCTACATCACCGACGTGGCCGGCATGGCGGTTGCCGCCATCGGCGAGGAAGAGCTCCAACAGGCGGCACGCGACCTGCTGGACCGCACCATCGCCGCGGCCGGGCCCGTGCCCGCCGGCCTGCGCGTCGAACCCATCCTCGCCCACGGGACGCCGGTGCAGACGTTGCTCGATGCGGCCAAGGGCGCCGACCTCCTGGTCGTCGGGACCCGCGGCCGCGGCGGGTTCACCGGGCTGCTGCTCGGGTCGGTGAGCCATCAGTGCACCCACCACGCCCCCTGCCCGGTGGTCGTCGTTCCCCTCCCGCCCGAGACCTGACCGGGAGTCGCGGGGCCTAGGGGCCCAGGCGCCGGCCGGACACGAGCTCCGACTGGATGCGCACCACGTGGCCCCGGTGGCCCGGGAGCCAGGGCTGCAACGACAGGCGGTCGACGATGGCCACGTCCGCGCCCCGATGGAGGGCCGTGGCCGGGCCGGTGACGAGCACGCTCCAGCCCGACTTGGTGGCGCGGTCGATCTCGTCGGCCTCGAAGGCGACGATGGCCTTGTTGGTGGCGGCGACCAGTTTGCTGCCCGTACTCGTGCGGAACACGACGTCGGCGCCCCAGAGCGCGAAGTTCACCGGAAAGGCGGCGGGGAGCGCACCCATGGTGACGATCACCCGGCCGATCTCCGCCGTCGCCAGGAGCCGCAGGCATTCGTCCCGATCGAGCACTTCGAGCCCATTGCGGTCCACCTGCATGGCGACAGCGTGAACTCCGGCACACGACGCCCATAGGGCCGAAGGTCCCGACCGATTCGTCCGGTCGGCCCTGCCGGTCGGCGTTGCGGGTCACCGACGATTGGGCCATGACCGCGATCGACGTCCGCCCCGCCACGCCTGGAGACGAGGAGCCGCCCTCGCCGCCCGACGCGCCGCCGACCAGCGATCCCGGTGGTGGTGGCAGCGGCGGCCGGAGCGAGGCGTTCATGACCTTCGCCGTGGCCCTCGCCGCCCTCGCCTTCCTGGGCAGCCTGGTCGGCATCGGCTTCGGGGCCCGGGCCATCACCGAGTCCAAGCGCCGCATCTCCACCTCCAGCACCGGCGCGGCGCCCACCACCGCGCCGGTCACCCTGTCGGACTTCAAGATCACCCCCGACGCCGTGCAGGTCGCGGCCGGTGGGTTCCTCGACGTGACCAACACCGGCCAGTCGCCGCACAACCTGGCCGTCCAGGGCGCGGGGCTGGCCACACCCATGATCAACACGGGCGCCACGGCGCGCCTCGACGTGAGCGGCCTGGCCCCGGGCAAGTACACGCTGTTCTGCGAGGTGCCCGGCCATGCCGACCTGGGCATGAAGGGCACCCTCACCGTGGTGGCGGGCACGGGTGCCGGCACGGGCGCGGCGGCCACCACGCCGACCACCGCCATGGGAGACATGCCGGGCATGAACCACAGCGCCATGACCGCCGACCAGATGGACGCCATCATGGCCAAGTCCATAAAGGCTTTCCCGGCCGCCACGGAAGGCCAGGGCGGCCAGGTCCTCGCCCCCGAAGTGCTGCCCGACGGCACCAAGCTGTTCAAGCTCACCGCCCAGGTCGTGCAGTGGGAGATCGAACCGGGCAAGCGGGTCGAGGCGTGGACGTACAACGGCGCCGTGCCCGGACCGACCATCAAGGTCAACCCGGGCGACAAGGTGCAGGTGTCGATCCACAACGTGCTGCCCGAGTCGACGTCGATCCACTTCCACGGGCTGATCACGCCCAACTCGCAGGACGGCGTCCCCGACATCACCCAAGACCCCATCAAGCCGGGCCAGACGTACCTGTACTCCTTCACCGCCCAGTCGACGCCAGCCGTGGGCATGTACCACTCCCACCAGGACGCGGTGAAGCAGGTGCCCAACGGGATGGCCGGCGCCTTCCTGGTCGGCCGGGAACCGGTGCCCGCGGGCGTCACCGTGTCGCAGGAGCAGACCATGATGCTGAACGACGCCGGCACCATCGGCTACAGCATCAACGGCAAGTCCTTCCCCGCCACTGCCCCCGTCGTGGCCAAGCTGGGCGACTGGGTCATCGTGCACTACATGAACGAGGGCGTGATGGTGCACCCGATGCACTTGCACGGTTTGGCCCAGATGGTCATCGCCAAGGATGGCTACCCGCTGGCCCAGCCCTACGAGGCGGACACCATCCTCGTCGGGCCGGGTGAGCGCTACACGGTGTTGGTCCACGCCACGGAACCGGGCACGTGGGCCTGGCACTGCCACATCCTCCCGCACGCCGAGCGGGCCGACGGCATGTTCGGCATGGTCACGGCGATGGTCGTGAAGGGGTGAGTCATGCGAGTGATGGTGATCGAGAGCGAACACGGGGCCGCCGACAGGGCCGTCTCCCAACTGCACGCTGCCGGCCACTGGGTCTACCGCTGCCACAACCCGGAGCTGCCTGACTTCCCCTGCAACGGCCACCGGGACCAGACCACCTGCCCGCTGGCGCACGATCCCGACATCGTGCTCATCGTGCGCCGGCACGCCAGCTCCCGGCCCGCCCCCCTGGAGGACGGTGTGGCCTGCGCTCTCCGCCAGGGCATCCCCATCGTGGCCATCGGCACCGCCGCCCTCAACCCGTACGAGCGGTGGGGCGTGCGCTGGGCCGGTGACCGCGGGACCAACGCCGCCGACGTGGTGACCGCCGCCTTCGGGACCAGCCG
>Ga0070741_10003558_pt1 | contig 38385 bp, 33 predicted proteins | sample Coa_R1_4_FD_66440 | JGI IMG/M metagenome (GOLD analysis project Ga0070741, IMG submission 66440) | Surface soil microbial communities from Centralia Pennsylvania, which are recovering from an underground coalmine fire - Coalmine... | ecosystem: Environmental > Terrestrial > Soil > Unclassified ... | reverse complement strand
GGCGGCTCGAACGACCCGATGGCAGCATTCGCTTCATCTCCAACGGTGTGACCCATCATCGAATGGGCCAGGTGACCTATATCGATCCGACTGGCAGCACCCTGCACAGGTTCGATAATCCAACTGCCGAATCCACCATTTCAATACACGTCTTCGGTACTGATACACGTAGCTCGGAAAGACTGACCGATTGTTATCTACTGGAAGATCACCTCAGCGCGACCGGCGATGTAGCCAAATTGTAGAAGAACGTTGGCCATCAATCTGGCTGAGTGTGGGATTCGGCTGTGCCACCCTGCGTCCAGCATTGTGAAAAGCCTCCGTCTTGACAACTCAGTGAGAGGCTTCCAACCGGCCCTTTATTTCGTTATACAGAACGCGGGCGTTGTCTTCGACCGTGGCGTGGAAGTTAGGAAATTGTCGGAAATCTGAGAATGCTTGCATGTGCAAATTCCGTGCTACCTGTTCCCATGTCGCGCCAGCTTTAACTTGGGCGGAGACCTGGTCGCGGAGCGCCGCCAAATAATCGTGGAATCGTTGCAGATCCTGCCGCGAGCCCACTTCAAAATGTCCGGGTACAAAGGTCTGTGCCGGCGTTGTAAGCAATTGCCCGAGAATTTGAATCCAGTTCAGAACGCTGCCCCGGTCCATCGCCGGCGAACTGTGATTCAGGAAGAGATCGCCCGTCGCGATGACTCGCTGGTCGGGAAACTCCACCACAAGATCACCCATAGTGTGAGCGGGTCCGCGAAACTCGACGTGAACCGGATGATTGTCAACGTAGATCTCAGCTTTGTCAATGGTTATGGTTGCAACCCGGTAGGCCACGGACTCAAGCGACGCGAGTGCTTCGCCAGTCAGGCGCTCTTTTAGCCGGGGAAGATCCTTGTCGAGAAACGCGAGTGTTGCGGTGCGAGTGAATGAGGTCGTAACTATATCTGCGCGGGGACCCACAATTCCATTCGCGGCCTGATGATCGCGATGGTAATGCGTGTTGATGATGTAGCGTACCGGCAAAGGTGAAACCGCGCGAATGGCCGAAAGCAGCTTTTCACCAGCCGTACGATCGAAGCCCGTGTCGACAACTAAAATGGAATCTTTGCCAATAAGAAATACTGAGTTCGAACTCGCGTCATTGTCCGAAATATAGGCATAGAGCCCGTTGCCCAGAGCTTGAGTTTTCGGAGCAGCGGCGGCTATTGTAGCTAACGCTCCTGCCAGAAGGAAAGCGCCGTAGCCTCGCATCAAAACATCAACTTTAACGCGAGTTGGATCAGCCGAGGGCCACCGGAGCCTAATCCGACATTGTTCTGTGCTACATCAGGAGTCTCATAAACAGCTCCAAAACTCGGAGCGGACTCCACGTTGTTTGGTATCGCGAAATTCGGATGGTTGAAGAGGTTAAAGAACTCGGCTCTGAATTGCAGGTTTGTTTTTTCGCCAAAATGGGTGTTCTTGATCACCGAGAAGTCCACATCGTCGAAGCCAGGACCGGTTACAATGTTGCGGCCCGCGTTTCCAAATGTCAGGATGGCATTGGGAACGAAGGCAGCGGTATCAAACCACTGTTCCACCGTGTGTGATCCGCTATTAGGGTTAGTGATGACGTTTGGCCGGTCATTCCCCTCACCCGTGCGGCTATTATTCAGCCCGGTGAGAACCGAGAACGGCTGACCGGTCTGTAGCGTGACAATCCCCGCTAGTTCCCACCCGTTGACCAATGCGGCCGTGGCGCCGGAAAACGATTGCTTTGCCGGCAGTTGATAAATGAAGGAAGCGCTGAAGCGATGTCGAATATCGAAGTCCGACAGACCTCGTTCGCCGGCGAGAAGGTTGAAATTGTTCTGAGGCAGTACCGTGGTTCCATTCGCGCCTGAGCCATAGAAATCGGACGCTTCGTCGATTGATTTCGAAAACGTGTAGTTCACTTGAAATGAAAGACCTTGCGCCAACTGTTTCGAAAGCGTTGCCTGCAAACTGTTGTATTCCGAGTTGACGTCCGTCACGGCGGTTAGGATCTTCGGAAATCCGAAGTACTGGTTACGCACAATACCGGGAAGGTTGCCGATATTGCTCTCCAGAATCGGAATTGCAGCCGCAGGAACGCCAATCATTGCCAATCGTTGGCTCAGAGAGGGCGTTAACGAATTTAGCTGAGCTTGCGTAATATAAGGTTGGTTCGCATCGGTGAAGCGGCTGAGATGTGTTCCGTGCGTCCCGACATAACTAACGGTCGCCAGCATATTCCACGGCAGCTCTTGCTGAATGTTGAAGTTGTAGTCCTGTGCGTACGGTGTCCTTATATTTGGATTCACGGTAGTCAACACCGGAAAGGCAGTGGGTCCGAATGCATTCGGCCAGCCGATGGAGGGCGCCGAGTTGTAGTAATCAGGAAGATACGGCGGATTGAGCGCAACGTTGCCAGGTATGTTCCCGATGATCGTGTCATAGAAAATTCCGTAACCGATGCGGAACACGGTGTGATATCGCTGTCCGAGACTATATGCGATACCCACTCGCGGCGCAAAGTTCAGATGATTGCCCTGGTAAATACTGGCTTGGCGTTGTAAGAGAACGCCGGACGCTTGTAGGGCGGCTAAATCTGTTTGACTTGCAGTAGGCGGGAAATAGGTTTGAAAGTCTTGCGGGAAAAAGTTACTCAATAGGCCATTTACGTCGTGCAGCACGGTGTTGAGTTCATAACGTAACCCATAGTTGATGACCAGATTCGGACGCCACTTGAAAGTGTCTTGCGCGAAGAAGTTAAAGCTCGACGTCCTTAAGCCGCGCTCAGAGTCCCCAACGAATTGCAGCGAACTTTCCGGCAAACCCTCTGCAAAATCCACCAGCGCGTTCGCGATACCTTGCGGATTCCTTGCCCCATCGAACACCAGTTCACCGCTGAAAGCGAGATCGTAGATGCGATTGATCTGCAATCGGCGGATATCGGCGCCAAATTTCCAGGAATGGCGTCCAACTGTGTAAGAGAACTGATCTACGTACTGGAACGTATTGTTCGTCGAACCCGACGGGTTGTTATCGGTGCCGCCCAGGTTGGAAACGGCGCTTCCGCCCGACACCAAGCCACCCGAAAAGCTAATGAAGGGGATATTGCCCAATCCATTCGGTGTGCCCGCCGCATAACCTGTGTTAATGCCGTATGTCGCTGCCTGCGGTCCCTCTTGGTTGGAGCTCAGGTAGTGTTCGCGATTAAAGCCGAGACGAGCTTCATTCAACGCGTGCGGACCAAACGGCTTAATGTAGTTGAGCGATGCCAGAATACTCGAGACCGGACTGACAATTCCGTATCCAGGAATAGAGGTGGAACTCTGCCCCGGCGTAAATGGATACGAAATAGTCTGGCTTGACTCGCTATAGCGGAAAGAAAGAATATCGTTATTGCTGAAATGATGATCAACCTTGACCAGTCCTTGGTCCGTGTGCTGCCTCAGATTGGGACTCGAAACGAAATTGCCCAATGGGCTGTTCAGGTTCGGGATCGGATATAGCTGGAACAGCCGGGCACTCACTGGATTTACGGGCACCGTTACGGTTTGGCCGCTACCAGTCGGAAAGATACCTTGTCGTTCGGCTAACGTTGGAACGTTGGTAATCAGCGTAATACCGGCGACGCGCCGAAATCCCTCGTAGTTGATAAAAAAGAACGTTCGGTCTTTCTTAATAGGTCCGCCGAGTGTCCCGCCAAATTGGTTGAGCCGCAATTCTGGCGTGGCAAAACCAACTGGAGCAAAGAAATTCCTTGCATCGAGCGCGTCGTTTCGGAAGAATTCGTAGAGCGATCCGTGCAGATCGTTGGTACCGGAGCGCGTTATCAGGTTGACGATAGCGCCGCTGTTGCGGCCGTACTCTGCCGAAAAGGTGTTGGTCTGCACGTTGAATTCTTCTATGGAATCGATGGACGGCTGAATGGCAACTGCGCCGGCAACGTAGTTATTGTTGTCGACACCGTCGATCAGGAAGTTGTTGGAGCTTGATCGTTGTCCATTGGAGGAGAAGTTCGAAGCGCCCCCTTCGCCGCCCTGCTGACCACCGCCGCCGCCGGAGGAAGCCACGCCCGGTTGTATCCGCGCCAATTGCGTGAAATCGCGTCCATTCAGCGGAAGTTCCACCACATCGCGGTGATTCACTACAGCGCCGAGTTGGGTTGTTTCAGCATTCACGTTCTCCATGGCGCCTTGAACGCTCACTTGTTGAGTCTGCGCGCCGACGTTCATCGTGATGTCGACGGTGCGTATTTGGTCCACGGCCACCGTGACGTCCGTAACCGCGGTTTGAAACCCGGCCTTCTCCGTTCGCAGTTTGTAAGCGCCATATGGCAGCGCTGCAAGCGTATATTCGCCGCTTGCGCCTGTCGAAGTCTGGCGTTCCAGGCCCGTTGCTGTATTTTGGACAGCAACGGTAACTCCGCTCATCACGGCTCCGCTCTGGTCGCGCACAGTACCGGAGATCGTGCCGGTAACAGTCTGCGCCGAAGTTGCGGGAAGCAGCGCAATCGCAATGACAAACGCAAATCCAAAATGCTTAAGGCTCAGCATAGATTCCCCTTGGTTTCTGACATGTCAGAAACACTTCCAGAGGGCCGCATTATCTCACGCGTCACGGTGTGATACAAGAGTTTATGGGCAAAGAAGTACGATTCGACGTTGACAACCCACCCGAGCTGTGAAATTCTAGCTGAAGTTTCACGGGCAAACGCCGGATTCGGATTGAGTCGGAACAGACGAATTCGGCCTGCGTGAAGACGCCCATTAAGAGATGATTACTTCGAGCGAAGCCGGCGCGTTGACGGATGAGCGAATTGCGGAGCTGCGGAAACAGTTCCCCATTCTTGAGAACAGCACTTACTTATACAATTGCTCGCAGGGCGCACTCTCGAATGCCGTTCAGCGCGGCATGCAGGAGTATGCCGAGAGTTGGCGTACATCGGCAGCCCCTTGGGACGAGTGGATGCTCAAGTACGACGCCATTCGCGCCGAGTTCGCCCGATTCATCAATGCCGATCCCGATGAGATCGCGATTCTGACCAGTGCGTCGGCGGGAATAAACCCGGTGGCCAACGCGCTTCGCTTTGATGGCCGAAACAAGGTTGTTATGGGCGAATTCGAATTCCCCACTATGGGCCAAATTTGGCTGGCCCAACAGGCGCGCGGCGCAGATGTTCACTTTCTTCCCTCGCAAGGACATCGGATCCCGACCGAGGCATACGCCAAAGCCATCGACGAAAAGACGATGATCGTCCCGTTGACCCACGTTTCTTTTGTCAATGGATTTCGGTCTGATGTTGCCGCAGTTACCCGTCTTGCACACCAACACGGAGCTCTCGTCTTCCTGGATGGATATCAGGATTGCGGTACGCGTCCCTTGGATATAAAGGCACTGGGCGTCGATTTTTTCGTCACCGGCACACTCAAATATCTGCTTGGGCCTCCGGGTATTGCGTTCCTGTATGTGCGGCGTGGATTATCGGAGACATTGACACCGCCAATCACAAGTTGGTTGGCGCAACGCGAGGCATTCTCGTTTAATCCGAAGTCTCTGGATCCAGCTCCCAACGCGCGCAGATTCGAAGGCGGCTCACCGCCTATTCCTAGCATTTACGCGGCACTTCCCGCGCTACAGTTGCTACGCGATATCGGTCTTGCCAACGTGGCAGCCCAAATCAAGACTTTGGCGGCTGCGTTTATCGCTGGAGCGCGCGACCTGGGTATAGAGATCAAGACACCGCTGGATTCCCAGGGCCCGCTTGTCGTGCTCCGAACAAATGATCCAGGCGCCCTAGTCGCCAAACTGACGACGCGCCGTATTGTCGTCTCCGCGCGCCTTGATGGAGTTCGCTTCGCATTTCATTTTTACAACACAATGGATGACGTCGACCAAGCATTGAAGGCGTTGAAAGACAATATAAATCTGATGGTGCGGAGCTAAGCTCGGCAATGGCCGATAGCATACTGGCGCAGTTCGCGAAAGCATTAGTGGGCGGTACGGTCCGCGTGGTGGACTTAAGTCAGTCGCTCGAGGCGAGCACCCCCGTTATTCAACTGCCCGAGCAATTTGGCAAATCCTGGCCGTTTCGTTTGGAAGAGATTTCTCGTTACGACCAGCGCGGGCCAGCGTGGTATTGGAACAATTTCGCGTGCGGCGAGCACACCGGAACCCATTTTGACGCACCGGTACATTGGGTGACTGGCAAAGATTATCAGCGCAACGCCACTGACACGATCCCGGTCGAAAAGTTTATTGCTCTCGCCTGCGTCATCGATGTCTCACGCGAAGCGTCGAATAGTCCGGACTTCCTGCTGACGCGCGAACACGTTGAACGATGGGAGCGCGAGCACGGCAGGATTGAGGCAGGCTCGTGGGTACTGATGCGCACAGATTGGTCAAAGCGGCGAGATCCGGCAGTCTTTCTGAACATCGGCGAGGACGGAGCGCATGTGCCCGGCCCACATCCCGAACTGGTCCCGTTCCTGGCTAAAGAACGAGACATCATTGGTTGGGGCTCAGAGGGCGTCGGAACGGATGCCGGGCAGGCATTTCGTTTTGATCCGCCATTTCCGTGCCACAGCATCATGCATGGAAGCAACAAATTTGGACTCGCCAGTTTGGCAAACTTGGATCAACTTCCACCGAAGGGTGCATTGCTAATCACGCCGCCGCTCAAAATAGTAAATGGGTCGGGCAGTCCCTGCCGCGTGCTGGCTCTGGTTCCTTCAACCGAAAAATAGGACTTAGATGGCAGAACGGTCCTTTAAAAAAGAAGTCGAGAAACTCCGATTAGGAGCGGGCGAGGAGTTTCATGGCGAAGGTATTCTCGCCGTCACCAAGGCACTGCTCCAATCGGGTGTCTCCTATGTGGGCGGCTATCAGGGCGCGCCTATTTCGCATTTGATGGATGTTCTAACCGACGCTGCCGACATCCTCGAGAGTTTAGGAGTTCACTTCGAGCACAGCGCATCGGAAGCTACTGCTGCCGCGACCCTCGCCGCCTCGGTGAATTATCCGCTGCGTGGCGCCATCACATTCAAATCGACAGTCGGAACTAACGTCGCCTCTGATGCACTGGCGAATCTTGCCTCTGGAGGTATTACGGGTGGCGCGCTCATCATCGTCGGCGAGGACTATGGTGAGGGTTCCAGCATCATGCAGGAGCGTTCGCACGCCTTCGCCATGAAATCGCAGATGTGGTTGCTCGATCCGCGTCCCAATTTGCCGTCCATTGTACGAGCAATTGAGGAAGGGTTCGCATTGTCGGAAGCGACCAATACACCTGTAATGCTCGAACTGCGCATTCGTGCATGTCATGTCTACGGACGTTTTATTGCGAAGGACAATGTGCGTCCGCAGTTCACGCTCAAAGACGCAATGGAAACGCCAGCGCGCGACGTAAGCCGCATTGTTCTTCCACCAGCCAGCTTCCTGCACGAGCAGGAAAAGATTCAGAAGCGCTGGCCCGCTGCGCAGGAATTTATAAAAGCAAGAGGCCTGAACGAATTTGTTGCCGATGGCGCACAGGACTTCGGCATTTTACTGCAGGGCGGAATGTACAACACGGTCGTGCGCGCCTTGGAATTGCTTGGGCTGGGCGATATCTTCGGTAACAGCCGCGTGCCGCTCTACATCATGAACGTCACCTACCCGCTGATCGATGACGAAGTGAGGCGCTTTTGCATCGGAAAGCGTGCAGTGCTGGTCATTGAGGAGGGTCAGCCGGATTTCATCGAGCAGAATCTGAATACCATCCTGCGAAGAGCCGATATACAAACCAAACTGCACGGCAAAGATCTACTTCCGATGGCGGGCGAATACACTGCCGCCGTCATCATGAAGGGCATTCTGCAGTTTGTCGAAAAATACGCTCCCCAGTTGCTGGAAGGTCATCGGCTGCCAGGCGTGTTGCAGCCCGCTGTTCAGAAACCTGCCGCCGTGCAGAAGGTGGAAAGTGAAATTCATCCGCGCCCTCCGTCCTTTTGTACAGGCTGCCCGGAACGCCCCATTTTCACCGCTATGAAGCTAGTGGAGCGGGAATTGGGACAGCATCACGTGAGCTGTGACATTGGATGCCATCTCTTTTCGATCTTGCCGCCATTCAATTTAGGCGCAACCACGATGGGCTACGGGCTCGGCTGGGCGGGCGCTGCCGCATTCAACACCGGCGAGACGCAGAAGCGGACCATCTCGATTATGGGCGATGGCGGCTTCTGGCACAACGGTTTAACCAGCGGCGTCGGTAACGCCGTCTTCAATAAGAACGACGGGGTTCTGGTGGTCATTGACAATGCCTACACCGCCGCAACAGGTGGCCAGGACATTCTCTCATCCCAGGCAGATAACCGGAACCGGACAACCAAATTGTCGATCGCTGACGCGGTGCGCGGAGTCGGCGTGAAATGGGTGCGCATGGTGACCCGCACGTATGACGTAGCTGGCATGCGCGACCTGCTAAAGGAAGCGCTGACCACCAAGGAAAAAGGTCCCAAGGTGATAGTGGCTCAAAGCGAGTGTACCCTCAACCGGCAACGCAGAGTGAAGCCGTTGATGAAACAGTTGGCAGAACAGGGCAACCGCGTGGTGCGGGAACGGTTTGGCGTCGACGCCGAAACTTGTACGGGTGACCACTCCTGTATTCGTCTGTCCGGATGCCCCTCGCTTACAATTCAGCCTAATCCAGACCCACTGCGAAAAGATCCTGTTGCAACCGTCCTCGACAGTTGCGTCGGCTGTGGGCTCTGTGGTGAAGTCGCCCACGCGGCAGTGCTGTGCCCCTCGTTTTATAGAGCGGATGTGATCACCAATCCCAGCCGTTGGGATCGTTTAAGGAACAGTTTCGCCCGGCCCATCATCGCGTTTCTGCAGCGTCGTCTCGACACGCGTCTCGCGGGGAACGCTGCCTAGCGAACCAGAGAAACGGTAATGGATGCGAATGTGACTACAGAGTCGGCGTCCGTTATATCCGCAAATGTAAAAGCAATTTCGATCGCCATCCTGGCCATGGGAGGCGAAGGCGGTGGCGTATTAGCCGACTGGCTGGTGGATGTGGCGGAACACGCCGGATATTATGCGCAAAGCACGTCGGTTCCCGGCGTCGCGCAGCGTACCGGGGCGACCATTTACTATGTCGAACTGTTTCCGGAGATCGTGTCGGACAGCGGAGGCAAAGAACCTGTCCTGGGATTAATGCCCGTACCCGGAGAGGTGGATGTGGTCGTCGCCTCCGAGTTGATGGAGGCGGGCCGCGCGATACAACGCGGCTTGGTAACGCCAGACCGAACAATTCTTATCGCGTCCGAACACCGCGTTTATTCAATGTCGGAGCGCACCGCCATCGCCGACGAACGCGTGGATTCGCAAAGTCTGCTTGAGGCGGGAAATGCCGCTGCTAAGCGCTTCGTGCACTGTGACTTCGCACGCTTAGCGAACGAGAAAGGCAGCGTGATAAGTGCGTCTTTGTTCGGCGCGTTGGCGGCAAGTGGTGGCCTGCCGTTCACGCGAGAACAGTTCGCAAACGCAATTCGCGGGGGCGGCGTCGGCGTGGAATCAAGCTTGGCCGCTTTCGAAGCAGGATACGCGGCCGCCAGTCAGCCGGCTGCAATCGACCACGCGGCTGTTTCGCCGCCCGCCGCCGCTCGTCCTCGGCGACTTGAAGATCTCATTGCGCGCGCAACGCATGAGTTTCCCGCAGCCGGTCACGAATTTATTCTTGCCGGAGTGCGCCGTCTGGTCGACTATCAGGACGAGCGATATGCACGCCAATATCTCGACTGGCTTGCTCCCATTCACGATGCCGACGCGCAATATGGCACGGGCGACTTTCTGCTTCTAGCGGAAACTGCGCGATATCTGGCCCTCTGGATGACATACGAAGATGCCGCGCGAGTAGCGGACCTGAAGATTCGTCGAACGCGTTTCGAGAGGGTGCGCCAGGAAGTCAGGGCCAGACCCGATCAGATCGTCCAAATTAATGAATTCTTGCACCCAAGCGTCGACGAGATCACAGACATTCTGCCAGCCAGGTTCAGCCGCTTTATCCTTCGTACAAAACCGCTAAAGCGATTAGTGGAACGATTCACCGGTAAAGGACGTGTGGTACAGACGACTTCGCTCGCTGGATTCCTGATGCTCTATGCGTTAGCCTCCATGCGGCATTTACGGCGGCAGTCGCTTCGCTTCGAAAGAGAATGCAAACTCATTCGTGAGTGGCTCCTGCAACTTCCATCGCTTGCAGCCGAAGACTATAGGTTGGCAGTCGAAACCGCTGAATGCCCGCGCCTGATTAAGGGCTACGGCGAAACTCATGCTCACGGGATGCAGAACTACATCGCCGTGATGTCCGTGCTCGGGCGTTTACGGGGCAAACCGAATGCGGCTGATGCAGTACGGCGCTTGCGCGAGGCGGCATTAAAAGATGAAAGCGGCAAGATTCTCAAACAAACCTTGCAAGAGGTGAATGCGTGACCTCACCCGGGAGCCGGCCTTCATGAGAGTCGTTTGTATAGGAGGCGGTCCCGCCGGCTTGTACTTCTCCATTCTGGCGAAGAAGGCCAACCCAGATTGGGACGTCACGGTTATCGAGCGCAACCGCTCCGATGCAACTTTCGGGTGGGGCGTCGTTTTCTCCGACAAAACCATGGACGGTTTCAAAGAGGCCGACCCCGAAACTCATTACGCCATCACGCGAGCGTTTCGACACTGGGATGACATTGACGTCTTCTTTAAAGGCACAAAAATTACCTCCAGCGGACACGGATTCTGTGGCATTGCGCGCATCAAGCTGCTCGAAATTCTGCAGCAGCGCGCGGGCAGTCTGGGCGTAAACCTTATTTTTGAAACTGAAGTCAAAGATCGGGATGATTACACGACGGAGTATGACCTGGTAGTTGCCTCTGATGGCGTTTCCTCCATCACGCGGCGGAAATATCAGGACATATTCCGGCCCAACGTTCAGGTTCGGAACAATCGCTTCATATGGCTAGGGACCAAGAAAAAGCTGGATGCGTTCACTTTTGATTTGCGCAAGACGGAATGGGGCTGGTTCAATCTGCACGCTTACCGTTTCGATGAAAATTGGTCCACCTTCATCGTCGAAACTCCAGAAAAGAATTGGTTGCGCGCAGGCCTCGATCAGATGGATGTCAATGAGTCCATCGCATTATGCGAAAAGATTTTCGCGGAACGGCTTGACGGAAATCGCCTCGTATCCAACGCCAAACATCTGAGCGGCTCGGCGGTGTGGCTGAAGTTCCGTCGCATCCTTTGTGAGAAGTGGCACCACAAGAACATCGTTCTGATTGGCGACGCTGCGCACACGGCGCATTTTGCTATCGGTTCGGGAACAAAGCTCGCAATGGAAGATGCCATCGCACTGGCGCGCATATTGTCGTCGCGCGAAGGCAATACCGAACAATCCCTGCATCGTTATCAGGAAGAGCGGGAACTCGAGGCGCTTAAACTGCAAAGCGCGGCGCGCAATCGCATGGAGTGGTTTGAGGACATCGAACGCTATGTTCATCTCGATCCGCCACAGTTCGCCTATAGCCTCTTGACCGGCAGTCAAAGAATCGGCCATGAAAATCTTCGCCTGCGCGACGCCCGGTATGTACAAGGTGTGGAGACGTGGTTTGCCGCGCGGTCGGGGATGACTTATCCGGTCCCGCCAATGTTCACCCCTTTTCGCGTGCGCAGTTTGACCCTTAAGAACCGTGTTGTTGTTTCGCCTATGGCGACCTACAACGCCAAAGACGGCTTGCCCAACGATTTTCATCTCGTACATTTGGGTGCTCGGGCGATGGGCGGCGCCGCAATGGTTGTCACCGAAATGACCTGCGTGTCACCGGAAGGGCGAATCACTCCCGCCTGTCCCGGATTGTGGAATGAACAGCAGTTGCTTGCCTGGACACGTATTGTCAACTACGTTCATGAGCATACAGACGCCAAAATCGCATTACAGCTCGGCCATTCAGGGCGGAAAGGATCAACGCAACGCGGATGGGAGGCGATTGATCATCCCTTGCCCGGCGGCAACTGGCCCCTCATCTCGGCTTCTCCCTTGCCTTATATCGAAGGTGTTTCTCAAACACCGCGCGAAGCGACGCGAGAAGACATGCACTGCATCAGACAGGAGTTCGTGGCAGCCACTGAGCGCGGAGCCGCCGCCGGATTCGATTGGCTGGAGTTTCACTGTGCCCACGGTTACTTGATGTCGAGCTTTATCTCACCCTTGACAAACCGAAGGACCGACGAATACGGCGGAGCGCTTGAGAATCGAATGAAATTCCCGCTCGAAGTTTTTCGTGCGATGCGCGCCGTCTGGCCTGCGGAAAAGCCGATGAGCGTCCGTATCTCGGCTACGGATTGGGCGCCGGGAGGCAATACTCCGCAGGACGCAGTGAGAATCGCTTGCATGTTCAAATCAGCCGAAGCTGACCTCATTGACTGTTCTGCGGGACAAGTCACGAAAGCGGAGCAGCCTGTGTATGGCAGGATGTTTCAGGTGCCGTTCTCCGATCGCATTCGTAACGAAGCGAACGTGCAGACCATCGCCGTTGGAAATATTTTCGAAGGCGACCATGTCAACACGATCATCGCGGCAGGTCGGGCGGACCTGTGCGCCATCGCACGTCCTCACTTAGCAGATCCTGCCTGGACATTACACGAAGCGGCCAAACAGGGATTTTCGGAAATCTGGTGGCCCCAGGAGTACCTGGGCGGAAAACTGCAACTCGAACGCAATCTCGCGCGCGCGGCGCTGTTAAAACTTCAGGTATGATCACCAGCTTGTGAGCCCAACAACAGATCTGCAAGGAAAACATGCGCTCATATCCGGTGGAGCGCGCGGTATCGGCTTGGCCATTACGCGCCTTCTGGTGCAGCACGGCGCGCGTGTGAGCGTAACCGGCCGCATGCCGCAACGCCCGGAACTCTTACATGAATTCACAGATCACGGACTCGGCTACTGCAGTATGGATGTCTGCGACTCGCAATCGGTGAAGCACGCGTTTTCCCAAGCGCGCCAGCAATTCGGTGCCGTGCACATCCTGATCAACAACGCCGGACAAGCCGCATCCGCCCCCTTTCTCAAAACGGATCTCGACCTCTGGCGCCGTATGATGGACGTCAATCTCGATGGAACCTATCGTGTCACCCAAGCAGCTCTGCCGGATATGCTTGCGGTGGGGTGGGGGCGCATCGTAAATGTGGCTAGTGTTGCCGGTCTTGTCGGCGCGCCCTATATTTCGGCTTATTGTGCCGCCAAACACGGAATAGTCGGACTGACGCGAGCGTTAGCCACGGAGTTGGCGACCAAAGGGATCACCGTGAACGCTGTGTGCCCTGGCTACACGGATACGGATATGGTCCGGGATGCACTAACAAACATCGTCTTCCGTACCGGCCGCACGCACGAGCAGGCGCTCGCTGAGCTGACGGCGCGAAATCCGCAGAAGAGATTGGTCACTCCGGAAGAAGTAGCAAATGCCGTCGCTTGGCTCTGTTTGCCGGGCAGTGAAGCAATCACGGGTCAGGCGATCACCGTGGCGGGTGGAGAGGTCATGTGAGGAGAACAGTCTGATGCGTTATCTTTCGGGCGAGCCGCACGAGTTGCCGGGCAATCGCAGTGCGCTCCGCACCTACACCGCCAAACACTTTCGCTACGAAAGCGACGGAAAAATCGCCCTTGTCACATTGAATCGGCCTGAGCGAAAAAATCCTCTCACCTTCGACTCCTACGCCGAGTTGCGTGATCTTTTCCGAACCATGCTGTACGCCGGCGACATCAAAGTCATCGTCATCAATGGCGCCGGAGATAACTTTTGCTCAGGCGGCGATGTCCATGAGATCATCGGCCCTTTGACCAAACTCGACATGCCTGGCTTGCTGGCGTTTACTCGCATGACGGGCGACGTAGTCAAGGCCATGCGTGCGTGTCCGCAGCCGGTGATTGCAGCCGTCGATGGCGTTTGCGCGGGTGCGGGCGCCTTGTTGGCGCTCGGCTCCGATCTACGTTTGGGAACGGCACGCAGCAAAACCGCTTTTCTATTTATGCGCGTGGGACTGGCTGGCTGCGATATGGGTGCGTGCGCCTTGCTGCCGCGTGTGATCGGTCAAGGACGGGCCGCGGAACTACTGTATACCGGCCGCGCGATGACCGGCGAGGAAGCAGAACGATTTGGCTTCTTCAATCGCTTGTGCGCACCGGAGTCGCTGGTTCGAGAAGCGCACTCCCTTGCACAGCAACTTGCCGAAGGTCCCACGTTCGCGCACGGCATCACCAAGAAAATGTTACAGCAGGAGTGGAACATGGGCATAGATGAAGCGATTGAGGCCGAGGCGCAAGCGCAGGCAATCTGCATGATGACGAACGATTTTCATCGTGCTTACCACGCGTTTGTAGATAAACAAAAGCCTGTGTTTGAGGGTGATTAGCGTGCCCGAGCGCAGTCACCCAGAACTTAGTCATCCAGAACTTAGTCACTTGGACTGGCCCTTTCTCGAACCGCATCACAAACAGCATGCAATCGCTCTCGAGAATTGGTGCGGCGTCCACCTCCAAACCGTCCCCCATGTGAACGTAGACAACGCCTGCCGCAGCCTGGTGCGCGAACTCGGGGCCGCTGGTTGGTTGAAGTACGCTATCGCCGGGGCACAATTTGGCGGCGCGTCCGAAGCGATTGATACGCGCCTTCTGTGCTTGACGCGCGAGACGCTTGCCTTCCATTCCGGTCTGGCGGATTTCGCATTTGCGATGCAAGGACTAGGCTCCGGCGCAATCACCCTTTTCGGCAACCCGAAACAGAAGGCGTGCTACCTGCCGCGGGTGGCAAACGGCTCCGCTATCGCCGCGTTCGCGTTATCCGAACCGGAAGCGGGCTCCGACGTGGCGGCCTTGCGCTGCCGGGCGGAGTTAAATGGCGACTCCTATACCCTCAACGGCGAGAAGACCTGGATTTCAAACGGTGGCATCGCCGATTTCTACGTTGTATTCGCACGGACTGACGAAGCGCCTGGATCGCGCGGCATCACTGCATTTATCATCGAACCGGATGCCCCCGGGTTTGAAATCGCTGAACGTCTCGACGTGATTGCGCCGCATCCTCTCGCTCGGTTGGCCTTTCATAATTGCCGTGTTCCCGCGGCGCAGCGCGTCGGCGAAGCCGGCCAAGGGTTCAAAATCGCGATGGCAACGCTCGATGTATTTCGAACCTCTGTTGCCGCTGCCGCCTTAGGGTTTGCGCGGCGCGCACTGCACGAAGCACTCGCGCGGGCCACTTCGCGTCAATTATTTGGACAAGTCCTTTCGGATTTCCAACTCACGCAAAGCAAGCTGGCTACGATGGCCACAGGAATCGACGCTGCCGCACTGTTGACGTATCGGGCGGCATGGCTGCGCGATCAAGGGAAACGCATCACTGTGGAAGCAGCGATGGCAAAGATGACCGCGACCGAAACCGCTCAAGAGGTGATTGACGCTGCGGTCCAGATTTTTGGCGGCCAGGGTGTGATAAGCAATCATCCGGTGGAACGCCTCTATCGCGAAATTCGGCCGCTGCGCATTTACGAGGGAGCTACCGAAGTGCAAGAGTTAGTCATTGCGCGAGGCATCATTAAGTTGTTCCAGACCGATCATGAACTCACGCAATAAAATACTCCAACCACCGGGCTGGGCCTCTCCGCGTGGGTATTCGAATGGCATCGAAGCCCAAGGGCGCATGGTGTTTGTCAGCGGAATGGTCGGCTGGGATAGCGCGGGCCATTTCCAAACGGACGATTTTGTCGCCCAGACTCGACAAGCGCTGCAGAACATCGTTGCCGTACTGGCAGAAGCATCGGCCGAGCCCCGCCATATCGTCCGTCTGACTTGGTATGTGGTCGACAAGACGGAATATCTGAAGGCTCTAAAAGAAATCGGTGCTGCTTACCGGGAGATCATAGGTTCTCATTATCCCGCTATGACTGCGGTCGAAGTTTCCGCCCTCATTGAGGATCGCGCACGAGTTGAGATCGAAGTCACCGCCGTGGTTCCCGATTAGCCGGCACGTGCCCGTCCAGGGACACCTCGGCGATTGACAGCAAGCGAATGACCGAATAGATTTGTTTGTCGATGGGTGGAATGAAACCCTTTAACCTTTTCGAGTCAATGAGGTGGTTGCAAATCAAGCAGAAAGCGCACACCCGCGACCCCTACTGCAAAAACTACGCCTAGCAAGTTGTCTAGGGTAATCTCCCTTCCTCGAATGGGGTCCTAAATACAGCTTTGTAGGTTGCGGGGGTCGCCCGCTTCCCCGATATTCAATGCCCCAAAAAAGTATTCTTATCGCTGGCGGTGCCGGATTTATTGGCGCTCACGTCACCAACGAACTCCTCGAACATGGATACACGGTTCGCATCTTGGACTCGCTGGTTCCTCAGGTTCACGGTGTGGATCGTCGCCGCCCGGCGTATCTCAATCCGGACGCCGAATTCATCTATGGAGATTTACGTGATGCGACCTGCCTGAAGAAGGCGCTCCGAGGGGTCGAAGCGGTAGTGAATCTGGTGGCCTTGGTGGGAGTGGGTCAGAGCATGTACCAGATCGAGGAATACACTGCCGTCAATAACGGTGGCACGGCCGCCTTGATGCAAGCGCTGGCCCGGAATCCAGTGGAAACGATTGTTGTGGCATCGAGTATGAGCATTTATGGCGAAGGGCTTTACCGGGATGTCGACGGGCAGGTCCGCAATGCTCCGCCTAGAACAGTTGAACAGATGAAGGCGGGTTATTGGGAGATTGACGACGAACAAGGGCGTCCACTCACTCCGGTCCCCACGCCCGAAGAAAAAACACCTGCTCTCGCTTCGCTCTATGCGCTCTCGAAGTTTGACCAGGAGATGATGACCATCATTCTCGGGCCTGCCTATGGCATGCGCGCCGTGGCGCTTCGCTTTTTTAATACCTATGGTCCTTATCAGGCGCTCTCGAATCCTTATACGGGAGTACTTAGTAACTTTGCGGCGAGAGTATTAAACGGCAAAGCACCGTTAATTTACGAGGATGGAAATCAGAAGCGCGATTTTGTAAGCGTGTACGACGTTGCTTGCTCCGTCCGGCTCGCAATTGAGACGCCGTCCGCGAGCGGCCAAGCCTTCAATATTTCCTCCGGTCAGCCCATGACGGTTAAAGATGTCGCCGCTAAGACAATTCGTTGCTTAGGATCTGACACACTTCAACCCGAGATCACAGGTAAATACAGGGTCGGGGATATCCGCCACTGTTTTGCCGACATTTCGAAAGCCAGGAACGTTTTAGGTTGGCGGCCGGCGATTAGTCTAGAGCAAGGCCTTGAGGATCTCGCATCTTGGCTCGATGGGCAGAAAGCCGAGGATCGAGTCGTAGAAGCGCGTCAGGAACTCGCCGTTCGGGGGCTAATGCTATGAGCGGCCCGCGCATCGGTCTAACGGAATGGTTCCGTCCGGGAGATTATGCGCGTGTCGACGCGGTCATCACTCAAGCGAAAGTGCTCAACATTACCGAGCTGCGAACCGGTATATGTTGGGCCGATTGGTACACGTCTGAAGGAGACGGCTGGTACGCGTGGCTTTTGCCTACGCTCTCACAGGAGTTCAAGCTACTGCCGTGCTTTCTCTACACTCCGCCGTCGCTCGGAATCGCCCCCAAATTCTCATCGCCGCCGCGTTCTCCCAAGGCCTATGCGGATTTCATCGATGTGATGATTACGCGATTCGGTCACCTGTTCGATTGGATCGAACTCTGGAATCATCCCACCAACATCAATGACTGGGATACGCGGCTCGATCCCGGCTGGTCCATCTTTAGCGAAATGGTTGGGGGTGCCGCTTACTGGATTCGCGAACGGGGCAAAAAGGTAGTTCTTCCGGGGCTCTGGCCTACCGATTTGCATTGGTTCGAACTAATGGCTGATCGCGGCGTACTCGCTTACGTCGACGCTGTCGGAGTCCACGGTTTCCCAAGCAGTCCCGAATTCGGCTGGCGCAGTTGGCGGAAAGAAGTGGCCGATGTACGCAAATGCCTCCAAAGGTTGAACGTCAATCCGGAAATTTGGATAACCCAGACGGGCTTTTCGACATGGCGCGGCGACGAACGTTCTCAGGAAATAGCGTTCTTTGAAGCGTTAGATGCCCCCGTTGAACGAGTTTATTGGAGCGAACTATTCGATCGCTCGCCGAAGACGACATTTGCAGATGCGGCTCACTCGGATGAGCGTGATTTTCATTATGGATTGTTGCGCGCCGACGGAAGTCCCAAGTTGCTTTACCAGCGCTGGTCGGAAAACGGTCTTAATTCGTTGCTCGCATCCTCCCGGTCTTCTTCGAAAATAAGTCCTTCTTCTAGTCGTAAGCGCGCCGTGATTACTGGCGGCGCTGGATTCATCGGTACGAACCTCGCGGAACGACTGGTTCACGAAGGGTTCAAAGTTACTCTTTTCGACAATCTCTCGCGGTTCGGTGTCGACAAAAATATCGAATGGCTCACGAGCACTTACCCTGAGGACACGACTCTCGACGAGGGAGATATACGAAACGCCGATCATGTGCGGAAGGCCCTCCGGAAAGCCGATCAGGTGTTTCACCTCGCCGCCCAGGTGGCCGTTACCACTAGCTTAGTGAACCCGCGGGAAGATCACGAAATCAATGTGGGCGGAACTATCAATGTACTAGAGGCCCTTCGTGAAAACGCTTCGCCTCCAGCACTCATCTTCACCTCTACTAATAAGGTCTACGGCGGCTTGACAGATCTGACCTTGGAGAGAAATTGCACGCGTTACCGTCCGCTGGACGCTTCCTTGCGAACAGGAATCAGCGAACAAAGGCCCCTCGATTTTCACAGCCCCTATGGCTGCTCCAAAGGAGCGGCAGACCAGTACGTGTTGGATTACGCGCGTAGCTTTGGAATTCCCGCAGTTGTATTTCGCATGAGTTGCATCTATGGTCCGCATCAAATGGGAACCGAGGACCAAGGTTGGATTGCGCATTTCCTGATCAAAGCGATATCAGGCGAGCCAATCGTGATTTGCGGCGACGGCATGCAGGTGCGTGACGTACTTTTCATTGAGGACCTCGTGGACGCGTTCCTGCTGGCTCAAGCGAATAGCCGCACTTTGTCCGGCCAGGCGTTCAACATCGGCGGAGGTTTGGGAAATACCATTTCGCTCTTGGAATTGCTGCAACTGATTGAGACTATGGAGGGCCGCAAACCGAACATTCAGATGGAAGATTGGCGCGTGGGAGATCAGCGCTATTACGTGTCCGATACGGCCAAATTCAAAGCCGCTACCGGGTGGGCGCCCCGCGTTTCCGTCCGGGAGGGTATCGGTCGACTTTATAAGTGGCTGAAAGAGTTTTCCACGGAGCGAATTCCTGTAGCAGCAACCGAAGGAGAGCATGCGCTTCTCTCTCGTTAATCCGAATTGGGACTTCGCGGGAAGTGTGTATTTTGGCTGCCGCGAGCCTCATCTGCCGCTGGAGTATGGGTATTCGAAAGCGCTTTTAGAAGCTGCGGGGCATGAAGTTCAAATCGTCGATGGGCAGTTGGAACAACTGTCGATCGAAGAAATCGCGTCGCGTGTTCGTTCCCTAAACCCCGATTACAGCGTAGTCACTACTGCGCCTAGCTATCTATTCTGGCGATGCGCGCCGCCGGAGCTTCGCCTTCCAATGGAATTGGCCCGAGTGCTACGCGATGTGTCCAAAGCAACGGTGGCGATCGGACCGCACGCCTCGACGACGCCGCGGACAACATTGAACAAGCTCGGCGTCGATGTCGTTGTGCTCGGAGAGTGCGAGGAAGTTTTGCCGCAGTTGACTGGCGATCGCGCAGAGATTTCTTCTATCGCCTATCGAGCGGGTAACGCAGTTCGTGTTCAAGGAACTGTTCACGAGTCTGATATGGCTAGCCTGCCGGCGCTGTCGTGGGACAAGCTCCTGATAGAACGGCACTCGCATCATCATCACCGGTTCGACTCGGAACCCGTTGGTCCAGGCGCCGAAATGGAGACGTCGCGAGGATGTCCTTATCACTGCACTTTCTGCGCCAAGGATAACTTTCGGAATACATTTCGTCGACGTCCGGTTGAAATTGTGGCGCGTGAATTGGACGGCTTAATCGCGGCCGGTATTGAATATGTTTACTTTATCGACGAAATTTTCCTGCCGTATCGCGATTTGCTCGAAATGATCGCCGAACGGCAAATTAAATTCGGGATTCAAACCAGAATCGATCTTTGGAAGCCGGACATGATCGATCTGCTCGGAGATGCCGGCTGCGTCTCGATTGAGGCGGGAGTGGAAAGCATCACGGAGCAGGGTCGCGACCAACTGGCAAAAAAGTGCAAATTGTCGACCGGCGAGATCTCCGAACGCTTGCTGCATGCCAAGCGAAAAGTAGCCTTTGTGCAAGCCAATCTGTTGGATTGTCAAACGGACGACCCCGACGAAGTAGAAAGTTGGCGGGAATATCTGCAGCAGCATGGCGTCTGGGCAAATAAACCGGTGCCGCTCTTCCCATATCCCGGGTCGCCAGACTACACCCGGCGGTGGGGGGCGCCGGACGACCATGCCTGGGAGCGCGCACATGAATTCTATTTGCGGCAGTTCGATGCATTTAGCGACATTCAGGAGCAGCGCCCAGCGGACCTTATTCAATTGGAAACTGTGGGGCGCTAATCATGCGAGTGTTGATGACCGGCGATACCGCCGGAGGTGTCTTCACATTTGTAACTGAATTGGCGCTTGGCCTAACGGCGTCCGGTTATGACGTCACATTAGCAACATTCGGTCCTGAACCAAAAGAGCTCCTCCGCAACATTCGCTGGTTCCACCACGTTTCGCGCCTCGAGTGGCAAGAAGATCCTTGGGAGGATCTGCAACCAGCCGGGACGTGGCTGCAATCGATAGCAGCGGCGGAATCACCCGATTTGGTTCATCTCAACACGCTCTGCCACGGCGATTTGAATTGGGCTGCTCCGGTGGTCACGACGATCCATTCGTGTGTGCCCACTTGGTGGTCTCAAGTAAAGCAATCAAATGTTCCAGCGGAATGGAATCGTTATCGTCAAGTAGTCAGACAATCGTTAGAAGCCGCGTCCCTGTTGGTTAGCCCGACACGAGCGCTGCTCGACTTGCTGATTGATGCATGGCCGGTCGATTTCTCTAGCGCGCTTGTCATACCAAATGGATTGGATCAGTCCCAATGCCGGCGTCTTGAAAAGAGTGATTTTGTCCTGGCCGTAGGACGGTTCTGGGATGAGGCCAAGAATGTAAAGGCTCTCGCCTCAGTGGCTAAGTCGATCCCATGGCCGATATACCTTGCTGGAGAGAGCGGGAACGCCTCTGAATGCCGAGTTCTGGGTCACCTCTCACGAAATGAACTCTTCGATTGGTATGCGCGGGCCTCTATTTTTGTTTCGCCGGCAAGATACGAGCCTTTTGGGCTTTCCGTTCTCGAAGCGGCAATGTCAGGGTGCGCCCTGCTGCTGAGCGACATCCCCTCGTTTCGCGAGAACTGGTCTGGGGCGGCAATGTTCGTTAGGCCGGAGGAACTCGAGGCCGGCCTGAACACCTTGATTGCTGACGAACCGTTGCGACGCGATCTGCAGAGGAAAGCGAAAGAGCGTTCCTGTTTATTTAGTCGCGAAGCCATGACTGCGAATTACGTGGCTGCTTATCAGCATGTAGGGGAGTGTCTGTGCGTTTCGTAATCTTTACGCACTCCTTGCTGTCCGATTGGAACCACGGCAACGCCCATTTTCTGCGCGGCATCTGTACGGAGTTGCGGCAGCGCGGACATGAACTCACCGTTTATGAACCTGAAGATGGATGGAGCCGCCGAAACCTGCTGCAAAATGCAGGCGAATCCGCTATCCATGGTTTCAAACAAAAATATCCGGAACTCGAAAGCATTTTATATAACGAGGAAACTCTCGATTTACGCGCAGCCTTGGGCGGCGCGGATGTTGTGTTAGTTCACGAGTGGAATACGTCGGAACTGATCCGGAATATTGGTCAGTGTCGAGCAAGGAATGACTTCACGTTGTTATTTCATGACACGCACCATCGCAGTGTGACAGAACGCGATGCCATCGCCGGGTTCGATCTGACGCACTATGATTGCGTTCTCGCTTACGGAAACGTCATCCGAGATGCTTACCTGCGTAACGGCTGGGCTAAAAGAGCCGTTACGTGGCATGAAGCTGCCGATACGCGCATTTTTCATCCACTAGTAGCCGAAAAATGCGGCGATTTAGTTTGGATCGGAAATTGGGGCGACGACGAACGCGCTGCGGAGCTGCGCGAATATCTAATCCGCCCCGCGAAAGACTTGAAGTTGTCCGCCGTAGTCTACGGCGTGCGCTACCCGAACGAAGTCCTGACAGAACTGGCGGACGCCGGTATTGAATATAAAGGATGGCTCCCCAATTATTGTGTTCCCGAAGTCTTCGCGCGTTATCGTTTGACGATCCACGTCCCTCGTCGGCCCTACGTCAAAGCGCTTCCAGGCATCCCTACGATTCGGCCGTTTGAAGCGCTCGCCTGTGCTATTCCGCTAATCTCTGCGCCATGGCGAGACAACGAACATCTCTTCCATCCCGATTCAGATTTCGTGTTTGCGCATTCCGGGAGCGAAATGCGCGATCACATACAGAGGCTGCTCTCCCAACCCGAAACGGCACACTGCCAGGCGAGCAATGGTCTTGCAACTATTCGCAGCCGTCATACATGCGCTCACCGTGTGGATGAGTTGATGGAGGTGATTGGCCAATGAACATTGCGTTTTTCGGATCGAGCTTAGTGTCCGCATATTGGAACGGCGCCGCTACTTACTATCGCGGGGTGATCCGTGCCTTGAATGCGCGAGGGCATCAAATCACCTTCTATGAGCCCGATGCCTGGGGCAGGCAAGAACATCGCGACATTCCCGATCCGTCATGGGCCCGCGTTGTTGTCTTTCCCGCCACTGAAGCTGCTGCACTAGCCTGTGTGGAGGAGGCGAAGCGAGCGGATTTGATTGTAAAAGCCAGCGGCGTCGGCATCTTTGATGAATTGCTTGAGCGCGCCGTGCTGGAACAGAAAACCTCCGCAAATATGGTGATCTTCTGGGACGTGGACGCCCCGGCCACACTCGATCGAATCACGAATCATCCCGGCGACAGTTTCAACAAACTGATTCCTCGCTACGATGCGGTGTTCACTTACGGCGGCGGAAGCCCGGTTGTAAAAGCGTACAAGGCTTGCGGTGCGCGGGAGTGTGTGCCTATTTATAACGCGCTCGATCCGGAGACCCACTTTCCGGTTGCTCCAGATTCGCGCTTCGCTGCGGACCTCGCGTTTCTCGGCAATCGACTGCCGGATCGGGAGGCGAGAGTTGACGAATTTTTCTTGCGCCCTGCGCGAAGTCTGTCAGATCGCACTTACTTGTTGGGCGGCGCCGGATGGGCCGATAAAACGCGGAGTCCGAACGTCCGTTATGTCGATCATGTGTACACGCGTGATCACAATGCCTTTAATTCCACTCCGCTTGCCGTGTTAAATATTTCGCGCGACAGCATGGCTAAATATGGATTCTCGCCCGCAACCCGCGTCTTCGAGGCGCTCGGCGCCGCCGCTTGCATGATCACGGATCATTGGGAAGGAATTGAAAGTTTCTTTGAGCCGGACCATGAAATTTTGGTCGCTCGCAACAGCAGCGAAGTCATCGCCCATCTAATCGACCTGACGCCTCAGCGTGCAATGCAGATCGGCCGCAATGGGTACCGGCGAGTATTGAACGAACATACCTACGCTCATCGCGCGGCGGAAATCGACCAGACGCTAGGAGTCGACGTCGCCGTATGACAAGCGAGTTTGACATCGTCATTCTGGGATTGTCAATCACGTCGTCGTGGGGCAATGGACATGCAACCACATACCGCGGCCTGACTAAAGGACTTTCTCAACTCGGGTACCGAACGCTTTTCCTCGAACGGGATGCGGAGTGGTACGCGAGTAATCGTGATGAGCCGCGCCCAGCCGGATGTGTCACCGCTATCTATAACGGCTTTGCGGAGCTGGTCGCGCGATTTGAGCGGGCCATTTCAAACGCGCGGCTGGTTATTCTCGGCTCGTACGTTCCGGATGGCATTGAGATCGCCAAATGGATCACCTCTTCTTCTAAAGGCCATACGGCTTTCTATGACATCGATACCCCGGTAACGATGGCGCTCCTCAAACAAAATAATGCTACGTATCTGTCGCGCGAACTGATTCCATGCTTTGACGCATATTTTTCGTTTACGGGTGGTCCCACACTCAAGAAAATTGAACGGGATTTTGGATCTCCCATGGCGCGAGCTTTGCACTGCACGGTCGATCAGGAAATTTACCGGCCGGTTTCAGCAAACCGAACCTGGGAACTCGGTTACCTTGGCACGTACTCTGCCGACCGCCAAGGCGCGTTGGAGGAGCTGTTGCTTGAGCCGGCCGGAAGAATGTCGAAATCGCGCTTCGTTGTTGCCGGTCCGCAGTTTCCCGCTGATATCAAATGGCCCGCCAATGTGGACCGAATGGTTCATCTATCGCCTGGTGAGCATCCCGGATTCTATGCTGCACAGCGATTCACGCTTAATGTCACGCGTGAGGCCATGAAGCAGGCCGGCTATTCTCCCAGCGTTCGATTGTTTGAAGCCGGCGCTTGCGGAGCCGCCATCATTTCAGACTGGTGGCAAGGGCTCGATACCATCTTCGAGCCAGGCGCTGATTTATTGATCGCTGAAACGGCAGAAGATGTTTGCCGCTATCTTCGCGATACTTCGGACTCCGCTCGCGCGAATATCGGGGCACGAGTGCGAAGCCGCGTTCTTGCAGAGCACTCGCCGCTCGCGCGTGCCCGGCAAATTGAGAAATACCTAGGGGAGATGGATGACAACGTTTCTTCTTATTCGGCACTGCGAAACGGACGCGGTGGGCAAATACGTGAGCGGGTCGGTGCCGGGGCCGTCTCTGAACTCAACGGGCATGGCGCAAGCCAAGAATCTGGCCGCTCTGTTATCCGCGCTGCCGATACAGGCCGTATACACGAGTCCGCTGGAGCGAGCGTTAAAAACAGCAGCGGAGATCGCAGTGCCTCACAAGATTAAAGCGGTCATCGATCACGGCTTGGCCGAGACGAAATTTGGAGAGTGGGAAGGCATGGCATTTTCCGAATTGAACAAAAGAACGGAATGGCAGTATTTCAACCGCTTGCGCAGCTGGAACCAGCCACCGAATGGCGAATTGATGATTGAAATTCAGAACAGAATGGTTGCTACATTGCGCCGGCTGTGGCAGGCTCACATGAATTCCGTGGTTGCGATCGTTAGCCATGCCGACCCGCTTCGCTTGGCGCTCGCTTATTTTCTCGGAACTTCTCTGGACCATATGCAGCGGATTCGCCTTGACCCTGCTTCAGTTTCCATCGTTCAACTGGACGAGAGCTGGATTGAAATTATGGCCATAAATCGCTGCGAATCAATCGCGCTATGAAACTCGTAATCTTCGGACTTTCGGTTAGTTCGTCGTGGGGCAACGGCCATGCCACTTTGTGGCGGGGTTTGTGCGCTGCCTTGAGTCGGCGCCATCACGACGTCGTGTTTTTTGAGAGAGATGTCCCCTACTACGCTTCGACACGCGACATGGAGACTTTGCCGGGCGGTCAACTTATCCTCTATTCGGATTGGGCTGAAACCTTGCCGCTCATCGAACGCCACTTGCACGAAGCGGACGTTGCCATGACCACGTCATACTGTCCGGATGCCATCGCAGCCTCGCAGCTAATCTTCGAATCCAATGTTCATGTCCGCTGTTTTTATGATTTGGATACGCCCATCACGCTGGATCGGCTGAGGCGAGGGTTAAAAGTCGATTACATTGGAGAGCGCGGTCTGCGCGATTTTGACTTGACTCTGAGCTACTCCGGCGGAGCTTCGCTTAAGGAACTACAAAACCGGTTAGGGGCGGGCACGGTTTTTCCTCTGTATGGAAGTGTCGACCCAAGTGTGCATTTTCCGGTTCTGCCTTCGAATGAGTATCGGTCTGATATTTCGTATCTGGGAACCTGGTCGGTCGATCGACAACAGCGTCTGGAAGAACTTTTTGTCGAACCAGCAAAACGGATGCCGCAAGCGAGGTTTGTCATAGGCGGATCGATGTATGATGACCGCTTTCCGTGGCAGCCCAACATCCATCTCAAGAACCACATCCCCTCCTCTGATCACCCGACGTTCTATTGCTCGGCCAAATTAAACCTGAATGTCACGCGGCAGGCCATGGCCGACAACGGATACTGCCCATCTGGGAGATTGTTCGAAGCTGCCGCTTGCGGTTGCGTCACGCTGAGCGATGCATGGGAGGGGCTCGAAACATTTTTTGAACCAGAAAAAGAGATTCTAATTGCTCGGGATACAAACGACACCTTAGAAGCTCTGAAGCGCGATCCGGAAGAGCTCCATCGTCTCGGCAGAGCCGCTCGTGAGAAAGCAATGTCTTGCCATACTGCCGATATTCGAGCGCGTGAACTGGAGAGCTACTTGACGCAAAAGGCCGCCTGATGTGGGGAATAATTCCAGCGGCTGGAGCCGGGTCTCGTATTCAGCCATTGGCTTTCTCAAAAGAGCTGCTGCCGGTTTATGGCGAACGAAGTAAGCCGCGCGCCGTAAGTGACTATCTTCTGGAGCGCATGGTTTTGGCTGGAGCCGACAACATCTGTTTTGTAATTTCCTCCGGCAAATCGGACATTCTGGAGTACTATGGCGGTTCCGCCTACTCGGCTGCGCTTTGCTACGTCGTTCAGCCGAAACCAATCGGGCTTTGCGACTCTTTATTCCGTGCATTGCCGGTGATTGACCGTCAGTCGCCGGTATTAATCGGTTTGCCCGATACCATCTGGTATCCGGAATCGGGATTGGCGGGTTTGCCCGACGATCGGTTTTCTTTTCTCCTTTTTCCGGTGGAACGGCCTGAAGCTTTCGACGCTGTGGTCATTGACGACTCGAATCGCGTCAAAGAGATTCAGGTGAAGCACGACGCACCGTCAACGCACTGGGTGTGGGGCGCGTTCAAGATGCCTGGCTTTCTCTTTGCGGACCTGTTCCGTTTTTGGTGCGCACGCGGGCGTATCGACGAGTATGTCGGTACGCTTGTCAACGCCTGGATCGCAAATGGCGGTGCCGCTTATGGCTATCGTTTCGGAGAACGCTATTTTGACGTCGGAACGTTGGATGGATATATGCAAGCGATGCGCACTTTACAAATGCAAGCGGCCGAAGCCGCCGCCAGATGACAATCATGCTCGATCGCGAAGAAATACAACAGCAAGTCTTGAACTTAGGAGAGTGGTTTCACAACATAGATCTCGGTGGTGTAAAAACCGCGCCCCACCATTTCCTTGGCGACTATCCGTCTTGCAAATGGCGAAATTTTCAACATAGTTTGCCGATGGATCTATCCGGCAAAACCGTCTTAGATGTAGGTTGTAATGGCGGATTTTATTCGCTTGAAATGAAAAAGCGCGGCGCCGACCGTGTCCTTGGTATCGATTCCGACGTCCGTTACCTCGAACAAGCGCGCTTCGCCGCTGAGGCTACCGGATTAAAAATCGAATTTCGGCAGATGGATGTCTACGACGTCGCGTCCTTGAACGAAAAGTTTGATCTTGTTCTTTTCATGGGCGTGCTCTACCATTTACGGCATCCTTTGCTCGCGCTCGACCTGCTGAATGAATATGCGGTAAAGCAGACGTTGGTCTTTCAATCGTTATTGCGAGGCAGCGGGCAGACGCTGCATCTGAATGAGAACTATCCATTCAGCGAAACCGAATTATTCCATCAGGAAGGCTTTCCAGTAATGCACTTCATCGAACATCGCTACTCCAACGATCCGACAAACTGGTGGATTCCCAATCGCTCCTGCATCGAAGCAATGTTGCGAAGTTCGGGGTTTGAAATCATCGACCGGCCGGAAGATGAAGTCTATATCTGTAAGCGGAAATCGATGCATGATTGAAGCGGTGATGCTCTGGAATGAGCCCAATAATCTGTCGCATTGGAACTTTGAGGTGGACACAGGCTGGAAAATATTCTCAAACATGGTTAAGGCGGCAGCACAGGCAATCAAGGCCGAGAATGCAAAGGTGCAGAAGGTGCTCGGCGGCATGTCGCCTATCGATCCGGGCTTTTTGGAGACGCTGAACAAGCGGTCGGCTCTCGGCGAGATCGACGTTGTTGCCGTGCATGGTTTTCCTTTAGATTGGAATCACTGGACCATTAACGAATGGCCGGCGAAGCTTGCCGAGATTCAATCGGTGACGCAACTGCCCGTCTGGGTTTCTGAAGTCGGGGTCTCAACCTTCGGTGCCGACGAGGTTCAAGTATTCGGCCTTAATCGGACCGCGGAGCTACTCGTCGGAGCGACTGAACGCATTCACTGGTACAGCCTGTTTGATCTTCCGCGTGCCTGGCCGGCAACAACAAGACATCGTGAGGCTGAAGGCTCTTCCTACTATCGGCATTTCTACATGGGTTTGGTCCGGGAAGATGGTTCGCGTAAGCCGGCTTTTGATGAATTTAAACGTTACACGCCCTCATTAGGGATATGCCAATGGTTTCATTTCGAGGACAGTCGCCTCGATTGTGGTGTTCAGCTTCTGAAGGAGCTCGGCGTGAAAAATATTCGGACGGGCATCAGTTGGGCGGATAGTTTTCGGCCCGGCGCCGATAAATGGTTCGATCGGCAAATGAAGGCGCTCGACGATTTCAAGGTGACTGTTACGTATTGTTTTACGCCCGAACACTGCGGCCTTCTGCCGAATCACACCAGCCCTCCTAAGAATGTTGATGAGTTTGCTGAATTCTGCGCTCGCATGACTCGACGCTATGCCGGTTGATGTGGAGCTTCTCCGCGACGCTGCGGCTCGCCGGTGGATGCACTTCATGCTCCGGGGTGATTTTGAATCGGCTTGGCGCGAAAGTTCGTTCATCGACAGCACCGGGTATCAGGATCCGCATAAGCTGTGGAACGGGGAGTGTTGGTCTGGCAAACGAGTAATGATCCGTTGCCTCCACGGCTTGGGAGACGCGATTCAATTCATTCGCTACGCTCCGCTGTTGCGGCAGACGTGCCGCTTGCTTACGGTGCAAACCCATCCCCGGTTAGTCACTCTGCTGCAAATGGTAGATGGCGTCGACAAAGCGGTTACATGGAATGAAGGTGAGGGCAATTGGGACGTTCAGATGGAAATCATGGAACTTCCTCGTGCGTTCGGAACATCGCTGTCAACCATTCCGGCAGATGTTCCCTACATCCGCCTAACGTCGGAACAGCGTCGATGGGCGGCTGCTCTTGTGCCAAAGACAGCACGGCTAAATGTCGGCCTCGTATGGCAGGCAAGCGCATGGAATCCGAATCGGTCCATTCCTTTAAACGTGCTCGCGCCCATTCTGGAGTTGGACGGGTTTCGCTTCTACGGTCTGCAAAAAGAGATGACTGAATCCATTCCAGGCCTCCGCGATATTGAGAAGCATGCGACGGCCATCTCTGATACCGCAGCTTTAATGAGTCAAATGGATCTGATCATCTCGGTCGACACCATGACTGCTCATCTGGCGGGCGCGCTAGGAAAGCCGGTTTGGATATTGCTACCCGTGGATGCCGATTGGCGCTGGATGCTCGATCGGCACGACTCACCCTGGTATCCGACGGCGGCACTTTTCCGTCAAAGCCGTCCGGGCGACTGGTCAGCGACAATCGATGAGGTCACCGAGTCGCTGGTCAGCCTTTCTGCCTCACATGTTCAGAGGAAGTGCGAGGAAAAGGTGATCCCTCAATTGGCAAGTGCGCTACGCATGACAGCGATGAAGTGAACTGCTGTTTCCGCAAAAGTACTATCGCTTCAAATTTCCAGAACTCTCCATCTCACCTATGAAAAGCCGGACAAAAATGGCAAGTCCGACCAGATCCACTGCACTCGGATCGCGGAGAAGGAGTAATTACGCTCATATGTACAGAAGAGATTTTTTGCGAGGATTGGCGACGACCGCCGCGGCCGCATCACCGGCTCTAGCCCGGCAATCGCCCACGACGGCGCAGCAAAGCGATAACGGCATCTCGACTATACCCCGCGTGACAAATCCCGGAGAATTACGCGGAGAAATGCTTTACCGGAAACTCGGGCAAACTGGCGAAACTGTTTCTGCGATCGGCATGGGCGGTTCTCACCTTGGTAAACCTTCATTGACCCAGTTAGAAGCGACTCGATTAATTCATCAGGCAATTGACCGTGGCATCACATATATGGACAATTGCTGGGATTACAACGAAGGCCGAAGTGAACGATGGATGGGAGAAGCATTAGCTCAAGAAGGATATCGAAATAAGGTTTTTCTCATGACCAAAATCGATGGCCGTAGTAAAGAGATTGCGACCGATCAACTAAACGATTCCCTGACGCGTCTGAAAACCGACCGCATCGATTTGGTCCAATTTCACGAAATTCTCCGCTTCGATGATCCGGATCGGATTTTTCGTGAAGGAGGCGCGATTGAGGCTCTCACGCGTGCAAAAGCAGCAGGCAAAATTCGTTTCATCGGCTTCACGGGGCATAAAGATCCACACGTGCATTTGTACATGCTGGAAGTTGCCGCTAAGCACGGTTTTCGCTTCGACGCGGTATTAATGCCATCCAATCTTATGGACGCGCATTTTCGTAGTTTTGCCCAGCTCGTTATGCCAAAACTGGTGGAACAAAAAATAGGGATTCAAACCATGAAGCCCTTCTGCGGTGGAGATGGAATCATTTTGAAAAGCGGCACGATCAGGCACCCAATTGATTGTCTGCATTACGCGTTGAATCTCCCGGCAGATGTCGTAATCACCGGAATTGACAAACAAGAAGTGCTGGATCAGGCATTTCAAGCGGCAAAGACATTTCGGCCCATGAGCGATCAGCAGTTCTCTGAGTTGCTGGCAAGTACACGAAAAATTGCCGAGACGGGCCAATATGAATTATTCAAAGTCTCAGCCCACTTCGATGGAACAGCGCACCACCCGGATTGGCTCGGCGGAGATGACCCCGCGGTACAAAAACTCGCACCGCAGCCGGCTGGATAGAAGTACTGATCAGTCAGGGTTTTATGGCTATTAAGAAAGCTGTCAGTCCAGCGCGGAGTGCGCCATAGCTCGTCAGTGGTTCAAAACGTTGCTCGAAGCCGCCACACTTATCGGAGTGAAATGTAAGATGTACGATCTCATGCCGCGTTCCAGGCTGCTGATGCCGTGCTCCTTCGCTTCTTCAAGCGCTCGGCGATTATCCCATCCATCGTGCTGGATGCGGTAACACGCAATCACGGTGCCGGTGCGGTCTTTTCCACGCCTGCAATGCAGGAAGAAAGTTCCGGAGTCATTTTGCAGCAATGTTAGTATCTGCTCAATCTGAGCATTGCTCGGTGCACTGAATTCACCGAACGGAATGTTGATGTACTTAATCTTGAGCTTTCCGGCTTGCTCCTTTTCGAACCTCGTTCCGTCGCCGGGCTGCCGTAAGTCGATGATCGTCTTAACGCCCATCGCGCCAAGTTCCTGCAAGCCGACTGCATTGGGCGCGCCGCCGCGATAAATATGATCGTTGACCTTATCAAAGTTTTTGACGTGAACGACGGGAAGTTCCGCCGCTTCGCAAAGCGATAGTGTAACGGCGAAAATCAGAAATGCGCGCACAGCGTTTACTGCGGAGGCTTCTTAGGGTTCTGCTGTTGCTCGTCAGGAACAACGGAGCCGAAAGTAATCGTGGACTTCGATCCGAACTTTTTGTAGTGATCGTACTTGATCACTTCTTTAATGCGCTGCGATGGACCGTCTTTGAAATTTAGGACGTCGTCGGCATATGTGTACGTCGGAAACCAGAATTTGCCGTCGATCTGTTCACGGTAGGTCTCGAATTTCGGAAATTGCTGGTCTTCGTTGCGACCCAAGTGCCCCGTCGATCGTCCGTACGTCTTGACGATCTGCAGATCCTGATCGTCTACCCAGATCTGGCCTTCAAAATAGCGTTTGCGGTCTTTGGTCAATACCTTTGGCCGCACCGAAAATACAAAGCAGGAAATCTCGTCTACTTTTTCGCGACCTACGTAGTTGACTATGTATTGATCCGCGGTATCATTCGTCATCACGAACGGCATCACGTTTTTGAAGTCTTGTTCGTCTTCTGCCGTCATGACAATATGCTCGAGCGAAACTACCGGAGCATAGGTCACGTGCGACGTTCGCCGGTTGCGGTCATCGAACCCAATATCTTCCACAACCTCGAAGCTGCCACCGGGCGGATCTACCTCGGTGAGTTTTGTAGTTTGCCGGTAGGTGTAGTTCTCGCGCGCTATCGCGAACTCTGTCTCCTTCTGAGTGAACTTTTTGATAATGTTCTGAATCTCGTCAGGAGTAGGATCGGTGGCGGCGGCTGCGTTGAACAAAACGCCCGAACCCAAGAGGCACAAAATGATCGGAATACTGCGTTTCAACATGCCTAGTTCTATTTTGACGGATACCGAGTGAAAAAGCGTTGCCGCTCATTTGGCGTCGAGCAGCGCCTTCGCAATGGTCACGCGCTGCATGTTACTGGTTCCTTCGTAAATTCGGCCTATTTTCGCGTCGCGATACAGCTTTTCTACTGGATAATCTTTGGTAAATCCCACGCCGCCCAGTACTTCCACAGCCTTGGAAGCAACGTCTTCGGCCATCGTTGAACAGAAATATTTCGCCATCGCCGCCTGTGTGACAAACGGCTCATCGGCATCCCGCAACCGGGCCGCATTGTAGACCATCAGCCGTCCCGCTTCGATTTGTGTTGCCATTTCGGCTAACTCAAACTGAACCCCTTGGAACTCACCGATACGTTTGCCAAACTGTTTCCGCTCTCGCGAGTACCTCATGGCGTGCTCGAATGCGCCCTGCGCTAAACCCAGCATCTGTGCGGCAATCCCAATCCGCCCTTCATTGAGCGTCTCAATCGCTATCTTGTAGCCTTTTCCTACCTCGCCCATCACCTGCTCGGGTCCAACTCTGACGTCATCCAGGATCAATTCACAAGTGGACGAAGCGCGGATGCCCAACTTATCCTCTTTCTTCCCAACCTGGAAGCCTCGCATGTCTCGCTCAATCAAAAAACACGTGATTCCTCGATACCCGGCCGACTGATCGACGGTCGCAAAAACCAAAAAAATCTCCGCTTCCCCGGCGTTGGTAATCCACAGCTTGCGGCCGGAAAGACTGTAGCCATCGCCATCGAGGGCCGCGCGCGTTGTCAGTGCAAATGCGTCGGAGCCAGACTCCGGTTCCGAGAGCGCGTAAGCGCCGACGCTTCTCGTCGCCAAGCGCGACAGATATTTTTGCTTCTGCGCAGAGGTCCCCCAACGTTCGATCGCATTGCTGACCAACGTGTTCTGCACATCGACAATCACGGAAGCCGAAGGGTCGATTTTGGCCAGCTCCTCAATCGCCAAGACCGATTGAAAGAACGATCCTCCTTGCCCGCCGTATTGCTCCTTGATGTCGATACCCATCAGACCAAGCTCGAACATTTCCTGGAGCAGATCCTTGCGGAACTTACCCTCTTCATCCATCGCCCTGACGTGCGGCGCAAGCCGCTCCTTCGCGAATCGGCGTACCGAATCCTGGAAGAGCTTTTCTTCTTCCTGAAGAATAGTTAGCGGAACAGCGGCGATCTCGGCAACGTGAGACATGACGGCTCCATTTTAGTCTTTAGCTTCCCGGTAAGATGATGCGGAATGTCGATCCACGGCCGACAGTGCTTTGAACCTCAATTTTGCCGCCGTGCCTCGCAATTATAGATTGCGCAATTGACAGCCCAAGTCCGGCGCCTCCGCTGTCGCGCGAACGATCCTTCGCCGCGCGATAGAATCGCTCAAAAATTCGCGGAAGATCATTGGCTGGAATGCCAATTCCGCTATCCGCAACTTCAATTACGATTGAACTGTCCTCAGCCGCCCGCATGGAAACGTCAATTCTCCCGGGCGCCGACGTAAATTTGACCGCGTTTTCAAGCACGATCAACAGCGCGCGCCGAAGGGCCTCCTCATCTGCGCGGGTGAACGCATCTTCTGCAATGGAAATACGCGTGGTCAACCCCTTGGCGTCAGCAAGCACCCGAATTTGGTTACAGCAATCGCGAAGGAGATGCGCGACGTTCAACGGTTGAAGCTCAAATTCGTCCAAGCCGGAATCGGCGCGCGCCAATGTCAATAAATCCGCAATCAAATCCGATGTGCGCTCGGCTTGGGCCTGCACAACTGTCCAGGCTTGGGCGTGTTCGTCTAAGGTCCGCTTTCTTGTTTGTGTCACCTCGGCAGTGGTGCGAATGATTGCAACCGGCGTTCGCAATTCATGTGATGCGTCCGCCGTGAACTGGCTAATTTTCCGGAACGCGGCTTCCAGACGTTCCAACATGTTGTTTAGGACTGCCGAAAGTCTGTCGAGCTCATCATTTGCGCCGGTACCGGGCAGCCGCTCCGATAAATTTTGCGAGCTGATGCGGCTTGCTGCGTTCGCAATATCTGCCACCGGGCGCAAAGCGCGTCCGCTTAGCCAGAAGCCGCCCAGCCACGCCAGCGCAAGCAGAATTGGGGCGCCGATTGCCGTAGTCCACAAGAAATCGCGCTGCAGTTCCTGAAATTCATCAAGCGGCACGGCGATTTGAACAGCGCCGATCTTCACAGGAGCCGAAATGACGCGCAAATCCCGGCCGTGGATCTGAATGGTTTGAGTTTTGCCCGCTACAGGAAGGCCTACACGTGGTGGCGAACCGATCGGCCAATTCTCTGTTCCCGGCGAACGATAGATCCACTGCCCCTTAGCGTCCGAGATTCGAAGATTTGTCGCCGCCGGCGTCATCACGGCCTGTTCATTGAGTTCCTCGAGCAGGTGGGAAACGTCTTCGTCTGGTGTCTGTTGATCTATGTAAATTCGCACGGTTGCAAGACGCGCGCGAAGATCTTTGTCGATTGTTTTTCGCGTGCTCTGATGCAGTGCAAACGCTACGCCCACCGCTGCCACGACGAAGACGGCAGCGAGAATGCCGGTGTACCACGCTGTAAGCCGGAATCGAATGCTATGAAGTCTTCGCCTATTCACGCAAGATGTAGCCGAATCCTCGTACTGTGTGAATCAGCTTTGGCTCTGTTGCCGTTCCAAGCTTCTCCCTCAGCAGTTTTATGTAGACGTCGACGGTATTCAGTTCAATATCTTCATCGAATCCCCAAATAGCCTCGATGATCGCGGTTCGTGACGCTGCTCTCCCTGCTCGACGCATTAGAAACTCTAAAATACGAAACTCAGTCGCGGTGAGTGACACCACTTTCCCGCCGCGCTTCACTTCGCGCGAGAGTGTGTCCAGAGTTAAATCACCGATGCGAAGAATGTTCTTGATCGCATGATCGGCCCGCCGTGAGATTGCTCGCAACCTCGCTAGCAATACGCTCAGGGCAAACGGTTTTACCAGGTAATCGTCTGCCCCCGCATCCAGTCCCTTCACTACATCGCTATCAGCGTCTCGTGCTGTCAGCATCAGAATAGGCACGGAGTTTTTGGCAGCCCTCACGCGGCGCGTTACTTCGATGCCGTCCATCCGGGGCATCATCACGTCCAGCACAATCACATCGAAGTCGCAGCTCAAAGCAGCGGACAAAGCTTCTTCGCCGTCAACAGCCAATGCGACACGGTGATTCTGTTCCTCAAGACCGCGGCGCAGCAAGTCGCCCATTGCGGGCTCGTCTTCAGCGACTAAGACCCACATTGCGCAACATTATTAAGCACACAATCTATTTCCGGCTAGCAAATCCAGAAGCCAAATCTTTTCGACGCGTGCTAAATCGATTTCTTCTGGACAGCGAAGAATGAAACGGCGTACTTCACGGCGGGAAATCCACCAAATGTCTCCGCCTTGCTCCTGAATGCGGTTCGTACCTCGCCGTGTTGCCCGAATCAATCCGCGTCGGATCCAGAGCAAAACCTTATGAACGTCGACCCCAAGAGCGTCGGCCAAAGAACAGGCAGCGTAGCCGTCGAGATTCTGCTTGATCCGGCAGCGGTTTAACTTCATCTGGATAGCCGCAACGGAACGTCGATACCCGGCAGCAGCTAACCGGCGCTGGATTCCTGTAGGGGCCAGGTATCCAAATCGCTCTAACAAATCTTCCTCAGCAAGCGTCCAGGATCGCTCTTTGGCTCGGCTAATGCCTAATTCGGCGCCTCGCTTGCAAATCGCATTTCTGGGCCAGCCAAGATGTAGGCTTGCCGACTTCAACGCCTGCCGGTCGCCTTGGCGCTGCTTCAAGTAAGCTTCTCGAATGATAGCGTCGGCGGCCGACGTCCGGTGGTATTTGCGGTTGTGGTGCGCCTTAGCTTGCTTGACGATTGTAAGTGGGCTATTGTTCATCGATCAATTTGCTTCCAACTACGAATTTAGGCAGCTAGTCTGAAGAATCTCTGAACTATTGGGCCGTCGGGAATCGTTTTCACCAAATCTTCAGAGTTTGGTGACAGAATAGCCAGCGATGAAAATGGCCGCTAAAGTTTATTGTTTCGTTTCTGCGTTCGTGCTAGTTGCCTCGCTCTGCTATGCGGCGGAAGCGCCTGGCTTCAAAGTAACCAAAATCTATCCGGTACCGGGCAATGGAGGATTTGACTACATCGTGTTCGATTCCTCGTCTAACCGCCTCTATGTGTCGCACGGTACCGAGGTCAACGTTGTTGATGCCGAAACCGGCAAGTTGATCGGCGTCGTACATAACACTCCTGGAGTGCATGGCGTTTCGATAGTTCCCGATCTGCATCGCGGGTTCACAACTAACGGCGGCAACGCCACGGTCTCGGTTTTCGACACGCAAACATTCCAGACTCTGAAAAACATTCCGGTTGCCGCCGACCCGGATTTCACGCTTTACGACGCCGCCCTGCATCGAGTATTGGTTTGTCACGGCGATGCTGCGCAGATTACCGAGATCGATCCTGATCGCGAGGAAGTAAGCGGCAAGATTTCGCTCGGAGGAGGTGCCGAAGCAGCGGTCGTAAGCAACGGTAAAGGATTCGTGAATCTGGAAGAAGAATCTGCGGTTGTGGCGTTTGACCCTGCACAACTCAAAGTTTTATCGCGCTGGCCGATTACAGGCTGCAAGACGCCGACCGGCTTAGCCATGGATAGATCGAATGCGCGATTGTTTATAGGATGCCGTAGCAAGGTGCTGGCGGTAATGGATGCAAATAACGGCAAAGTACTTGCCACGTTGCCAATTGGCGAGCGCGTGGATGCGGTTGCATTCGACCCTGGCAAAAAGCTGATCTTCGCGTCTAACGGCGATGGCACTGTTTCGGTTATTAAGCAGGATGATCCGGATCACTACACTTCTGTGGGAGACATCCGTACTCAGCCGAGCGCAAAGACAATGGCATACGATCCGAAATCGGGCCGGTTGTTTTTGTCTGCCGCGGAAATGCAGCCGGCTCCTGCGGGAGAACGTCGGAGAGCCCAGCCCAAACCGGGTTCATTTCACGTTCTAGTCGTAGAACCGCAATAACCTGCCTGGACCCCGGGACTAGGCCCGCTTTGGCCGCGTTTTCCAATAGAATGCCGCCAACAGCAGCATACCGGCGCCAAGCAGTTGGAAAGCGGACGGTTCAGGCGTGCCGGTTTGAATCATCTGGACTGAATCTATATTCCAAAATCCGGCATCGTTTCTTGATATCAGCGAAAGCGTTGAGGAGGCGGTGTGCGACCCGACAATGGCCGTATACAATGTGTAACCGTCGGCGGCCACCTGGCTTGCCAGCGGAATCGTCTGACCTCCCAGACTGACACTGAGATTATTAATGTAAACCCCGGTCGGAGTGGTGTCATTAAACGCTTCAAAGGTAAGTGTGTAGATGTCGTCCGGAATCAAGCCAGCTAAGGCCTGATTCAGGCTTATTTCTCCGTTAATAGCGCCGAAGTAAGCCGCGTCGTTGCCGCTGAATTGATCGAAATTCTCAACGCCATAATAGATGCCGTTGTTAGAAGGTGCCGAGTCGGTTCCGGTGACGGTCCAACCTGTGAAGTCTCCAGTTTCAAAGCCGCAATTGGTAATAACATTTCTGGGCGACAAGGAGCACACATCTGCAGCCAGGGCTTGGAGAGCGCCGCACAAACTCACTGTAAGTGCGACAAACATGATGCTAGTGATGCGCATAGTCAAAATCCTTTTCGAAATTTGATCTAACTACTTGTGCACTGCCGCGCTCGCCGGCGCAACAGTGGGTGAAGTTCCAAACTTTACGATCAGGTTATACGCGTTAACAGTTCCAATC